>Ga0256837_1000083_pt1 | contig 83931 bp, 111 predicted proteins | sample 4562384metaG_FD_185976 | JGI IMG/M metagenome (GOLD analysis project Ga0256837, IMG submission 185976) | Hydrothermal vent microbial communities from Guaymas Basin, Mexico - 4561-384 | ecosystem: Environmental > Aquatic > Marine > Hydrothermal vents | place: Mexico: Guaymas Basin | collected...
TAAAATCATATAAATAAATTAAATATAATATTGCTGGTTTATTAATGTATTTTTCTCTTAATTTTTCTTGTCCACATAAAGGGCAACCATAGCCAGACAAATGGTCGTGAGCAACTTGTTTAAAAACACCATGTTTTTTACAAATTATATCTACTTTATTATATGTTCCTTGATAAACAGTTAAACTATAATCATATTTTTCTCCATGAACTTCTTTGGCTCTTCTTATAAATTCTTCTGTTGTTATATATTTCCCTGCACAAAAAGGGCAACCTTGCCCTTGTAAATGTTTATCAATTCTTTGTTCGAAAATACCATGCTTTGGACAAATAATTTTTATATATTGTTTATTGTTCTTATAAAAATCAACTAAGGAATAATCATATTTATTTTTATGTTTTAAAGATGCTTTTTTCTTAAACTCCTCTAATGTATAAGCTTGTTTTTTACTTCTATTTTCAAAAGAACATTTCTTACACCCTCTTCCTGATAAATGTAAAGTAGGTAATTGTTTGATTTCTCCATGTTTGGGACATATTATAATTATAGGTGTTTTACTGTTAATATACTTAACTTTGCTATAATCATATTTCTCTCCATGAACTTCTTTGGCTTTTTTTATAAATTCTTCAGTAGTTAAAAATTTACCCATATTTATCCTTAATCCTTTAAATTTTTAATTTTGAAAATTATAAACAAAAAAGAAAAAGTTGTCAAGAATTTTTTATAAATTATTTAAAAAATTTAAGTATTCAACACCTTTTTCTATATCAAGAAATAATTTTATTTTGTCAAAAGAAGTATCAGAAGGATTAATTACTGCGAGAACTGCAGGAGTTATATTAGTATCGTGTGTCATAAATTTTTTACCATACTCGTCAAATCTCTTATAACTACCAACTACAAAACAGTGACTTATTTTGTTGTCTGGCTGAACATACATTTGATAACCAAATTGATGGGTATGCCCCATACAAATAATATCATCAGGTTTATTAAAAATTGCCTGTTTTACTAGAGGAAACGCAGGATTATATTGACTTCTTCCTGTAAAACTATGACGCATTCTGATTGTAACATTTGTTTTATTAGGAAATTGTAAATTTAATCTAACATCTTCAGAGATTACACATTCTTCTCCTAAAACTTCTCTAAAATAAACTTCAAATAAATTCCACACGTCGTGGTTTCCTAAAACACAAGCTAAAATATGTAAATCATCAAAATAATATTTTAATAATGCAAACGCTTCTTCTTGTGTTATAGAATGTTTTGCAAATAATTTTGAAAGATAACCAACCCAATTATCCAAATAATCACCAAGACCAATTATAAAAACATTTTCATTTTTTCTTGCTAATTCTAAATGTTTTTCAAATAACTCTAAATCAGTTGATTGATTATCTAAATGAGGGTCTCCCATAAATAAAATTGCAATTGCTTTGTCTTCTTTAAATTTTATAGGAACATTTGAAAAATACAAGTCTTTTTGTTTTTCATATTCAAAAATTTCCTTTTTAACTTTTATAATATCCTCAATCTCTCTATTTAATTGCGGAGGTTTTACTTGTTCATATTTTGCCTTTTTTCTCCACGTATAATAAGTTCTTTCAGCTATACCTATTTCTGCAAGAATTTCATCTCTTTCTTTACCTTGTTCTAATAACTCACAAAATTTACTAAATTTTTCATAATCAAACTTTGCCATTTTTAATTCCTTTCATTAATTAAATTTTAATGGTAATTTAAATTGATATCCTTTTGGTAACAAACTATCATCTCTTATAAATTTCACATTTTTACCTCCTATACCATAAAGTTTATATTTTTCAACTTCTGTTTCAAAGTAATGATTTTTTATAAAATCAAATTGCTCTACAAATTCATTATCAATATTACTTATAGCAACTTCATAAAAATTTTTATAACACATAGGACATAATTGTTTTTTAAATTTAGAAAAATAATTACCACAACAAACACATTTTCTAAACATACCAATTTGTAAATCAGCTATTTGTCTGTGTATCTCTTGATTATTAAAATAATAAATATTTTCTTGAATATATAAATGTTTCAAACCAAATGTTACAATTTCATCAGTTATTTTATATTTGATTTTTTGCCCGTTTTCTAATATAAAACCGATAGGCAATAAATTTTCATCAAACCAATAATCTAAAACTTTAATAAAACTTTTTCTTGTTTTTAATTTTAGGGTTTTAATACCAAAATTATCAATAATTAAATGTTTTTTTATTAAATTTTTACCCAAATATTTTAAATCATAAAAAGTATTAATTTCCTTTACAGTAGGATATTTTACATTTACACTATTAGTTTTTTTAAAACGAAAAGTTTTTATTTTTTTGCCGTTTTCAGTTGCAAATAAAGGCACTAAAACATCTTTTTCGTAAATAAAATAAAAAACTATATCATTTTTAAATTTTAAAGTTTCTTTTAGAAAATTTGTTATTTTTTTATTTTTTAAATTTGAATCAATTAAGTTTCCTTTTTTTACAAAATTATAAATTTTATATTCGTTTACTCCTTTAGGTAAAGTATAAAAATTAAAAGGATAATTTAATTTATCACCGACGCCTCTAATCAATTTAATTTTATAATCTTTTAAATCCAAATTTTCAATTTTTAATAAGGCATATAATTCCTCTTTTGTATATAATTTTTTCAAAACACTCAAAACAAAATCTTCTCCTACATTTAGAAATTTACCACTCAAGAACAATTTAATTATCCAAACTATTTTTTTATTAATACTTTTAGTATATTCTTTTAAAGTTGTTAAATCACCCTGTTCTATATATGAAAGAATCATACTTAATGCCAAAATCAAATCACCGCCTTCTGTTAATTCCCCTTCTCTTATAAAACTCAAAAAATTTTTATTTTTTGGTGTCAGAGAGTAATATGCCGAAATTAATAATTCAAATTCTTTTCTAAATTTATTATAAGCAATTAAAAAAGCATTTTGTCTATTATAATAACCTTTTTCAAAATAAAAGTCATTTACTAAATTAAAAAGAATTGTAATATTTTTTGACTTCATCTTTATCAATCCTTTCTATTTTACCATACTGAATTGAATTCCTAATAAATATAATACTTTTTACAATAATAAATTTAAGATTACTCAAAGGTATATCATTTATATTTGCAGTTTTTATTAAACCATAACCTTTTATAAAATAATCGTGTAGAATTTTAAGCTCAAAATTTGTAAAATAATCATTTAATAATTCTCTAATATCTTCTTGTAACATATATTTTTCAATATCTTCTGCATAATTTTCATTTATATGAAAATCCTCATAATCTTCTGGGGTAGCAGTTAACCACCCTTCTTTATCTTTTAAACTCTTTTTAATAGCACCATATTTATTAAGACTATTTTTTGCCACCCAATCAAGCATTCGCCCGTAAACTTTTTTATAGGCAAAACCCATAAAATAATCATTTTTATCACTATCATAATTTTCTTTTGCTAAAAGATAACCTAAAACTCCCTCTTGAATCAAATCTTCTAAATCAATCCCTGCAAAGCTTTTTTCATATACTTTATACGCCAAACCCTCAATATGTTTATAATCCTTGTCCGGTATATTATATTTATTCGGCATTTGTAAGCTCCTTAATTTCCAAACTTGAAATACCATTTTCCTTTATAATAGTAAACAAATAATCTGCAAAAGTTTCTTCAATTTCGTTATGATGTGTAATAATAAATATAGCTTTATCTTGTTTTAAATAATTTAAAACATTTTTCATAAATTCAATACCCTCATCGTCCAAAACGCCAAGCAACTCATCAATAACAAGAAAATTAATATTAATACCTATTAACTCTTCTAACGTTTTAATAGTAGCTAATAATAAAAGTAAACTAACTCTTGTTTTTTCCCCGGAACTTAACTGATAAAAGGTCTTTTTAACCCCTTTATCTATAAACTTATAATCCAAACTGCCTTTATTTATTTTAATTTCAAAATCAAAATCAAATGCACTTTTATCTTTAAAAAACTCTACATTAAGTTTTAAAAGGCGCACATAATCTTTTAAAAACTCATTCATAATTACACCTTTTTTAAATAAAACCAATACCTCTTTATATGCGTCAATTTTTTTACTTAAATAAAGTCGTTTTTCTTTTAATTCTTCTAATTTCTCTTTTAGTTTATCAATATTGTCTTCAAGTTGTTTTTTAAGCTCTTTTTGCTTTATATACTCATCTTTTTTCACTTTTAATTTTTCAATCTGTAATAAAATATCTTTTTTCTTTTGTTCAAATTTGTTTTTCATTTCCTCGTATTTTTCTTTTAATGTTTCTACTTTATTTTTCTCTTTTTTATAATGTTCTTTAAACTCCTTAAATTCTTTATCCGCTTTTTTAAATTGTTCTTCATAAATTTTATACTTATCAGTAACAGAATTACCACAAATAGGACAAACCCCTTCTTTTAACTCTTCTTTCAATTTATATAAATTTTCCGCCTTAATTTTTAATTCAACTGCCCTTTCTTTTAATTCATCTACTTTTTCTTTTTGAATTAAATACTCTTGTTCTCTTTGCTGAATTATTAAAACCATTTCACTTGTTTCTAATTTATATAATTGTTCCTGTAATTTGTTTATCTCTTCCTCATAATTTATTTCTTCAATTTCTTCAAGTTTATCAAATAAAGATAAATTATCTTGAATAGAATTGTATTGAACTAACAATAAATCATATTCCTTTTTCAATTCTCTTATTTGTTTTTGCACCGCCTCTTGATAGGCTAAAACTCTTTCAACATTAAAAAATCTATAAACAATATTGTTTTTACCTGTAATTTCAATAATACTATCAAGAGAAGTTTGATTAAGATAAGTAAGAGAAGTAATTACATCAAAATCATAATTAATAATTTCAGTTTTAATTAAATTTAATTGGTTTGTAATACCTTTGGGGCTTATAAATTCTCCGTTTTTGTAAATGTCAATTGACATTTTATTTCTATCATTAATTATTGTAAACTCATTTTTACATTTTTTAAAATCAAGAGAAATAACATAAGGTTTTTTTGTATAAACATTATTAACAGATTGAATGTTCCCTTTTTGGTCTTTAAGATTTTTATTAAAAAGACATTGATAAATTGCATTAAAAATACTTGTTTTACCCGCCCCGTTGCTTACTAATGTATCACTTTTTATATCTTTATTAACACCTTTAACAAGATAAACCCCGTTTTTAAATTCAAACTCAACTTGCCCCAATGAATAAAAATTTTCTATCTTAATTTTCTTAAATTCATACATTGTGAAACTCCTTAAATAAAGAAACAAGCTTTTTGTGTTCAGTTTTTACTTCTTCATAATTTTTTGAAGCAATAGTTATTGTATTGCCTCCTCTTAAATAAACATCAAAATAAAAAGATTGTTCTAATAAAACTACTCCTAAATGCCTTTTCTCATTTATCTTAAAAATATCTGAAAAACCTTGTATATCTTCTTTATTTATATAATAATCCCCAATTTTAACCATTATAAATCCTTTTCAATTAATTCAAGCTCATTAATAATTTCTTTTTTAAGTTCTTCATCTTCCACTATTAAATGTTTTTTTACAATATCAGTTATAACTATTTGTTTATCATTATTTTTAATTTCTGAAATAACTTCTTTTTTTTCATTTTCAATCTCATTAATATTTATAAAGGAATATCTTACAATTTTATCTCTATTATTTTCAATAAACTCAATTAGTTTGTCTGTTTTAATAGCTGAAACAACTTTAAAAACATCTTTTTTATTCTGTTCTAAAATTAACTTTAATTTATCAATATCTTTTTCTCCTCTTATTGTAAATTTTACTAAATTAGGTAAATTTAATTGTTTCCATTTTACTTCGTAGTTTTTGTTCTCTACATTTAAAACTATATACCCAAAATCTTCTCTATCATCAAAAACAATTGAATAAGGACTTGAAGTATATTCTATATTAACAGCAGGTTTGTAATGTTGATGAATATCAGAAAGAATAGTGTAGTCAAAAGTCTTACTTACATAAACATTATCTATTTCATCAGTCATATAAGCATTAACAGCACTTCTGTAATGAGAAAATAAAATATTAATATCAGTAAAAAACTCATTTTTAAGTTTATAAATTTCAAAAATTTTGTGATGAGAAACAAACCAAAGAGTTATATCATTTGTAATCCTCAAAAAACCTTTACCAACATATTCAAAATCTGTTTGAGGTAAATAATCATATAAACATTCATTTTTTGCCAAATCTTCGTGATTACCGCTAATTAAAACTATTTTATTTTTTACAAATTTCCTAATTCTACCAAGCCACTCATAGAATTTTTTTAATTCATACCAGCTTGGGTTTGCTTTATCTAAAATATCTCCATTTAAAATTAAAATATCAGGATTTTCTTTTTTTATAACTTGAACTAAATTGAAAAACCTACGTTCATAAAAATCATTAGGCTCTTTAATTTTTAAATGAATATCACCAAAAACAACTATTTTCATTATAATTTCCTTTTTAATAAATTATAACAAAAATAGTTGAAAAAAGAAAGGAAAAAGAAGAAATTAATAGGAAGTTTCCAAATCGTCATCATCCTCTTGCTCTGCAACTTCTTTTTCCGTTTCACTTGCTTTTGTTGGAGCTTTTGTTTTTACACCTGTTGATTCAACCCACTCATCCCATTTTTTAATAAGAGGAATTGTATCTTTAATTTTTGCTTGAAGCTCTTTTGCTTTTAAAGGCTCAATTTTTTCAATATCATAAACCCAAATTGCTCTACCGTTTGTTACCTCTTTTCTTGTTTTTACATAAACATAGTATTTTAGAGGTAAATGGTCATCTCCTATCAACTCTTTTACTTGCTCCCAAAATTTCATATAATTTACACCACGCAAATAAATCAAATAAGGATTTTCTTTTCCGTCTTCCTCAATTGTTACAAGTAAGATTTGATTGAATGTTAATTTAACGCCCTTATCTTTTAAAGCACCTACTTTTTCGCCTGTTTTAGTTTCAACTACTTCTTTGCCTTCCATAATATTTGTAAATACAGGAGTTATATGGCTATAACCATTTTTGGTAATATCATAAGCACTGTATTGGTAACCAACTGCAATAATTCTCATTTTAACAGGTTGTTTAAACACTTTTCCTTGTTTTTTAACTTCAAGGGTTTTTCTATCAATTTCCCAACCCGTAATAATTTCACCTTTTTTTACACCTTCATTGATAAGCACATCGTCTTTGTCATAGTTGATTTTTACAACATCAAATGGTAATCCACCACTTGTTTGCTCACCGCCTGTATTTTTTGCAATTAATCTTGCTTCTTCAGGGCTAACACCCATTGCTACTAATTCTTCGTAAGTCATACTAATCTCCTTCTAATAAATTTACTAATTTTGTGGCTAATGATTTTGACTAATGTCTTAATCAATAACCACTAAAATTATATAAAAAATTTTTTAAATTGTCAAGTATTTTTATTAAATTTTTCTTTTATTAAAATAATGAGTCATATCTTCTACAATTTCACCGTTTTCTAACCTATAAAATCTTTGATTAGTAGTTTCTGAAGCTAATGCTCCTAATTTTTCTATATAACGCCCTACTTTAATATAGTCAAGTTTTTTTAAAAAATCTTTGGTAAATTTTGGAAAACCCAAATCCCTACCTGTGTACAAGGCTATTTTCAAATGTGAATAATTTTCTCTAATGTAATCTATTATACGGTTTAAATCTTCAAAATCCCATTCACCACCATATAGTAATACACAACTTATGTGTTTGTGTCTTTTTAAAAGTTTATCTATAACTTCATTAGTCAAAGCACCTTTACCACCTTTTGGATTCCAAGTTTCTTTTGAATGACACCCTTTACAATGTAAATCACAACCAAAAAGAGAGATAGAAAGAGAAATTTCGTTGGGAACTTCTTGAAACTGTATTTGCTCGTAATCATAATGTAACATTTTAATTCCTTATTTTACTTTCTCATAATATCTCAAAGTTTCTTCCTGTTGTCTTGCTTTACTAAATGAACTAACTCTTTTTAGATAACCTATAACCCTTGTAGCCCAATCAACGTTTTTACTGCCACATACAGGACATTTATGGTAAGTTCTTTTGTCAATATGACCACAATCATTACAAATTGTAATTTTTACATTATAAGTCCAATAATTACAACCTACTTTTCCAGCTACATTCATTAACTTTTTATATGATTCTTTTGTAGGATAATCAGCAAGATTCAAATGAACTGCTTGTCCTCCATCCAAATAACGACTTGTTTCTTTACCGTGTAACTCTAATCTATCAAGAGCTGATAATGAATCATCTTCTGGTGCATAAATATAACTTGAATATAAATTTCTCCAATTTGGTACCCAATAACCGTCTTCTTTATCCCACTTATAATTCTTAACTGCAAGATTTTCTGCTGGAACAAACTCGGTATTAAACTTCACACCATAAATTTTTCTTGCTTTTTTATTTTCATTTGAAAAAGTTTTTAACACATCAGAAACCCATTTCATATACTTTTCGTTAGGGCTTATTTCAAACCCCATAAACTCACTTGCCTCAACCAAACCATTTATGCCCAAAGTACTAAATTGTTTATCAAGAGTAATAAATCCAGCGTCATAGACAGGTAACATTTTATTTTCATAATACCATTCTACAACTTTTCTATAACTATATTGATATTTATGAACTTTTTGTATATTTTCTTTTAAATAATCCAAAATTAATTCATAATTTTCCTTTGGATTTTTTATATTATACTTCTTAATTGCGTCTTGAATTAATCTGTTTAGATTTAAAGTCATAACTCCAACACTTCCTGTTTGGACACCTCCCGCACCTAATGTATAAGAAAATTCATTTTTCTGCTCTTCATCAATTTCATTTTTAAGCCTACAACAAGAACTTAAAGCTGAAACATCTTTATCCATAAATAAAAAGAAACTATTACCTTTTGACATTTCTTCTGCAATAAAATCTTCATAATCTTTATCTTTTAATTCTCCGTTTTCGTCAATTAACAAAGCAACAGTTACAACAGGGAAAGTTAAAATTGCTTTTTTTCTTTCTTCATTAAACCATTGCATAAAGAATTTTTGTAGTTTGTCTACAGTTTCCCATTTTGGTTTTGACATATCTGGGAAAACAAAATTACCAAACATTCCCTCAAAATAATGCTTATCATAAATACTAATATTCCAAAAAACACTTTGGTAATTTCTTGCAGAAGCTGGTTGGTTTATAGAATAAACCACTTGTTGAAAAGACTGTTCAATTGTTTTTTTATGTGTCTCTAAATAATTATCTCCATAATCTTTTCTGGCAAAATAATCCATATACATCAACCACTCAACCGTAGCTACCGCACCTGCAAATTGAGAAGAAACTGCAAAAACAAAATTTATAAAACTCCCATTAAAACTTAAAAGATGTTTAGGGGCTTTTGACTCTCCTCCTAATTTTGTAGTTCCATCTGTTAAAAGAGGATACATCGAAACTGATACGCAATAAGGTTTAAGAGATGTTTCATCGTGTTTATATATTTCGTGATTTTCTAATTGTCTAATATACTCTTGTGCCAACTCCTCACCAAAAATCTCTTTTATTTTTTCAACCAAAATTCTTCTGTTTAGTTGAATATTGAAATCTTTCCAAATTTCAGCTTCAAGAGTTGCTATATTCTTACTGTCAACATTAGCATTAGCATCAAATTTGCTTCCTTCTGCTGGATTTTCTGCCTCAATATATTTATGAATAAATTTAACTTTTTCTTGTAGCTGTTTTTCATTTAATCTTGTCATTAAAACTCCTTTTATTTTAATTTATAAAACACCTGTTCTTCTTTGGTAGGATAGTATAGCCTATCAAAAAGCTCTAAACTATCCTCAACTATTTTATCTGCACTCTTTGTAGGTTTAACTGCAATTTGTTCTTTCACCTCTTTTTGTTCATCCTCTTCTAAATCCTTAAACTCCAAAGGCTTAAACAACATCATATTATACCTAAACATTTCATCTAAATCAACAAACTTGTCGGGTATTTTATATCGGTTTTTCTCAACTAAATCAGCCAACCTATTCTTAATACAAGCTAATTCTCCCTTGCATTCGTTATAAATTTTCATATAAGATTTATGACCCAAACCTTTCAACCCTTTTATATTCTCCTTCCCAACACCACAAAAACAATCTTCAACAACTTTGTCAAAACCTAATTTATAACCAAATTCCTGTTCTAACTCGCTTGAATGTAACAATTTGCCTCTATTTAAATGATAAAGCCACTGATTGCCCCAATTAGTGTTCATTTCATTAAAAAATTTGAGCCAATCACTGTCACTTGTAAAATAAATAAGATTATCCCCTATAAGATAATCAGTTAGAACACTTGCTAAATCATCAGCCTCTAAACCCTTGACTGCTACAACCCTGCCAAAATTTCTTAAATAATTTTCAAGTTTTGAATAAAACTCATTTAATTTTTTAACCTTTATTTCGTAAGCCTCTCCTTGTTTTTTAATTAAATCTTTTCTCTGTGCTTTATATTCAGGTGCAATTTTAACTCTTTTACTTTGCCCTTTATCCATAACAAAAATAGGAATAACTTGATTGCCAAATTCTGTATTTAACATTCTTTTAGCAATCAAATCGGTAAATTTCAACAAATTTGTTTCTTTTCTATGAAACAAATAATAAACCACAAGTTTACTGTCAATTATTAATACATTTTTCATTTTTAACCCTCTAAATCATTAAAAGTTTTAAGAAGAGTAGCAATATAAGCTAAATAGTGCGTCTTATCAACATTTTTTAATACCTCAATTAGTTTAACAGTAGAATCAATTTTTACATTTTCCATTTCCTCTAAAAAAACAGCAAAACTGCTTACTAAATTTTCATTTTTATCTGCTATATTTGTAAATAAAATTAGTAAAGCAACTGTATCTTGCTCTAAAACAGCTTTATTAAACAATTCACGATTTGTTTGATATTGCTCTACTAAATTATCAAACTTTTCTTCACTAATACCATAAACTTCCCAGATTTTTTCTGCATTTAAGTTTACTACTTTTAAATCTCTCATTTTTCTCTCCTTTGTTTTATTTGCATCAAAATTATAAAATATTTTTTACGAAAAGTCAATATAAAATACATAGATTATCATATATTAGTCTAATATAAAGAAATCCCTAAATTTAGGGATTTTAAAAGGATTTTTGGTTGGATATAAATAAAAACTTTAAGGCTCCGGACACTTTTGGACAAAAATTAATTAGTTTAGAAGTCCATATAAAGCAAGAGCATAAGCATCAACTAAATCGTCTATTTTTTTATATTTATCAGAAAATCTTTTTATAATAAGCTCGGGAGTATTACTAATCATATCTTCTTTTTTAGCTCTTCCATTTTTAGTATAGAATTTTTTTAAAGTAGTTGGCGGAACTAAAACGATTTCATAATGTTTTTTAAGGCTGTAATAAACACTGCCAAGTAACATTGCTAAATCTACGACTTTGCCCTTTGAATGTAAAGAAATATCCTCTATAACTATTTTTGTAAAAACGTCTCTATGCTGTCTTATATATTTTTTAACTTCTCTACTAACAATATAAGCTCTTTCTTTAATATCTTTATTTTCGGGGGAAATTAATTTAAAATCTAATAAACCTCCAGAATTCGACAAAACCACAATTCCTGTATTTGTAGTAGATAAATCAACACCTATATAAAAATATTTTTGTTGATTATTCAAATTTAACTCCCATAACTATTATCATAAACTATTTTAGCTTTTCCCCTTGCTTTTACATAAACTTTTTGAGTACCTGTGTATTTAAAAAAATCTCCTACAATATAAGAATCAACACTATCATCATAAGCAGGGTCGTTGTCTCCTATAAAAACTAAAACCTCTCCTTGTTGAACTTGAAAAACACAAGCACCCGCCTTTAATAATTCCCAATTATCGCTTGTTAAAATTTTTGAAACAGTCACTTTAAACTCCTTACACTAATTCTATTTGTAAATTTCCACCATCTACATAGAGTCTGTATTTTTTAGTTGTATCACTTCTATCAACTAAAACTAAACCTTTTGTTTCATCTATATAAACTATATCTTCATTAACTTGTGTATTTGATAAATTACTTAAATCATTAGAAGCCAATCCTGCATTTTCACCTTTTGTTTTAAAATCTGTATCAGAAACATTAGATAGGTCTTTTTCTGCCTTATTATCAACTGTTGAAATTAAACTATTTAACATTTCAAAGTTATTATTACATATAATTCTCCAAGTTTTACTCCCTGCCTCGATTGTCTCGACATTATTAGATAAAATTGCCATTTTTAACCTTTCTTAATTAATTTTTGAAAATGACAAGTATCAGGTGTTTTCCAGAAACCACCCCATTTATTTAACGGGCTTAAACTTTCCCAATAGTCACCAAAAACATCCAAATCTTTTTTATCATAAGTTAACATATATTCTCCTTGTACAGGTTTAAAAAAATTCAAATCAATTGCTAATCTTTGTAAATGTTTAGAACTTTTTGTCCAACTTACTTTCTTATCTTTCACTAAACAAATAGGTTTATCTGTATTTTCACATTCTTTTACTCTATAACCATAATAATATAACAATTGCATATCATAAGGTCTATATAATTCACCACCTGTAACTATCCAACCTTTTTCTTGAACAAAATTTATCAATTTGCTTAAGTCTCTTAAAAAGTCATTTTGAATATAAATTAATTTTCTCATTTAGTATCCTTTATAATAAAATAGCTTTTATTTTGTCACTTTTATAATCATTTTTATAAACAGATTCAACATATATATCGTTTAAATTATGCCCTGAAACATCAATAGTTATTGTTGTATCATATCTATCAGGAGTATATGTTGCAAATTTTGTATCTCCCTCATAAATATTAAACTGTAGGTAGTCTTCAGTTTGAGCTTCAGCGTCTCCTGCCACAACATCATCAGCAGATTGTAAATCTCCACTTAAAACACCTCTCAAACTATAAGAAAAATACAATTTTCCCTCTGAATTTTCTACAAAAGGATTGACAGGATTAAAAGGTCTAAAAACATATTCATCACTGATAGTTTTTTGTAAGTTGGCGTTTGGAGATTTATTATATAAATTTTTAAAATAAAAATCATAATCTAAATCAAATTCTTTAGTGTTAATAATTTGGGCATTAGAAAAATAATCAAAAGTTATCCAAACATTACTATTTGCAGGATGATTTAATTTATGTCCGTTTAATCCCCTCATAATTCCTTTCAGAGTAAAAGTATTTGTATTACTATTATAAATAAGAGTTTTTATAGAAAACAATTCGCCATTAATTATCATTCCTATTTTTATTTTTTGCCATTCTTCATCTGATAAATCATAACTAAAAGTATCGCCTTGTACATTTTTTATAATTATTTCCAAATCTCTATCAAAGTCTTTAATATAAGGTAAATCATCTTCTAGTTCACCATAAGTAAAAAGACTTGAATAATAAATATTTCCTGTTTTATTATTTTTCTCTCCTACACTATTAATAATAGCGTCAGTATTTCTGGCACACACAGGTAAAAGAGCATAAACTCTTTCACTGTTATTAGGGTCTAAAAATAAATTATTTAAAGCTATCATATCATAGTGTTCAGGAGCATCAGTTAAAATATAACTTTGTACTGTAGTATTTATACTACTTTTATATAATCCTGACATATTTGGTACTCTATAAATGTCTTCAATAGCCTCAATTTCAACATAAGATTGATATTCTTTGTCTCCCCCTATTTTTATTATTCTAAAATACATTTCAGGAATATTTAATTCATCGCTTTTTATTTTTATTAATTTTCCTATATGCAAATCAGGAAAATCCAAGAAATTTAATTTACATTTTAATGTAGATAAAGGTTTACTGTTTTTTTCTACTATTTTATTTGCAATTTTACTCATTGTTTCTTCATTACTAATTAATTGAAAAGTATATGTTTTTGGTTTTTCATAACCTAAAATATTTATTAAAGCGTCGTTTTTGATAGTAAAACTGTTAGTATTACCTGTTTGTAAATCAGAAAATTTAAAAGTTAAAGTTGTAAAAACATTAGACCAATCTCCTGTTTTAATAGAAATATCAGTTGCATTATAATCATTAATTTCATAAGCTACACTATCATCTTTTCTAATTAAATAAATTTTCCATTTACCATCAATAATAGAGTAATATAAAGTTCCATCTATAACTCTTAAAACTTCTTTAATCCAATCTGTAACAGGTTTTTCTGTTGTCATAATAAAAGAAACGCCTATGCCTTCATTCTTACAGACATCAAAAGCTTCTTGAAAACTTGTCTCATCAATTTCAGAAGCAGGTATGTCAATAAAAGTCCTTAACAAATCATATATAACTGCAACAGGATTAATATCATAGCCTATTTTTGCATTTAAAGTGTTTAAATCATTTCCGGAATAAAAAGCACTTTTTAAAACCCAGCGACTCAATCTGAATTTATAATTGGGTACTTGGGTGGTATTATCTCCTACAAAAGCATCTTCAAAGACAGCACAACAAATATCATTAATTTTAATTCTATCTAACATAGGATAATTAAAAGAGACTGTGTCTGACCTGCTTGATACAGGATAAGAAAGACCTTTAACTCTACTTGAAGAGGAATTTAAGCTGTTTGTATAAATTTTTACATAAGATTTTTCACTATAATCAGAAGAATATACATCTCCTTTTTTTCCTGTAACAACTTGTAATTCATATAACCCATCTTCTGGATTATCAATTACTAAAGCTCCTTCATTTATATTGCCATTTCCATCTTCATTTTTTAAAAAATCAATATTATCATTCCAACTATAGCCAGATAACATATCACAATTTTCTACCAATGCATACACCATTGATAAGGCATAACCATAACCTACTTTCTGACAGCCTCCTCCTCCTTTTCCACCACCCATTTAAAATCCTTTAACTACAGGCTTTGATTTCTAAAGAAATCAAATTATTATAATATAAAATATTACCTGAAACCCAAGATGTTCCATATAAAACAGGGACACTCCGCGAGTTAGAGTTTGTTGGAAAAGTAAAGTCGTTCAGACCAGCTTTTTCTGCGTTTGCATCCATATTAGGAGTAGGTACTAATAAATACACTAACAACAAAACAACAGTTACCACTACTAATAAAGTTATTGGGTCTATTTTCTCCTCCTTAAAAACCTGATGTTGATATATTTTTTTGCGGTATAAAAGGAAAACCACCAAAATTATCCAAATTATTGTATTTTTCGCAACTATCAGTGGTTTTACTACAACCATAATATACTGTTATATTATTTATATCGGTAAATAAAAGAGGTTTCAATAGCGTAATTATACCATTAGTTTTATCATAATCGACAATATATTGGGTTTCATTTTTACTTGTAACTATATAACCTGAAACCAAATCATATTCTCTATTTTTTAATAAATTCGATTGTATATTAAAACCTTCTACAGAAAAAGTGCCGTTATCTAATAATATTTTAAAATCCTCTTGATTTAAACCACAATTTTCATCACAAAAATTAAAACTACATAATTTACTATAACTTCTTTTTGGTACAGTTACTTCTTTTAAATTATACTTTGACCCTATTGAAACTTTTACTTGTCTTTTAGTATAATCAAAATCACAACTAATAACTACACCTTTAAAAAAAACAAAACCCGCAGGATATTTTATTATTTTTATTTCTGGTAAAGAAACACTAGGGTTTGTCACCATATAAGCAAAGGGTTTTGTGTCTATAGGTGCAGTTATAATTGCACCATTCATATCAATATCTAAATTAATTTCATTTCTTTCTATCGGAACAGGAGTATAATGCTTTCCATTAAAGTCCACAGGCTCTGCTCCTGAAGTATAATAATAATATTTATTCATAAAATTAAGTTCATACAATTCCATTTTCTATCCTTTAGTATATAGACCTAATTTTTCATAGTGTGCAACTGTTATTTCTCTAAAATTAAAATTCACTTTTCCACGAAATAAATCAATAAATTCAAAAGTCAAATCATCTCTGCCTAATCTTCCTAAATGCGAAAAACAAATATTTTTACAATTTTCCTTTGTTAAATCTACAGGTAACGGGTCTTCTAAAATTATCTTTCCCATCTTTTTATAAGTAATTTCATTTGAATAAGCCTCGTCAACAGCTTTTATAATTTTTGTTATAAAACTTATTTCAGGAATATAAATGAAAACAGGACGCAAAGGAAGAACGTGGTTTAGTATAGGCATTTCTACCCTTAATGTTGTACTTCCTACATTAGCATTTTCTAATAAAATTATTTCATTAACATAACTATAAAACCAGAATAAGCTATTCATACCTTTCATTTGCAGAAAAAATTTTCTAATATTATCCATTTCTTCATAAGTATCAAATTTTATATCAACATTAGTTGTATAATACTCACTTTCATTATACAAATAATAATTATAATTATAAGGTTTTCCTAAAATAATTCTATTGTGTGATATAGAATTATTTATTTTATCTAAAGGTAAAAACTCAAAAGGAAAAAGAGGATAACTTTTATATTCTATTAAACTCATATCAACCCTTTAATAGGATTTACCGAACTCAAAAGCACATTATAATTATTATCATTATTATCTCTGTCTATAGAAGAATTAGATTTTTTCATAACTTCAATTGCAGGAACAACTATTTGCCCTTTTTCATATAAAATTAATCCGTCAATTTCAATCATATTTGGCGGAATTATATTTTTAACATCTAGTATGTATGCTTTAGTCTCGTCTTCAATTAAAAATACTTTGTTAAACTCTAATGTTTTTGGTATTTTTTCAACTTTTATTATACTAGTTCTTCCCGTTTTAATAATTGTTTTTGTTGCTTCAGACCATAAAGGGAAATAATTTAAAAATCTTTCTGTTAGTATGTTAACATTCTCTAAAAATTTATGCTTATATAATTCCAAGGAAGTAAAAGAGGCATTAAAATTTATTTTTGGATTTTCCATTGTTAAATAAGAAGTTTCAACACCATTAATACTTTTAAAAAGTAAAGTATTAAAAAAGTAAGTTTCTGAATAAGTATTTTTATCAGGATACAAAACAAAACTGTTTGCCATAGGCATTCTTTTCAAATATATTTGGTACTTAATATAAAATTCTTTACCTCCAACAGAAACTTTAATTCCAACCCACCAACCATCTACAAATTGATATAAACTATTAACATCTACTACTAATTTAAAGCATAATTTGCCTCCCGCTGGAATGACATCTCCCACTTCAATATCTTCAAATTCAATACCAAATAAAGAGTTTAATTCTAAAATTTCTACATCCTCGTTATAACTAGAAATTAAACAATAATCAATTATAATTTTATTATAAACCGATGGATTAAAATAAAAAAAGGTAGTGGCATTTTCCCAGAAAGTATTTTGAGAATTATTATAAACCAACCAAAGTAGTTTATCAGTAAAAACTTTTGCTTTTCCTTCTGTACATTTACCTTCATTTTTACTAATACCAAAATTTTGTAAAAGAAACTTGTTGCCACTGAAGATTATAGGTTTTGTTTTTTGGGGAAAAACAATATCTTCAATAAAATAATTAACATAATAAGAACAACCTTGCTGAATACTTTTATTATTACAGAAAACAGTATTTTGGTTATACGCAGAAAAAGCTTTTAAGACTAAATAAGAAACATTTTCATTAATCTGCTCTGTTTCATTATTATAAACTCTTGCTTTTATGGGAACATAATTCTTATCTAGTATAGAGGCTTGTTCTTGGACATATTTATAAATTGTTCCCATAAACTAAATCCTAATATTTTTCTGAAATAATTTCAAAATCCTCTTCAGGAATTACTAAAGCATAATTGTATTTACTATAAAGGTCATTGACTTCAGGGAAAATATAACAAAGTTTTTGATTCCCTGTTTCATCTTGAATATTGACTACATTAGGATGATAATAACTACTATAAGAATAATTTTCATAGCTATATCCTATAAATTTCCACTCATTGACAGAGGAATCTAAATTAGTATCAACAAAAAATGCAATAGGACTTGCACTTATACTTCCATTTGGTTGTGGATAATGCCTAAAACCAACTGATTTATCTACATCAAGTTTGTGTTTTCTTGTAAAAATACCCTCATCAGTATCTCCCCACCAATAACCATCATAAAAGACAAGAGCTTTATCTGATGTTTCGTGAAAACCATTTGTTATATACATCCCTCCATTATCTTTATCAAGAGAATTGAAAATTTGAAATTTAAAAGGTTTATTAAAATAAACATAATCTTTTTTTTGAAAAAGAGTAGCTTCAAAATAATAAGGAAAAGTAAAACTAATACTAAAATCAGTAATTAATAAATTAACTAAAAAGTTACTATAAATCTTTGGTTGAGGATTATAAGGAAAATTAACCATATTAGTTTTAAATGTTTCACAGTTAGTTCCATCACTAATTGCACCTTCTTGTTCACATAATTCTTTAGTATTGTCATAACTTTTACAAGGCATAAACTGTAAATACTGTTCATCATCACCACTATCATAATAATATTTAAAAACCAAATGTGGCTCATAATTTAATCCGCTAATCTTATTCTTGGCAACCAATAAACTAATTCCGTTTCTTCCCCACTTATCTGTTGCAGTTTGTGTATCAACTATCTCCCAAGCATTTGTATTATAATTAAATGCTTTATATAATTCATTTAATATGCTCCAATTTTCTTCTGGATTAGATACTACACTATCTAACCCTATTGTCATATCTAGACTTTTAAAAAATTGTACCTTCATCTTTTACTCCTCATTTAACTCTATAAGATAATTATATGGTGCTTTTATGTGGTTATCTGGAATAACTATATGTTTTACACCATCAATATAAACCTCTGTTTCAGGTTGAATATCCGTGAAATTAACTAAATACATCCATTTTGGACTACCAAAATTTATAACCTTCAAATCATCAGCAATATTCTTATATTTATTTACTTTAATAACAGAAACACTTTGATTATCGTTTTTAATCTCTTGCCAATTACCCGACAAGGCACCATCAGAAACATAATTATTAACCCAAGAAGTTCCATTCCAAAAACTTGTATTTTTACTATACATTAAACCAAATCTAAAATCATCATTATTTATATCATAAGCATTATTTCCTCCCCAACCTAAAGCAAAAGGTAAATCATAGGCTTTATCTCCTTCTCCCCAACCAAAATAAAATATTTGATAAGTTGGGTCATCAACAATAGTTGGGTCATATTTTTTTAATACAACTAAAATATCTGCTCCGTTAGTAATATACCAATATTTTTCAATCATTTCATCTTGCTTTCCCCAATAAAATTGAGGCATATAAAAAGACATATTATCAATAAAAGGAATATCAGCATTATATTCCTCTATATAATTCCACTTATCAATACTAATATCAAAAACACTTGAATTTAAAGACTGTATATAATCTTCTATTTTACTTAACAGTTCAATAGTATTATTAAAAGCTAACTCACCATCTTTTAATTGTAAAAAACCGTTTTTATTTGTTTGAAGAATTACATTTTTAATTAATCCTGTATTATTTAAAATAGAAACATAAAAATCATTTAATTCTTTTGGTGGAAAACCGTTTTCATTAAAACTATTAATTTCTTCTTCTGTTAAAATTCTATCCCAAATATAATAACCACTTGCATAAACAGGATTATCAATCTGTTTTCCAAATAATCCCTCAAAATTCTTCCATTTATCATTTTGTAAATTATCAACAACTTTTACACCATCAACATATACATTTAATTTTCCTTCTGTATTATTAATAGTAATAACCAATGTAACAATACCCCTGCCTTCTACTATATCCATAATATTACATAGTATCACATCATCAAAATATAAATTACCATTGTTTAAATCTGTAAAAATAGACATTGTTGTTTCATTTGTATAATAATCTGATGTATAATTATAAATAAACATTTTATTAATTTTACCTGAACAACGAGCTTTTACTAATTCAGAAAATTGAGCTGTTAAAACAATTGAAACATCACCATTTATCTTATGAGAGGAAGAAGATATTGAATTACACACAATTCTACTATTTAAATAAGGAGCAGTTCTTCCGTATGCATTATAATTCCCTCCTCCACAACCTGTGTTTCCTCCTCCTTCAAAAAATACTTTATCTTTCTTTTTAGCAAATCGATGTATATTTCCTCCAAACGAGATAATATAAGTAAAATCCACATCATACCCATAACTTCCTTGTATCCAAGCTTTATTGTTTTCAATGGTATTTTCTAAATAATTTGCCAAAACCCTCATAGGTTTTGCACTACCCTTTTTCACATCAATTGTAACAATATCTCCGTCTTGCCAAGCATTATCTCCTTGTCTAATTGTAAAGCTAATAATGCCATTATCATAAGCTTGGTCAATTTGTGCATCATCTTTTGCCCCACTAACACTGCCTGTTACTTTAAAAACATCGTTAGTACCATCGTATCTTAATTCCCAAGTTTCTGTTTGAACTGTATTTTGATTAAAAGTAATATTTTCAATATTTCCATCACCTTGTGCTAAATCATAACTTGTTTCCATACTAACAGGGTTACTTAAAAATTCTACTAAATTATCAATAGCCTCTTTTACTGTCTTCTTGCACTCAACTCTATATGCCATTAATTAACCTTTTTTAATGAATTTTACTATAATTTATATCGGAAAGTAAGTCTCGCCTACTTACCTTCCTACAACATTCTTAATTATTTCTCTACCACTTCTACTTGTTAAATAATCTTCAAAAGCTTTAGTATCTACACTGTTTAATATTACAATTTCTGGTGTAGGAGCGGTTACGTTCACTTGTGGTGTTGTGTTACCACTTGCTTTAATTGCTTTAACCTCTTCTTTGCTTAATACATACTCACCTTTTTGTAGAATAGCTGGAATTTCATCATCTTTCAAACCACCCATTTGTTTATTGGCAGTCTTTCTATCAACATAACCTCCTGTATGATATTTTTGAGCTTTTATAACTGCTACTCTCATCATACCTGTAGCAATAGCCAACCCAGCCGCCACGAAGTTTATTGGAGGAGGCAAGGTTGCCATAGCTTGTTGTGCAGAAGTATAAGTGTCTATAATGGCTTGGGCAACTCTCATAGCTTTATAAACCCTAAACCATTTTTTCTGTTTTAACAGTCCTGCCCTCATCATATCATCTAAAGCACTTGCAAATTGTCCTATATAACCACTTACAGCACTTAAAGAGGCATTAAGACTTGCTGTCTCCATTGCCTTTCTTTTTTCAACTTCAGCTTTAATAATTTCAGTCTTCAACTGTTCAATCTGTTTTAGACCTTCAATTTCAGACATTCTTCCAGCCATAACTGCTTGTTGTATTTCAAGTTCTTTTGCTTGAATTAAAGCTTTTTTCTCATCATAATACTGTTTTATCAACTCAATCTGTTGTTGATATTGTTGATAAGCATTTATAGCTCCTGCAGTTCCGCTATCCAACTGTCCTGCTTTTATACCTTCTTGGACTTGTTGTTGTTTTTGTTTTAATTCCTTCTCTTTAACACCAATATATGCACTTATATTAGCAAAATAGGCATCTAATTTTGCTTTATCTTGTTCAGTGTTAAAATTAACAATACTTAATTTCTGTCTATTTTCATACATTTTATTTTGAATATCAAATAAAATATTATTTGCAGGATTGTTCATAGATTTTGTTTCTCTATTCATTTCAGCAATTATTGCTAACATCTTCTGTTTCAATTTTACTTCTTTTATTTCCGCTTTTAAAGTACTTTTCTTTAATTCTTCTTCTTTTTGATACAGACCTTTTATTTCGTTTTCTAATTGTTTTTTTCTTTCTAATAATTGAGTTCTTTGTTCTTCATCTTTATAACCTGTCGTTCTTAAGGCTTTTATTTGCATAATCAAATTATAATATTCTCTTTCTTTTGTAACTCTTTGATTATAATAAGTTTTATATAAACTATCTAATCTTTGTACTTCTTTTTGGGCTTCAAGCAAATCATCTTTAATAGGTAATCTGCCTGTTTGACTGATTTGTTTTAGTTCATTAAAAGACTGTCTTAATTTATCTGCAAGTTTTGTTATCTCGCTTTCAACAATCCCAAAATCTTTAAAATTAAAAATATCTTTTATCTGATAATCTACACTCTTAACAGCTATTGGTTGTTTATTTGTTTTTGGCAATAAAGAATTAGTGCTTTCTATTCTTGCTTTTAAAATACCCTCTAAATTAGCAAAATCTTTATCTAATCCGCTTAAATAAGCTTTTAATGACTGATAAACATTTTTATCCAAACTATCTTTCATTTTATCTAAAAGCAATTTAAGCTTCAAAAATTCTGCTTCTAATTTTACAACATCTTTAGGATTAGTTGCATTTTTCATCATATTTTTAAATTTATCAAGTTCTCTATTTAAATCTTGAGGTAAAACATCTTTAGAAATTTTTGCTTGTTTAAAACTTATTTCCATTGATTTTACTAAACCGTCCATTGTATTTTTAAAGGCTTTGTCTATTTCTTGATTTAGATTTCTACTTAAATCAGAAACATCTAACCCTTGTTTTAGAAAATATTTTATCTTTTCTGCTATTTGTTGAAATCTTTGTACTTCTTCTTTTGAAACAATTTTTATTAAACCTTTTTTTGTTTTTTCTTTCATATTTTTTATACTAACACCAAATTTATTCTCAAAATCTTTTATATCTCTATTAAGTTGTTCTAACGGATTGACATCAAATTCCATTAGATTTAGATTTTGTTTCATTTTTTCTATTTCTTGGTTAAGAGTTTTACTTTGAGTAACAGCTTTTGAGAAATCAGGCTGTAAATTTTCCCAAGTCACATTTCCCTTCACAGCTTGAGTAACCACAGGAGTTTTTTCCTGATAAGGCTCAAACACACTAATAGGTTTTTGTGTTTGATTTTTCGGTTTATAATTAGCAAATTGTTTTAATTTTTCTAATTGCTTTTCTAATAAGTCTATTTGTTTAGAAATTTCTTCTGAATTAGTTTTATTATATTCAATTTTTAATCTCTCAAGTTTGGCACTTAATAGCTGGTATTCTATATATTTTTGTGCTTTATCTATCTCTTCTTGTTTTTGTTTTACAACTTGTTCTTGCTGACCTACAATTTTTTTATAAACTTCTAATTGTTGTTCTATTTTATTTAACTCATTAGTCAGAATCTTAACTCTTTCTTGGTCATTATTTACCAATGCTTCTGCTAACTGTTTTTTAAATTGTTGTTTTTTGGCTATCAAACTATCATATTGTGAAACCAAACTATTTAATTTTTGTTGTTCAGCTAAAAGACCATTGCTTCTAGCAATTTCTTCATTTACATTTTTAACAGTCATAAATAATTTTACAAAAGCCCCAACAGCCAAAGTTGCCAATAAAACATAAGGATTTCTCAAGGCAATCGCTCCTATTGCTGTTAAAGCACTCATTATTTTCTTTAATACTCCTACTAACCCTAAACCTGCCACACTTGCACTACTAAATATACTTACTAAATTTTTTATACCCCTAAAAACAACCAAACCGCCTAAAGTAACCCCTATACCTTTTATTATAGTCCAAATATTACTTAAATCCTTTTGAATTTGTGGCATTGCATTATTAATTGCATTAATCCATTCAGTTGTTTTAGTAATCATTCTTTCTAATACAGGCAAGGCATTTTGCATTAAACCGCTAAAGGCTAAACCTAAACTATTTTTTAATTGTTCCCATTTAGTTATATAGGTTTCAAGCATAACATTAGATTTCTCTAATTCACCATTAACACCATTATTTAACACTTTTAACTGTTCTAAAATAGCAGAGGCTTGGTTTCTCATAGCACTCAAGGTCTGCCTTGCCAACACCTCCATACCGCCAACCGCTTGTTGAAACTCTTGGTCACTCATATTCTTCAGTCTTTTAACAAGCCAGACCATCATTCTTTCACTATCTTTTGCACTTTTACTTACTTGTTGTGCAAACAATTGCTGATTAACACCAAGACTTTTAAAGAATTGCTGAACAGCCCCAGAATTATCTTGTAATATAATTCCTAATCTTCTTATGCTTGTACCTATTGTACTAGCCTCAAAACCTGCGTTTGAAAAAGCAATAGCCAACGCTTCAATAAAATGTCTTGTAATATTAGCACTTTTGGCAGTTGCTAGAGCGTAGTTTGAGAACACATTAATATCTTCTGTTGATAACTTACTTGCATTTGCTACATAAGTCAATTCATCCGCTAATTGCTTGATACTAACTCCCGCCTGATTATAGTTATGAATATAAGTAATCAAGGCATTTGCAGTTGTTTCAAATTGGTCACCTGTTAATTTTGACATTTTAATTACATATTCAGTAACTTTAACTAATTTATCACTCTCAATTCCAGCCCTACCAAGAGCCATTGCTACTTCATTAATTGATTTAATATCTCCGCCATAAGCAATACCAAGTCTTACCAATCTTTCTTCTAAATGTTTTGCTTTACTTGCACTAATATCAAAAACAGCACTCATTTTACCAACAGCTTCATTCATTTGAACAATAAAACCAAAACCTCTTTGAATAACATTTATAACTTGATAAATACTCATATATAAAGCACTATACCCAAGTGCCATTTTAGTGATATGTTTAATAAATTTAGTAAACGAAGTTTCCTGTAATTTGGCTTTTATTTTTGTTAAAGACAAATCAAGTTTATTTAACTGTTTTACTGACTCATCAGCACCTTTTTTAATATTTGCAAAAATATTGGTGTTAAAAGTCCCCGTTCTCATACTTATTTTTAACTGTTCTTGTGCCTTTGACAATTCTTCTAATTTTTTAGTATATTGTTCAATTAATTTTTGGGCTTCTTTAATATCTTTTTCATTTGCAAATTCTTTTCTACTACTAATTTGTGTTTGTAAATTTTGAATAATTTTCATATACCTATTTTTAACTCTTTCAAGCTCTTTAATAAATCTGTTGGCATCTTTATACAAACCGTCAAACAATTTTATTTCTTGTGGATTTGATTTTTTAACAGATTCCATAAATTTATCAAAAGCATTTTTATCTGAAAATAAAACTTCTCTTAAATTTTTAGAACTTAATACGATAGCATTCAATCTTTTTTCAAAATCTTTTAAAGCTGTTACATCTCCCGTTTTTTTAATTTCATTACTTAAAATATTAAACTCATTCGTTAATTCCCTTATTGTATCTCTTGGAACTCCATAACCACTTAAAATTTTTAAAGTATCTTTTAAAGTCTTTAATTTCCTTTCAGTCTCTGATAAATTTTTGGTTTCTTTTTTTAGTTCTCTCATATCTTTTAACAACAAGCCTAAGTATGTAGTTTTACCTAAACTTTTGCTTTCTTCTGCTAATTTTTGAAAATCTTGTTCAAATTTTCTTAAAACAACTTCATTTACTCCAAGTTTTTTCAAATCATTTTTTAATCTTTCAAAAGCGTCACTTGCTTTAACCAAACCTAAACTATTATTAACTAACTGTTTTATTTCTTTATTCAATAAAGCTAATGGCTGACTGTTCCCTGTTTTAACTGCCAAATCGTATAACTGTTTGATTTCATTACCATATTGAGCTATTTTATTACTATCAATAAAAGGCAACCTACTTGCTTTGTGTATATTCTCTAAAGCCTGTAAATAGAGAGTACTGTACTTTTGTGCATTTTTAAATGTAATCTGTGCTTCATTGCTAAACTTAACTAAATCTGCTTCTAATTTATCAAACACTCTTGCGTTTTTTAATTTTATACCCTCTTTAAACAATTCATCAATTTTCTGTTTTAGTTTATTTATCTCCTCTTCACTTTTTCCTAAAATTCTTAAATCAAACAAACTTGACATTAATTTTTTTCTTTTTTCTATTAAAAGACCAAAATCTTTATATTCTTTTTCAAGTTCATTTAATTTTTCATTCAATTTATCAACAGGATAAGAAGCATTTTGCACTGCTTTTCTGAAACTATCTAAAGGTTTAATAAGCTCTTTTTCTAAATTACTATCTAATTTAAACTCTTTAATTTCTTTTAATTTTGTTTTATAAAAATTCAAAGCATTTATTCTATTTTCAATAGCCTTGTTAAATAAAGCTAAATTACCGATTCGTTCATTTTTTTCTTTAATTGCAATAAGTTTTTTATACTCTTCTTCTAAACCTTTTATTAAAGTTTTACTTCTTGTATAAGCTTTTAAATTTTCTAAATTAGCTTGAACAAGAGCTTTAATTCCTTTTTCGGTTTGACCTATCGACTGTGTTAAAATATCATAGTCTTTTTTTAAAACTCCTACCTGTTTTGTAATATCTAACAAGGTTTTTCTGACAATATCAAAATCTTTTGGTGTAATTTTCTGTTCTTGTAATGCTTTTAATTTGTTTTTAAACTGTAAAATTTTATCATTAATATTTTGAATTTCTTTATTTAAAACACTGAATCTATTTATAAAATTAGGTTTTAATTCAAGGTTTTCAATAACTTTTTTTAAATTTACAAGTTCACTATCAAGACTTTTAATTGTATCTTCAATCCCTTTAATACCAACTTGTTTAAACTCAATTAAAATTTCAGCTTTATTGTTTCTATAAGCCATTATAAAATCCTTTGAAACTTATTATTACTAATAGATATATCAGATAAGATTAATATAGATAGAATAAAAAATTAAATGAATTTTTGGTTGGATATAAATATAAACTTTAAGGCTCCGGACACTTTCGGACAGCTTTAAAACCCCCTAAAATTCGGGATTTTAAATTTTAAACGTAAAAAATCTTTTACAAAAATCGCCAAAACTCTTGTATAAAATCCTTTATAAAAAGAGGAAAGAAGTATTAAACTCCAACGAAAGAATGGTTGATGAAAACTATTAATTGGTCACTATCAGTTACGTCAAAAGCAGAATCAAATAAAAAGTGATTTAAGGCTACTGTAGGAGAATTAGGGTCATCAACTAAAGCACCTTCAGAAATATTGTTTGCAACAACATCACCAACCTCATAAGTTATTCTGTATGTTATAACATTCTCACCACCGTTTGTATTACCCTCGTCTGTATAATTTCTTTGAGGAAAACCTGAATCTACTTGTCTGGCACTAGGGTCTATATAGTTGTTAACATCTGTATCGTCTTTTGTAGGGTTGTCAGTACCCGTACCGAGTCTTAAATATAAAGTATCAAGATTACTTGTTTCATTCATTACTTTTTTAGCATAATGAATATCACCTGCATTTGTTACTATATTATGACCTTTAATAATCTTTTCTTTTCCTGTTTTTTTATTAACTATTTTTACTAAAATATTATCTTTTACAATTCCCTTAATCAGCATAAAAACTCCTTATTATTCTTTATAAATATATCAGAAATTAATTTCTTTATTCTTTTGTAACTCTTTCATCTCTTCTTGTTGTATTTTATCATAAAGTTTTAAACTTGCTAAATAAAAAAATTTAGTTTGGTCATACAATCCTCCTTCATCAGGAAGAAAGCCTTTTTCAAAAGCATTATAGCACTCAATAGCCTCTGCAATTAAATTCTTATCAACATCATAAATAGGACAATAAGTATAAACTTTATCTCCTACATAAACTTTAAAATCTTTTTTCTTATTTTTCTCTCCTCTGTATCCACAATTTCTAACCCTGTCAAGTCTTTTTGCTCTACAAACCTCACACTTCCAAGTTTCTGCTTTAAATTTGTTATCAAAATAAATTTCTATACTATCATATAAACGATTTAAAACTTCTAAAGTAACATCACTTTTTTCAAAAATTTCTTTTCCAACTTCTTTTATAGTTTCCGCTGATAAAAAAGAAAAAGGAAGTTCTACTCCTCTTTTATCTTCTATTTTAATTAAAGCAAACTTTAAAGCATAATAATATAACTTTAAAACCTCTCCATTTAACATATACTTTTCAAGAGAGTTTATTTCCCTATATGATAGAGTTCTTGCCATAATTTCAATAAAGGGTTGGGTAGAGGGAGTAATAAAATGAATTACTTTATGACTTCTTACTTCATTCATCGCTTTCTATATCACCCAAATACATTTTTGCATTTTCTGGGTCTTTAGAAACTCCAACAATTACATTTGCAATTTCCGCAATATAAGATACAGGCAAATAATTTAAAGTCTCATCAGAAATACCTATTTCATCTCTTATAATAGGAATTTCCCTATTTCTTTCGTCTAATAGGTTTCTCCAATCAACAATTCCTCTTTTACAAACCTCCCAATTGTACGACCCTGTTGAAACACTTACACTTTCATCTTTGTTAAGTCTAACCATTTTATCTTCAATTTCAATAAGTTCTTTTGGGGTTAAAGGTCTGATTTCAACTGTAAAAGGGTCTTTTTCGTCCCTTTGTAGAATAGGAATGTATCTATAAGTGATATCTTTTTTTGTTCTATCAATTTTAATTGCCATTTTTGATTCCTTTCATTGATTTATTTTTAATTAATAAAGCACACAAAATTATTTGTGTGCTAGATAAAATGCTTCACCTAAAACAGGATGTTCATATGCTTCAAACTCAAGTTTGTTAGCAAGAACACCATCATCATCTTCAACACTAACACTTGTATATTTGATGTATGGTAACCAAATTGCAAATTTATGTTTTTGTGTTTCATCATCAGTTTCAGTTCTCATTTCAAGGAAAAACTCTGCTGTTTGATTGTTTTTAAATTTGTTAAGTTCATCCCAATTTTCAAAAGTAACAGTCATTGTTCCTTTGATTGTTTTTTTAGTAATAATTTTTTTCATAATACCAGAAGAAGTAATTGCTTCTCTGTCAGATACCTGATTTTCAATAGTTATTTCGACATCTTTTCCTTCGTAAGTTTTATTATCAACTGTTAAAATCGCATTTTTACCTACATAAGGAATTGTTGTTAAATATTGATTTGAAAGTAAAGGCTCATTTTCATTAGTTTCAAAAGAACTTGCTCCTAAATCAATTGACAATGTTGCAATATCAGCAACAGGGAAACTAAACTTAACTGAATTAGGAACTGCACCTTTTAGTGTTAGACTTCTACTATCAGTATCATCACAACCATACATTAGTTTAACTGCTAATGACTGTTCCTCACCACAAGGTTTAGCAAGTTTGTAAAGGACTGCGTCCCCCTCTTCACCATCTTGAACTTCATAAATTTTATATGCAACGTGTGAAACAACATCAATTGTGAATTTATCTCCTACTGCAAAATCAGTTGTACCACTCTCAATTTTAAACTTAATTATTCCATTGTCATAATCTGTACTTGTTGTGGCGTCTTCTTTTGTACCACTAACACTACCTGTTACACTCCAAACTTCTGCACCAGCAGTGTCAGCATTTGTACATTCAATTGTCCAAGTTTCCGTTACTATAGTGTCCTCATTGTAACCAAAATTAGTTAAATTACCATCACCTGTATTACCACTATCAGCAGTAATTGTGCTTTCAACTTGTGGAGCTGAATCTGCTCTAATAACTGCTCCTGTTCCTACTCCAGCCTCTTCTCTTATGCCAAGTGCTACTTCAAGAACAACATTACCTGCAAGGTCATTACTACCGTTTCCAAGTGGTATTAACTCAAAAGCAAGAGTACCGCTACCAAACTCTTTACCCGGTAATGCAGGGGCTGTAATGTAGGAATTTCTTACAACTTTTCTTTCAATAACATCAATCTCTGGTTTTAACGCACTATCAGAGGTAACTTCAACTACATCATTGTCTGTAAAATTTCCTCCCTTGTTAAATTCCGCTTCCTTAATAACCGCATATAGCGTAGAAAGTGTTTTATATGCCATTCTAATATCCTTTCAACAATATTCTTACAAAGATTATATCGGATTATCTATTCTTCCGCTTCTATCACACCTTCTCCTGCAAATTTAATAGGACTTTGTGTTAAAGGATTTAATACTCTGTATTTGACATTTAATTTATCTAAATTATTTTCATTAATTATTTTTGCGTCTATAATTTCTATTTCTGGTAACTCTAAACCAAAGCTAAATTGAACATTTTTATTATTAATTTCAAAAAACGAAACCTCTTTATATAATAATGAAATTTCCCCAACAGATAAAATACGATTAAAAAATCTTGTTTGGTCAAATAAAGTCTTTTGATAATTTCTATTGCCTGTAGGAGGGAGAAAAGTAAAGTTTCTTTTTAAACACAATCTATAAGAAATTTTTACACCGTTTTCAAATTCAATAGTCAATTTATTTTTATATAATTCTTTAACACCAAAAGGATATAAAAATTTTACATTAAATAATTTGGTTTCATTTGGGGCTATTTCTTGTCCTATTTCTAAATCTATTATTTTAATACCATAAGTATTTAAAAATATAATATCTTTAATTTTTAAATTTTCTTTATAACCATTTGTAAAGCCTAATTCTAATATTTTATTCTCATCATCAGTTAAATCAACATAAACCCAAAAATTATCATTATATGGATTTTTTGCCCAGATTAAATTATTTTTGATTGATATGTCTTTAATATCATATTTATTATAGCTTTGTTTAGTATTATAAACATAAAATGAAGATTTAATATCTGTATAATATGCTTTTGGTTTGGATTTTTTTGGAAAAATAATATCCCCTGAAAAACTAATATCATTAAAATAAATACAAAAGTTTTTATTAACAAAAGCACTATTACAATAATTCTTACTGCTTACTATACCTTTAATAGCTTGTTTAATAACAACAACAGAATTATCTGTAATTGATTCTTCTTCTGTATAATATATTCTTAAAAGTATAGGGGTAAAACTTTTATCTCCTATATTTGTTTGTTCTTGTATATATTTATAAATCGTAGCCATTAAACAATCCTTGTAAAGTTACCTATTTTAAATATCTTATCTGCTAAATCATTTTCTGGTAAATATCCCCATAATACTTTTAGACCGTTTAAATAAATTTCTACATAATTATTTTCTTTATCATAATTTAAAGCATAAAATATCCATTCTAATAAATTATATTGATTGTCTGTAATAGTTTTACCGTCTAAATACTCATAATTACCGTCTTTTAACATATAAAAATAAATTTTCCCATTTGGATGAATTCCTAAACCTATTCCATTATTTGCTTCATAATCACTAATAAGCAATCTTTCATAATCTTCTAAATAAAACCAACCACTAACTGCAAAACTTGAATTTGGTGTAGGAACATTAGTTTTAACTCCTGAAAAATCTTCTAAAACAACTGCTTTATGTAAATAGCCATCTGTATAATAACCTTGATACTCTGAATTAGTCCATTCCCCTAAATAAACTTCCTCTTCATCGTTTAAATTTTCTTCAAATCTAAATAACCCTATACAACTACCATCACCAAAAATATCTTTTACTTTTTCAGTTCCATCTTGTTTATAATGCCCTACTAAAACATTTGAACTAATACCGTAATACAACGAAGCTACGTAATCATTATCAAGAGCTTTTTGGATTAAATCAAAACATTTAATATCAGTTACAAATTCACCATAAGCAATTTTATCTACTACTTCAAAATCTTTTATACCTGTTTTACTGTTTAAAGTATTTATTTCTTTTAATTTGTTTTCTAGAGTAAATTGGAATTTATCAACAAAAAACTTTTCCCCTTCAATAGAAAAACAACCCCATTGAGGATAAACTTCAGTTAAAAATACTTCTCTAAAAGGCTCTCTCAAAAAATTATCTTTATGAAAAATATAATTTGGAGATTTCAATTCAAAAGCAATTTCAGGAGATTTTTCAACACTAAAAGCCATTGTCATTTTAGAAACAATTGCTCTGTCTAATTCAATGGCACAAGTATCTTCCCCACAATAATAGCCCATTAATAAATCAACTCTTGGTAATTCACTGCATTTCAGCGAAGGTTTATATAAAAAGGCACTTCCTAACTCCCCTCCTTGTACCTCATAAATCTGACAAGCCACATTAGAAGTTATATTTATTGTAAAATAATCGCCAACATTATATTCATACTCGTCTGAAATCAAAACTTTTATAATTTCATTAAAATATTCTTTTCCTGTTATGGCATTATGTTTCCAACCGCTTTCACTGCCGTAAACAGACCATTTTTTATCCCCTAAATATTCAAACGTCCAAAGTTCAGTTTTTATATTAAAAGCGACATAATCTAATAATTGAACTTTTTTATTAATGCCTTCTATTGTATCACTCTCTACTTTATATTCAATTCTCGGATATTTACTTGCATTTAAAATTGCTCCGCTACCAACTTGTGGTAATTCCATTTTCCCAAAAGCACTATAAAAAAGTTCATTATTTATATTTTTAAAAACTTTGCTATAAACAAAGGGCAATAAAGATGTTTTAATAACAGCAGTCCCGCTTATTTTACCAAGCACCCTTTTTTTATCAAAAAAATAAGTTTTACTTTTATTTCTGTCTATTTTTTCAAAGTCTATATTTAGTAAACTACCACTTTTGAACTCAATTAAATCATTAGGAACAAAATAATCATTATCAATGCTTCCACTTTTTTTAACCGCTATTATTTTAACATTTTCTTTTTTCAAAATTAAATCCTTTTTATATACCTAACTTCAATGTCTATTTTAGCAATAGCGTGAGGATGGACAACACCTCCTTCTCTTTTCATACTACTAACAGTCATATCAACAACACCCATAGGTTGCCATCTTATATCTTCTACAACCTCATACACAGCCTCAATCAAATCACTTAAAATATCCTCATACTGATTTCTTGCCTGTTTATTAAAAACATAAACACTTATATTTCCAACATAATAAGCTTTTCTATTTGTTAAATTATCCCTCTCTTTTTCTTCACTCTCATACATAACACTAACAGCAGGAAACCTATCAATTTGAGTCCACAAAGGAACAATATTTTTATAAATTTTTACAAAAATATTCTTATCTCTTAAACCATCTATTAATTTTTCTACAATTTCTTTTCTCATACCGACAATCCTTTTGCTAATTCAACTAATAAGAGTAACATAATAATTACATAATAAATTCCAATACTATTTTGTACAGTCATACTGCTTCCTTTGTTTCTTTTAGTAATAATTCAAATAAATCATTTACTGATATAATACCATCTCTGCCTTTGTCAAACAAAACATCATACATCCAATCTTTCCAAGCAGGTGTTTTTCCATCTGCTCTTTTTGGTTTTGCCATATCTGTATATTTAGCATAAGGAACGCCTATTTCTGCCCAGCTATGAATTACAAAACCCTGACCTTTCTTATAAGCATTTACTTTTGTCTTAATATGTTCTAACTGTTGTCCACTGACTTTATAAGTAAAACGCCTATGAGACGGTCTTCTTCTATGTAAATATTTAACAGGAATAGGTGTTCCCAATGCTTTTTTAATAGCTTTTTCCCAAGATTTTAAATCACTATCAAGTTTTTTAGCTAAAAACTCTAATCTATGTATTCCTAAAAGAGGAAGTTCTTTTTTAAAATTTTTCCAGGATTCCCCTATAGGTTTTTTGATTTTAACCACTGCTATCATAATCTAAACATCCTAAAAGAACTTAATAAATTTTCTACCATAGGAGGAACATCGTCAATCACTTTTACTTGCTCTTTAATACCTGTTGACATAGAAACAATACTATCCGTGTCTTTTGTAATATCATTATAAACTTTTTTACCTAACATATATAAACCTGAAACCAAACCTTCGGGAATTAAATCAATATCATTATAACCTACTTTATATTCAATTCTCATAATTTGATTATCAGTAATTGTAAATAAAGGAGGTAAATAAATACGATTATTTTCCCCAACTTCAAATTCAAGCAGAGTATTGTTATCTATACTCTCACCGTCAATTTTTACATCAACTAAATCAGAAACAATACCTTTTTTAGTATAAATCGAATTGCCATAAATTTTATTAATTCTTTCAACCAAATCTCTCTCAAAAATGGCGACGTTATAATAATCATAAATATAACTTTCACTGATTTTCAAGACATCTTTTAAAAGGTCATCAATCAAATCATCTTGAATATCTAAAATCTTTTTAAACTCTACTAATAAATCATCTATAAGAGCCATAACTTATCCTTTTATAAAACTTACAATTTTAAACCAAAAATCAACTATTTTCTTTTTTAGACTCTGTTTTTCTTCTCTTTGTTTGGTTTTTAATATGTAATTCGCTTGTGGTTTCTCTTTTGACTTCTGTCCTTCTCCTCGTTTTACTTTTGGTATGTAATTCGCTTGTGGTTTCCCTCTCTTTACGAAGTAACTCCTTTTTAGGGTTTTTAGCAGTATCCTTAATTTTTTCTATTAAAACAAATTCTTTTGGAAAAGTGTTTATAAGATAATCGCCGAACTCTTTATCTACAACATATAATCCATCATATCTATCAGGGCTAAATAAAATTCCTCTTACCATAATTCCATTTCCAACAACTTTAATTTTATATTTCATATCAAAACTCCTATAATAAGTATTTTAATATATATCAGTTTTACATCTTATTTATTAATAGCTTTATCTATACAAATCTGTAATGAAAAATAAAAATTAAAATAACGAATTAATAGAAATTTTCAAAATAAAAAGTTAATAATTTATATATTAAAGTATAGTTTTTTATCAAATTCCAAGCAAGAATACTCCATCCAAATTACAAAGTAATTAGGCAGAGAGGTTCACATTAATTCATTTATAAATTTTTCAAATTCTTTTTCTTTTTCAGAAGAATTGTTATTTGTGATTTTAAATGAATCTATTATGTCATTTTCATAAGTCAACAAACTACCTCTATATATAATAACCCCATTTACTTGATGTCTATTAAAATCCGGAAATGATTTTATCTTATCACCAATATCTTCTATTCTAATATTTCTAAACGCGTCAGCCATCATATTACTAATTTCTAAACCAAATATTTCTTCTTCTTTTAACATTTCTAAAGTAGGATTTCTTAATAAATCCATATCGTATCCTTCCTCATTATAGTATCATCCATATGCTTTACAGAATCTATATAGTTTTTGATTATCATATCTTCGTCAAATAGCACTTCTATAATGTGAAAATAAAATATTAATATTAGCATCATATTATTAGTTTCATTCAAAGATTCTTTATAAAACTTTGGACAGTCTCGAAGAATAATATAAAGAGAAAAATCACTCATTAGAGTGAGTGATTTTAGTTAGAAGCTACATTAACAATTGCAGATACAGGAGTTGAGTTCACACAAAGTTTTTTGAAGTCAATATCTCTATATCCAACATATAGAGTTGTTGAACTTACAGCTTTTCTTTCAGTTTCGATTCCAATGTTTCCTCTGTCTGCAACACCAAAGTATGCTTTGTTAACAAGAAGAACTGCTGTTTTATCTCCGTTTGTTTCGTCAACATCACCATTAGCGTCAAGATTGTCAGGGATGTATTCAGTTACAATAATAGGCATACCAAATAGTTTTCCGATTTCACCTACCATAATAGTTGCTTTAGCACCATATTTGTCAACAGTTAAAACTTCAGGTAATTCAAGCATTTGATATGCTACATTTACAGGAGCTACAATAGCAAGGTCACTTAAATTAATACCATAAACGCCAAGTAGTCTTCTTGCTTGTGCAATTAGTGAAGCAGTTACTGCATTTCCACCTGCGTCAACTTTGTTACCAGCACCTTTTGCATATTTTAAAAGACCGTCAAATGCTTTTTTAACATCGTTAACGTCAGCAATAGCTGTGTCACCCATTACAAGTGCATCCTCTGTTGCTCTTGCAAGTGATTTTACAAGTTCTTGTCTTACAAGCTGTGTAATCGCCGTTACCATTTCTTGGTCAGCTTGGTCAGTTACTGCAAGTAGTGTTTTAAATCTTGAAGTTGCAAAACTTACTTTTGCACCATTAATTGCACTTTCAATTGCGTCATCACCCGGAGCAATTAAATATGCTTTTGCTTTGTCCGTTTTTGCTGGAATAGAAAATGTGCTTCTATTTTCAGGCATTCTAAATCTTTGGAATAATCCCTCAACTTTAAGGTCAAGTTCTAGTTCTTCCATTACCCTGTTAGAAAACTCTTCTGCCAACCAACTTGCAATGTCTGCTGGTTTAATTGCTTTTTCAACAACAGGAGCGATTTCTTTAAATTCTGCAAAACTATCGGCAGGTCTTCCAAGAAGTTTTGACTTAATATGCAAATCAACTGCTTTTTCTCTTGCTTTTGCTACTTCTTTGTCATCAACAGATTTTTCTTCAAATTGTGTTTTTCTTTCAGTCCATTTGTCTTCAAATTCTTTTTTAAGTTCTTCTACTTTTTTTTCTGATTCAGTTTTTGTACTGTCAAGCTCTTTTTTAAGCTCTTCTACTTGTTTTTGTAGAGTTGAAATTACTTCAATTCCCATAACCATTTCCTTTCAATGTTATTTTACAAAAGTTATATCGGAAAGTTGTAGTTTGTTTTATCATTAGCAAACTTTTTATTATATTCTAATATTTGTTTATTTAGAAAATCGTTAATTTTTTTTAAATCATCACGTTCTTTGACACAAAGTTTATAGCGGTTTAAAAGCTCCTCAAACTCATCTTGAGGAATTTCTATCATTTTCTTTTCCATTTTTTACCTTTATATGTAATGTAAGAGGTTTTGTTTTTGTTATATTATAATCATAAGTTTGCAATTTAGGACAATTTGTTTTTAGATAAACATATTTTATTTTTTCTTTACAAGCACAACCATTAAGGAATAGTGATATTAATATCACGCTCAATAGTAATATTTTTTTCATCTTTGTTTCCTTTTATTTGCTTTACTACATTAATCTTTTCTTTGAGAATTTTATTTTCAAAATTAATATTTTTTAATGTGTCCTTAATTTGTAAAAATGTTTGTTTTAGGTTATTATTTTCAAGTTCTAAATCTTTAATTTTCATTTCTTGCTTAATCACAGTATTTTCAAGCTCTTTTTTATATAAATAAGATTTAAAAGAAAAAACACCTAAAACAACAAATAAAACTGCCAATACTACATTTAACATTTTATCTCTAAAAAAATTAAACATATTCATCTTCCTTTTTTTTAATTTTTTCATAAGTTCTACCTGCTATCCAAGCTATAGGAATACCAACTGCAAGAGTTGACCAAAGTTCTATAAATTCTTTTTTAATATCTAATATGTGTAAACCGCTTAAAATTGTAATCAATGAAGTAAAAAATAAAACATACCACGCCATTGAAGGACGTGATATCCTTCTAAATATAGTAACCCTACTCATCTTCTTCTTTTTGTAAATGTTCTGTAAGTTTTTCATTTATGATTTTTTCAAGTTCACCATAAACATTTAAAAGATAATCAAGTCCTTCAACATCATTTGCTTTTTCTTTTAATTGCTCTAACAAATCAGGCTGGTTTTCTTCCGTTTTTTGTTCAGTTACATTTTCTTCTTTATTTTCTTCTTTTCCTGCTTGGTTGCTATCATTATCTAATTCTTTTTTATTGTCTGGCTCTTGTTCTTTTTTTACTCCGTTATCATCTCTATCTTGGAAGTAATCTTTCATAAATGCCAAAAGTTTTGCAACCTCGCTTCTGCCTATAACAAAATCATAAACATTACCATCGTCTTTTACATATCTTCTAATTCTATAACCTAAAGGCGGATTAGGATAAGCAGTTAATACACTTTCGCTTGTAACATTAACAATAAGTTCGCCATTATCTCCGCCTTGGACTTGGTCACCTTCTTTTAAACCTTGACTTGATTCAATAATTTGATTTACCTTATCTTTTCCAAGATTAGTTGTCCCACCCCTACTAGCTTTTGTTTCTATAGCAGTCAATTCCTTAATTTCTGAATAAATTTTTTCAACTTGTGCTTCAAATTCTTTTGCCATTTCTTCTAAATCAGCTGGAATTTCACTTATCATTTCTTGTTTTAACATTTCTCTATAATGTTTTAATAAATGCCTACTTGCATCTCTTTTTTCCACAGCACTAATATTAGGATTATTCCTTGCTCCTCTTAAAGCCTGATAAGCACTTATAACACCGTTTTTATTAACAACTAAATCTTCGCCTTGTAGTTCGTGATGGGGGAATTTCCAAGTACTTCTCTTTTCAACATCGCCTACAACTAAATAGCATTCTTTGATATAATTTTCTTTCCCTAAATCTGCCAACTTTTGCCCGAGAGCTGTTTTATCAACATCTCCCCACGCTTTATCACTAATTACATTGTTTTTAATTGCTTTTTCTATACCCATTTCTACATATCCTTTCGTAATTAAATTTTGTCTTGTTGATAATAAGCACACACCATTTTCACAAGGACTATTTTCTAAAACCGTAAATAAACTTTCCTGATTATCTGGTATTGAAACAATACTAACCTCATAAAGTTCAATTTTAGTCCAATACCAAACACCATTCATTTCTTTATAATCTATGCCTTTAAAGCCGATAGAAAATGCTTTTAAAATACCTTCTTTTACTGCAAAATAAACTTTTGGATTTAATGCCTCATAAACTACAGCCTCAATTTCAAGACCTTTTGAAGTTAGATTAATGTTTGTGACTTTACCTACAATTTCATCTTGCCTGTGTTGATAAAGTAAAACAGGATTTTTCATAAAATTAGTTAAATCATAGCTTTCAGGCAAAACGCTCTCATCACTTCTATCAACAACCAAATTTCCGTTATCATCAAGATAACGGTTTGCAAAACCTTTGATAGTTATTTGTCCATCACCTGCTTCTGTTGTAAAATTTTTTATAACCAAATTTAAAGTTTTATCCATTACTTCTCCTTAAACTTTCTTTAAAATTATATCGGCTAAACTTTTAAGTCGGGACTGCCCCCTAATGGGTCTGTACTTCCCATACTGCTTGGTTTATTGTTACTTTGGTTTTCAGAATTATTAGTATTATTTTCTGAATTATTTTGGCTCATTGCAACTAAATCTTGAAAGAATTGTGCTTCACTACCTGTTAAGAAGGCAGGTACAATATTCTTATCTGCACCTTCAAAATCCATTTCCGGTAAATCAACCAAATCCCTTGCTTCATTTAATGTAGCAAGTCCTGTTGCAAACAATGTTCTTGCACTGTCAGCTTTTACATCTAAAGCAGTATCAAGTTCAGTAATTCTTCCAAAGTCAAATTCAAAATGATATTTTCCATAACCAAATTGTTTTCCTAAAAATAAATTAATTTGGTCTTGTATTCTATAAAGATAAGGTCTAACTGCGGTATTAAACACAACTTTCATTAATTCCTGTGGTTTTCCAGCACTGTTTGCCTCACCGCCTAAAACAAGTGCGTTTAGTTTGAAAACTCTTAAAACTCTTTTTTCACTTATATTCATACTATCTAAAAGCATTGCGTCTTTAGGACTTGCTTGAACGGTTTTATAATCCATTTTGGCGGGTAAGACTGCTATACCTCTCCTCTCACTACCGCCTTTTCCATATAAAGCGTTAAATTGTTCTCTCAATTCTTCAATTTGTTGTGGAGTTAAGGCATATTCGGCTTTTAAAATACCAGCTAAAATTACACTGCCCTCATAAAACTCTTGTAGGCTATCAATTGCATTTTTTTCCAACTTTAATGTATCAAGCAAAGGTGCTACGCTTGGTAGTCCATAATAAGCATTGTTTAGAGTTGGATTTATAATCCAAATAAGTTCGTTTTCTTTATAAGCAATCTTATCATTATAAATATAGCCTTTTATAAATTTAGTAGCGTCTGGAACAACTTTAACATTATGAGGTTGAGTTAAAAACCAAGTTTCATAACTTCCTTTTACATTTTCAAAGGTTAAAGGGGCTACACCTGAAAGCAACAAACCTTGAATTGCAAGTTCAATTGTTGTTCCCCAAGACCAAAATGGATTAGGTCTATATTCCCATTCTCTTAATTTTTTGTCTTTAACAGGAAGTTTTTTACCTGATTTATCTAATTGATATAAGCGTGGAACTGCTTGTCCTCCTGCTTTAGCAATATAATCAACTGCACTAAAAACAAGTTCAGTTGTATGGAATGTATTTTCCATAGCACTTGTAGCTAATACACCGTTTCCATCTTTATAATCTTCAATGATTTTTTTGTTTGCTTTTGTAGCTTTAGTGTCCATATAAATTAACGTTTCTTTATTTTGTTGAGGCTGTTTTTTAAAAAAATCAAAAAAACCCATTTGTTTTCCTTTTTAATTTATTATATAACATATATCAGCTTAAAGGAAAACAATAAAAACAAAGGAGAGAAAAATGAATAGATTGATTGAATTATGAGCTGGAAGCTCAATTGAAGTTTATACAGAAATAAACTTCAATTGAACGCCCATCTCAGGCGTTCTATATTTAACACCCACATCAGGTGTTATAAATTGAACGCCCACATCAGGCGTTCTACTGTTATATCGGAAAATCACACAAGTCTTGTTGAAATATAAACGCCTTTGTATGTTCTTTCACTTAAAGTTGCATTAGTAGTAAATAAAGGAAAATGTTTAATACTTACAGTTTCTTTGAAAAATTCACTGAAATAAACTTTTCCATCTGATGTTTCTTGTCTAAATCTAAATTTTAGTTGATTTACTCTTCCCCATTGTGGATTTGAACTTGAAAAGTCAAGTGATATTTTATTGCTTGTGAATTTACCAATAGGATAATAGGTACTTCTTCTTGATTTTGACCTTCCTCCGGTATTTCCGTGATTATTAAAGTTGGTAACTTTATCATAGCCCCACATCTCAAGAACTAAATCTTCTGGGAAAGCTTGTCCAAAAACAAAACCGCCTACTGAAATTGTATTAAAAAATTTCTTGTTTAATTGCATAGTGTCAGTTCCGTTAAACTGCCTATATGTTACCGTCCAATCCGTTGGGTCATCATTATTCATAACTGCACTTTCTAAATACATACTCTGCTTTGTATTATCCCATAAAGTAGTAGGTATCATAGCATTTCTTGCTTTTACTCTTGTACTACCTTCATATCTATCTAATCTTATATTATACATTCCACCGAATTTAATCGGCTCTTTATAAATAATTTTAATTGTTCCTGATGGATAGCCGTTAGGGAAACTAATATGCTGGGTGTAACCCGCAGGATTTGCAAATTGTATTCCAAATTCCCAATCATCAAACAACGTTTCATTGATATAGATTCTTACTAAATCTTTATTTGGAAAAATTAATTGTCTTAACCATAATAAGTTATGGGGTGAAATATTATCTGTATGTGAATACATAATTATTTTTTCTTCTCTTATATTATTGCCTCCAAACGGAATTAAATATCCATTTGTAATTGCATCGTTTACATTGCTTGAAGCCACTGAATTATCCGCCACAACATAATAACCATAATCACCTGAATCCACAATAACCAGCTGATTTAATTCATAATTTTTTAACATAATTGTGTCAGTTGTTTTTAACACAGGTATTTTATAATGTGTGTAAACTGCCATTTTTACTCCTTATATAAGTTTCATTAATTTGTAGTTTCCTACAAATTTGTTTTCATTATCTTCTGCATCTGTAGTAAATATCGGAAAAGTCCTTATGCTAATAACCGTTGACAACCATTGACTAAAAAATACATTTCCTTCATCATCTTTTCTGCCTAGCCTAACATAATATAAACCACAATCATATAAACCTGAAATTTTATTTTTTGTCATTTTTCCAATCGGAACTAAACGTCCTTGTGCTTCTTTATTTTTTGGAATATGCTTACTATTTGGAGATTTAACATCAGACGCTCTCCATAGCTCAATCCAATAATTATCAGGTAATACTTCTTCTTTTGGAAATTCAGCTATATAACCAAAATTAGCACTTGCTTTTTCTACGTCTATTGTTATATTTGAATTATCCACACGCTTATAGTGGCACATATAACGTCCGAAATCCATATAATTATTTAATAAATCAACAGAATCCAAATAGAATCTATTGCCCTGACTATCGGTGATAAATTTGGTAATTAATTTTGACCTTACCATTACATCAGTACTGCCTTCTTTTCTATATAAAACAATTTTATAATCACCTAAAGCAATCGGCTCAACATATTCAATTTTGATAACATCATCGTCATTTAAACTTGTATTAAATTTCAAATGTGTTGTATAATCGCTGTTTAAACTTTGGACTTGGTCGCCAAAATCCCAATCTGTATATTCAGCATCATTTACCCAAACTCTAAACAAATTCTTATCTTTATAAACATAGCGTTTTAAGAACAACAAACTTTTACCTGAAATATTACTGCCTTTTCTATAAATAAAAACACGATTTAAACTGTCGGCAGTAGCATTAAAACTAAAAAGCTCTCCCGTACTAATATCAACACCTATAACATAAGAATTTTCTGGTTTTTGTTTAGGTGTTTTTCCATAACTATAAAAAATAGGATTATCTTTTTTAAAATCAAATTTATCTTTAGTTACAGACATATAAGCTTCAATTGAGGCAAAATCATCACCTAATGCTACATCAAATTGTGCTGTATCTCCATAAGCACCGACTGCCAATTGCTTATCACTAAAGTTACCGCCTTTTCCAGCCAAATAGGTTTGATAAAAACTTGAAGGATACATTGTTAGAAAGACTTGGTCTTTATATGGGTCAGTTGAAGTAGAGGCAGTAAAACTTGCCCCAGCATAATTATCAGAATTATTTGTATTTGTTACATTTACTTCAACAATTCCATATACATTTTTACTAATTTGAATTTTTTGAACATCGTTTGCAGTTTGGTCGCTTGGGGTTAAAGTTTTACCTATTCCTGTATCTGCATCTTCTTTTTGCCAATAGTTCTTTCCATCAATTATATCACACAAATCTTTTGGCGTATATCTTCTAACTTCATTAACATCACAAGGGTGGGTTTTTTCTTCATCAGATATTTTATGAATATTAACTCCCAAATAAAACCAATTTGGATTGCCTTCTTCATCGCTTCTTGCTTCATACAAACCAGCTTTTTTTCTATTAAATAAAACCCAAGTTCCTGTTGCTTTTTGAACTAACCATTGTTCTCCAAGATGGTCGGCTGGGTCTGGTAAATCAGCATAAGTTTCAACTTCGCCTTCCCAACCGTCAAAATTAGAACTGCCTCCTCCTAAATTAACCTCAACCCAATCAACAAGATTATCCTGTAATTGCCAAAATTTTTGGTCTTCTTGGTTATAAACAACCATTCCCGCTTTTCTTCTCAAATCAGGAATGTTATCACGCTCTTCAGTTGTGGCTACAACACGAAACCCGCCTTCTAAATGGATATCCTTAATTAAAGGAAAATCCCCATTAGGATAAAATAAACCCGTTATTTTTATACCAGCCATTATGCTACTCCTTCTAATTCCGCACGTTCTCTCACATTTCTTCTCTGTGCTAATACTCTTTTATTATTCATCACAAACCCTTTAAGATAACTCTACACAAGCACTGCCTGTTTGCTTGTAAGTAGTTCTTAATAATTTATAAGTTATAGTTGCACCATAAGAGTTAGTAACATCAATATCCCCGGCATAAGAAATATCCCAACCAAAACCATTATCACAATCAACTGCTTGATTTACTTCTCCCCATTCAGTAGGATAAACAATATAATAATACAAACCTTCTCCGTTAGGGTTATCAAAACTATAATGTTCAGCATATCCACTTTTCAAAGCACTATTTTCAAGATTTTTAACTTCATTTTCCGTTAACGTATCATTCACTGAAGTTCCCCAATAAACTCTTGCCCTCCAATAAACACGAAAATCACGGCTAAATGTTTGACCTTTTGTGTTAACTCCGCTAATTCGCCAAGTATAATAGCTGTTAATTCCGTTTGAAGTTTTATCACTGCCTATGTCCAAGTCTTCTTGTCCGTCATTAGCCAAGTTCTGTCCTAAAACTTGATTGGCATTCACATCTTTAATGCTAATTGAATTTTCCTGTATGTTTTCAGGACGGCTTGTAGTCCATTTGAGTGTTCTAACTCCTCCGCTTATAACTTGACCTACTTCTAACTGTGTTGCCTGTCCGTCAATATAAAAACTTGTAAAAGCAGGATATTGATAAGGAAACAAAATCATTTTCAAAACATCACAAGGTTGCATTCCGTTGATGTCAGTTCCAGCTTCCAAACCTCCGTGCGTTTCAGGAACTGCATCTTCAGTTTGCATAACACAACCGCCAGACCCTCCACCAGCTCCTATGTCAGGATAAATCACAGAAAACTTATTATTTGCCATTTTCTTCCTTTATAAGCATTTATACATATATCAGTTATTTATACAACTTGGATTTGTAAATTTTGTAGCTTCCACCAACCGCTTGTCAAATAACGCAAGGCACCAACCGCCAAGTCAAAATGCCCGTCTTTGTTTCTTTCTATTGTTTTTCCGTTTCCATTTTCTTTCCAATGAGCCAATTTTAATTCTTCAATCAACTGCATACAATTTTCTGATATGAACAATTTTCCTTTTTGAAATGCCGTATTAATATCACGTATGCTTTCTACTAATTGAATCGGTGCTGGTTGTGTATAATAATTATGGCTATATGCCATATCAGCCATCGTCAAACTTGCACTCGGGTCACAAAACCTTACAATTTGCATATCAGGATTTTCACAATATCTTTGTTCTATTTCCTTAAAATGTTTTAAATGCCATTCAATAGGCATTTGTCCAGCCATATATTCATCTAAAACATAAATATTGCCCGTCATCGGCTCAATCCAAGCTATAACAAAGCTTGTATTATCTCTAAAACCGATATCAATTCCTACTGCAAACGTATCTTTTGTTGTCATTTTGTTTTTTAAATCATTAACTCTAAACACATTTTTTTCTAAATCAAAAGCATAAAATACTTGTAAATCCTCGCTAAATCCGCTCTGGAATTCACATAGATATTCCTGTTCAAAACTTCTTTTATCAAGTTTGGCTTTAATTGCCTCAATCATTTCTTTTGTTATCATAGGATTATCATAAACCGTAACTTTTTTACAAAAATAATCATCACGTTCTCCGCACCTTTTCCATAATTTATAAAAATCATTGTCAAAAGTTCTTGGCGTTCCTATAAAATAAGTTTTGGAAAACATAAATCCGTTTTCATCAGTTCCATAATCGTTTTGTGCAGGTGAAATATAAGTTTCCCAAATTTCAAGAACATTATTTATACTTGCAGTTTCATCAAAAATAACCAAACTAAATTTATCACCAAGTGCATTTTCATAATTTTTCTCTGTAACCACACGAAATTTGGCACCATTTTCTAATGTAAATGTCAAGCCTTTCATATCTTTTGATTTAAAAGGCAACTGTAATTTATTTACATCTTTTTCAACATTACTAAAAATAGCTTGAGCATTTGCAAAAGTCGGCGTTACTAATAATATACTTGCATTCGGAATTAAAAGTTCTGACAATGCGATTTTTGACATAATTGTAGATTTACCAGCCCTTCTTGACATTAAGAAAACACCAACATTAAAATCCGCTTTTTGAATTCTGTCAATTATTTCTTGTTGATATTTTGTAGGTGTAAACTCTAACAATCTTAAAACTTTATTATAATCAATTTTTCTTTTTACTTTTTTATAAATTTCAATTTCTTGATTTACAGGTTTAAATTCAGACATTAAATTATCCTTTTTAATGAATTGTAATTTTAAGTTATATCAGATTTGATAGAGGTATAAAAAGAAAGTATAAAAGAATTATAAGGAATTTTTGGTTGGATATAAATATAAACTTTAAGGCTCCGGACACTTTCGGACAATTTACAAAAGTCCGAATTTTCGGTAGTTTTGTCGATTTTAATATAAAGAATTTTTTATAAAATAACTAAAATTTTGTCAAAACTCTTGTATAAAATCCTTTACGCTATTGACAAAATGTAAAAAATCCTTTATAATTTCAATATAAATAAAAACAAAGGAGAATAAAATGGCATATTTTGATGGGATTAAAGTAGGTGATAAAGTTTGGCATTTTGAATATGGATGGGGAACAGTTGTAGAGTTGTTAAAAGCTTCTGATTTAGATGGAAAAAATTTTAATCCTTTAAATGATTTTGATTTAATAGAAATTAAATTTGATAATGTTTATTTTGGGTGTGGGTATTTTGATTTGAATGGAGTGGCTTTTTACTCCAATGGTAATCAAACATTATTTTGGGGTGAAGTTAAATTTGAAATCCCAAAAAAGCCTAAAATTGAATTAAGAAAAGAAGAATATCTTATAGATGTTGTATACAATAAAATTCATTATGATAAAGATTTTAAAATGTTTGATAATTTTAACCATTCTTTAACAAGGAATGATAAAGAAACAGCTGAAAAAGCTTTTAGAACTATTAAAAGATTTACAAGACTTTTGGCTCTTCGTGACCAAGAATGCCCTAATAGTAAAGGCTATGAATTTAAGCCTAATAAAGAAAATTATTATATTTTTTACAATGAATTAGAGAATAAGTATGAATATGATTATGAATGTATTTATAATCATTTAGATGTTTACTTTAATACAGGAGGAGATGCCCAAAAAATTTGTAATATTTTGAATTCAGGAAAATTTAATTTAGAAGGAAAATAAAATGGATAAAGAACTCATTTTAGAAAAAATAAAAGATGTGGAAAAGGAATATGAAGATATTAGAAAATTAGTAAATTGGGATTTTAATGGATTAACAACAAGTGAATTGAAAGAAATTAAAGAAGCATTCAGCAATACAATAATTGAATTTGAATACCTTAAAGACGTGCTAATTGAGCAATTAGAATTAGAGTTGGAAGATTAAAAGGAGAAAAAATGACAAGAGAAGAAGCTTTAATGGAAATTTTAAAAAGAAGAGGCGAGGGAGATAAAATACATTATTCAGTTGCATATGATGTTATAAATGAAATTTTTGATGATTTAGAAAGCAGAACTTGTAAAAATTGCAAATATAATTTTTGTGGTTGTTCTATTCAAGATATGATATTGGAGTTTAAAGATAAATACGGAATTGAGCCATTAAATTTTGATGATTTTGGGTGTAATAGATTTGAAAAGAAAAAGAAAGAAATTAAGAAAAATGAATTTATGATTGTTGAGTTTTTATCTGAAGATACATTTAAAGTATTGTTTGTGTTTGATAAAGAAAAAGCGAAAAAAGAATATAATAAAACATTCACTTTAGGTGAATCCTATGAAATAGGCAATGAAGTAACTCTTTCTGGTATAAGAAAAAAATATAATTGGAAAGATGTTCCATACAATGAAAAGCATAAATTATGGGACGGACAGCCTGTATTTGTTCGTGGAAACGATACTCCATTTTTAAGAGTTGTCAGATTTTACAGTGCAGTAAATAATAGTTTCTTTTATGATAATATAGGAAAAAGGAATGTTACTCCTAATTTGATTGATGATGAGTACAGTTGGGAGCCGTATCCGCACTTAAATGACGAATGGGTTATTAAAGCATATAGACAACTTAAATTTTAAAAAGGAATAAAAATGAAAGATTTAGATAGTTTATGCAATGAAAATTTTGATTACATAGTTAGTTGTAAAAATTGTAAATATAATGAGGAATACAAAGCTGGTAAAACTATAAGAATTTGTAAAAAACTTACAAAACATATCCCAAAATACTTCGGAAATGAGGTATTTAAAATAATTGATGAAGATTGGTTTTGTCCATATTTTGAAAAAAAGGAACAAAATGTTAAAAATTAAAAAACGTGATTATAATATTTTAAAAATTTATCGTAGGGAAATAAACTGCCGACCAAAAGTTGTTAAAAATAAAAAGAAATATACAAGAAAAATAAAACACAAAAATCAATCTTTTATGACTTGATTTAGAATGTTTACAAAAACATTTCCTGTTGTTCCTAATTTTTTTCTTTCTTCTTCTTTCATAACATCATCAAGCATTTTGGCAACATCTAAAATATCCTTGTCAGTAGCGTTGGCAAAATCACCGCCCTGTTTTTCAATTTGTTCAATTTTATCTTCTAATGTCCGCATAACAACCGAAACTACAACATTTTTGGCGTTTTCTTTTATTTCCTTCATAATTGCATTGTAGAAATCTTTAACATAAGGTTTTGATAAAGTTCTGCTAATATATTGATAAGGAAGACCAAGTTCTTTTGCTATTCTTTTATTGCTATATCCACGAACTTTCATTTCAACTACATATCTTTCGATTGTAGATAAAGGTTTGTCAAAATCAACATTTGTAAATTCAAGCAGTTCTGTTTTTATTTCTCCTTTAACATTAGCATCAGGCAAGTTGGAAACTTCATCTTGGCTAACAACAGGAACTGCTTCAATTTCCTTTATTTTTTCAGACATCAATTTTCCTTTTCTCTAATGATTCAGTAAATTTTAACACCAAATCATTTTTTTCATCTTCATTTATTTCTGCTATTTTATTTTCACATTGCTCACATCTGCTTTTGTTTTCTAATTCATCTAAATCATCAACATAAAAAACATTAGAACAAGTACAAATAACTTCATATTTACTAAAATCTTCTAAATAATTGTAGTCCAACATTGGATTTATTTTTTTCATTTTATTTTCCTTGTTGTATAAAATTTAATCAATTTATTATATCAAATTTAATCAATTTGTCAAAATTTATAATTTTGTTTTTACTTTTTTTACAAGTTCAACCTCAATTAAATATAAGAAATTTGCTCCTTTGTGTGCCATAATTCCTCCAATAGCACTTGCCCCGTAAATACTGACATTAAGCATATCGTAAGCAAGAATAAAACCTATCAAACCTAAAAAACCAGCATATAACAAATCTAATAAATATAACATTATTCTTGTTTTGATAGGTTTGTTTTTTAAGTCGCGTTGAGTAAAATTAACTGAAGTTGCCCAAATTATAAAAACTGCCAAAAGCACAAAAGCTTTTAAAGTTATTTCATCCCACTTACTTTTCATTTTTTACCTTTTTATATAATATTACTTATATATCGAAAAATCAAGACTTATAAATTATTGTTCTTGACATAATATAAGGAATATCTTATAATTTTAATATGAACAAAATTAAAAGGGGAAAAAATGAAAAAACATATAATTGAAAATTTTAAAAAATATAAAGAAACTAACGATATTAGATATTTATTGGAGTGCAAAAAATTAATTTCTGAAGATGGTTTTATTGTTAAGGTTGAAAATAATGAGGGTTACTGTTCTGGTAGGCTTAAATCATTAAACAATAATAATGCTTTTTATTTTACTCATAGCCAAGAGGAATATGTATTAATTCGACTTATAGAAGAATATTTTGAAATTTTTAATCCATTAAAAAATATTGTTTTATTAATCAGAGATAAAGATGCTTTAGAAGAAGCCATACAAATTTTTCCTGTTTATTTAAAAGAAGAAGATTTTTCTTATTATATTAATGGGAAGTATCATTTTCCTTTATTAATTTGGGATATAACTTCTAACCATCTTTATCACCAAGGTTTACCAGATATCTCTTTTGATTGGGATGAATATATCCCTTTAATTAAAAGAGCAATTACTTGGGGAGACTTCAAAAAACAAAATCAAAGCTGATTTTGTTTTTTAATTGCTTTTGGTAATTTATATTTAAAGAAATGATATATTTTTACAGCATAATAAAAAAGATAGCTTGTAAATTTTCCAACTTTTAAATCAAGTAAGCAATTTAGAAAGCATTTGTCCGCTTTATCATAAAGCTCTAAATCACATAAATAATCGTGTAAAATGGCACAAGGCAAATAATCAGGTCGATATTTTGTATAATTAAACAAATAAGCTATATAAGGCACAGAAGCCCCGTCGCTTACAAAACCTTCAGGAATTATAATATCTTTATATTTAACTTTCTTTTTAAGTTTTACCTTATTATTTTTAAGTGGTTGAAATATAAAGTCACTGTATTTTAATCTGCCCAAGTTTCCCCCTTTAACATTCTACATATAGTAGAATGTTGTGTATTAAATATTCTGGCTAATTTACAACAAGAATATCCTAAATTATGCAAATCTCTAATAGCGTTGTTTCTTTCTTCATTTAACACATTAATTCTTGTGTTTCTTGCTTGTAATTTATAAGTTGCCAACCTGCAATTGTTTGGCTCATAATTACCGTTAACATTTATTCTATCAATACTTAACTTTTTTGCAATTTGTAATTTTTCATCTTCCGATAAATTTTCTTTAATATTGTTTTTTACATAATTATCAAGTTCTTTTAAAAACCATTTTTTAAATAATAAATAATTATTTTTCCATTCATCACAAATTTTAATACCCCTTCCTCCATAATTTTTATAAGCTTTACTTTTTGTATTGTAACACCTCTTTAAAATATCTTTATATCTACTATAAATAAAATGATATTTGGAGCTACTAACACTATCCCCTTCAACAGAACTATTACTCTTTATACAACCACAAGAATATCTTTTCTCACCATAATCTTTTCTAACTTGAATTACTTTTCCACAAAAAGGACATTTAAAATCACTATAAATTTTACCTTTTTTTCTAATATCATTTCCAACATATATCATAACACAATCCTTATTAATTAAATCTATGATTTTTTAAAAGTTGTAACCATATATCACTATATCTTAACATTATTCCTCCCAATTTATAGCGTCAAGTTCTTCTAAACTTACCGCTTTTTTTGCTTTTTTTCTTAATGCTATTTTTTTATTCCATAATGTTGAATAATTAACACCAAGTTCTGTTAGCATTTTTTTAATTTCATCAACTTCTACTTCGTGGTCTTCATCATAAAAATCACCGACAATTGTTACTTTTAAACCTAAATCAAGTGCCAATTCATATCCGGCTTTTAATTTTTGAATATCATCAAAATCTGCGTCCATTGTAATTCCATTTGAACAAGTAAAACCATTTTTTATAAAATAATTAAAAGCAGATTTTATTTCTTCAATTTTCAATTCTTTTGCTTTTTCTAAAATTAGTTCTTCATCAGGAATAATATTTCCATTTTCATCAAGTTTATAAAAAGGAAATCTTGCTTCTGGCAGTTTATTTGTTAAAACAAAACCTTCCCTATCTTTATAATCTTCTTCGTTTTCAACTTCAACAGGTATTAATCTTCTTTCTTCATTTATAAAAAATAACATTATTTTCCTCCTTCGGCTTGATAAATTAAATTAGCTTCGCTTTCTGTCAAGTTTCTTGTAAAAATTCTCAAATTATCAACTGCTCCTGCTTTTCTATAACCACTGCTTCTGCCCCAACCAAAAACGCATAGATAATTAGTAAAATACATATTATATTTTGCAATTTTACTGCAATTTTGTTTTAAAGTTTGTTTTTTTCCATTAATAAAAATATCACCATATTCAAATTTTCTAAAATTTACTGAAACGTGAATCCATTTATTTTTATATTTATTAATATCAACTCCAAAATTATCGCCATTGGCGGAATTGAATCCAAGTTTTCCACTGCTACAAACATATAAATCGCAATTATAAAAGCCAATAGGCATTTGATAATTTACTCCATTCCATTTAAACCAAAAGCTGATATTTAATTCTTTTGTATCTTTATTAAAAGGTAATTTATTAATTTTAAGCTGTCCTCCGTTAGAATAAACAGCTAATTTTTCTTTGCCTTCTACATATGTTATGCTTCCGCTTTTTGTAGCTTCATATTTTCCGCTTACATCAACCAAGCTACTATTAAATTTAAACAAGGCAATTCCGCTTTTATCATCAAAAAAATCAACTTTATCAGCTGGGGGAATATTCATAATTACCGTGCCTTTATCACCAATCCAAACATTATCATCTTTATCATTTTTTAAACATTCAAATTTTTCTAAAGTTTTAATATTTAACCAAACAAAACCTTTAAATAAAGGATTGGTTGTTACCTGCGGATTATTTAAGCCGATAACATTTGCTATATTTTTAGGAAATTTGTCAGCAATTTTTAATTTGCCTTGATTTATTAAATCACGAATTTTTTGATTTTCTACATTTTCTTTTAAAAAGCACTTATAAATAAAATTTTGTTTATCAACATTTAAAACTACAATTAAATCATCTTTTTTACCTGAAACTTTACTATCTAAATTTTCTACTAACATCAAAACTCCTTATTTTTAATTAATTTGGTATCCCCAAAGTTCGTCTTTATAAACATTGCCGTTTCCGTCCGTCCAATAAACAACAAAACTTGAATTATCGCTTTCTTTCACCCCGCCTATAACAAATGCAGGTTTATCTAATGGCTCTAGCAATGCAGTAGCATTATCATCATTTGCTATAAAATTGATAAACAGCATATTTCTTTTTGTATCATTGCCATCACCATCATTATTAATTAATTTTAATCCATTAGGCAAGTTGTAAAATTTAATGCTGTCCTCGTCGCAATCAACTTCCATTCTTGTTGCGTCAGCTATGCTTGTATATTTGGAACTTGTAGCTCTGATATGTAGATGTTTTTTGCCGTTTGAATCGTTATACCAATCAATTCTGGCTTGTGCTGGATAAGCACTACCCAAACCAAAATTATAACCCACCCAATTATCTGCACTTGTTGTGTTTTTGTAAGCTTGATATGTTCCCATATCACCAGCCACAATATCATAAACATTAATATTTGAGCTTGTAACATCAACGCCTAAACCAAGCGTTCCTGTAGTCCAATTATATTTTAAGCTTTTTCCTAATGTGGAACTTCCGTTATAGTTATCATCTTGGCTTACAACAACATCATAATTTACATAATCATTAGTTTTAACAACTAACGTTTTCCATTCGTTTGAATTGCCTTTTCTTCTAACAATAATTTCTTCTGCGGAATTATCATAAATTAACTGCCCACCTTTTGGGTATTCATTGATATCGTTTTTCCAATCTTCAATTTTTTGGTGAACAACATCTTGTGAATTTGCAGGTAAATAAATCCAGCTATCGCTCCATAAAACAAAACCTGAATATTTAATTTCTTTATTTGCTATTAATGAGGTTTTACCTTTAAACCAACCAAAATGCCCGTTTGAATTATAAATAGCAAGATTTTGATTTTCATAATCAATCCAATAATATCCATCTTCGGGCGTTCCTTGTCCTGTAGCCGGGTATCCTGTAACATAATTAATGCGGTTTTCTATAGAACGATTAATATCCCAACCAAAACTACCACGAGCTTTAATCGCATTTGAGCGTCCACAATATAAAGTATAATTGTTTGTATTACCATCAATAGCTATACCAGCTCCAATAACGCCATATTGATTAACAACAAATTGTACTGATGATGTATAAGCTTGTATAACTTTTTCGCTATGTGTAAAAATTCTCAACGGCGTAACACCCTTGTTATCTACAGTTGTATCAATATTTAATGCTGAATTTGTGCCTTGTGGGTTATGTTGTAAATAAGGGCTTGTTGTTGCTTTATCACCATTAATTTTGTATAAAAACTTTCCATTTTCACCTTCAATCGTTGTTCCATATTTTAATTTTAAAAGCTGTCCGTTATCAATCGCATCCGTTACGCTTACCCCGACAACATCAGCAGGATTAGCTACCAAGACATAATGCTCAAATTCATCTTGGTCAACCTCAACTTTTATAATGTCACCTTTTTTAAATTTATCAAGTTCTTCAGATTGAATATCAACCACAGCTATTTCTGTGTGAGTAAAAATTGCCATTTTTATTTTCTCCTTCTTATAGCTTTACTTATATATCAGCTTTATAAATTGATTAAAAAATTTACAATTTTGTAAAGGATTTTATACAAGAGTTTTGGCAAAATTTCACACATTTTATAAAAAATCTTTTATACAAAAATTGCTCAAATGCCCATAAATTCGGACTTTTGTAAATTGTCTGAAAGTGTCCGGAGCCTTAAAGTTTATATTTATATCCAACAAAAATTTCATTTTTTTTATTCTATAAACTGATATATAAATAAAGTTATAAAAATAAACAAATTCATAATTTATGTTTTATGTTTTATAATTTATATTTTAATCTTGACAATAGATGGATTTTTAGGTAGAATTAAATAAAAAAAGAAAGGAGCATAAATGAATAGAATGAATAAATTGATTGAATTAATCGAAAAAGAAAAAAAAGAAAGAAAAAAAATTGAAAAAATTTTGATAAAAAGAAAAGATAAAAAAGTTGCAATCAAGCCAAACTCATTTAATGAATTAGCTCAATTGCTTAAAAATTATACAATAATTTTATATCAAATGTCAAGAGTTTTATCAAATTTTTCTAACAAAAATTCAGGAATTCTTAACAATTTGTTATTTTTGTTAGAAAAATTTAACAATTCGTCAAGTTTTTATAGAAATTATAAACATTTTGTTATGGCAATAATCGAAGGAAAAATCGAGCCACAATTTGTTGCCCAAAATTTCGCTCAATTTTATATTGCCCTTACTTCAACGCATTTTGAAACCAAAGGTTTGAGCTTTGTTGCAAATCCTTATCAAGCTACGCAAATTGATAAAGCAAGACCGAATACAAAATATGGAAAATTCAGCTATATTAGAAAACAGGGATATGAGCAGAATTTAGGTCTGACTTTTGACAGTGAAAGCTATGATGTTGTTGAATATTTTAAAATGATAACAAATGACAAATGTGCGTTTTTTACACCAAACAACAAATATTCTAAAAATTCATTAAGATTTGATGTTGATGATAAAACTTTGAATATGGATGAAATGGAAATTTTGATTAGAACTGCGATGGACAAATTGAACATAAACGGTGAAGTCGAAATCGTCGAAACAACGAAAGGTTGGCAGTTTGCTGTTTATGTTCCGTTGTTTTTCGTTAAAACTTTTTATGATAAAAATGATTATGTTGTTGAGCAGATTTTCGTTAGTGATAGAAAAACAACAAAAGCATTTAAGGCATATCAAAAATTCAACGAAAAATTTGTTGAGATTTTAGAAAATTTGGCGGTTGAGCTTTTTAATGTCAAATTAGAAATTGACAAATTTGCAGTAGAACAAGAAAAAGTTAGAATTTGGAGAAATGCAAAAGCCCACAATCATCGCTATTTTTCGGTGGTTGAAAACGAAAAATCAACGATTTTAGAAATGATTGATTTGCCAAAATTAGAACAAAAAGAAAATTTTGTCAATCATTTTGAAGCCAAAAAAGCAAATGAAATTGAACTCCGCAACAAAATGCCGAATGTTTATAAGTTCTTTAAAAAACACAACTTTTCAATGCCGAAAATCAAATGCGGATTGATTGGCAAAATGAGCGAAAATACCGAAAGTTTTTATCTTACAAAAGCAATTGTTCACAAATTTATAATTGATTATAATCATTTAGAAAATTTTGATGTTTTGTTGTTGGATTTGGCAGAAATGATAGAACTTGATTTTAGGAATATTTATCAAGAAGAAAAATCAATTGAAAATATAAATGTTGTGATTGATTATTATTTAGAAAATTTTGATGTTTATTTAACCGCCCAGAAAACCGCAAGAAGCCGAATGTTTGTTAAAAGTGCGAAAGCACTTGATAACATAAGAAAAAATAGAAATAATTTAGATGAAATGAAACAAAAAATTGAAAAAAGCAAAAATGAACTTGAAAAATTTAAAAATAACGATGAAAATAAATTGTCAATTAGGAAAATGTCCGAAGAATTGAAGAAAATTGCTTTTGATTTGCCAAAATCAACGCTTTATGAATATATCAAAAAAGAAAATGTTGATATTTTAGTTGAAATGATTGAAATGTTGTATAGATATGTTATAATTTTAATGAACGGCAGTGAAAAAGAACAGCAAAAAGCAATTCAATTGTTCGAAATTATCGAACAGTTACAAGGTGCGGTCAATTATGTTATAGCTATGATGAAGTTTGATTTGGTTGAAAATGAAAAATTACGAAAATTTTTTTATGTTGAAAAACGGAAGGAATAAAAATGAAAAAGCTAAATTATAACAAAGCAAGAAAATTTTATAATGAAGCAAAATTGTTTGTAAAAGAAAATGGTTATCCTACAAATGTTCCAAAAGCATTTTGGGAACTTTATGTTATGGTTGGACATTTTTCTGTTAAATTTAAAAGAACGCCAAATGAAGACGAATATGAATTAATGATTAGTTTATTTCCTGAAGAAGAACAAAAGGAAATTAGGAAATTTTCGCTTTTAGTCCAAGAAACATTAGATGGAGAATAAAAATGCAAGTTACAAAATCAAATCTTTATAATTTAATAGCAAATGATTTTATGTTATCAAAGCTTTGGGAAGAAAATTTGGCTTGGTATCAATATTATAAAAGCAAAAATGAAGAAAATGGAATGAGCTATACAAAATATATGGCTTATTTGGATTTGCACCAAAAATGCGTTGAACTGAAAAAAGAAAAATTAGACAAACAAGAAGAAAAAATAATAAAAGATTTTGTTAATTTTTATTTTAGTTGAAAAGGAAAAATATGAAATTAATAAAAGCTGATTGGTCGTTTGGGCTTGAAAATATAAAAGAAAAATTAGAAAAGCAGAAAATTCATCTTACCGAAAAGCAATATGACGTTATAACGCCCGTTGCCTTGCCCTCAAAAAATTATGATGAATTAAGAAATGCTTATATGAAATCGGTGCAAAAATTAAGAAGATATTATCATATTCCTGCATTTAGCAATGTTAAAATGGTATATTTTAACAATATGAGTTGGTTTGTTTATTCTAAAGCTTATTTAGAAGAATGGTTGGCGTTTATTTTGCGTGAGGCAAATATTAAACTGCCCGATTATATTTTTGAGCCTCATAAATTATCCGATAAAGTTATCGACAAGGAACTTAAGTTTTTTATTAAACCAAAAGAAAAAGCTCAATTTGATTTGGTCAAAGTTTTCTATGAAAATAAAGCAATCGGTTATAATGCAATTAATGAAATTTTAAATTTTAAGGAAATTAGATGATGTTAAAAAGAAAAATAAATTTTGACAGGCTGAAATTTATTTTAGATAATTTGAATAAAAATGTTGAGGTTGTCGGTTATGTTTATTCTCCTTCTTATAAAATTGAAGTTAAAATTGGAGTAATTTGCTATGAAATTTTGCTAAAAACATTAAAATTTTTAAATAAAAATAAAGAATTTTACGAAATTGTTGGTTTTTTACATAAAAAACAAATAAAAATCGTCGAATTTTATGAAAATGACAAAATTTAAAGGAAAAAAATGCAAAAAAACGAAAAAAATTTGCTAATTTTGCCGATTTTTGAGCTATTTCCTTCAAAAAATATTGAAAGTTGGTTTGGAACGTTAACTTTTCAACGTTTAGCGAACTTATTTTATTATATAAAGCAAAAAGAACTTGGGGATTTAGCTGAAGATTTAAACGAAATTAGCAAGGAATTGGCATTTGCAAGTTATCTCAAAACTTATAAAACTTTGGATTATTTTTATGTTTTAATTAAAAATGATAAATTTGTTGGCGTGATTAGCTTTGATATTTCACAAGAAAATATATATTTTAAGCAAGGCAAATATTTGATATTCGCCCAAACAGGATTAGTTACAAACGAAATTTCGGATTTTTGGTTTTTGATGCGGAATTTACGTAATTTGACGGATAAAATTATAGAAAAAGAACAACCTAATTTTGCAATTGCTTATTTAAAAAATGTAAGTCATAATAAACGATTTTTAAATTATGTAGAAAAAGAACATAATTTAAAAGTAAATTTGGTTTATAATTTAACTTATGGAGCATTTTAATGAAAACAAATTTGATTTTATCCGATAAAAAGCTCGGCAAGGAAAACGACCAAAAAATTGTTGATTTGATTCGAGAAGTTTATCCTTATTTATCATTAGACGCAGTAGCAAAACTTACAGGATTATCAAAAACAAAAGTTAAAGAAATTTTAAAAGCGAATAATATAAACAAGGAAAACGACCCGAGCTGGTATAATAATGTTCCGATTGTTATTTGGCTACCAAGCGAATTTTATGATAAAGTTGATGTAGAAAATTTGAAATTTATTGAAAAATAGCTTGACATATGCAATGATAAAATGTTATAATTTATTGATGAAAAATTTAAAAGGAGCGACAAATGAACGAAATTAGCTTATCTGCTTATTTAAAGCAAATGCTTGAGCCGGAAATTGCAATTGCAATTTGTAACCACAAATTTGGTAAAGATTTTAAGGAAGATTTAAAAAAAGAAAAATTATTGCAATATTTGCTTGATAGGTTGCTTGTAAATGAAGATTTATCAGCAAATATGTATGATTTTGTTGAGGTTGTTGGTTATATTATGCAACAGGAATTCAAAAATTATGGGCAATTTTATATTGAAGTTGACGAACTTGATAATGTTTTTTATGTTTTGGTCGGTAAAATGGCACAAGCAGGAATACCAAAAGCTTATGTTAAACAATTTTTGGTTGATTGCTTCAAATCGTTTTATGGTTTGATTAATAAAAAAATTCCTGATTTGGTATTTGAATACCAAAATAAAAAAGAACAATTGCCAAATCAACTTTCAGGATTTGACAAATGATTGAAAGAAAATTAAGTTGCCATCAAGTTCAGAAAGTTATGGATTTGTTTTATTTTAAAAAAGCAACCATAACTAAAATTGCCCAATATTATAAAGTTGGTTATAAAACGATTCAATATATTGTACAAGGCAAAACTTATCGTGATTGTTGGCGTTATGATAGATACAGCTGGGAAAATGAAAACGATTTCAAACTTGCTTATCAGCATAGAAAACGTGAAAACATCAAAAATTTTGGAAACGGTAGGAAATCGCAAAAAATTGAATTCCTGTTAGAAGAACTAAAAAAAGGAAATGTTTGAAAACAATTTGGCTTGTCAAATGCCTAAAATGCAATGATGAAGTTGAAAATGGAAAATGCAAATGCGGAAATGTTGGCGTTAGAAAAAAAGGAAACCAAATTTTGGCTTTGTTTTGTGATGATTTGCGAACTTGTAATTTGAAAAAAATTATAAAATACAAAAATTTGATAATAAAGGAAAAAAGCTGGTTTCCTTTTAGCTTTGCCAAAATTGAAAAAGTTGAAATGGAGGTATGAATGGATTTTTATTTTAGCTTTATTTTAGTTGGTTTTATTTATTTGTTTTCACTTTTAATTTTAAAGGAACTTTGAATGCTTGAGGAAATAATTTTTCTGGTTAGTTTTTTTATGTTTTTAATTATTGTAGTTGTTGAACTTAAGAATAAAAAATAAAGGAGTTTTTAAATGAAAATAAAAATACAAAGTTTTTTAAGTGCGGTGGCGTTTGTTAGCTTTACGATTGCGAGTTTGTATATTAGCACGGTTTTAGGTTATATTGCATTTCTTTTTGGCGGATTTTTTGTAGATGGTATGGAAGTTTTTATGAAAGCAAATTGGGCGTTGTTTAGCAAGGAGCTTGTTTTGGCAATTGCTTCATTAATTGTAGGTGGAATTGCTGTTTTTTTGGCTTTTTGGATGGAGGATTGGAATGAAAGCTAATTTGTACCTTGAAAAATACAAATTTGATGAAATAAGTTCAATTATTTATGATGATAAAAACAAAATCATTCAATTTTGGTATAATGGCAGGAAAGTTGTTGGAAAGCTCCAAACAATTTTACAGGATAAAAATGAAATAATAATCGAGAAAGGAAATTATGATGGTTTGGCTTAAAATTGAAAATGTAGGTTTTTTAAAAGTTAGCGATATTAGTTATGTTGGCGAAGTTGATTTAGTTGAAATTGATGATTTGACTAACAAAAATTTATATGGATTTGAATTGGTAGTCGGCGGTGAGCTTTTACCTTTGGTTTATGATAGCAGAGAAAAAGCAATTAAGGTAAATGATGCAATTAAAAAGCAACTTTTGATGAGTGCTAAAATTATAAAATTGGAGGTGTAAAATGAACGAATGTAGAATTTATAGCTTTATGGATTTGTTTGTAGAAATGGTGGATAATGTTGAAAATGATGAAATTAAAAGCAAAGGAATCCAAAAAATTTTGCTTGAGGTTACGGGGCAGGTACTTGAAATTGAAGAAGAAATAAGCGAAGGTTGTAAGCAATTGAAAATAAATGATAACTTGGTTTATGAAAAAGGAATGTATTTTATTCCTGTTAAAAATGTTGGTGTTGTAGTTGTAAATGAAGAAGATTTGAGTAAAATTGCAGAGCTTTTAAATAAGGAGGAAAGCGATGGTTAAGTTTATAAAGCGATACGTTTGCCAAGGCAAAGTTCAAAATGATTATGAAAACAAAGTTGATTTTTTTCAGGTGATTGTTGAAAAGGAAAACGGCGGTTTGGAATGGAATGATATTGTTGTTAAAGGTTTCTTGGTTTTTCTAAAGGGCGGTAGATATGACCGCTTGATTCGCGGGATGTATAAAATAAAAGAAGAAAAATGGAAAGAACTTGAAAGCAAGTTGTTTGACAAAGTTGAAGCCATTGATTGCGAGAAAGAAACCGAACTTGAAGTTTATGAACTTGCTTTGGCTGGTGTTAGTTTGCCAGAAGTGCAAAAATTTTTAGAAGAAAATGCGGAGAAGGTCAAATGAAACTTTTGCTCCGCTTGTTGATAGCTGGTTTGATGGTTTCGCAGTTGTTTGGCTGGGAATTGCTGTGCTTGGTCGGAAAGGAAAATGACAAATGGTTGAATGTTGAAAAGCAGGTAAGTTTACGTTGTAGTAGTGGGAAATTGAAAGCAAGTGCGGTTGGGGTTAGGAAAGTTGGCGATATGTTTGTTTATAAAATGCCAAATGGCGAGGCGTTGTATTGCGAAGAAGATTGGGTGTGGAGTTTTAGAAAGCTTGTTGTAGTAGGCGGGAAAAATTTTAAAAGCAGAAGTTGTAAGGTTTACTATAAAAGGTAAGGCAGTTGGTTGCCTGTTGGTTTGGTTTTTGCAGGTTTAGGGTCAGGTACTTTTTAGTAAATAGCTAAAATCTTGTTAGTTATATGCCAAGCTATTTGTGAGTAATTGTTAGGTGTTTTAGAGTCAGCAACTTTTTGAGTGCTTTTCGCTCAACCAACCTCCCCCGTTGTTATTCACAACTACCTGTGAATAACTTGTTTTGGTGTCAAACACTTATTTTTTACTTAACATAATGCATATTCTCGGGAAAATTTAAATGGGAAAAATGTGAATAACTCGGCGAATAGTTGTTCAGTTTTAAGTGAATATTAAGGATTCTTTACAAAACAGTGAAAATTTAGTGCCAGACACCATAAAGGATTTTTAACGCTAGGTAGTTTATAGAATAAGCGTCTGACACTATTTTATCGGGATTTGGAGGAAGTTATTTATCTGGCTATAAAAAAAGGGCGAAAAATGGTGCGTTTTATGGGTCACATTGTAGACTTAAAATTTTTTAGTAATTATTTTATAATCACTTGGCAATTTTTTAGTAATTATTTTATAATCACTTGGCAATTTTTTAGTAATTATTTTGTAATTACTTGGCAATCATTTTTATAATCATTTGGCGGTTATCTGTTATTCATTTTATAATTATCTACCTGTTATTTATTTATAAAATAGTGCCAGACACTTATTTTTATTTAATAGCAAAAAGGATAATTATCCTTTTTGCTCCTCGAAAATCTTACTCCATAATTCTTCTTCTGTTTCCACTGTTTCTATATTTCCTTTCTTTATTTCTTGCTCTATTGCTTTTCTTCTTCCATCTTTAAAAAAACAAAAATCTTCCAAAAAAATTCTCAAATACTTGGACGTTGTAATGGAAAAATTATAAGCATCTTTTAAGAGATAAATTTTTCTTTTCTTTGTTATAACTCCATTTTTTTCTTCTTTAATATAAGTCTTCCCTGCAATAAGTGTATTATAACTCTGAAAAATAACTCCAAAATCATTACCAATTAAAAACTGATTTTTTTGAATCTGTCTTACTTTTAGCATTATGTACCTCCTCTTAATGTTTTTTAATCCACAAACTGAATCCAGTTTCAAAGGGATGAATATAATTAATTTTAAATAAAAAATCGTCTTTTATATTTTTAGTAATTTCCCCAGGGATATCTTGTTTATCATAATAACCGTTGGCATAATCTCCTATTTTTTCCCATCCGACGTTATTTAGCCATTCCTCTGGTACCCACTCAGGTACCGCTATATTTACCTGATTTACAAATAAATCTAAAAAATCGGAGATTAATTCCTTATTTTTATTTAATTTTTCAAAATAATAAAAATCTCCCTTATTATTAATAAAAATTTCATCAATATGTTTAATTATGGGTAATTCCTCACCACTTTCACACTTAACAGAAAAATCGAAGTCGATTATATGATTATCACTATAAGCATAATTATAAACTTCATTTTTTTCTAAAATTTCACTTAATTCGTAATTTTCTTCATAATTAATCAGAAAAAACACTTCACCATCTAAACAACCTATATCAATGTCGCCATTTTCAAGTGCTTTTTTTATTTTTTCATTTTTTAAAATTTTTTCAAGTTCTTTCATTGTGTACCTCCTTAATTTATTCTATAAATATAATGAGTTTTGCCATTAATAGTAATTTCTCTCTCATCACCATCGTACGAAGCAATAACGTTTCCTGCCCCGTCGTTTCTCAAAACATCATCTACCCACTGCTCCACATCTACATAACAACGTAAATTTTCAGGTATGTTCGGCTCATAGCATTCTTCATAAATATTGTATAATTCATTTTTTGCATATTCTTCTACATCATCGTAATCATCAAAAATTAAAAATTCATAACAATCACAATCAGCAAAAATGTAATTATCTTCTTTTTTGAATTCACAATCCTTTATATCCTGAGGAAATACCTCAAGTGTTTCCGATAAAACTTTTAAATCGTGTTTATTTTTAATATTAAAATAATTTAACACTTCTTTAAAAGTTAATTCACTGTCGTATAGCATTTTGTACCTCCTTTTTAAATTTCATAAAAAATACAAATTTTTTGTTTGTTAAATCTGTTAATTTTTTCTTTAAATCTTTTTAAAAAAGTTACCATATCTTCAAAAATTTCAAAATCTAAATTATAAAATTTTGTATTATATTTATACTTTAAATAAGTTTCTATATCGTCCCTTAATCCAGTTAAAAAGACATTATTAAGGGTATATTCAACGTTGTTTATAATAATACCCTCTTTATTCGTTTTGAAATTGTTTTCTTCTTCATAAACGGAAAAAAACTCTTTTTCCGTTATTTCTTTTTCGTTTAATTTTACTTCAATTACTTTTTTTCAAAAACTTTTGTTTCTATTAACATTTTGCACCTCCTTTAATCTTCTAAATCTTCTATAATAGCATCAAAAAAAACATCTTCATCAAATTCTAATAAAATTTTGATGAAATTGTCAAATTTATCATAATTTACAATTAAATGATAAATAAATTCGTCTTCAGCCCAATTGAATAAATTTTCAAATAGTTCTTTTTTTGTTTGTTTTTTATTGCAATTTTCACAATCTTTATAATAATCTTCATAAATTTCAATTAATTCCTCTTTTTTTATTTTTTTAAGAAGTACATCAATCAATTTGTCTTCCCTGTATTTAATCATATCTGTTATAATCCAGCTTAAAGTCTCATAATCTAAATTGTCGTAATATTTAATTTCCTTTAAATATTCCCTTATGTCGTCTATCAATTCATAATAATTCCTACCATCGTGGTGAATTATTATTACCTCAATTTTTTTGTATTTTTCACAATCAAAAACTTCCACCTCAATATCGCCATCAGCCGCTTTATCTAAAAAATCTTCAAAAGTGCCAATATATTGCATATCATAACTGAATCTTCCCCGCCAAGTCCCGGCACTACCTTCCACAAGCCATAAATTCCCATTATTAATTTCTTCTTTTAGTTCATCTAAAAAGCATTTCCAATCTTCCCTTGCAAAGTCTCCAGCCGTCCCCCAATCCCAATTCTCATAATCTTCTATAATTTCCTCTTTTTTGTTTTTTAATTCTTCCAATTTTTCTTTTAACTCTTTTATCTCTCTTTTAATCTTATTGTATGTAATGCTCCCTGTTATTATGTCTTTTAACATTTCATTTTTTTCTTTTATTTCATCCTTAAGTGTTTCAACCCCTTCATTAAAATTTTGTTCAGCTAAATATTTAGCATTATTTTCTACTACTTCAACCCAGTTAAATTCCATAACTTTTTTACATTCTTTCATTTTTGTACCTCCTTTTTAATTATAAAGATAGGTAGAAGTATTTTAATTCTCCCTCGTCTATTCTGTAACTTACTTTTGCTTTTTTTAAGAGTTCTTTATTAAGACCTCTTAAAGCACTTTCTAACTTTATATAAGTCTCATAATTACTTGTTCCCCCCTCATTAAATACTCCATATAAGTATTCGTTTAATCCCTCTTTTGCATTTTCTCCCCAAAACCAACCACACAAACCGACGGGTATTTTACCCCAATCGGGGAAAATTTTTTTGAATTTTTTTAGCCTTACTGTTTTTTCCAATTTCATTTATGCCTCCTTTTTAAAATTATTCAATTTCTAAAATAATTTTTTCTTCTCTTTTTAATTCTTTCATTTTTTCCCTAACCTCTTCAATTAAATCAAAAAGATTTTCCTTAAAACTTTCAAAAGGACGATTTATAATATCGTCTGTTTCATTATTGTTATAATATGTTGTGTAATTGCTTAAAAACAATTTAACACTTTCTTTATTAAGAGAAATATAATAATCTTCATCACCATCATTTATTATTTTAAAACCTTTTTCCTCCACATATTTATCTATAATATGTGTAAAGAATTTCATCTCTTCATTGTTGTTCATTACCCTTTCTACTCTACCCGCTCTTAATGTTACTTCTAGTTTCATTTGTACCTCCTTGTTTTTTATTGTTTTCTTAACACGTATTATAAAGGATTTTTAACAAAATGTCAAGGATTTTTTATAAAAATTTTCAAAAATTTTTTAATTTTTATTCTTGTATATACATTATATATAATAAAAAATTTTTTTTATTGTTTTAATTTTTTAGCTCAATATTATAAGAAATAAGTGTCCAGCACTAAAAATTTTCTTATATTTTACTTTATAAAAAATTTAAAAATTTTTCAAAATTTTCCTATATTATACTATTACCGCTTTTTCAGCAAATTTGGCAAGTTTAATTTCTATTACTATTACCACTTTTTTAGTAGCTTTCAGAAAGTTTAAAAGGGAGGCACAAAGGCAAAAGCCTGAAATCTCGGAGGCACAAATGAAATTCTATAAGTAAGGAGGCACAATTTCCTTTTTGGCTTTTGCCATTCAAATTATAAAAAATTTTTAACTATTTGTCAAGAGATTTTTTACATTTTTGTAAAAAATTTTTATAAAAAACATTATTTTGGCTGTTTTTCTTTTTTCTTATTAAAACGTTCTACAATATGACCCATTCTACGCTTAATTATAACACTGATGACTGCTCCTAATGTTCCACCCAAAATAAACATACAAATAACAAAATAATCTTTGGCAATTATTCCTTCACTAATTCCCAAACCCATACTTGTAATCCAAAGCACTTGAATTATAAAAGCAAATATACCTGTTTTAAAAACCGACTTTTCAACCACAACATATACACTGTATGTTCTCATAATTTGAAACAAAAAATTAAAAAAGAAAACTAAAAAGGCAGTCATTTTTCTATCTTTGTAATTACAAGTTCTTTTAAATAATCTGCCCTGTCTTTGTCAATTCTAAACTCTTTAAATCTCGGAAAATCCATAACTAATTGTTTTTCTTTATTTGTATTTGTTATATAATATAAATCAGTATAATAAATTTCTACAAGTTTTCCTATTAGTTTGTCTCCATCAAGCTCTCTAATTTCATCAGTTAATCCACTTCCTACTTTAATTTTAAATTTTTCATCTTCTGTTTGACAAATAAATCCGCCTATTTTGCCTTTATATTTTCCTTCGCCTTCAAACCAATTTACAATTTTTAAAGTGCAACTCTCAAGCCCTTTGTATTTAATCCATTTTTTACTTCTTTTTTTCTCATAAATTCCATTCAAATCTTTAAGCATAATTCCCTCACCATTTTTATCTTTGACTTCATCAAAAAAGTTTTTAACCTGTATTAAATTGTCACAGACAAATTGCTCAACCAATCTGATAAAATTTCTGTTGTTTAAAATTTTAACCCCCCTTAAATTTTGACCCCCCTTATTTTCAAAATCTAAACCCCCCAAGATTTTTAAGAGCCTAACCCTCCTGTCTTTTAAAGTTGGACAATAGGATTTGAGGTTGTTCCACTCTCTAATTGTAAGATAATCAAAACAATAAAAATTAAGTTCTTGTTTTTCTTGCTCTGTTGCAGTTTCTTTTATAACTTTATTAACAAGCCCAGATGTTTCCTGCCTTGTGTTTGCAAGTAGCTCTCCATCATAATAGCCGTCAGGTTTATTTTTTAATTCATCAAAAATATGCGGTAGATTTAAAACACTGCCATTGTAAGTAACTGCATTTATTTCATTTTCATTTTTATAAATAAGACATCTTACACCGTCTAATTTTTCTTCTACTGCAACAGGAAATTTAATCTCATTAATGTCGATTTTATTTATATCATAAGCCTTCATAATTGTTGTATCAGGTATAAACTCATAACCGAGTGCTTCATTTATTAGTTTGACTTTAACTCCGATTTTTAACTTTTTAGTTAAAACGTCTTGATAATATTTACCTTCTAACCCACATTTAGATAAAAAACTAATTACCTTTTGTTCAGCCTCATTGTTTCTTGCTTTAAGATTTGCAAGATAACCAACAAGCTCGATAAATTTATTGGGTGGGATTATTAGCCCCCCATAATTAAATTGCATTTCCGGTAATTTTTTAATATGTGTATTTAAGAAAGGATTTATAAGAATTTTTAACAAATCAAGAAAATATGGAACATCTTTATACTCCTGAATTATTTTTATTTTTTCTTTTTTAGAAGTTGTTAAAATTAATTTATCAAAACCTGAAATCCATTTAAAATTATCTTTTTTCATCTAATTCTCCTTTTCATTGTCTTTGTAAGTTGTTTCTTTCCAACGCCACAAGCTTGTAATTAAATCGTATTCCCCAAAATCCTTATCTACAACAATTAAATTCTGGGTAATTATTTCTATCTGATAACCTTGACTAACCCATTGTCTGATTTTCTTTTGGGTATTAACCACCGTCTCAACCATACAAATAAATTCTTTTTTCATTTTTAATTCTCCTTGCAATAATCTTTTAAAAAGTCCAAAAGTTCATATAACCCTATTTCATTAACAAACTCTTCCCAGCTTAACTCAAACTCTCCCAATTCCCTGCAATCTTCATCATAATGCCCCCTGAATTCAATAGGACGACATTCTCCATAACTTACTACTATATAACCTCCTTTTGAAGAAATAAATTCCTCAAAAGTTTCCTCAAAATAATCATCAAAAATTTTATTATAAGCCTCATCATAGTCTTTAGCATTAATCCACATTTTCACTGCTCCTTATTTCAAGATAATCTTCAAATTTTTTGAATTTTTTATACAACTCTTTTTCAATATATTCTTGATGTAACTTTTTAATGTTTTTCAAAATAAATTTAACAAAATTGTAAAATTTATCTGCTTTATCCTCTTTTTCCCAATTATACAAATAGACACTAAAATTGCCTCTATTAAGATAAAAAAATGTAACTACAATTGTAGGATTCTTTTTACTATCCCAGCTTATATTAACCCATATCTCTCCAATTAAATCTGCCTTCATAATTTGTTTATTTATTTTATTTACTAATTTAATCATTTTTTCTCTACTAATCATCTTATTACCTCCTCATCGGGAATTAAAGCTTTGACTTTACCATTTAAAATCCACCAAATTTTTTTCCATAAAGGTAGTTTGATGATATACCATTCTTTATCATCCATTGAGTATTCAGGAATTCTGTTTTTATTTGTAGTCCATTGGAAACCCATCAGTTTAAAAACAATAGGTTTTGTTTTGCCTCTGGGGTTTCTAAAAGCATAACCTTTTTCTAAAAGATATTTTTGTGCTTTTCTTATTGTCATTTTTTCCTCCTTTATTTACAATCATAATATGAAATGCCACATCTAATTGAATAACCCTCTTCACCAATTTCCTTATAAGTAAAAAGTCTGCCAAAATTTACAACATTTTTCTCTTCTTTTAGTAAATAACAAATCTGGCGGGTCAATTCTTTTAAAACATTTTCATAATTTATTTCCTCAAAAGCCCAAAACCATCCGTGTTCTTGGGCTAACTCTATAAAATCTTGTATTAGACAACCAAATTCTTTTTTAACTTTTTTTCTTATTTTTTTGTTCAATACATCTTTTTTAACCCATTTTTTAACTTTTTCTTTTTTTAAATACATTTTTCTCTCCTTTGTTTTAAAATTTTCCACCATAATAATCAATAACTAAATTAATCATTCGTAACACCCTTCTTTAATATCATCTAGTTTACTTTCCATTCGAGAATAAACCTCTGGGTAAACCAATTTGTTAATTTCATTTGTTAATAAATTTATAAGGACAGACTTTTCTAAATAATCTAGCCCTTTGTTTTCTTCTTTGGTATTTCCCATTTCACGTATTACTTTATGCCTTGCTTTTTTTAACCTATTCAATTTGTTAAGTTGTCCGCCATTTAAATATGCATAAAAGTTTTTTCTTTCCATTTTTTTTTCTCCTTTGTTTTTATTTGTATTCAAATTATAAAAAATTTTTTATAAAATGTCAAGAAAAAATAAATTATTTATAAAGAATTTGAAGAAAATCATTAAAATCTTTCTGCCCACTATTATAGAACTCTCTTATAAGAGGGTTTTTGGAGCTAATTGCAAGTTTTAAATTAAACCATTTTTTCAAATCAGATTGATAGAATTTTTTAATTGCTTCTTGTCCTCTTTTGTCATTATCAAGCATAATATAAATTGTATCTATGCCTTTTTTCAAAAGATAACTGATTTTATAAGAATTAAAATTAACTGCCAGACCGAAGTTTGCAATAGCTTGAATGTTTAATTGATAGAGGCTTAAAGCATCCATAATACCTTCAACAAGATAAATTTCATTTTGATTTAAGTCAATTTTAGGGTAAATTAAACTTTTTAAATCCAAACCTTTTGCATAAAGATATTTTGGCTCTAAATTTTTATCATAAGCTCTTGTGTTATAACCTATACAAATATTTTCATTATTATAAAAAGGAAAAATAACCCTGTCTTTATATAGACCTCTTCTACAAATATAAAGGTCATATTTTTTAATTGTTTGGAAATTTAACCCTCGCCATCTTTCTGGTAATTCTTCGTCTCTTGGAGGTAGAATAAAATTTTTTGTAATTGTTTGTTCTTGGTTTGTTAATTGTTGTAAAAGATTGTTGTATTTAGTTTGCTGTTGGATTTCATAAAGTTCTTCGTCAGAGAAATTAATATTATCTAACCAAAAGTTTTTATTAACCTTATAACCGCAACCAAAACACTCACCAAAACCCGTTTCAAAATTAATCCACATACTTTCGTGTTTATCGTCGTGTTCTGGATTTAAGCAATTAACAAGAAAAAAACTATCCCCTGTTTGTTTATAATTAACGCCCAATTGTTTAAGTTTATCAATTATTAATAATCTTAAATTCATTGTTAAATCTTTCGATTATTTCTGGCGTATTTTCTTTTCTTAATTGAATATCAAATATTTCCAAATTAATTGTTTGGGTATCCAAAAAGACCTTATAATAATTAAATTTTTTTTGAATGTCTTTATCTTTTAAGAGGAAATGTACTTTTTTATAAGTATCTTTTAGCATAGGCTTGACATTATATATAGTATCAAACCAAAAATAATAAAGAATATATTTAATAATATGCTGTCCTATTTTTTTAAATTTTGATTGTTTATTACCTGTAGCCTCATAAATAAAAACCAAATTCCCCTTTGCCAAATGTAATAACATATCATCTGGCACATTTAATAAAAATTTTTTATACGCTTTTTGCTCTAATAAAGAAGATTGTAGTCTACAAAAAGAAATATTAGAAATTGGATTTATAAAAATATGTCTATGCTGAAAAGCCTCTAACCCTGCTGTTAAATTAACATACTCTTTTACTATCATTTCTTTTACCCTTCTTTTCAATTATAATTTTATCTAATTGTTTTATACTTTCGTGAAAGGATAAATTATTTCCAAAATAGCCTTCTGCAAAAGTAATATTTTTAATTGAACTTAAATTTAATTTATCATAAGGCTGGTAAATAACCACAAATTCATCTCCTCCTATTCTAAAAATCCTACCACTAACATTTTGTTCTTTCATTAAATTTTTAATTTGCTTAACAACATTAATTATAAATTCATCTCCTGCTTCATAACCTTGTTCTCTATTTAACAAATGTAAATTATCCAAATCAATCAAAATTAAATTATAAAACCATTTATTTTTAATCTTAATTTGCTCTTTATATTCTGTTTTTAAAAGTTCGTCAAGATAATGTCTGTTATAAACCTGTGTTAAATAGTCTTTTTTAAGGCTTTCAATTTCCTTTTTTAAATCAGAAATTATTTCCTCTAAAAGCTCTACTTTCTCTTCGCAAGTCATTTTAATCCCCTATTAATTGTAAATGTAGATTGTTTTTCGCCAAAAGCCCTTTTCTTTTTGCCTTAAAAGTAAAAAATCCTTCAATTTTATTAAACAAGAGATTATATAAACCATTTATATTTGAATTTATCCCAGCTTTTTCAATATATTTATCAATTGTATAAAAAATATCTTCTGCTTTATTTTCAATTCCTTCTTCTGTATTTCCTTTTACTTTTAAATATACCTCAAAAACTTCGGTATCTTTATTAATAAAAGAAACAGGAATTTTAAATTCCCTGTAAATTGTTTTAATCATTTTTATATCCTTTATCTAAATTTATTTTGCAGTTTTTATAGTCAGCTTTTACCCATTTAGTTTTTGCTTCAGGGGAAGTATCTTTTTGAAATTTACCATCTACTATTTTACCTTTTCTACTGTCGATTTCCTTCCAAGTCTCATATAGAGTACATTTAGGGTCATAACCAAGTTTCATTAACATTCCTATACAAAACACCATAATATCATTAATACCATCAACAATTTTTTCTTCACTAATTCCAACGTAATCATCAAATTTTTTCTTTTCTTTTTCTGGTAAATTTAGCATAAAAAAATCCTCAACCCATTTTTTTAGAGCAGGGCGTCTTTCTTTTGTAATTTTATAACCAACAATCTCAAACATTTCTTCAATTATATTTGTAAATTCGTTTGTCATATTAAATTCCTGCTGGTTTAACAATCTTTCTTTTTGCCATTTTTCAATTTTATTTATTACATTGTTTGGAATATCATCAATATAAAATAATGTTTGATTACAAGCATAATCATAATGTCTTGTAATTCCAGCAAAATTAAAATCTTCTATATGCCTTGTATCATCAAATTCTACACTAAAAAATTCGTATTCTTTTTCAATATCAATAACAATCCCATAACCATATCTACAATCCCAAACTCTATCATTTAACTTCACATTTTCAAAATAATTCATTTTAATTCTCCTTTTTGCTTTAGATATATTTTAATTTTTTGATGTTTTTCTTTAATTTGTTTGTCTTCTTGTTCGGTATAGCACTTTTTAGCTCCGCCTTTAAATGCAATACAAAAACCAATTCCCAAATCTTTATATTTAATACTGCCGTTTTCGTTCCAACCAAAAGGAATTGAAAAAGGATGTAAATCCTCAATAAAACTAATTTCATCCAAATAAATTAAATCTTTTCCTATTTGTATTGTCATTTTTATTTCCTTTCTATCGCTTTTATTATTTTATCAGCCAACTCATCAGAAAATTGTTCACTAATTTCCCAATTCATCATTTTTCTATAACAATCTTCACAAGGGTCTGAATTAAAATCTTCTTGTGTATAATCATAATTTTCATCAGCAAATCTACAATTAGTACAATAAATATAACTTAACTCCTCAAATATAATTTTACTTATTATTTTCTTCATTTTCCTCTCCTTTATGCTCTAAAATCTAATTTTAAATCAAAATCTTTTAATTTTAGCTCTTTTTCCCATAATTTACCGTTTAATCTTTTATTTTCTGCTTTTTCTTGTTCATAAAGTTCTTTATAATAATTAATTTTATTTTCAAGCTCATTAACATACTCTTGTAATACACGTAAGTGAAAAAACCTGATAGATAATTTATCATTATCAGTAACTTCAAGTTTCCATCTTTTAATTGCATCAATAGTAGGTTGAACAATTTGTTTTTTGTTTTTCATTTTTCTCTCCTTTATTTTTATTGTATAGAAATTATAAAAAATTTTTTATGATTTGTCAAGCTCTTTTAGATGTTTTTCAATTTCTTTTTCATCAATATTATTTGGTAAGGTTATATTTTCTTTGTAATTATAACCCAAATCAAGCTCTGCTTCTAATTTTACAATAGGCTCTTCATATAAACCATTATTATAATTTCCTATCATACATTTAATTAAATTATCATTTACAAATTTAATTATTTTCGGGTTTAATTTTATATATAATAATATGCTATCGTGGATTGTATTAACAATTTTCACTTCATCAATTAATCCAGCTTCTTCAATTTTCTTTTGAAAACAAACTATCGCATAAAGCGTTAAAATATTCCCACTTTGAATGTTAAAGTTAGTCGCTACCCTTTGTGCTTTTTCTTTTATTTGACTGCTCCAGCTTTTAATATCCGGTATTAACAGTCTTAATCCTGAATACCTTGAAACTAAATAACCTTGTTTTTCTGTTTGTTTAATGATACTATCTTGATATTCTTTTGTAACTTTATATAAAGTCCAATAAGCCTCATATATTTCTTTTCCTACTAAATGCTCACTTGCACCATAACTCATACCAAAAGTATAAGGCTTTCCTTTTTGTCTAATTTCAGGATATTTTTTCTTAATAGAGTTTATTACATTAATTCTATATGTTTCTCTATCAATTTCCTTTTTATTTTTATAATTATCTGGTAACAGACTTTCACTAAAATAATCAACTTCTTCATTTTCTAATTCAACCTCATAAAATTTTGTATCAATTTTAAGTTTTTCTATTTTTTCTTTAATATCAAGCATTTCATCAGAAAAATAGTAAAAGGCGTTCTGACAATGACCATCCACACCTTTTAAAAATACATCTAATTTGGCGGGGTCTTTACTTGCGTTTGCTATTAATCTATCTTCGCTTACCGTTACGCAGGACGCCACTCCTGCTCCACCCTTTCGGGTGGTGTCGGACTATATCATCTCCCACAGCATTACCTGTTTGGGAGGCGGGTGTTTCGACAGGTCAGTCGCTTACCTGCCTACTCTACTCGGTGGCTTTTTAAACCCCTTTCGATAGTCTCTGCACCTTCCTATTCTGTTAAAGAATAGGCTTGGCTCAGGATTGCCCTCAGCATTACCTGTTAGGGTTTCCCTGAATTAACCCGCTTTTCTATCAGAGTTTCCTCTGATAGCCCCCCATTCTGTTAAGGGCAGAATAATCACTTGCACCAAGTAAAAACCCATCAGGTGCTATAAATAATTTTTTAATTTCTTTTCCATACTTACTACCACTTGGTATTGTTTGCATATTAATAACCCCGCTACTACTTAATCTACCACTAATTGTTCCGCTTTGATTAAAGTTGGCAAAAATTCTATAATCATTTGGTGTAACTTCAACACACCCCTCAATCATATTTTTTAAATAAGCGGTTTTTATTTTTTCACTTGCTTGATATTCACTTATTAAGTTTAATACTTCTAATTTTTCCTCATCTGTAATTGTTTTTTTCCATTCTTCTAAAACATCATTACCTGTTGAAGGCTCTCCAGCTTTTGTAGTTTCAATAACAGGCAAATCCATAATTTCAAAAAATAGTATTTTCTTTTGTTGACTACTGCTTGGATTGAACGGTTTTAAAAATTCCTCCCAATTTTCCTTTTTATTTTTATGTGTTTTATTATATTTTTCTTTTGCCTGTAATGCTATAACTTTTTCAGTAGCTTTGATATAAACATTTTCTCTTAATTTTGCCAAATCTCTTTCAACTATTTCCTCCATTTCTTTATAGAATTCTTTAGTTCGCTCTAAATCAATTCTCATACCATTCATTTTCATTTTATTTAAAGCAAAGCCAATATCTCTAAACTTCTTATAAGTTTCTATAAAACCTTCTTGCTTTAACTCTTTCCATAAATCTTTAAAAATTTTGTAGTTTGCCACAACGTCAATATTGTTATATGTGGCAACTTTTTCAAAATCATACTCAATCAGTTTGCTTTGGTCAATTTCTTTATCCCAATCTCCAAAATATTTAAAAGCCAACTGTTTTAAACTCAAACTTTTTCTTTCAGTGGAATTATAAAGCAAATAAGCCATTAATAAAGTATCATCTATTTTAAATTGATTTATTAAAGGCTCTTGATTTATTTGAAAGCTAAAATCTCTCATAATTTCGTGGACTAAAAAAGTTAAGTCAAAGCCTAAAAAATTATGCCCTATAATTACGCCTTCATAATTTTCAAAAAACTCTTTTAAGTACTGTTTAATCAATTGATAATTTTCTTCATTATGATATTGAGGATGTATAGCTATACAAGCGGGGTTTTTATCATCTTTTGTAAAACTAATTGTAAGAAGTCGGTTTTTATACCACTCAAGCCCTGTTGTTTCAATATCACACACTACAGCTTTTGCTTTTAATAATTCTTCTAAATATTGTTTTATTTCATCCGGTTGTTTTAAAAAAGAATGATTAATTTCAATATTTTCAAATTTATCTTTATATTCACCCTTTTCAAAGGCTTTATAAGCCTCAAAACTTAATTGCAGTTCTCTTGCTCTGTTAGGATATTTTTCAACAATAATAGGATTTAAAAAAGGTACAACATTTATTTGGGATAGGTCAAAAATTTCTTTATTTTTTCCACTCCCAAATGTAAATTCAGCACCTTTAATAACTCTACCAAAATTATTACTAAAGTTTTTATCTTTTGCAATTTCCTGATAAGTATCTGAATGCCCTATTAACCATACATCTATGCCCATAATTTGTGAATACTCAAAAACCTCTTCTATAACTTCTTTTAAAACTGCTTTTTTAATTCTGCCTTTTTTAGGTACAGGTATTGATACAAAAGCAAAATCTTTTACATCCAAATTAAAAGGTTGTAAAAGCTGTTTATGTAAAAAACCATAATTTTCTTTAAAGCAGATATTATCTGGTAACCAGATAATTGCTTTTGGGTTTGCATTGTTGTAAGTAAATAAATAGTTCATTTTAATCTCCTTTTATATTAATTTCAATAATTATTTTATTATTATTTTCTTTATTTATGTTTATTGAGTAATTTTTATTTTCTTCATAATTTTTATAAGGTTTTAATAAACAATCCATAGAAATAAACAAATCGTTTAATTCATAAACACAACCATCATCTGCAGTAAATAAAATACTACTAAAATTGGCATCTTGTGGAGGTCTATTATCAAAACTAATACTTTTTATTTTAAGAGGGCTTTTTCTTTTATCAAAATAAAATTTGCAACCAGTCAATTTATTAAGTTCTTCCCATTTTGAAAATTCAATTATAAAAAAGTTTTCTGGTAAAGGCTTTTTTAAAAAAAGCCATCTATCTAAATTATAGACTTTTAAGTCTTTTAGATTAATTAGTAACCTCATTCTTTTTCTTTCTCGATAAAGAGGGTCATTTTCTGTAAAAATTCTCATTTTTCTCTCCTTTGGTTTAATTTTACAGTAGTATTATAAAGAATTTTTTATAAAAAAGCAAGAGAAAATCAGAAAGATTTAAAAGAATTTATCCATTTTTGGTAAGAAATATATAAGATAATATCTTTGTGGGAGATTCTTAATTTTTGAGACCATTCTTTTTGTAGCCTACAGCGTCTTTCTCCTTTTTCTAAAAAACAAAATGTAAAAAACAAAGGCTCTTTTTTGTTTTTATGTTCTCTTCTTAACCTACCTATTGTTTGTTCATAGGTTTCTTTTGTATGTGTTGCCAAATTGATAATAGTATCCATTCTATAAATACTAACACCTTTTTGTAAAATAGTACCACCAATTAATACTCTTAATTTCTCGTTTTCAAAATCTTCCAAATATTTTTTCCTTTCTTTGCTTGTAGTAGCCTGATTAATGATTTCAGCTCTTATACCTTTTTTAGCCAACAGATTTTTTAAATTTTCCTGGTTTTCATTATAAGTAGAATATAAAAATACACTCCTACCTTTTTTTAACAAAAATTCAACAAAATTGACAACATCATCAAGTAAAAGTTTTGAATTATAAAGTCTTTGCCAAGCTTTTTGAGCCTCATATTTTCCGCTATAAAAAATAGGTAAAGAATGTTGAATTATTATATGTTTAACAGGTTTAATATCAGGATTACCTCCTACAACCAAATTACTAAAATGGTCATAAATAGCCTCTGTAAGTCCGTCTGAACGTGTCGGTGTAGCACTCAATCCTAATCTGTATTTAGCATTAAAAGAAAGCATTGTTTTTGTTAAAGCTCCCACTGAAACTAAATGGCACTCATCAACTATAATAAAACCTACTTCTCTATTTAGTCTATTAACCACGTCTTTATTTAGATTTAAAAATTGAAGTGTAGAAATATAAATATCCCCATCTTTAAATTTATTTTTAGAGTTTAATAAAACAACTTTAGCATTAGAATTTTGTGTAAATTCTTTATAGGTTTGTTCTAATAAAGATGTTTTATCAACTAAAAATAAAGTCCTAATACCTAATTGCTTTATCAAATAAATTGAACTATAAGTTTTACCAGACCCGGCAGGTGCTTGATAAACACAAGCATTTTCAGGCGTATTTTTAAATTTGTCTAAAATTTTTTTAGTATCAGTTTTTTGGTATTCCCGCAAATTAAAATTAATTAAATCAAAATTTGTTTTTATACCAAGATTTCTTTTATAAGTTAATTTAAAATTTTCTGTTTTTAAACTTCTAATTAATTTTTCATAATTCCTTGGCAAAATTATTCCGTCTTTAACAGGAATTATAGTAGAAACCTGCTCTTCTTTTCTTTTATCATAATAAATGTAATTTTTTATTTTTACATTTTTTACAAACTCTTTTATTATTTTATAACCAGAGCCTACTATAATTTCCATAACTAAACCATTTCAAAAAATTTGCTTAATTTATTATATAAAACAGCTCCTATTCTATAATTACCGTTCCCCAAATTTTCAATATATTTCTCAAACCTTTTTAAAACATATAAAATTCTCTGTTTGCTATCTCCTGTTTCTTTGGCAATTTCTTTTAAAGAAAATTTACCTTTTTCTCTTTGACTTTTTGCACCTAATAATAAATATAACAAACCTCTTGCTGAAACAGTATTAAGTTCGTCTTTTGAAATTTCATCCAATCTTTGTAGTAATAATTTCATTTTTCTCTCCTTATAAAAAATTTTTTAAATTATAACATATTTTTTAAATTAAATCCATATGTTCTTTCAAGTTCACTACTTGAAACACCACTTAAAATAAGTTTTTTATTAACTTTTAAGACCCTTGAATATAAACTTTTTAAAATTTGTCCGCTATATGCTTTATTATTTGCAAGTTCTGTGCCGATATTATAAACAACATTATACTCTTTTAGATTTAACTCATTAATATTGATTTCGTTGTTTATAATATTTGATTGTAGCTCTGAAAAGTCAAAACCTTGCACTTTACCATAAAAATTTTCTAATAAATATTTAACAACTTTTTCTATACCTTGATTTAAAACTAAAAGATTGTTTTTAAATTTTAATTTATTTTCTATTTTCACTAAATCAACTTCTGTTAGTTGAACTTTTGCCCAATTTTTCGGGAAACCATAATAAAAATAGACAAGTTCAGTTTTTCTATTCATACCTATGCCTTTCAATTATTTCTGAAATTATTTTAAGACATTCTATAGTAAAATCTTCCATTTTTTCGTTTTTAATTACATAATCAAAAATTAAATTTTCCCATTCTTTTTCACTAATATGTTTATCTTTACTTGGCAAATCTCTTTCTATTTTAATAGCATAATATTCGTAATCAGAATAATCATCTAATAAACTCTTATATTCATTTTTAAAACGCAAGTCAGGAATAAAAATAATATCATAATCATTTTTATCAATTTCTTTTTTTAGTGTTTTTACAAAAATATCTTCTCCAAAAACTTCTCTTAAATTCATACCTGTGTCTTGTAATAACTCACGCATTGTTTTATGCCCAACTGTTTTTAAATCTTTATTTTTCCATTCCTCTATCATATCAAAAGAAAAACCCCATTGTTTTGAAATAAATTTCTTTATGGGATAAGCAAAAGAAAGTTTTTTTACATTTAGCAAGGGATAATTTTTTAAAAGATAATTTATCATAATATTTGCACAAGTATCCTTACCTGCACCTTTTTTACCGCTAATACTAATAATTATTTTTGGCATTACAACTCCTTAATTATGTTTTCATATAAATTAGGTTGAAAAGCTTTAATATTATTTAACATTGCTAAAGCAATTTTTTGTATTTCTTCTTGTGCATCTTTTTTTAGCCTTAAATTAAAGAAATTTACCAAATTATCTTTATCCATCTGCACCCAAAATGTTGTATAAGCTCCAACAGGTTGAACTGCCCTTGCCTGTTCAGGTTTTAATCCTATTTCCAATGCTTTTTCATAAACAGTAGTTATATAATTGTAAGTATCTTCAAATATTCTCTCAATATTTTGCTTATCCCCATAATCTAAAGAAGTATAATTTTCCATTTCAGGCATATAAAACTCAAAAGGTACCTTATTATTTTTTACAAACCTACGACTCATTTCTAAAAATGAAGCCCCTCTGTGACGCATAAACTGCCTTGCAACAAAAATAGGACATTTAATTTTAAATGTAGCTACTTCACTTGCGTGGTCAAGCATTAATTGCGTTAAAATTTCTTCATTTCCTTCTGCAATTTGTTCAAACGTAGGTAAATTTTCGTGTCGCAAACTTTCTCTTATTCTATCTTCAAAATAAGCAGGAGTAATAAATTCAAATACGCTTTCGTGTTTTAATTTTTGTAGTCTTTTATATAATTTTGCAGGGTCTTTTGCTTGTTCATTACCATAACTTAAACTTGCTATTGTAGCAACCATTTCTTCTCTGCTTTCTTGATTAAAGTTACCAACCCAACCGCTCCACAACTCAACAAAACCGTTTTCCCATTTTGTACCAATATTATAAACAGGTTTTACAAAAGAAACCATTTTAAAATATTTATTTTCCATTTGCTTTTCCTTTCAAAAATTTTAATAAATCTTTTTCGAGTTTTTCTTTTGTAGGCTCTTTTCTAACCTTTTTAATCATTTTACTGCTTGTATGATGTCTTAAAATGGTTTTTTTCGGCAACTTAAATTCCTTAACTAATCCCTCTGGTATAATCAAATCGTAATAATAAACTTTTTTCTCCTCCGGCACATACAAAATTGTTCCTTTATAATTTTTATAAGTAGTTTCAATTATCATTGCTTTCTCCTTTTAAATTTTTATAAATTTCAACAAACTGCTCTTTTGCACTTAAAAAATCTTTGTGTTTACTAACTACCACACGTTTATCACCGTTAAATTTTGTTATAAAATACATACTACCATACTGTCCTATTTCAAATTCTTTCATATTTTTATCTCTTAAAGCTCTACTATACATAGTATTTATGTATTTTTCATTTTTCTTGTTCTTCTTTATTAGTTTTTTAATAAAACCAAACATTTGTTCCTCCTTTATAAAATTATTCCTGTGTCATCAAAACGCATAAAGTGGAAATTTGTTTCCGCTACATATACGTTTTTCTGTGCGTTTCTTGCTTTTATTGTAAAAATTCTTGCAACTTTATTATCAAAATCGTCTTTATTTTGATAAATAAACAACAACACAGTAGCACTAAATTCAAGCTCTCTACTGCCTCTTGTAGTAATAGAAATTTTGTTATCTTTTTCTTTGACTTCAGTTAAATTAACTTGTGTCGGAGCAATTATAACAATTCCAAGTTCCCTTGTCAATCTATGCAATTTCTTAACAAAACTACTCAAACTTTTCCATTCTTCTTTTGATGTAGGCATTTCTACTAAATTAAGGTAGTCAATGCCAAAAACTTTAAAACCTTCTTTTGCTCTAATTCTAATTTCTCTTTCTAATTCATAAATATCATAAGGCTGGTCGTTCATATAAAATTTATTTTCCCTATCAAAGAACTCTTTTTTCCATTGTTTAATTTTTTCAATATAATCGGGATTTCCGTAAACTTCTTTAAAATATTCTTGATTTTCACAACAATACATTCTTGCTATTGTTTCATCGTTACCAAGCTCTAAATTAAACAAACAAACATTCTCTCCTTGTTTATAAGAATGTAATAATTGTTGAAGAGTAAAAATAGATTTACCTCCTCCAGACAAACCTCCAATAATAGAAAGCCCTCCAAGCATTAGATTTTTATCTTTCATTGACTTCATAAAAGGCTCAATTAATTTAATATTAATAGGGTTATAGTCTGCGTCTTTTACATCTGTTGCTGATTTCGCAACAATTGAAAGTTCTTCTTCAATTCTTTTAATTAAATTAATAGCGGTCTTGTCTTTTTCTTTTAGTTTATAAACCAATGTTTCAATATGTTTATCAATAACATTTAGCTGATAACTTTCAATTAAAATTTCTAACAAACCATTTTTATTAACGTCATTAGTATCTATATCTTCAAAACTTTCTAACAAACTAATATAATTTAATTCGTCTTTTTCCTTAACTTTTAATTTTATATAATCTTTTAACAAATTAAAAGAGGGTAAAAAGCCTTTTTCTTTTTCAAAGTTATCAATAAAAAAATATATATCTTTTAATCGTGTTATAAACATATCTGGTTTTAATCTGCGAAAAAAAGATAAATCCTTTTTTTTCAAAACATAAGCTAATGCTGTTCGCTGTGTTGTATTGGTATTAATCATATTGCAACCTTTCAACTTTAATACCATTTTCTTTTAAAAATTCTAAACCACTTATATCTCTATACTCCTCTTTATAAACCACCCTTTTAATCCCTGCTTGTATAATATGTTTGGCACAATTATGACAAGGAGATAAAGTAACATATAAAGTTGTATCTTTTGTCGGTAAACCGTTTTTAGCACAAAATAAAATCGCATTTAATTCTGCGTGTATTACTATATCGTGATTAGTTTTAAGTTCTTTTTTAACCTCAAAATCACCAACAAGTCTATAATTATCTGAATTATCATTTGCAAAATCAATAATTCCAACTTGTTTACCACATTTTGAACAGAATACTTTTTTCTCTTCTTTATTTTCTATAAGTTCTGCACTGCAACATTTACTTACCAAAATCTCTTTTTCTTCTTCACAATCAAGTTTTTGTGGAACTTCTATATATCCAAGCCCCCCACAACAATAACAATAGCAATTACCTGTAACGCCACTACCGTTACAACAATTGCAAACTTCTTTTATTTTTTTAAAATAACCTGTTGGCGTTCCGTTATAACCAACACTAATTATTCTTCCTTCTTTAGCTATAACCGCACCCACTTTTGCTCTAATACACTTACTTTGTTCTGCCCAAACTTCTGCTGTTTTCATCATTGCAATATCATATTTTTTCATTTTAACTCCTTTCTAAACTTAATAAAACTTTTTCAATAGCTTTGCCAAAAGTTAAAGTAGAATATTGATTTTTAATGTTTAATAAATTGTTTATTCTTTTTGGTTGTAAAGCATAAGCTCTCTCTATTCTTGTTTTATCATATTGTAACCCAAAACCACAAACCACACAACCTGTTCTTTTTTCTATTTCATAAGCTTTTGAGATTTTAACATTATACTTATTTATATAATCCCAAATATCTTTTTCTGTCCAAAAGTAAATAGGATAAACTTTGTAGTCGTGTTTGTAACCATTCTTTAAAATACTTTGAAGTCTTAAACTACTTTCTTCTGTCATTAAACCTACAAAACTAACTTCCTTTGTTTTATTTTGATAAATTTTAAAAGGATTTTTCTTTAAAACATTACAACAATAATTAGTCAAAACTATTCTATCATTAATTTTTAAACCTAATTCTTTTCGTTTTTTAGTTATAACATCAAAATAATACTGTTCTTTTTCTTTTAAAACTTTATACCAACTCTCTTTTTTTACCACTTCTTTTGGCGGATTAAAATAATGTTTTGCAACTTCTTCGTCTAAAAGCCATAACCACTTATTTGAAAATTTATACTTATTTTCTCCAAAAAAACTCATATGATAAATACTTTTTAAATGTTTGTTTCCTCTAAATTGTCTCATTATTTCTTTTTGTAGTTGGCTTATTTCTTTACTAACAAGAGGGTAACCCTCTGTTTTTAAAATTTGACTAAAACTTTTTTTAGGTTTTAACCAAACTACATTTTCTGTTTCTTTTACAAATTTTATTATTTCCTTATGTTCATTTGTAGTATTAAAAAACACTGCTTTTACTTCAGGATATAAACTTCTAACTAAATGCAAAACTACTGTACTGTCTTTTCCACCACTAAAACTCACATTTACATTCCCATTATTTTCTTGATAAACCTCTCTTATAATTTGTTTAGATAATTTTATTTTTTCTTCTAATGGTAAATTCTTTAATTGTTCTAATTCTTGATATGTCATTTTTATTCCTTTAATTTAAACTTAACATAAATTGTTTAATCCCCATAATACATTAACTTAATTAAATATTCAGCTCTATTTTTTGTTTGTTTATACCATAAACTTTTTTTCATTCTATTGGACGCCCCATGATAATAACCGTGTTTTAAACACCAAATAAAATCTTTAAATTTATATAATTTAGGCAACCCTAAATTATAAGCCATATCTAACAAGACTATTTTTCTGCTTACTGAAAGTTTATTATACCAAGTATGTCTTTTTAATTTACTTTCAATTTTTCTTAATCTAAACTTTAATAAAAATAAAGCTTCTTCTTTTGAAATACCATCATTTAAATTTGTTCCATAACCTATACTATAACCATTAGCATCATAATACAAATAACGAGAATAACCTTCATGTTTTTTTATTAATTCAACTGCCTTATCAAAAGCATTTAATTGTTTCCCTTGTAAAAGTGTCAATGATACTACTAATACGATAAATAAATTCTTCATTTGTTTCTCCTTTATTAGGTAAAATTAATTCATTATTCCCACCAAATAATATATTTCTATTAATAGCTTTCCTACAATGTTTAAGTATTTTATTCTCAAGCAACATTGCTTGTCCCCACTCTATAAAAAATACTTCTTTAATAACTTTATATTTCAAGTTTTTATTTTTAATTTCTCTTCTAAATCTCTTTTCAATACCATATTTTGCAAGTGTAACACCTACTTTATATAAATTAAAATCATATAAATAAATTAAATATAATATTGCTGGTTTATTAATGTATTTTTCTCTTAATTTTTCTTGTCCACATAAAGGGCAACCATAGCCAGACAAATGGTCGTGAGCAACTTGTTTAAAAAC
>Ga0256837_1000084_pt1 | contig 83366 bp, 92 predicted proteins | sample 4562384metaG_FD_185976 | JGI IMG/M metagenome (GOLD analysis project Ga0256837, IMG submission 185976) | Hydrothermal vent microbial communities from Guaymas Basin, Mexico - 4561-384 | ecosystem: Environmental > Aquatic > Marine > Hydrothermal vents | place: Mexico: Guaymas Basin | collected...
TGCGTTAATAGCTTCAGCATCTTCAAGATCATTGTTGAAAGCATGCTCGATCACTTCGTTCATCAAGTTCTTGAACTTATCGTTTTGTGCAACGAAGTCCGTTTGAGAGTTGATCTCAACGATAACCGCTTTAGGTCCTTCGACTTTAACACCGATCGCACCTTCAGCAGCTGTTTTACTCGCTTTTTTCGCAGCTGCACCGATACCCTGGTCTCTGAGCCACTCAACCGCTTTATCCATGTCGCCGTCAGCGGCAGTGAGGGCTTTTTTACAGTCCATCATTCCCGCATCGGTCATCTCACGAAGTTTTTTAATATCTTTTGGTCCGAAATTTGCCATGCTTACGCCTCCGCCAATTCTTTTGCGTGTGCTACAGTCTCTTTAAAGTCACCTTTAAAGCTGTACTTCTCTTCCATTACCTGGATCTGCTCATCAGTCATGTTCGCTACATCTGCAAATGTTTTGAAACCTTCCGCATTCAACTTTTCAGCGTATACTTTACCTACACCTTTAAGTTTTGTAAGGTCATCACCAGCTGTTGCTGTCTCTTCTGCCGGTGCTTCAGCAGCTTCTTCTTTTGCTTCAGCCATTACTGCTTCCACTTCTGCAGAGCTTGGTGCTTCATCTACCTCTTCACCATTCGCTTCAGCAAATGCCGCTTTACCTTCGATGATTGCATCTGCGATCTCTTTACAGAAAAGGTTGATAGAACGGATCGCATCATCGTTTCCTGGGATCGGGTAGTCGATCACATCAGGGTCACAGTTCGTATCGAGCGGTGCAACCACTTTCATACCAAGTCTTCTTGCCTCTTTAACAGCGATGTTCTCTTTTACCGCATCGATAACGAACATCATATCAGGCAATTTTTTCATATGTCTGAAACCTTCGAGGTAAGAGTTGAGCTTCTCTTTCTTTCTAAGGAGCATCAATGCCTCTTTCTTTGTAAGAAGGTCAAGTTGACCATTCTCTTCCATCTGCTCGATGATCTCAAGTTTTCTGATCGATTTTTTCATAGTCGGGTAGTTTGTCAACATACCACCGAGCCATCTTGTTGCAACGTAAGGCATACCACATCTTTCCGCATGCTCTTTTACCGCTTGTCTTGCTTGTTTTTTCGTACCTACGAAAAGAACAGTCTGTCCTTCTGCCGCAGCATCTCTAACAACATTATAAGTGTATTTGAAGTATCTAAGTGTTTTTTGAAGGTCGATAATATAGATGTTCTTTCTTGCACCGAAAATGAATTTCTTCATTTTTGGATTCCATCTTCTTGTCTGGTGTCCGAAGTGAACTCCGCACTCCAATAGGTCTTTCATTGTTACCATTATTTTCTCCTTGGTATAACATATATTATTATGGTTAGAAGCCTTTGGCTTCACAGTAGGTTTGTACCGCTGTAGTCCTTAACACTTCAATGCCCCTTATAAACTCAGGGAACGTTCAGTGCAACCGTTCAAGGAATAACTACATGTGTATTTTGCTTATTCACACCACTTTACAGTCATGCTGTTAGAGAATAAGTGCGGGATTATACCCAAAAATACTTTAATTTTTTAAAAGTTATAGAGAATTTTTCCACTAAATCCAAGTGCGGATGCATCTTCGAAACCATCACTAAAGAGTGAAAGAGATACATGGCCATAGCGATAATCAACGCCTATCATGCCAAATCGCGTCTCATACTGTAGCCCGAACGTACCATATTCCGTTTGCATATTCGTTTGAATATAAGGTATTCCTAGTCCATCACAATACTCATACCCAAGAGATAGCTCAAAGTGCAGATCGATCTTTTTTTGAATATCAATATGATATTTCGGTTCAATATGTTGCACATGATCCTTATAGAGCTCCCACCCATGTATCGTCGGATCGTACGAAACATACCCGTCATCACCGATGGATTGGTTCTCCGTTTCAAGATAGACAAGGCTATAGGGTAGATTTTTCCAATGAGAACGTGCAAAAAGATCATTGGCAAGGAGGTTGATCATGATACCGTTTTGATGTTCATAACGTAATGCAATATGCATACCATACCCAATACCATAGGTATCATCCACATCAAGATCATATAGAAGATTATCAGTATAGTAATAGTCACTGATTGCTGTTGCACTGTAGCTGGAGTCGCTATATAGCGTACCGTCACCCGTCAATATTCCATCTTGAGAATCAGTATCGTACGATAGATATACCCCTGCTCCAAATGTCACTTTCGCACTATCGAATCGATATACCATCCAGCTTCGGCTAACAACCAATCCGTGACGCTCGATCCCGTTGATCGCAAGTTGAAGACCGTATGCCTGATCCTCTTGAGAGGTTAAATTGTTCTTGACACGATAGTATCCCTCAACAAATCCGCGATTGGTATGAATAAGGGTATCCCACTGATAGAAATAGCCTATATAGTAACCAGAGGGCAGTGTTGTTCCAATATCCACCCTTAGCATCTCCACCGCATAATTATCTGAAGATTCAGGACTGTACTCACCTTCCCAATCATTAAAGAAATCTTTTAAAGAAACCGGATCATCTGCAATAAATCCACTGCTGGAAAGTTCAAGTGAAGGGTGTGAGGAAGCGGAGTGTGCCAAGGGGTTGAACAGCGGAAATATCTCCGCATTGACCCCTGAAGCGATAAAAGAGAATAGCACCCACCATCGTGGTGGTGCTAAAAGCCTATTTCTAGAAGAGTGTTTCAAAAGAGCCATCTATATACTTAATGATCGCTGCATCTTCTCTCTCTTCGAACGTTCCGAGTAGATGACCATCTTTTGTCAATGTACTGTTTGCATCGATCGAACCATTTGCAATATTCATATTCGCTTTCATTCCTGATTGATTTGTGATCTCGATAGAACCGTTCTCTAATGCTTCATCCATGACAGCTGTCGCATTGATCACTGTCGCATCATAGGTATATGATGCAGCCACTGTATTTTGAATGTTATTTTCTACTTCTGCATTCTTAAATGTCAATGTTGTAAGCATTTCAGGTCTGTCCGGCATTTGCAGTTTACCGGAGAATGATACCTCTACCATTGCTGTTTCATTACTATCTTCAACCATTTCCATAGTCGCAGCATTGAGCCATTTTGCATTCAACGTACCATTCAGTGCTGCATTTTCACGTACTACAGAACCTTCAAATGTGATCTCACTTGGCACCCAGCCATTATTGGCAAGTTCTTCATCTGTATAACCCCAGCTCCAATTGATCGTAAGCTCAGGCTCTACACTTTCATCTTCACATGTCGCACTGAAAGCAACATAGTCACCACTTGTCAATTCATCATACTCAAGATTGGCAGGAAGGTCATCAAAACCAAAGTAGTAATTGTCTCCTCCCTCATCTGTATAGTTCGGCTCATACGTTGTACCATCATATGTAAATGTTACAGATACAGAACCATCAACAACACGAGATCCAGAACAAGAGATATATCCGCCGAATCCACCCTCTTCCACTTCATACATACCACCGAGTGCGCTAAGTGAACTGTTTTGGGTATAGGCGTTGACCGTGATCACACCATTGACCGTATATCCGTCAACGATACCTTCTAGGTCTAACTTATTCAATTTAAGATACTCAAGAACAGGCTCAGCATTTCCATCTTCACCAACTTCACCTTCACTGTAAGCCAACTCTGCATCGAATGCTTTGATCTCTACAGATGTTCCGTTACTTGCTGCTTTACCTGTAAGAGAGATAGTCGTAACAGTCCCACTTCTTATTGTCGTAAGTGTCCCCTCGAAACTTTGTGAATCTTCAACTCCCTCTTCCGTTACAGATACATCACCAAGAGGGAATGTTCCTTGTACGTTCATGGTCAAGGTTTGCTCTTTATATATCTCCGCTACCGCTTCATCTCCAAGTAATACCCCTGGGAAAGTTACTGAACCGCTCCATGTTTTATCACCCTCTGTGATCGTATAGCTGTATGATCCGTCGGAACCGTTAAGCGCATAGGTTCTATCCCCTATATCGGTTTCAATAGAAGTTAGGTTCTCTTCACTCATATATCCGATCCCGTCTGCGATCATATTCACGGAATTACCGATATATTCAAGGTCAAGCAGTTCGCTCTCCAATGCACTATTGATCGCAGCTTCTTCGGTAGTGATGAAACTATCTGCTTCCGATGTCTGCGTACGAACTTCCGCCATAAATGCTTTTGCAGACTCTATGTCTGTAAGATCCGCAGGGTTTTCAGGTGGTATATAGTCACCGTCACTCTCCGTGAGGTTGTTTGTAAGATTCAGGTCATCCATCTCATCTACCAATGCTGAAAGGATCGTATCTTCTTCACCATCCGCACTTCCGTCACTTAACTCTTCCGCAAGATCTTCGATCACTGTAAGTACATCCGCATCTGTAGTTTCAGCAACTTCATGGATTGCACTAACGACATCCGAATATGGCCCTTCCGTAGGATCATCCGCAATCGGATCTACACCGAACATCAATCCGATCTCTGTTCTTGCACTCTCTACTACTTCACTTGTGATCGTTTCACCCATTGACTGAGCTCTTTGAACAACAACTTCCGTCAATGGTGAGATGTTCACTTCTTGCTCAACACCTGCTTTCACATCTGCAACAGAGCGTAAAGACATTTCAGAAGGACATGTTACATTCCCTTCCGGAGTAAGCATCATAGAGTTCTCATCACATCTAACTTGAAGCATGACGACACCACTATAGTCAAGATCCAATGCATATGAACCGTTACTAGCATCGGTTCTACCTGATGCAAGAACGTCTCCTGCTACATTTGTCACTTCAACCACTCCGTTCAAGATCAGGTCATCAACGGCTACACCGCTTACCTTGGATGTCTCCGTTGCAACAGTGGAGCTACTGCCGCCACCACAACCGACCATACCGACAACTGCACATGCAGCAACTGTACTCATTAGTAATTTTGTTCTCATTCTCTTTTCTCCTTTTCTGAATAAGTATAGGGCACATCTAATAACCCTGCATACCCATAACATTACAAGCTTTCGTTCAGGCAAGGCACTCACTTGCAGGACTAGCCGTAGCTAATTCAAAAGTGAGTAACGCCGTATGGGCGGAAGCTTGTATTGCCCGCAGGGTGAGCTTTGCAAACGCTGTCTTGCACAAGATGCTTCCTTCATCGTAGCTACGGCTATGACTCAAAAGCCTCTTGCACAACCTCACATTTGCAAAACCCATTATGGGCATGTAGGGTTTTTAGAGGTGCCCTATATTGAATTATAGTATTATTTATACGGCATTTTCTTAAAATGGATAACAATATATTTCATTATGTCTTATATGTTTAGCTTCGTATCATCTATTGACCTGAAGATGCCTCTAGCTCCTCTAACCTCCTTTTCACCTCATCCACATGCCCTTTGACACGTACCTTCTCCCATTTTGCCGCTATTTTGCCGTCAGGGTCGATGATGAAAGTGGAGCGTACCACACCCATGTATTCACGGCCATAGTTCTTCTTTAGCTGCCATACACCGAACATTTGACACAGCTCTTTCTCTTCATCCGCCAGCAAAGTGATCTTAAGCCCTTTCTTCTCAATAAAGTTGCGGTGTTTCTTTGGACTGTCAGGACTCACACCCAGCACAATAGCGTTCAACGATTCAAAATCAGGTAACGCTTCGGTAAAGTCGCATGCCTCGGTCGTACATCCGGGGGTATTGTCTTTTGGGTAGAAGTAAAGTACGATCCATCTTCCTTTGATATCTCTTAGACAGATCTCCTCCTCATCCTGGTTCGGTAGACAAAAATCCGGTACGGTATCGCCAACATTCAACATAAAAAACTCCTTCATTTTTAATTTTTAATTGTTAATTTTTAATTTACTTGGTAGTATAACAAAATGAATGAAAAAAATCCTCCAACCAAAGAAGAACTACTCCAAGAGATAGAGAAACTGATCAGTTACGGCAGAGAAGAGCCTACGATCAATCCGGATCTGCTTGCCTATTTGAGCATTGACGATCTCAATGGGATCAAGGCGAAGCTCCTTCAAAAGGTCAACATTCTAAGCGAAGAAGATAAAGTGTGGCTGGAGCAGTTTAAAAAGTATGATTAAGCTTCATGTTAACATTTTGTAATAGTTGTTCGCTATACTACACTTAATAAAACATTAAGGAAGAACTATGAAAATTGAATTTGGTCCCTATAACCTCAAAGTCCATGAGCTTGATAACAAACTGATCGTACAGGTCGACTCCCCGCTTGGCGAAGTGGAGATGATCGACGGACAGCAGCGTCCCTATGACTTTCCAAACGGTATCTGCTTTAAAGTGGAGAATCCATCAGAAGAGATCGAAGCCAAAGGACTCAAACGCTTCTCTTTCGGAGACTATACCTTCATTCTCGGCATCAACTATAGTGGAGAGCTTTTCCTCTTCCACAGTGTGAAGCTCTATATCGGGAAGAAGCTCATTGATGGGAAAAATACGCTGACATTGGCTTTTTTGAAAGAAGCGAAGGTATAACCTATCCCCCCGGTAGGAGTAATCCTTGTGGTTACCCTTTACAAACAACCCTCTTTTAAGGGCAGCCTCAAGGGTTGCTCCTACGCATCATCCCATAACGCATGCATCATCGTTTTAATACTTTGCAAATAGTTCTCATCATCCTCATATACGGGGAAGTCCTCACACGCCAAAAGTTTTTGGTAGAGTGCTGTTTCGCTTTGATTCTCAAGCTTCGGAGGCTTTTTCAAATAGAGTTGCGCTAAGAACCAGAGCATCACAAAAAAGGTCGTGTGGGGGTTTAGGTAGTTTGCGCTGAACGATTCGAAATCCCCCTCCCCGCTCTCTTCGTACGCTTCGATGATCTTCTCTAACAACGTACGCAAGTGAGGAAGCGGTACCGAAGGGAAAATAAGCCGAGCTACCGCTTTACCTGTGGAGTATTCACCACCCAAAAATACTCTCGCGGCTTTTTGGGTCTTGCCAAAAGAGTTCGTACGCAGTCCGACAAGTCCGATATCACAGTGGTGGTGTCTGCCACACCCTTTAAGGCAACCGCTAAAGCCCACCTGTATCTGGTGTTGTACGATCTTCTCCAAAGGAAGATACACTGTCTCTTGCTTGATATCCCATAAGGAGAGTGCGCAGTAGCGACTTCCGGCACACGCGGTTATGTGTGATGCACCTTTTTGTGAAGCAAAGGGAACGCTCTTCTCTTTAAGCCCCAGCAAGTAGAGGTTCTGGTCTATACCCAGACGGATGGTAAGCCCCTCCTCTTTCGCATAATCTATTACCTCTTTAAAGCGTGAAAGCCCCAACTCCCCAAAGGCTGTTTGTACACAGTAGCCAAACCCACCTTCATCCAGCGGCTCATACGGTCTAAAAGCACACTTTTGGTATTTGCGTACACCCGCGCTTCTCATCGTATAGGGGTAAAACGCTTCTACCTTTTGAACGAACGCCGCCATACCGATCTCTTCGAGCAGATGATAAAGACGGGTTTTCGCCCTGCTTCCTCTTAGCCCGAATGTACGGTAGGCTTTAGCCACTGCTTCGAACATTGCCGGCACTTCGGATGGCAGTACAAAGATATCGGTATCTTGTGCCGACTCGGAGTTCTTCCCTCCCAAATAGAGGTTAAATCCCCATGCCCCCTCTTTTCGTGCCAATGCAAAGTAGAGATCATTCCCAAAAAAGTGCGTAAAGTGCGCCTCTGTCCCGCAAATCGCGGTGTTGAACTTACGCGGCAGCATCCCCATCCATTCAGGGTTGTCTAAAAAAAGAGACTGCATCTGTGAAATCAAGGGGAAGACCTCGATACGACCTGTGCAAGAAACACCGTCATACGGGTCTGTTACGATACTCCTGAAGTTGTCGGTCAATGTCTGTAGGGTAGAGACTCCTGCTTTTTGTAAACATTTCCATGCAGGCAGTACATTGTTCACATCCAATCCGTGCAGTTCTATCTGCGCACGTGCAGTAAGCAATAGACGCAATCCGTATGTTTGTGCAACATGGTAGATCGACTCCAAATCCGAAAGAGAAACCCTGCCGCCGGCTATACGAATGCGAAGCATAAAAACCTCGGGGCGCAGTTTGGTATTGTAGATACCATAGTTCTTCAGATAGAACCGATCCTCTTCACTCAACGTGTTCAAGTCGAGCGAATCGATGCGAGAGATAAACGCAGCAGGTGTCAACGCCGCTTTTAGCCGTTCTATCTTGTTGTGTTTCATGAAGCCGTATGCTCCGCTCTTAGATCTTCGGAACGGTCATACTCGATATTATACTTTTTTAGAATATCAAGCTGTTTTTGCAATGCCTTCTGACGATCGATGATCACCTTGACACCATCTTTATCTTCAAGTACGATATAGGGGGTCTTCGCCTCTTCAATAAGCCTAAAGAATGCATCGAAGTTCTTGAACGGTTTGCCGTTGACCTTGTCGATCGGCCACATTCCAAAATTATTATCGCCACGGCTGATATCCGAAGCAAGCACTTTGAGTAACACCACAACCTCTTCACGCTCTTTTGTCTGCCATTGACCTGCAAGACAGCTTAGTTTTAAGCGATTACGTGCCGTAGCGCGTATGAGGTTGCGTGTCAGAGGAGAGAATACATACCCACCGTAAATGACATAGGTGGGCATCCGGTCATAACGGGTGGTCTTGACCAGATACATATCGTCACTGGTCATCTTAAGCGGTACCTCAACCTTCATCGTCCGACGGTTACGGATGATATCGAACTTCACCTTCTCTCCCATCTGATGCCAGTCGACAAAGTAGTAGAAGTCCGTATACTCATGTTTACGAAACTCCACCGTCCCGTCATTTTCAATACGGTGCCCGTCAATAGCGGTCAAGATATCGCCCTCCTGCAATATACCCGCTGCCGGAGAGTCGTAGACGATCTTATCTATGAGTTTTCCTGTGATATTCTCATCAAGCCCGTAATAGCGCCTCATAGCAGGGTTCTCAAGCTTTTGGGTACCCAGTCCCAGATCAGCAAACCCGTCATAGTGTCCATCTTTCATATCGTCAATGAAGTGTTTGACCATCGTTACGGGTACAAGGTATCCGATATTCTGCGACTTGGTGATCACCTGCATCACCACACCGACGATCTTGCCATCACTAAGCGCTGGCCCTCCGCTGTTCCCCGGATTGACCGCTGCATCGATCTGTACGGCGAGAAAAGACTCCCCACTATGCACATAGACATGATGCTCTACACGTGAGACAACACCGATGGTCGCAGAAAGCGTACTTCCTCCCATCGGATAGCCGTAGACAACGATCTTCTGTTCCACCTCAGGCAAAGAGCCGAACTTCAAGGGTGTAACACCGGCAAAAAATCGTTTATTCTCAACTTTGAGAAGGGCAAGGTCGGCTTGATGGGAGACGGCGTACACCTTGGCGATATAGCGTTTACGTTCACCGTAGCGCTGTACTTCCAAAAATGCCTGATCGGCAACCACATGGGCGTTGGTTAGAATGTAGTTCCCCTCGATGATCGCACCCGAACCCGTAGAAGAGCGCATGGAGGAGCTCCATGGAGAGAGATAGTTAGGCACTTTCGCCACCGTGTATATCTTGACGATCGCCTGTTTGGTCATATCATCATTCTTCATATCCGTAGCAAAGACAAAGAGTGTAAAAGAGACTAGAAGCCATAGATATTTCATTGTTAACCTTTTATGTTACTAAGATAGACCTCGGCATCCACCGCTTTGATACCACGTTTTTTTGCTTCCAGTGCCATCAGTCCTGTTGCACCGGTTGAGAGAAGCATCTTCTTCTCATCATAGCACTTTGCTGAGCAGACCCCACAGCTTGGGCTTCTGTCCTTTCCGATAAAAAGATCGATATCGGGGTGTTTCTTGAAAAAATCCTCCGCGTAGGCAATGACCGGATAGGAGAGGTCCTCTCCCGTTTTATTGGAGATAGCCCTCACCCCTGCGCTACTTTGTACCAAATCCATTGTCGGACGCGGAGTACCAAAAGCAAAATCCTCCGGACAAAAGCCTATCAGCTCTTTACCCTCCAGTGCGTGAAGCAGCGCTTCATTCTTATTGCTCGTACCGTCATAGCGGCATATCTCACCTAGCAAACATGCCGAGATCGCGACTCGTTCCATCAAGACTCCTTCAATATACAAACAGCAGCATATAGACCCAAATGCCGCTAAGCGAGGTCAGCGTAATACCCCAAAAGGTTCGAAGCCCCGCTTTTTTATGTGCATGAGAACCTACACCCGGCAGAATACCGCCTCTGCGACTCTCCTTGTAGGCATGAACGAGCGTAGATGCCCATATCCCCAGTGTCACCGTGGCGATCACAATATGCAAGATCAGTACCGTGATCAAATAGGGGTGTGAAACCTGTGAACCTGCTGCAAAGGCTTCATACCCTCCACCTGCACGAACACCATACTCAAAATAGCCCACTACAACCACGGAAACGGTAAATATCACACTCTGCACCAGTCCGTGCAAAGTATAGTTGCCTCTTCGGGCAATGTGTATCGCCACTCCTGTCAATAGAGGAAGCAACGATACGATAAGTGTTACAAAGTCCATGAAAAAAGGAGCTCTTGTCCCTAGAAATCCCGGCGTGAACATATAATCCATTGTGTCTCCTTATGCCGTTTTCCCCGCATAGTAGCCCAAAAGGGTTAACAGACACATGCTTGGAATTTAGCAGATCACAATACTTTTGATCTCCGTAAATTCCTCAAGAGCGAATTTTGGTCCTTCTCGTCCCACACCGGAGAGTTTGGCACCACCATAAGGCTGTACATCAAAACGCAGTGTCGGGATATCGTTAATGACCACTCCACCACACTCGGCATCATCGATGAAGCGTTGTGTCAACTTTAAGTCATTCGTAAAGATACTAAACTGTAATCCGTACGGAGAGTCGTTCATCTTCTCGATCGCTGTCTCATAATCAGGTACGGCTACCAATGATACGATCGGTGCAAAGACCTCTTCGCAGATGATCTTCATCTCATCGGTCACATCCGCCATGACCGTCGGAGGGAAGATACCCTCGATCTCATCTCCACCGGCAACCACTCTGGCACCCTCACTCTTGGCAGATGCCACCCAGCTTTTGGCACGTTCCATCGACTCCGCGTCGATAAGCGGTCCCATGAAGGTATCTTCCTCATACGGTGATCCTACCTTCAGTCTTTTCGTCTCTGCCGCCATCAGCTCGGCAAACTGCTCGTAGACCGCTTCATTGACATAGATACGCTGCAAGGAGATACACACCTGACCGGAGTTGTAGAACGCCCCATAGGCACAGCGTTTTGCCGCCAGTTCGAGATCAGCGTTCTTGTCAATATAGGTTGCCGCATTTCCCCCAAGCTCCAGACTCACTTTTTTAATACCTGCCTGGGACATGATGATCTTTCCTACCGGAACCGACCCTGTGAAGCTGATGACACGAGGGATCGGGCTTTTAACCAGTGTCGAACCCACTTCCGCATCGCCATAGACTACAGAAAGTGCGTCTTTGGTCACATATTCAGACGTAATGAAAAGCTTTGCCAGCATATAGGCAGTCATCGGTGCTTCAGGGGTCGGTTTGAGCACTACCGTGTTCCCCACACCCAACGCAGGAGCGATCTTATGTGCTACAAGGTTAAGCGGGAAGTTGAACGGTGTGATACACGCAACCACACCTACCGGCTCACGACGGTAGTACGCCATCGTACGCTTTCCGCTTGGCATGATATCGGTCGGAATGGTCTCTCCGTGAACATTGGCAAGCTCCATCGCCGTGATCTTGATGGTCTCCGCACACCGCTCCACCTCGATACGCGCAAAGGCGATAGGCTTTGCCACCTCTTTGGCAAGCATCAACGCGAACTGCTCTTTGTATTTTTGTAGCTTCTCCACCACATCTTCAAGCCACATAATACGCTGTGAAAGCGGTGTGGCTGCCGCTGCTTTTGTCGCTGCTTTGGCAATGGCAAGTGCTCTTTTGGTATCTTCGGCATCACACACAGGTGCCGTCGACACCACCGCTCCGTCATACGGACTTTTTCGCTCCGAGACGATCTCTTTCGTCTCCTCGGTCGATCCGAAGAGTATCTTTGCTTCGGCAATACCGTTCTTGTCATCAACTGTTCCAAACATCATGACACCTTTAGAATAAGATTTGGTGTATTGATTATAGCAAAAAAGGGTTAGAGTTGAAACGTATCAAACCCTTCATAACGCCCGAAAGTAAGAAGATAGAGACTTTTGAGCAAATGGGGAGAGAGTTGTTGAAGCTCCTCAAAAACACTATTCTCAATAGGATCTTGTACCGCTTCACTCAATACATCATCCAATACCGCAGGAAGCACTTCGCACAAGCGCTTGAACGCATCGTTCTCTCCGGTAACCAATGCGTAGAATCGATCCATCGATACTCTTCTGATAAAATCGTGTTTATGCGGCACTCCGTCAATGGAGACCTGCCACGGAATATTTTGACTCTTCTTGGCGATCACCTCTACCAGCATACAACGGTTTTGTGCATCTTTAAGCAACATCGCCTGCATCTTCATATAGGTTCGCTGAGACGAAGCCGAATTCATGGTGTTGTGCTTATTTTTGATCTCTACATAGATCTTTTCCGATTCATTAATAAGATCGAACCCTTTTGAGGGAACTTGCCATGCAGGATCGATATATTTGAATATGTTCTGGTGAAAATAACCAATATAATTGGTGTTGGACTTATCGATCTGACGAATGATCTCAGACTCAATGATCTGCTCTATACTTTTACCGTATACTTTAGCATCAAACGTTAGCTTGATCGGATCGACCAAATTCTTGTTAAATCGTTTCAGATCGATCTTGAAACGATACTTTTCAACGGTCTCTTTAACATGATTGAAAAGATCCGGATCATCAATGAAACTAAGATTGTATTTTTTCATTTTCATACACTTCTATTTGGTTCAAAAGATCAACAAGAGAACATCCCAATGCATACGCCAGGTTGACAGGAACGGCATTGCCGATCTGCTTATACTGCTGCGTGATCGACCCTTCAAAGACCCACTCGTCAGGAAATGTCTGAATACGCGCATACTCTCTGACCGTAAAAGGGCGCGTCTCATCAGGATGACACCGTTCGGTCTGTTTTTGTGCGGGTGAACATGTCAGGGTTAAACAGGGTTCATCCCATGCAATACGCCTTGCGATCCCGGTTTTCCCTCCTCCAAGATAGAAGCTTTTCATCATATAGGATTTTTGTATCTCCAAAGGCAGATCACGCCAGTATCCTCCCGGAGGTACCAGATCAAGCACTCTTCTCTTTTTAGACGGGTACTTCTGCCCATCAGAAGAAGGAACATCGCAACTAAAAAGTGTGCCTTTTTTCAATGCATCTTTGAGCGTATAGTGCTGCGTTCCGGGCTTAGGCCACGCATAAGAGATATGTGGGGCATAGCTTCTTTGAATACCGACAATAAAGAGACGTTCCCGTTTTTGAGGCACATGATAATCCACCGCTTTCAATACGCGTGGCGTAAGCACCTCATACCCCATCGATTCAAAAACCGAAACGATCGTCTCCAATGTACGTCCGCTATCATGGTTCAACAACCCTTTGACATTCTCTGCCAAAAAGACTTTCGGTTGCGTCTCTTTCAATGCACGGGCAAATTCATAAAAAAGCGTACCGCGGGTATCTTCAAGCCCTCGCTTTTTACCGGCATAAGAGAAAGCCTGACAAGGGAATCCTCCTGTCAAAAGGTCGACTTTCCCCCGATAAGGGCGAAAATCGATCTTTGCAACATCACCATGAACCACATGCCACTGCGGACGATTCTTTTTCAAAGTTGCCGCCGCATAACGGTCAAAATCATTCAGCAATATATGTTCGATTCCCGCTTTTTCCATACCCAATGCCATACCGCCGGCACCGGCAAAAAGCTCAATACTCTGATAGGGTCTCAAAGGAGTTTGATAGGTTTGTAACATTTCACTCAATGCAAGAACAGATTGTGCTTCACCCATGGCATGCTCCTTTATTTAAGTTATAGAAATTATACCCTCTCTGCTGTTAGAGATGAATTTTTATGTCATATTGTCATATTTCTTAGTGCTTCACCGAGAAATATGACAATATACACTCTATATTCAAATCAATTGAAACAATGTATCTAAAGAGATTCCGGATCGAATCCGGAATGATGAAACGTGGGGTTATTTTTATTTGGAGGAACAAGAGCTATTATCGCAGTAGCTTTTTTTCAAAACAAACTTATAGATAATATCCTTGATCATCAAGATCAGACAGTAGACCCAGAGGATATCGATGATGATATTGTCTTTGTACTCAAGTCCGAAACGAAGCAGCGGCCATCCGATAAGGATGATATACTTCATGTAGTAGAAGAAGAGGATACCCGTTCCGTAGAGCTCTTTGAGTATCTGCTTCATTACGCTTCATTCGTAGCACTGAAGTTCAGTGTACCGTCGGCTAGATGGCTCTCTCCGTTACGGATCGCTTCTTGTTCGGCTTCATAGGCGTTCATCTGCATACGCACTTCGTTGATCTGCTCGGGAGTCACACCATCATCACTGCTCCAGATCACTTCGACCATACCATCATAGGCCTTACCCAGCTCTTCGATCTTCTCCGCATACTCATAGACATCCAAACAGTGAATAGGCTCACTTTCACCATCGGTCACATCTACCAACTCAATATACCAACGTCCCAAAGGACTTGTCTTAATGGTCGATTCGATCATTCCTGCCATCTGCTACTCCTAAAATCCAAAATCTTTTTTCTTCAAGTCTCCGTGATAGACGATATCTTTCGCATCGATTGTATCATCATTGAGCATTGCAGGGACAGGATCCTCGGCTTCAAGCTTTCTGATCTCCTCATCAAGCTGCTCCTCCTGATAGGTCATCATCATATCCGCAGCGATCACATGTGGGAACTTTTGGATCTTGACAAGCTTCTCGATCTCCTCTTCCACCCCTGCACCCTCGATGGTAATGATGATCTTTCCCTTCTCTTTATCGTGAAGGTGATACTCACAGATATCCGAGTTCTTAAAGGTCTCGACCAGTTCGTCGATATACTCGGGAAGTGCCTGTACTACAATACTTGAAATATTCATTACTTATCCTTTATGATACTTACTTTTTCAGATCCCAGATCATGACCGTACTGTCATCACTGGCAGAAAAGAGTCTATTCTCATCTTTGAAGATGATGACATTAAGTGTACTCTTTTGCCCTTTAAGTAGCGCTAGTTTGGACTTACTGAACGTATCGTAAATGGAGATATCGTTCTTTTCATCCATTGCAAATGCCACTTTGTCCGCTTTGGGGCTTAACCCTGTTGCATAGATAAGGAAACTTCCTTTAATATAGGTTCCCGTACCACTTTGAAGATCGTAGAGCGATCCTCTCTGATCCTGCCCCGCTCCGGCAACCATATGGTTCTTGAAATCCACTTTGTAGACATTATCAACATTCTGCCCTTCAAGGGTCTGAACGAGCTTTCCGCTTTGAACATCTACAACACTCAAGACACCGCTTTCACAGGAGAATACTACTTTACTCTTATCTTCATTGAGCGCAAAATCAGAGAATTTCGACTCACTCAACTGCACACGGTACTTCTCTTTTTTGGTATTGATATCAAAGAGTGCGACCTCATTGCTCAAATAACCCAAAAGTACATGGTCTTTGTCGATAAATCTTGCCTTGATAAGCGGCTTTTTATCTTCAGGACCAATGACCTGAGTGGTCTTGCCTTCTTCATGGATAAAAAGGTTGGCATATCCGCCGATCCCACTATCACTTAAAAGCAGATAGCGGTTACCGATAGCATCGGTACTCATTACACGTGCGGGCATGATATCGCCCATGAAGTCCTTTACATCGGGGATGAAAACCTCTTTGATCTTCTCTCTTTGGGGCATGGCATAGACCTCAATGTGCCCCATATCGGTTGCGATGACCAAGTGTCCGTCCACATAGACCATATCTTTTGCCGTACCGTTAAGATCTATGGTCTCTGTCGGAGTAATGGTGTCCACAGCAAAAAGTGCCGTACTAAGGCAGAGACTAAGAAGCAACTTTCTCATACCAACTCCTCAACCGTCTCTAAGATACACGCAGCGATCGTCTCTTCATCATGATCGCTCTGCACACCGTAAAGATCCTCTTCAGAGGCAAAAAAGTTTTCAAATATCTCTTTATTGTCACCCAATTTTTGGATAAGCTGTATCATCTTCTCCTCTCCAAGTGCCTCTTGGATCGGTTCTGCCACATAGAGGATATAGTTGAACTCATCTACATCGAACTCGAACTCTTCGGAGTCGTAATCGAGTTCATTCTTATCTACACTAAGCAGATGCCTTAACTCCAACTCATTGTCTTCTAGTTTTTCAAAAAGTTTCGGATACTTCTCATGCAGATTCATTATTTACCTCTTGTGTTGAATTTTCCACTTCATATGTCATATAGCCGATCGCCTGTGTCGGACAGCGGGAGATACAAAATCCGCACCCCGTACAGCGATCATCATCAATGACAGGGTTGAACATACCGTTAAACAGTATCGCATCATCGATACAAGGCTCTTTACATGAGTGACAGATCACCCCGTGGTGTGCCACACACGCCTCGGTCAAAATACGGAACACCGCATTGAGCTGCTTGGCATTGTAGGTATGTTCCAAGTTCAGTACACCCTCCGTACATGCCAAAGCACACGCATCACAGAAGGTACACCCGTTTTGCTTAAAGGTAAGTGTCGGTGTACCATCTTCTGCGATAATGATAATCTTCTCATCACAAGAAGTGACACATGCATGTGATTCACACGATGGGCACTCATTCTGAAAAGCAGATTCACTCTTGCCGTAAGGCGGTCGTACCAAAGAGGGGGTCTCCTCCTTGGTCTGTGCCAACGGTTTGGTAAAAGAGCGTAAAAAGTCTCTTCTACTCGCCACTATTTTACACCTTCATTCATCACATCCATAAGGTTGGAGTGTGTTTTAAGTGTATCGTTCAAACCGTCCGGTTTAAATGTATTCCCTACGATCGGATCGATCTTTGCTTGCGGTGCGTGACACTGTGTACAGTTGAAACGCCCTTGGTAAAGGTGGTTGAGCTTTTTCACTTTTGCAAGTTTGATATCTCCTACGTTCCCAAGATCACCTTTAGGACCGACCACTTTCCCTTCTTTAAGAAGCTCACCGTTCTTCAAGACGGTCTCAGGTCTGAAGTTTGTAAAGTGTGACGGCGGGATCGGCGTAGCACCCATCGCTTTGGCTTGCTCAGGCATATGACATCCAAGACACTGGTTGTTGTCTCTTGTAATAGGCAAAAGCCCCTCTACTGAGTGTGGGATCATCGGTGGAGCGTTGACGTACGCTCTTTCGAATTTCGGTGCGGATCCCGGTGCAGGACGGTTGAAGTCTGCCGCTACCGGTGCAGCTTTGTCTTCACTGTAGAGGTCTGTTTTACGAAGTCCGAGCGCTTCTTCAGTAACGACCTTTTTGTTTCCTAGGTCTTCTGCAGCAAGTTTTTTAGGATCATTTACACCCGCATTGATGTTAATGACCTGTGCTTCATCCGCTTTTGCTTCCTGCTTGAACTCACCCGGTGCTTTCGGTGCGTTCTTGATCTGGTCTGCGATCGCTTCCATATCAGCAGCGGAGAGCTTCATTACCTGCCCTTTCATCAAGCCTTTCATAGGCCCGCCGTAAGTACCTGCTTTATATCCTTTGAGTGCCGCTACGATCTCTTCATGAGACATATCTTTGACGACTTTGGATTTCCCCATCGCCTCCTTCTCAAAGTTTTTACCGTGGCACCCTATACATGCAGCCGTACTGACCGCATAGAGTCCTGTTGATGTTAACAGTGCCCCCACTGCCATCAATTTAACCATTTGTTTCATTCTTCACTCCTTTTGATTGTTTGCGTGTTGCAAAACTTCTTATACTGAATTCCAATGCATTGTCCCCACAGACATCGATACAGCGACCGCAGTTGGTACACTCACCGTCCGTAACGGACACACTCTCTTTATTCACCATCCATAAGACTTGGTTCTCAGGACAGACGATCTTACACTCCATACAGTTCGTACACGCTTCATGGTCATGCTTGACCCGAATGAGGCTCTTTTGCCCGATCAACGAGTAGGTAGCCCCCAATGGGCAGAGGTGACCGCACCATCCGTTCTTGACACCAAAAAGATCAAAGAGGAATATAGCGACGACTACGGCAATTCCTGCACCGAAACCGAAGATGATCCCTCTTTGCATGATCGTGATGGGGCTTAGGACTTCGAATGCCGCCACACCGACCACGGCAGAGACGATAAGCCCCAATACCATGATCCAGTAGCGTGCACTACGCTTGAGGAATCGGTAGTTCACCTCCTCCTTGTCAAGCTTCAGTCTGCGTCTAAGCCAGTTGGCAAGGTCTGTGACCATATTGATAGGACAGACCCACGAGCAGAACGCCCGTCCGCCGACAACAAAGTAAAAGAGCGTAATGATCGCCGCACCGAGCAGCACATCCGTTCCCAGTACAAATCCTGTTGCCAAAACCTGTAGCGTGGTATATGGATCTGCCAGCGGGATCACCCCAAAGAGCACGGAAGAGCCGAACGTCCCTTCCAGAATATGCCATCCGTACGCATTGGCACCGAAATAGAGTACCAAAAGTAAAAGTTGCGTTGCCCGTCTAAGCAAGAGGTATTTAAACTTTTTCATTAATACTCTACCTCCATGTTCAGATAGTCAGCCGCCTCTTTTTCACTACGTTCTGTGACGGTATGGATCTCTTTGGCATCTTTGAGCCTGTTCTGATCTTGAGTGTCCCACCCTTTGACATAGTGCGTACCCGCTTTACCGGTCGCATACTCTACAGGCAGAACGAAGATCGCAGGCTCTTCTGTCACACACGCCTTCTCACACAATCCGCAACCGGTACAGACATCCGAATGTACCACCGGAAGTAAAAAAGCATGTTTTCCTGTACGCTCGTTCTTGTGGTACTCCAAGGTGATCGCTTCATCAAGAAGCGGACATGCACGGTAGCATGCATCACACTGAAGCCCCCAGAACGCAACACAAGACTCCTTATGTACGACAGCCAACCCCATACGCGCCATATTAATATCCAACTCACCTTTTTCATTGGTGACAGAAGCCTCATCGAGCGCTCCTGACGGACAGACCGGCACACACGGGATATCGTCACACATATAGCACGGCACATCTGTCGGAACGAAAAACGGTGTTCCTATCAGTTTATGTTCCCCGCCTTTTGCCATCTGTAAGGTACTTGGGCGAGGGTTGCCGTCTCTGTCTTTGTTGCTGTCTCTGTTACGGCATGCTTCGGCACAGAGCCCACACTTGATACACGCTTTGAGGAAGTCATCCTCAGGCAGTGCCGCAGGCGGTCTCAATACCAAAGGCGATGCTTTCGCCTCATCACTGTATCCACTCCACAACAATCCACCAAGAGCCGTTAAGCCAACGCTTTGAAGGGTCGTTGCCATGAACTTTCGTCTGTTGTTGTCGGAGTTCTTTGCCATCTACTTACGCCTTATATATCTTAACAGCACACTTCTTATAGTCTGTCTGTTTACTCATCGGACATGTCGCATCAAGACATACTTTGTTGATGAATACTTTCTCATCGAACCATGGAACGAACACCAATCCTTGAGGCGGTCTGTTACGTCCTCTGGTCTCGACTCTTGCCTTCACCTTACCACGACGTGATTCAACCCATACGAGCTCACCACGTTTAACACCTTTTTCTTTAGCATCTTTCGGGTTCATATAGCAGAGTGCTTCAGGAACCGCACGGAAGAGTTCAGGAACTCTCATTGTCATTGTTCCAGAGTGCCAGTGCTCCAACACACGCCCTGTACAGAGCCATGTATCGTAGTTTGCATCTGGCATTTCCGGTGGATCCATGTACGGTCTTGCAAAGATCTTCGCTTTGTTCTTGAGTGACGTTTTTTTCTTGTCTTTGACACCTTTGAGGTCTCCGTGAGGAAGTTTTTTCGCCAATGGTCCGTAGAATGCGTGTGTTGATTTACTTCCAGCCGCTTTTGCCGCTTTTGCCGCATACGGATCGTATTTGACGTTAAATCTCCACTGTGTCTCTTTACCATCGACAACAGGCCACTTCAGTCCTCTTACTTTGTGGTAGACTTCGAACGGTGCGAGGTCGTGTCCGTGTCCACGTCCGAACCATGCATACTCTTCGAAGAGATACTCATGGATCATGAATCCGTACCCTTTAAAGACTTTTCCGTCACTTCCTACAACGTTTCTGCTGTCACCCAAACATTCGGAGTTGTCGAAACCTTTTTGAGGGAATTTGTTCAGATCGATCTTATACTTCTTCGCTCTGTCGTTCGCAAAGAGGATCTCATACATTGTCGTATCATCGTTGTATCCGAGTTTTTTCGCATCTTTTCTGACATCCGGTAGTTTCTTACCGTTTCTTAGCGTATATGGTCCCCAGAGATCTTTGACTGTAAATCTTTTTGAGAACTCGACCCACTGCCATGTATCACTCATTGCATCACCGACAGGAAGAACTTGCTGTCTCCAGTGTTGTGTACGACGTTCAGCGTTTCCGTAAGCACCCCACTTCTCATAGATCATCGCAGATGGAAGTACGAGGTCGGAAACTTTAGCAGAGATACCTGGGTATCCATCGGAAGTTACGATGAAGTTATCCATCTCACGTGCCGCTTTGATCCAGTGGCTTGCAGATGCGGAGTCTTGGTACGGGTTACATACGTTCACCCATGCAAATTTCACTACGCCATCTTCGATGTCTCTGTGGATCTTCATGATGTGCTGGTTACCTACCGGGTTCAATGTTCCCGCAGGGATCTGCCATTTTTTCTCTGTGATCGCTCTGTGTTTCGGGTTTTTCACCATCATATCGGCTGGAAGTCTGTGTGCGAACGTACCAACCTCTCTAGCGGTACCACAAGCTGATGGCTGTCCGGTTAGTGAGAATGCACCGTTACCCGGAAGCGCTTGCTTGTTAAGGAGGAAGTGTACATTGTACGAGAGTGTGTTCACCCACGTTCCTCTGGTGTGCTGGTTCATACCCATGGTCCAGAATGAAACGACCTTTCTATCTTTTTCAATGTAAAGATCAGCCAACGCTTTAAGTTTTTTCTTGAACGAGTCGATCGATTCGTTCGGATCACCTTTTGCGATCTTCGCTACATAATCGAGTGTGAACGGCTCAAGTGATTTCTTATACTCTTCAAATGAGATCATCCAGTGTTTCAATGTACCCGGAGTGTTCTTCATTACGTCACCCTCTTTGTAACCGTACGGCTTCAATGCAGGTGCTTCTTTTGCAGAGACTTTCTTGCTCATCTCTTTTTTGATGATCTCCATCTCTTTTGCAGTATATTTACCATCTTTAAGTGACTTCTCTCCCGCTCTTCTCATACCGTAACCGATATTGACCGGACCGGCTGTAAAGACGATGTTCTCTTTTACGAAATCCCAATCGATCGCTTCAGGGTGGTTATAGACGATCTCATGTGCGATGTAGTTCCAGATCGCAAGGTCTGTCTGTGGGGAGAAGATGATATTGATATCACCGATATCACACGTTCTGTGCGTATAGGTCTGGATATTGACGATCTTCACCTTATCAGGGTTGGAGAGCTTTCTATCGGAAACACGTGACCAGAGGATCGGGTGCATCTCCGCCATGTTTGAACCCCATGTAACGATGGTATCGGTAATTTCGATATCGTCGTAACATCCTGAAGGCTCATCCACACCGAACGTTTGGTAGAAACCGACAACTGCCGATGCCATACAGTGACGTGCGTTAGGATCGATCGCGTTGGATCTGAACCCACCTTTCATCATTTTCTGTGCAGCATACCCTTCCATAACGGTGTACTGCCCTGATGCGAATACCGCAACACCTTCAGGTCCGCTCTCTTTAAGCGCTCTTTTCGCATGTTTCTCCATCTCATCAAAGGCACGTTTCCAAGAAACCGGTCTAAATTTACCGTGTTTATCGAACTCACCTTTGTCATTCATACGAAGAAGCGGGGTTTTCAATCTATCCGCACCATACATGATCTTCGCGTTGAAGTATCCCTTAATACAGTTCAACCCTCTGTTCACCGGAGCAGCCGGATCCCCTTTTACCGCTACGATCTTCCCGTTCTTGGTCGCAAGCATGATCCCACACCCAGTACCACAGAAACGGCACGCCGCTTTATCCCATCTCCAATCTTTCTGCGCATCCGATGCAGCAGCTTCAAGGTTGGACGGAACAGCAATTCCTACAGCACTGGCAGCTGACGCAGCAGCAGCGCTTTTGAGAAATTCTCGTCTATTCAAAGCCATATTACTTCCTCCGTAAATTTTATTTCCGTTATAGAGCACGATAAAACTATAACAACGAGTATAGTTTAGCATAAGATGAGAGAAATGGAAGATGATTTATATCAAGATTTCTGATTTGTTCAATAAATATGATAAATCGAAACAGGAAAAAATCGGAGTCTTTTTGTATTAGATAAGTAGGAAAAATATGTTTCGCGAACTTTTGCAGAAAAGTTGATGAAATCAGGAGTAAAAAACTCCTGATTACTAGAGACCTCCAAGGGTCTTTTTGACATTCTCATCCGCCATGGAGATGTTCCATGCCGGCTCCCAGACCACTTCGACCTCGACTTCACCGACACCTTCGATACGTTCGACCGCTTCTTTAACCCACTGGGTAATCATCTGATGTAACGGACACCCTTGTGTAGAGAGGGTCATCACTACATGCACATTACAGTCATCATCGATGATCGCATCATAGATCAGTCCCATCTCGACAAGGTTGAAGCCCACTTCCGGATCGATGACGGTCGAAATAGCATCAAATACCGCTTCTTTTGTGATATCGCACATTTATATATCCTTTATCATTCATTTTTTGTAGGTCGGGTAGATGCGATGCTTACGGTCGCTCCTACCTTATTGAATTTATTTACCGTACGAGAGCATCTTGTTCATGCTCGAATAGAGGAATCCTGCACCCGCAAGTAGAAAGCTCGCACCGGCTTTGAAGAGAATATCACTCTCTCCCATCAGACCGAAACCTCCCAGTACGACACCTGTCGCTGTGAACCAGAACATCATTGATGCCGCCTCCTTAGGGTACATCTCATGCAACATCGGCACCTTCTCTTTTCCGACAAGCGGTGCGAAACGCTCGAACCATACAAGGAACGGAACGATCTTGTAAAGGTGTCCGGTGATCATGGAAGAGATGAACCCCACGATCAAGAACCAGACCGCAGCATGAATGAAGGACTCTTTTCCTGTCAAGAACCCGACACATCCCAGTACAATCGCAGCTGCAAGCGTACCAAAGGCGAACACCATCGATTTTGCCCAGATATCCCACTCTTTACGTACAGTGAGCTTTGCAATGATATATATCTGTATCATATAGAGGATCACCCCGATCAATGTGGTAAGGTATCCCAGCCACATCATCGCGCCAATACCAAAAAGTGCACCAAAAAATACGATCGCTACACCGCTGATGACCCACTTGAACGCACGGTTGATATAGTCCTCTTCAAACCCGTGTGCCAAGGAGAACATCGGAATGAGTATGAGCGAGAAACCGATAATGGTCAATATGACATATCCGCCAAGCACGGCATAGACATGTGCTTTGAGCATCATCTCGACATCTACGCTCAACTCTCCTGCAAGCCCCAAGGCGATGGCGAACCCTGTCAGGATCCCAAGAAGAAGATAACCGTTACTCCATGCTACGGTCTTGACCGTCAGGGTACGCAAGGTACTCTTCTTCAGTGTCGCCAGACTCTCCGCCGCAAAGACGATCATCCCTACGAGTACCAGCAGTCCGCCGTAAGGCAGAAGTGAAGGCATCATCCAAAACCCATAGACCATTGCCGATACGCCGACCCCAAGAAGGGGTAGTATAATATAGTAGACATCCACCACAGCATGCCCTACCTCCAGCACCACAGGGATCAGCTGTGCCATTGCACCGAAGATCACCATCATCACAAACCCGAGCAAGAACAGATGTACCCAGCCGGCAATATCCATCTGGGCATAACTGAACTCAGGCGAGAAGAAAAGCAGTGCGATCATAGAGAACAGGTAGAAGATCACTCCGTATTTAAAGAACGGTGCGATCAGCTTCAGTGGTGGTGCAAAATCACTCGATACTGCTTTCATCGTATGTTACCCTGCACAAGAAGTTTGTGTCAGGTCCGCCTTTTCACTCTCTCCCTCTTTGTATGAGAAGATCAACTTCACACGTCCATCTTCCATATCTTCTGCATCGATATTATAGTTCTCACCGATCTTCTCAAGAAGCCCCATCGGTTTTTTATGGTTGATCATAACGACCTTTTTGTTCGGGCTGTCGATCATCTTAAGTCCTGCCATGGCATTGACCATTGGTTCCGGTGGTCCACACTTAGAGGTATCGAACTCAAAATATTGTGTCTCTCCGATTGTGTATGTAAAGAAAGGAACGGTCGCTCCCGGTACTTCGATTGGTTGACGATTTAATTCAGACATATTAACTCCTATTTATAATTTTTTACATTGTATGGCATTCTACATCCATTAGACTTGATTTACATCAAGATTTTGTCAAATCATTACATAAATCATTTGAAATGCTCTTGGAAATAGGATAAGACCATCTTCTCGAACTTCGCCATACGTGACCTTCCTTTGGGCAGGTGCTTGCGTAAGTGTCGCATCTCTGAGAGGAATGACCCTACCCCTTCGGGAATACGCGCCTCGAAATAGTGTCGTAACTGTTTGGTAAATGCGGGAGAAGCCCCTTGTGTGGAGAAAGCGATCATCAACTCCCCACGCTGCAGAACCGAAGGGAAGATAAAGTCACAATAGTCGGTATTGTCCACCGCATTGACAAGAATACGATAAGGGCGGGACTCTTCGAATATCGCTTGTTGCAGCGATACCGTATCAGTCGCGACGATCACGATGGCAAACCCAAGGATATCACCTTTTTCATAGGCGCGGCGATAGAGCTTTAACCCGTGTGCCTCTACAAGCCGTTCGGTCTCATCCCCCACCTCTTTGGCGATCAGCGTAATATCGTTCGTAAACTGCAATAGCGCCGATAGTTTCTGTGCGGCGATCGTACCGCCACCTACGATCAGTACCTTCTGCTCTTGCATCTGTAAGAAGATGGGAAAATAGGACATCGATTCCTCCTTGTGTCACCCTTATACTCTACCCGAAGTCTAGCACAATTGCTTTGATGAATATCAATAGAACTTGATATGAAATTGACTATAATCACCCCAACAATAAAAGAAGCGAGAAAACCATGCAAGATGAACTACTTTATGAAATGCAAAATGCCTTCCCCATAAGCGAGCGTCCTTTTAAAGAGATGGCACAGCGTCTTGAAACTACCGAAGAGGAGGTGCTCAAGACCGTACAGAGACTCAAAGATGAGAAGATCATCCGCCAGACTTCTGCGATCTTTGATACCAAACGGCTTGGCTATCGCTCCTCTTTGGTCGCATTCAAAGTAGATGAAGCCAACATCGATAAGGCTGCTGAGATCATCAATGCCCATCCGGGGGTCAGCCATAACTACTTAAGGAACCACGACTACAACATCTGGTTCACTATGGCGGTTGAGCCCGACAGCCGTTTCGGATTGGAAAAGACCATTGAGATACTCAAAGAGCAGACCGGTGCAGAGGATGCTATTATCCTTCCTACCCTTAAGATGTTCAAGATCAAAGTACAGATGGATACGACCGGTAAACGTGCCAAGAAAGAGAAGGTTAAAAAAGCCGCCCATAAAGAGATAGAACTGACCCCTGAGCATATTGCGGTCATCAAAGCACTACAAAAAGATATTGCCGTGGTTGCCGAACCGTTCAAACAGATCACCCAAGCGCTTGATATAAGCTATGAGCGACTCTTTGAGATCGCCCATGAACTTAAAAGTGCCGGTGTAATGAGACGCTTCGCCACTATTCTTAACCACCGACGTGCAGGCTTTGGTGCCAATGCGATGTCTGTCTGGGCGGTACCGGAGGAGAAAGGCGAAGAGATAGGTAGACAGCTTGCCGAATTCTCAGCCGTCTCTCACTGCTATCTGCGCCCAAGCTATCCTAACTGGTCGTATAACCTCTTTGCCATGGTACATGCCAAAACCCAAGAGGAGTGCGATGCCCTCATTGAGGAGATGGCACAAGAGACCGGGTTGAAAGAGTATGGCAAACTCTACTCAACCAAAGAGTTCAAAAAACAGCGTCTTGTCTATTTTGATGATGCGTTCAAGGAGTGGGAAGAGAAGGTAGCAAGTAAGAGATAAATTTTGCATACCAAAACTTATCTACACCTTCAGATCACTCTTCGTATCCGATCTTCGCTTTGAAGCTTGCCAGGCAGTTGGTACAGTTCTTGATGGTATTGTTCTCGATGATGGCAAAAAGCGCTTCTTCATTGAGGATGATCAGTTTATGATTCTCTATTTTAACGATCCCCTCTTTTTTCATTTTGGTCAAGATACGGGAGAAGGTCTCCGGGGTCAGATTCAAAATAGAAGCGATCTCATTATTCTTGAGACGGTTGAAAATAGTCACTTTCTTGAGCATCAGGTCCGCTACTTTCGCTTCGGACGAGAGGATTGTCTCTTTATGTACGAGTGCAGAAAGCAGACTGACCTTACCCGTTAGTGACTTCAGCAGTTCAAGTGAGAACTCAGGCTGGTTGAGCAGTTCGTAGAGTTTGTCGAAGTGTAGCAGTCCGATACATCCGTCCGTCACGAACTCACATGTTGCGGGGAATGCTTCTTTTTCAAAAATGGCGTACTCGGCTATGAGCCCCGGTGCGGAAAAACGGTTGATCTGGATCTGTGTCCCTTTGGGAGAGGTTTTGTAGAGTTTGACACTCCCCTCCATCAAAATATGCAGATATTCGCTCGTATCCCCTTCATAAAAGACAATACTTTCTTTTGTATAGCGCTTTAGTCGAATGTGCTCTTGAAGTTCTGTTAAGTAGTTCTGCCCTAGTGCGGAGAAGATAGGGATCTCTTCAAGTCTATACATCGTATCTACCTTTTGCCTTAAAAATGTAGATAACTATACACTAAAAAAGATAAATTCTCTCCTAGTTAAGAAGATATTTGGGTGATATTCCCTATTTCTCGAACCAAGAGAGCTTCTCGCGCAGTTTTACCACCTCTCCAACTACGATCAGTGCCGGTGTCGGCAGATCTTTTGCCTTCTCATAGATATCTTCAAGTGTTCCCACGACCGTTTTCTCTTCGGGTGTCGTACCACGGCTGATCACGGCGATAGGGTGATCTTTGGGTTTTCCTATCTCAATAAGCTTCTTGGTGATCTTATCGAGTCTGTGCAACCCCATCAAAAAGACGATCGTATCGTCTGTCTTGTAGTTCTCCCATGGAATTTGAGAGTGGTCTTTATTCTTCGATTCATGCCCTGTTACCACACGGAACGAAACTGTAATACCTCTATGTGTAACCGGTATTCCGGCATACTCAGGTACGGCAATAGCAGAGGTGATACCCGGAATGAACTCAAACTCGATCCCGCGTTCACGAAGGTAGATCCCCTCCTCGCCTCCACGTCCAAACACCAAGGGGTCTCCCCCTTTAAGGCGTACCACATGGTTGTGTTTGAGTGCTGCTTGGTAGATCACTTCATTGATCTCTTCTTGCGGTAGGGTATGGTGTGAATCCTCTTTCCCTACATAGATACACTCGCACCCCTCTTTTGCCTGTAATAGAATATCGGGGTTTGCCAAACGGTCATAGATGATCACATCCGCCATCTGTACCACTCTTAACGCTTTGACCGTCAGAAGATCGATATCTCCGGGCCCCGCCCCTGTTAAATAGACTTTACCCATGATCTCTCTCCTTTTGTTTTTCACTCTTCACTATTCACTCCTCACTATTCACATGTTACTTGACTCTCCGTCAAGTAACACGATGGATCTTCCGCCCACATATCCCCATGTATCGCATAGGCACGGCTTCTCGATCCACCGTTACAGATGTTCAAGTATTGGCAATTAGCACACTTTCCACCCAACTCTCTGGGGTGTACGCGCAGTTTTTGCAACAACGCCGTAGGCTTGTTCGTCCAGATATCGGAGAAGTCCTCTGTGAGGATATTACCGATCTTGACAGGGAAGAACGGATCGGGCTTGACGAATCCTTCACTGTCGATATTGAGCAGTTTGCGTCCTGCACTGTTACCTCCCCATGCGATGAGTCTGCGTTTCATCTCTTCTGCATGCTCAGGGTACTTTTGGATGAACCTGTCATAGAACAAAATAGCATCCATCTCCATATTACCCGTAACGATCTCGATATCGCGACCGCTCTCATGGTACTCGAAAGCTTTGTTCAAAATGTAGTTGACCGCTTCGATACGCTGTTCTTTGCTCAAGTCCATCTTGAGGTTATCCAACCCTCTTCCGCTATAAACAAGGTGGGAGATGTAGATCTTGGGGATATCATGTTTTTCCGCCAGTTCAAAGATAAACTGTAGATCATCGTAGGTATCTTTGGTGATGGTGAAGCGTATCCCCACTTTGGTCTTGCCGAACGAATTGAGTAGGTCGACCGCCTTCATCGACTCGACGAACGACCCTTTAAGCCCGCGGAACTCATCATGTACTTCGGGACTTCCGTCGATACTGATACCGATATAGTCAAAGGTATCGAGGATCTTCTCGGCATTGCTTTGTTTGACGTAGAGCCCGTTGGTAGAGAGGTAGGTGACGATACCCAGCTCTTTGCAACGTGCGGCGATATCGAAGAGGTCTTTACGCGTAAGCGGTTCACCTCCCGAGAAGATAAGGAACTTCACACCGTTGGCTTTGAGCTTTGGAAGCGTCTGCATAATATGCTCGGTCGTCAACGTATCGACTGCATCGAGGTCGGCCTTGGAGTAGCAGTGCAGACAGCTCAGGTTACAGCGGTTGGTAAAGTTCCAGATGGCAATGGAGCCATTGAGCACACGTGCCGGTTTTCCCTCTGTGACCGACTTTAAGAGGTTGGAGAGTCTGAACATTACTGCTTCTCCTCCTTTTGTTCCTGTTCTTGCACAGGCTTATAGGACATAATATATGCAGTGATCGCATCAAGCTCTTGAGGCTTGAGTTGAAAAGAGGGCATTGCGTTCCGTTTATAGCCCAGCACTTTCGAGACATTGAACGGGTCTGTGATCATCGCCCGTATCTCATCAGGAGTACGTTTTGCAGCGATCTGAGAGAAGGGAGGTCCGAAGGCTACCGCCGTCTGGTGATGACACCCCCAACAGTAGGTCTCAAAGACCTTTTTACCGCTCTGCGCCTGAGCACTGACACACGCCAGTCCGATACCGATAATCGTCAAGATGGTTTTATGTCTAATTCGTATCATAAGAAAGATAATAGCAATATTTCAGCTAAAGAGAGTTGATATAGAACAAAAAAAGTAAAAGAAATCTTAAAAAATGCGGATCGGGCGGGGGTATGCCCGAACACAGGAGGGGGTCAGGAGTCCGACTCCTCCTTTGGAATTTAAAATACAGCTACCCAGAAACGCGGCGATCACGATCAGAAGTAGCGCATCGCTGTCTTTGATAATGAACAGTGCTGCCAACGCAACGGCGATCAATGCACCAACGATAGATATGAATTTCATTACGCTCCCTCCTTCTTCTCTTCTACAAGACACTCGTTCGTATCGAAGGAAGAGCGCCGCACATGCGATATTTTGCATAAAGAGATCTTTTCCTGAGACAGCATCGCTAAAAGGTACCATGTACCCGCAACAAAGACAAGTACCAATCCGTCAGCGACAAGGTCAAGTCCCCACCAGAAAATATTGTTTGTAAAGCAGTGCATCGACCCATGTATCTTTCAAGTCCATACCAAAGAGCCCGTTACCCACAAGATAGATCAGGATCAAAACACCCGCGGTCAAGATAACGATCGCGTTCAACCCGACATCGATCGTACATCTTGAGATCGCTGCGATAGGAAGCGGTACAAGGTGATCTTCCTTCTTCTTTTTAAAGAAGTTCGCCAATCCTGTGATCCCCAGTGCCGATTTCTATAGCGCCATAGAGGGTTGTTTCTCCCACCCTTTGGGTGTATAGACGATCGTTTTGAACACATTGTATGTATAGGCGAACGTTCCGATCATGATACCGACAATACCAACGATACGCCCTTCGATATCGATACGTTTATAGGAGATATGATAGCGGTACGCGGTCTGGATCTCTTGAATATCACTGTATCGGATATGATTGATCCACTCGGCATAATCGAGCTTGAAGGAAAGACGCTCCGCACCAAGCCCCATGACCTGCCCATGCAAGACCATATCGTGAACGACGATCCTGTCGGATACAGGGGGCTTGGCATCTTTTGCAAAAAGAGGTTGTGCATAAATAGCAAAGCCGACGCATACGATCCATAAAAAAAGCGAGATATCATATCTTCTCCAAGGTGATATCATCGTCCTGATCGATCGTAACGGTTGGGAAGGCAAAAGAGAGTCCGTGACGCTTGAGTATCTCCATGATACGGTACATGACATCCTCTTTTGTCACCATCCACTCACCCCAAACGGTCGACTTGGTAAAGGCGTAGATCAGAATATCGATACTCGAATCTGAAAAACGGTCAAGGTGCACCATCAAAGTTCGCTTGACACCCAGTTCATCCTCTTTGGAAACGATCTTCGCACTCTTTTTACGCTGGTCTTGATAGACCGTACGGTCTGTGGCGATATCGGGGTGGTGCTGAAGCATATCACGTATCTCCTCTACAGCTTGTTGTAGCGCTTCAGGAGGAGAGTCGTACCGCAATGCCAAACGCATCTTGATACGTCGTCCGATGATACGCTTACTCCAGTTCTTTACCTCCTTACTTGCCAAAGTGGCATTGGGAATGGCAATGAGCGCATTATCAAAGGTACGGATAGTCGTTACACGCAGACCGATCTCGACCACGTTCCCCTCTTTCCCGTCCACTTCGATCCAATCACCTTGTGAGAAGATCTCGCTCATCAAGATAGAGAGGGTACCAAAGAAGTTAGAGAGGCTCTCACGTGCCGCCAATGCAACGGCAAATCCCCCTATTCCCAACCCTGAGAGTACCGCCGTAAGGTTCACCCCCACAAAATGCAATACAAAAAGCAACCCGATGATGATAATGATGAAGTTGATGATCTTCACCGTCAGGTTAAAGAGCTCACTTTTGATCTTGCGTTTTCCCGTATCGATATTTTCAAGCTTGACACGTGCGATACTGTTGAGCGTACGAAAGATGATAAAGGTCAGAAATACCGTATAGAGGATATTGAAAAGCCGGCTGGAGACCTCCGTAGTACTGAAATCATGGTAGATATAGACGATGATCTCCATATTGACAACCAGTAACAGCCATGAGATAGGTGCGCGAATATCATCTTGGATCTCTTTGGCATACCGACCGACAAACCGGATGTTCATCATGATCCGTTCGATCAGCCCCAAAAGCACTTTTCGAATAAAAAGGATCACAAGCGAGACAAAGAGTATCAATGCGATCTTGACACAACTGAGTCCGTAAGGGCTCAACCAGCGATTGATCGTATAGAGTGACGGATGGTTGTCAAGATAGAGAGCCGGGCGTAGCAATTTATAGCGGCTATAGCGGTTGAGACGATAGAGTGTCTTCATATTCTCCGAGAGATAACGGATAATATCGAAGTGTATCTCTTTGAGCGCATAGAACTCCCGTATATTCTCCTGAAGGGCTTTGACGATCTCACTGGTGGCAGGGCGCTTCAACTGTGCCACATAGAGATCGTGGTGATCGTCAAGCGCATTGACCTCTTTCTGGCTTTGTGCGATGATCGTATGCATCTGCTTCTCGAAGGTATCTATACGCTGGGTATCGAGCGCTCTGAATATCTGCTGTATCATCCTGTTCTGGATCAGTAGCAGACGGTAGGACTTCAAACGCACCTCATCCCGTAATGCGGCATCTTTGTTCCCGCGACGCTTGTTGATCCGTATCATCTTCTTAAGGGTAAAGACCTTCTTCTCATACGCTTTGGCATACTGTTCCAGTAAAGAGCGGTTCAACAAGATCGCATTGATCGCCTTGGCATAGTACTTCTCACGTTCCTGCACCAGCGATGTCAACGCCTCTTCGCTCAGGTTCGCATCGTTGCTCTTTGCAATCAGCTTGATCTGTGTCTCTATCCACGGATAGTATTTCGGCTCTTGGGCAGAGAGGGAGGAGAGGAGCGCAAAAAGAGAGATCAACAATATCAAAACAGGATTTATCTTATACAATTTCATAATGAAAGTATATCGAATTTCCTTCGGCAACAAGATTACACACTTCCTGCCATAGAAAGCGGTAAGAACCTCTGCTAAAGGCTTTCTCTAATATAATAACATCCAATACCACACTTCAGGAGTACCCTGTGAAGAGCTTTGAACCCCTTTCGCTTCAAGATGCATGCCTTATGGCCGTAGAGAGAACTGCTGTCAAACCGGAGCGTGAGTTCGTGACCCTTACCGATGCACTCGGACGCGTGCTTGCAAACGAGGTCATCACCCAAAAGAACCTCCCCTCATTCGACAACTCCGCCATGGACGGATTCGCCTTCAAAGCACAAGATGCGGGGAAACAGCTGCGTGTCGTACGTACCATCTTTGCAGGGGATATCCCTTCCCCCTCTCTAAAAGAGGGCGAATGCTACCGCATTATGACAGGAGCACAGCTTCCTGAGGATGTCGATACGGTCGTACCGATCGAAATGTGTCATGATGTCACGGGGGATAGTGTCGGTATTCCCACCAATATCGTAGAGGGGAGCAACTTCCGAAAAAAAGGAGAAGAAGCAAAGAAAGGAGATAAACTGCTCGATGCAGGGAAGATCCTAAGTGCTGCGGACATCGCGCTTCTCTCCGCACAAGGGGTTATGGCGGTAGAGGTAACGGTTCGCCCGAAGATCGCGATCGTCTCTACAGGGAATGAGATCAAAGAGCCGTGGGAGTTGGCAAGTGAAGATGAGATCTATAATGCCAATGCATTCGGTATCTCTGCACTGCTTAAGAGCTTCGGCTTCGAACCAACCTATATCGGTGCAATCCCCGATGACCTTGAAGCGACCAAACATTTTATTTCCAAACTAACGGCATTCGATGCCGTCATTACCACCGGCGGTATCAGTATGGGGGATGCGGATTTTCTCTATGAGGCGCTCTTGCATAACGGTCTGGAGGTTTGGTTCCATGGGGTCAACCTCAAGCCCGGTAAAGGGGTCACATTCGGTCAAATGGGCAATACCCTCATCATGGCAATGCCGGGGAATCCTATGGCGACCATGCTTACCGTACACGCACTGTGCATCCCTGCCCTCTACCGCCTTGCCGGATCATCCTTGAGCTTCCATGCATTCACCTATGCCGAGTTCTCACACGACCTTAAACTCAAAGCAGGACGCACCAACCTTGTTCTGGGCAACCTTGAAGAGGGCGTATTTTTCCCGACACGGAACAATAAGATAGGCTCGGGTATGCTCACGCCTCTGAGTGAGAGCAACTGTGTCGCCTACTTTGACGAGACAATATCGCATATCGAAAGGGAAGACCTGATCAAGGTAGTCATGTTCCAAGATCGTACCCGGGCACATCACAACCGTACGATCAACCGCCGTTAAGAGAACCCTTGACGGATATCAAGCTATCCTCTCTCTTTTTTGCCTACAATAATATACAAATATTCTCACCGGGAGATGCCATGCTTACCTTCACGATACGCTCAACGCTTTTTCTAGCGCTTATGATCCCGCTTTATGCGACACAGGACACTACTTGCAAGAAATGCCACCCTATTATCTATGAGGAGTACCAGCATGCCATGCATGCAAAAGCCTCTATCTATAAAGACCCGATCCATCGCGCCGTATGGGACAAACACCCCGCTAAGAAAAAAGGAGGCTACCGCTGTGCCTCCTGCCACACTCCTGCGGACAAGAAACTGCTCGAACACGGTGGTCTTCCTACCCCTAATTCCATTCAACGTAACGAACCCATTTCATGCCAGACCTGTCACACCATTACATCGGTGGAGACACACGCCAAAGCGAACAAGAACCGCTACACTACCAAAGAGCGCTACTTCTTCTCCGCAGATAAACAAAGAAAAGGGCAGAAGATACTTTTTAAAGAGGAGAAACAATGGTTCGGGCTCATTACAAAGACTGTAGGCTCTCCTTACCATGATATCGACTACAGTAACGAGAGCTACTACAACGGCGATATGTGTCTAGGGTGTCACGACCATAAGGAGAATGCCAAAGGGTTCGCCATTTGTAACCTTGAGGTCAAACCCACACGGACAAAGAACTGTATCAGTTGTCATATGCCACAGGTCAAAGGGGCACTTGCCAATCAAAAACAGACAGCGACCCATGCATTTCATGGTATCTCGATACACGACAGCACAGCCTTGCAACACGCTGATGCGATCACGTTCTCCCTACATCGGGAGACACAAGGATTTCAGATAACACTGAAGAACCATGCAAACCATACACTCTTTGCCCATCCGTTACGTCAAGGGGTGCTTCAGATCACCATCGAACGCCAAGGCAGAACGATCACACTGCCTGAAAAAATATTTGCCAGACATATCGGTACGGACAACCATCCCTCCCCTCCTTGGCTCGCAACACAAGTGCTTTCGGATACGACCATCAAGGCCTATGAGACACGTACATGGCATATCGACAGTGTACTACAGAGAGGAGATATTGTCACACTCAGCCTCGGATACTACCTTATCACCCCTCAGACAGCACAAAAGCTACAGCTTAAAGATAGCGAAGCAACACGCTTAAGACCGCTACACAAACAGCGATTTACGATCGGGGAGTAGCCCTCCTCTTCGGATGGCTCTCCCACCAATAGAAAAGAGCCGTCACCCACCATATCCCAAGCATCATGCCTCCAAGCACATCACTTGCCCAGTGCACCCCCAGATAGAGCCGTGTTAAGCCTATGGCAGATGCCCAGAGTAACGCAAGTATGATCCATGATCGGCGAAGAGCCGATGATGCAGTATGCGAAGCGACGATCAAAGCAAGTCCAAGTGCCATCGCCGTTGCCATTGTCGTATGTCCGGAGGGAAACGCATACCCTCCCGTCTCCAGCAGTGTCGGTTCGGGACGTGCCCGCTGTATCAACGTCTTGATAAGTACGAACCAACCGGTCGCACCAAGGGTAATGACCAGATAGCGAAACAGCGCTTGATACCACCCTTTCAGAACAAAGAGAATCAAGATCATCAAGGAGAGATAGGTCGCACCAAGAAAACCGTTGAGATCCGTTAAACGTATGACCCACGGGGTCAACCATGCATGACGATACTCAGAGACGAACCCAGCAACCGCATGATCGAAAACTGCAATGAACCCCGCATGCTTATATACCGCAGTCGCAATGATAATGAAACCGAGCATCGAGAGGGTTGCGACCATCCCGAAAAGATATGTTTTTCTCTGATACATAAGAGACTCCTTAGGACGATAGTGTAACACAGTTTTCACTGGAAAGCTGTAAAAAAACACGCTATAATAGGAACAAATCATCCTGAAAGGTCATCCCATGAGAACACTTTTTCTAACAGGAACACTACTTCTTCCGCTTGTCGCATCTTCCTTGCATATGCCTAAAGATAAAAAATACTATATCAGCGGTATCGAGTTCGATACCAAAGTCTACTGCGCAGATTATGCAAAAGTGATCGATGCACAAGCTGCCCGAATCAAAGAGCTTGAAGCGCAGGTCGCATCCTTACAGCATATCCAACAAGAACTTATCAAGAAAGATCAGAGCACACAAAAAGAGGAAAAGCCCCATACACCCAAAAGCAAAACAGATAAAACAGAAAGTATGATCATTATCTCGGATAAACCGATATAGAAGCTGTTAGTATTCGCGAAGAAGAAGCGGGAAACAAGGAGATCATAAAAAACAAGGAAAGGGGATTATGAAAAGGTGCTTCTTCTTACGCGTTGGCGATAGGTCAGAGTAAAACAAGGAAGTTTACATTTTGGACAAGGAGTAAAACAAAACCTCTGAACCATCGTCTGAAAGAGTGTGTCTCTTTCTTACGGGTAGTATAACCCTTGAACAATAACCGTTGGGAAATAAAGAGTTAACAAATGGCAAACGACACACCTCCTTTAGCTTTATATCCATTTAAGGGCACATCTAATAACCCTGCATACCCATAACATTACAAGCTTTCGTTCAGGCAAGGCACTCACTTGCAGGACTAGCCGTAGCTAATTCAAAAGTGAGTAACGCCGTATGGGCGGAAGCTTGTATTGCCCGCAGGGTGGGCTTTGCAAACGCGGTCTTGCACAAGATGCTTCCTTCATCGTAGCTACGGCTATGACTCAAAAGCCTCTTGCACAACCTCACATTTGCAAAACCCATTATGGGCATGTAAGGTTTTTAGAGGTGCCCTTAAGTAAATTCTGTTTGATTTTTTAGTACACTTACCTACATTAAATAGTCATAACCAAAAAGAGGGGTCTCTTCCGATCATGCAACTACTACGATATACTTTTTTTCTTTTTGTCTTGGCACTTCTTTTTCAAGGATGCGAACAGAACGACAGCACGGCCAAAGCATCCAAAGAGAAAGAGAAGCCTTTTCCAGTCGAAGTACACACCCTCAAAAAAGAGCCCTACCCCCTCTGGATCCACTTTACAGGCAAGACACAAGCCATAGACGAGGTCGATGTCATCTCCCGTGTCAAAGGAGAACTGCTCTCTATCCACTTCAAACCCGGACAGGAGGTGCATCAGGGTGACCTTCTCTTTGTCATAGACAAAAGCGAATATCAAGCCGCTTATGACCAGAAAGAGGCGATCTTGCAAAAAGACAAAGCCTCCTACGCACTGGCAAAGGCCAATGTCGCACGCTACACCCCGCTGGTACAAGAGCAGCTTGCCCCGCGGGAAAAGCTCGATGAGCTCACCGCAACGCTCAAACAGCTTGAAGCGACCATCAAAGCCGATGAGGCGGCACTCAGAAATGCACAGCTTAATCTGCATTATTGCAACATCAAAGCCTCCATCGACGGGCAGATAGGAAAGCCGCTTATCCTCACGGGTAATCTCATCAAAGCAGGTGATGTACTGGCAAAGATCGTCCGAACCGATCGGCTCTATGTCAACTTCAACCCCAGTGCCCATGAGGTCGCGCTCATCAAACACTACAGCAAAAAGCGATACCCCGATGTCAAGGTCTCTCTGCGACAAGATACCAACATCACCCACCCCTTAACAGGGCAGATAGACTTCATCGACAATGTCTCCAGCAGCTCCACGGGTACCGTTGCCATGCGTGCGGTCGTAGAGAATACGCAAGGACTTGTCTTTCCGGGCAGTTTTGTTAACATAGCGCTCTTTTTGGGAGACTATGAGGTGATCGCCGTCCATCCCGATCAGATCTCACAAGATCAACTGGGGCAGTATGTGCAGGTGGTCGATAGGAACAATACCGTACATATCAAACATGTCACCCCGATCTTCTCCAACAACGACCTTGCACTTGTGGGCAATACGCTCAAAGAGGGAGAACGCGTAATTGTAGGTACATTTAATGGACTGGGTGAAGGGATGAAGGTCGCCCCCAAAGAAGTAGCCAACCCCATCAAGGTGAAGTAAGCAGATGTTCTCACTTTTTTTCATCGACCGTCCCATTGTCGCCAAGGTCATCTCCATCTTTATCGTGATGGTGGGGCTTATTGCGCTCTCCCAGCTTCCTGTAGCGCAGTTCCCGCAGGTCGTACCTCCGACCATACAGGTCAAAGCCAACTATGCGGGCGGAAGTGCCGAAGTGGTGGAGAAACTGCTCACCGCTCCCATGGAGGAGCAGCTCAACGGTGTAGAGGGGATGATCTACATGGAGTCCACCTCCGCTTCGGACGGCAGTTCGACCATCAAGGTCTACTTCGACCTCGATACCGATCTGGACATTGCCGCGGTCGATGTGCAAAACCGTGTCTCGCTCGCCCTGCCTACCCTGCCTGCCGAAGTGAAACAAAAAGGGGTCAGCACCAAAAAGCTCTCCTCATCCATGCTGCTGATGCTCAGCCTTACATCCTCCAACCCCAAGCACGATACGCTTTTTCTCTCCAACTTCGCCGCGCTCAACATCGCAGAAGAGCTCAAACGGATCGACGGGGTTTCCGATGTGGTCAACTTCGGTGAGCACCGCTACGCCATGCGTATCTGGCTTGATCCGGACAAACTTGCAGCCCTTGGCGTGACACTCAAAGAGGTCTCTTCTGCAATCCAACAGCAGAACCTTCAGATATCGCTGGGGACCATCGGCGATACGGCAATGCCCGATCAGGGGAAATACCAGTACACCCTTACGGCAAAAACCCGTCTTGACTCCCCCGAGGAGTTCAAGAAGATCATCATCCGTGAAAACGAGGATGGCTCTAAGATACGCCTTCAGGACATCGCCAGGGTCGAACTGGGCTCTGAGAACTACCTCAGTGCCGCCACGCTCAACAACCGTCCCGCCGCACAGCTTGGAATATTCCAGCTTCCCGATGCCAACGCCCTTGAGGTGGCACAAAAGGTACAAGCCAAGATCAAAGAGCTGCAAAAGCGCTTCCCCAAAGAGATAGAGATACGCGCTACCTACGATACGACCAAATTTGTCAAAGTCTCCATCGAAGAGGTGATACAGACCCTCATCGAAGCATTGGCGCTGGTACTGATAGTCGTCTACTTCTTTTTACAGTCTTTCAGAGCCACCATCATTCCCGCCGTTGCTATTCCCGTCTCGCTCATCGGTACCTTTGCCTTCTTGCTCATTGCCGGATACAGCATCAACATCCTCACCCTCTTTGGGATCATCCTTGCCATCGGGATTGTGGTTGACGATGCCATTTTGGTCGTAGAGAATGTGGAGGCAAACTTGGAAAAGTCTCCCGACATCAGCGTCAAGGAGGCGACCAAGGAGGCGATGAAAGAGATCGTCATGCCGATCATCTCCACCACACTGGTACTGCTTGCCGTGTTTGTACCGGTGACGTTCATTCCCGGTATCTCAGGGGCGCTCTATAGGCAATTTGCTATGACCATCGCTTTTTCCGTACTTATCTCCTCCATAGTCGCACTGACCCTCTCTCCTGCACTCGCAGCGACCATTTTGCGTCGCCAGAAGGGGAAGAAGAACGCCCTCTTCCGTGCTTTCAACCAAGGGTTGGAAAGACTCAAGGTCGGCTACGCAAAACTGTTGCATTGGCTCATCGCCCATGCCAAAAGCGTGCTTTTTCTTTATCTCATCGGATTGGGACTTACCTACGGCATCTTCAAAACGCTTCCTACGGGCTTTCTGCCTGAGGAGGATCAAGGAACCATCATCGCCTCCGTAACCTTGCCGCCGGGTACCACACTGACAAGAACGGAGGCAAGTGCCAGACGCATTGTCGATCTTGTGAAGCAGACGAAAGGGGTGAAGGATATCGTCACCATCAACGGCTTCAATACCATCACCGGCGTGGCTGATTCTTCGAACATCACCATGTATGTCGTACTGGAGGATTGGGACAAACGTACCACTCCCGAACTCTCGGTCAAGTCGCTCATTACAACGCTTACCCAAAAGGTCAAACAGCACGTACCGCAGGTAGAGGCACGCTTCTTCGGTGCCCCTTCCATTCCGGGGCTCTCTGCCGTGGGCGGGTTTGAGTTCAAACTACAGAACCTCAACGCCATGCCGCTTAAGCAATTCACTACAGAGTCTCAGAAGTTCATCAAAAAACTCAATGCAGACCCGCGCATCATGAACGCATACACGATGTTCAATGCCAACTATCCGCAGCTCTATGTCGATATCGACCGTGACAAGGTCTTCTCTTTGGGGCTCAAGCTCGATGATGTCTTTGCCGTCTTGCAGACCTACCTCGGCTCCTACTACGTCAACGACTTTAACAAGTTCTCAAAGACCTACCGCGTCTTTTTGCAGGCAGACCCGCAGTTCAGAACCAACAAACATGACATCACCGCATTTTTCGTCAGGAACAACAAGGGAGAGATGATCCCGCTAAGCACTATCGCCTCCATTCACAACACCAGCGGTCCCAATGCCATCACCCACTTCAACGGCTATCAGTCCATTGCCGTTAACGGTATGCACAACATCAAAGGCGGCTACAGCTCCTCTGACGCCATCAGTGCCATTGAAGAGCTCGCTGCCGACCTGCCCGCAGGGATCGGTTACGAATACTCAGGGATCACACTGCAGGAGAAAGAAGCAGGCAATGCGGCGCTCTTTATCTTTATGCTCTCTTTGTTCATGGTATTCCTCTTCCTTGCCGCCCAATACGAGAGCTGGCTGACCCCGCTGATGATCATGCTGCCTATTCCGGTGGTGATGTTCGGTGCGCTGGGTGCGAACATGCTTGCAGGACTGCTCAACGACACCTACACGCAGATCGGACTGGTACTGCTCATCGGTATGGCGAGCAAGAATGCCATTTTGGTCGTAGAGTTCGCCAAAGAGCTGCATGAGGCAGGCAAGGACATTGTAAGTGCGGCAGTAGAAGCTTCCATCCTTAGACTGCGCGCCATTCTCATGACCGTCTTTGCATTCTTGCTGGGTATTTTACCGCTTGTCTTTGCCTCGGGTGCGGGCGCGGCATCCAGACAATCGCTTGGAACGGCGGTCTTTGGCGGGATGTTCATGTCTACCATCCTTACCTTTTTGCTCACCCCCGTACTCTTTGTCGTACTCCAGCGCCTAAGAGAAAAGTCCGCAAGGAGAGATAACGATGCGTAAAAGCCTGACCCTCTTCGTAGTGCTTGGCACCCTGCTTCATGCTACACACCATACGCTTACACTCGATACCCTCATCAAGCGCGCGCTCGAACACAGCCCTGATGTCAAGATGGGAAAACTCGACTTCTCCGCCGCCAAAGCACGCACGAAAGCCGCCTACAGCCTCTACCTGCCGCAACTGGATCTGCATGCCGATGCAGGAAAAGCGTGGAGTAAACTCAAAAGCCAGCCGGCAGGAGAAGCAGACCTGCTTGTCGGTACGCTCAGCGCTTCGCAACTGCTCTACGACTTTGGCAAGACAAGCGGCGCCATTAACGCACAAGAGGAGGAGGCACTTGCCTACGAGGCGCAGATGTACCAGAGTATATCGGACAAGATATTTGCGGTCAAACAGGCGTATTACGAGATCCTCAAAGCCAAAGGCATCGTCAATGTCCAGCGCAAGAATGTAGCGCTTCAAAAGCAGCAGCTCGAACGTGCACAAAAGTACCTCAAAGCCGGCATCAAGACCATCATCGATCTCTCCGATGCCACAGTACGGCTCGAACAGGCAAGGCGTGATCTGAACAATGCCAAATATCAAGTGGAGTACCGCCGTGCCCGGCTTGAGCAGATCATCGGCACGGTTCCTTACAACGGAGATTATGAGATCTATATGCCGAACATCGGACTCTCGAACCTCAGCCAAAAACTACCGCAGATCAAAAGCTCCGTCTATCGGCTCGAACAGTTCGCCTACACACACCGCGCCATAGTCAATAGCAGCAAGCACTTCATTCAAGGGGCACGCTCGACGCTCAAAAGTATTGAAGGCGACTACTACCCGAGCGTAGGACTTAGAGGCGACTACAGCGCACAAAAAGTCGACCAGAGCGTTGTGGGCATGACGCCAGAACGCCAAGGACACCTCTCGCTCTCACTTGACTGGAACCTCTTCTCAGGCTACCGCACCAATGCACAGGTACAAGAGGCAAAAGTGGGCGTACTCAAAGCGGCATCTCAGGCACAAAGTATCAAACTTGCTGTTAAACAGCAGGTACTCGAAGCCCACATCGGCCTGCGCCAGAGCAGAGACAATGTCAAACTCAACGAACGCATCACCGATGCCGCACGCAAGAAACTTCAGCAGGCACAAAAACGCTACGAGAACGACCTTGGGGATTTCATAGAACTGCAAAACGCTCAGCAGGACTACATCAACGCGCTTAGCAATCTGGTCAACAGCTACTATGACTACTTCATCGCACTGGCACAGCTCGATCATGCGATAGGGAAGTGATCAGTACGCTGCCACCTCCCCCTCCAACGTTTTCAAAAACGCCACCACGTCATCGATCTGCTCCTTGGTAAACTCATTGCCTATTTGGTACTTACTCATGATGCGCACCGCCTCTTCCAGCTCTTTGACCTCCCCATTATGAAAATAAGGAGCGGTTTTTGTAATGTTTCGCAAAATAGGCACTCGGAACATCTGCTTGCTATCTTTTCCCAAGAAACCTCCGGTGTTCACAAATGGGAACGGACTCTCTTTCAAACGCATGTCCGGTTCGAAGAGTAATCCTATATAGTCTGAAAGATACCGTCTAAGCGGGAACTTCTGGATACTCTGTCCTCCCACGCTCATACCCGTATGACATCCGCTGCACCCTTTGGTGATAAAGAGGCTCATCCCTCTTTTGGCAGCAGGAGAGATGGCATTGTCATCCCCTTCAAGAAACCTGTCGTACGCACCTCTGGTAAGCAGTGTACGCTCATAGGCGCCGATGGCTTTACGTACCTTCTCAAAGGTTATCTTCCCTTCTCCAAAAACTTTACTAAACTGCTGTCGGTATGCAGGGTCACTGTTCAGACGTGCTTCCACCTCTTCAGGGGTCATCCCCATCTCAAACGGTGCCTGCACGGGACCTCCCGCCTGCTCTTCGACATCTTTGGCACGTCCGTCCCAAAATTGCGCTTTGGCAAGTGCGGCATTAAGTACGGTAGGAGAATTAAGATGAAAAGGGTTCGCTTGACCATGAATACCGATCGCTGTAGGCATATTGTCATCACCCCCTTCTTCAAGGATGTGACAGCTTGCACAGTTGATAGTCCTGTCTTTGGAGAGCACGGTATCGAAAAAGAGCGTTCTACCCAACACGATCTTTTCCGGACTCAAAGGATTTTGCGGGTTTTGCATCGTTTTGAGTCTCTCTTTTGCATCTTTTGGTACAGGAGAAAGGTTGTGTTTGGCAGCTGCTTCTCTCAACCCCTTGTCATCCAGATGCACATCGCCTTTGGTAATGACAAAAGGCAAAGAGAAGATCACCACAAGCACAATGGTCGTTACCGTAACCGGATGCAATAAGAACTTTTTCATTCCTCACTCCTTATCTTTCTAATATTTTCAGTATATAGCATTACGGACGAAGAATCAAGAATCTTTTATCACAAAACGGTTTTTCTTTTAGCACAAAAAGGATTTTTATGTCTAACAATTTCAAATAAGAGAATTTTCATCTGATTATTGATATGGATCAAGAATTTCCATAAACAATTCCGATATATTTCACTCAGATTTAATTAGGAGTATTTTTATCTTAATTAAACTTTCAATCAAAGGATTTGTCTTGAAACAGATTACTTTCTTGCTTCTATTTTTCACAGCGACACACTTATTTGCCGATGTTGAAAAAGGCAAAGCTGTCTATGCTGCAAACTGTGCCATTTGCCATACAGTTAACGGGGGAAGAGCCATAGGACCGGACTTTAACATTGTCTCCTATACCCGTACCAAAGAGGAGATAGCCCAGTACGCCAAAGATCCTTACAGCCTCTATGAGAAATTTGGATACAGTGCCAATGCCATGCCGACATTGCCTTTGGAAGATGAAGAGTTCAAAGATGTGGCAGACTATATCAGTTCTCTGCAGCCTTTTAAAAAATGGATGATCAAGAAAAAAAGCTAAGAATGACGCAATGCTTTGGGGTAGACTCCGTAAGCGGCATAAAAGAGCTTGGAGAAGTGCCCCTGATGGCGGTATCCTACTCTTTTGGCGATCTCTCCTATACTCAGCGTCTCCTGACGCAAGAGCATATTCGCCTCTTCCAGACGCAGCTTCTGCACATAGTGGTAGAGTGTGGTTCCATACACTTTTTTAAACACCTTTTTAAGCTTGGAAGCGTTGGTTGCACAACGGTGTGCCAGCACTTCGATCGTAGGCGGGTCGATAAATTCTGCCAGCAGGATCTTTTTTGCTTCCAGTGCCAAGCGCTTCTCTTCACTGCTGATGCCTTCGGGCAGAATATCAAGCAGTCCGAACCGATGGATCATAAACTCCACCACACGGTGTTCCGCACGGATACTCTGCATTCTGTCATCTCTTTGGATATTCAAAAGCTTGTCGATCACATAGATGCTCAATGCATCAACAGGAAGCCTGCTAACCTCCTGCAAAGAGATCTCCTCTTTGAGCATACCGTACAACAGATCGATCGGTTCTCCAAGGTCTCCGCTTAAATACCGTTTCAAAAAGAAATCGGCAATGAACAATACAAACATATCACCATGCTCTGTTGCATAAAAGCGCAGCTGCATGTTCTGTTTTGAAGAGACAAAGATCACGGTCTCTCCCTCTTTGACAATACTCTCTTTTTGTGCCGTATGGTCATCGATCTTAAGAACACCCCGTTTGACCATCGCGATCATGACCATTCTGTCAGGATCGCTCAGGCCCGTTTCCAGTACCCCTTCAGAGTGTTTACCTTCAAGAAAAACAATACCATTTGAGATATCCACCCGCTTCAAATACCCTTGATCGGCTTTTTCCAAAAAGGTCACTTTGTAGCGCATATCGGTAATATTAAAGAAAAAGCTCTCCATGCCTATCTATACCCCATAGTAGTCGCTCACCCTGCGCTCGAACTCTTCATCGCTAAGCTCTTTTTTCATCGGAATGAACTTCTTTGCCTTATCTCCTACCGTACAACGTGCAGGGAAATCATCACGTTCGATGATCTCTTCGATCAAAACCGCCACCTCCTGCGTATTGTTTCCATGGTTGATCTGCTCCACGATCATTGGTGCCAGTGTCGAGACCAGTTTGGCATAGGAAGAGTCTTCGGAAAAGGTCATAGCATTGGTCACCAGATTGTCTCTGGCAAAGTTGGTATCAAAAAAACCGGGCATGATCGAATGGACACGAATATTGAAATCTTTGAGCTCATACCGCAGTGAATCGGTAATACCCTCGACTGCATATTTACTGGCGTTGTAAAAGGTCAGAAGCGGCAGACCGATCTTCCCTAGAAATGAGCTGATATTGATGATCACTCCGCTTCGTGCCGTACGCATTTTGGGAATAACCGCTTTACACATACGCATCACCCCAAAAACGTTTACATCAAACTGGGCGAACATCTCCTCTTCGGTTACATCTTCAACCGTGGAGACCAGTCCGTAACCGGCATTGTTCACCAGCACATCGATCCGTTCTATCCCATCCAGTACCGATGCGATACTTGCAGGGTCGGTAATATCAAGCTTGAGGGGGAGAAGATCTTCAGATACGACATCTTGAAGTGTTTCGGGTGTTCTTGAAGCAGCATAGACCCTGTAGCCCCGCTCAGCCAGATAGCATGCCGCAGCCCTGCCCATCCCACTGCTGCATCCGGTAATAAGAACATGCTTTTGTCTGCTTTTCATACATCTATTATAGTTAAAATCAGACCCGACAGGATTGACAAGTATCAAACCTCTTGACACCTGTCAATCAAAGCTCTTAAGAAACAAGATACAATAATCTCCTATCGTATCCAAAGGAGTCAACTATGGATGTTACACACTACTACAACCCTAACGGAGAAGAGATCCTCGATGAGAAGATCTTCAGCGGTTCCCCTACGGGCTTTGTCGATTTCAACCGTTCACGCTACCGCTGGGACAGCAACATTTACGACCTGATGAACGCCAACACCTGGTTTCCCAGTGAGGTCAACACCTCATCAGAGAAGAAAAATTTCGAACATCTTACCGATAATGAACAGGCGATCTACAAAATGACCTTCGCCCAGCTGAGCTTCAACGACTCTGCACAGGAGGAGTACCTCAGCGATTTCAGACGACTGGCGAACAACCGTCTTGTCAAATCGGTACTCTCTTTGCAAATTATGCAGGAGGTCAACCACTCCAAAAGCTACGCCGTACTGCTCGATGCCTGCGGAAACTCCGATGAAGTCTTCAACCTCTATAAGTATGATGCCGCACTCAACAAAAAAAACCAGCAGGTTGCCGAACAGTTCGCCCGCTACATAGATGGAGGCTCGGTAGACAAGATGCTGCTCTCTGCTATGGCAAGTGTGAACCTTGAGGGCATCTACTTCCTGCTTGGATTCAGCTACATCTACCTGCTGGGAGACAAAGTACCCGGTGCAAGGGATATGATCAAATTCATTGCCCGTGATGAGCTCAACACTCACCTGCCTCTTTTTGCGAATATCTTCAAAACGATCCAAAAAGAGAATAAAATTGCAGCATCGACCATCGATGCTGCCTACGGTATGATAGAGGATGCGGTAAAAATAGAACTCGAATACGGAAAATACCTGCTTGATTGCTACCCTATCATGGGTACGACACCGGAGCTGATGGAGCAGACGGTCTACAACTATGCCAACGACCGCCTTAAAAAGATAGGACTTGATCCCATCTTCGAAGAGACCCCGACCACCTACCTGCAAAAGCTGGTCACCAAACATCTGGAGATGAACGAGGTCAAAAGCAACTTCTTTGAGAGTAATGTCTCAAATTATGCCAAATCAAGCATCGATCTTGATGATTTCTAACGCTACTTCGTACGGTTATGTTCACACTCACAGGTAAGAATAAAGTGAGCGATCCCATCAAGCTGCTTTGGGGTCAAGTCCGTATATGTCCGCATCGGAATGGTATACTGCGGCCACTTCCCTTTACTGCCGTGTAAGATCGCTTCTTTTATAGGTGCAATTCCCTCTTTGGCATACTTCTTTCCGATCTGTGCAAAAGAGGGGGCGATCTTTCCTGCGGCAGCAATATGGCACATTTTACAATCTTTGGTTGCCAATACCTGCTGTGCAGGCGGTAGTGCATCGATCTTTGCTTTCTCCTGCAAGATCTCCAGCATCTTCATCTGATCGTAAGTATCGAAAATATGGTGCGCGATCGCTTCAAGCTCATCTTCACTCACATTTCCTTTTTGCGAAGGCATCACCCCGTAGGTATCCAGACTCTTTTTATTACAGTATGACTTGGAGCGATCGGGGCTGATCACATAGGACTTGACGAACTCGATAAATTTTCCACGAAGTTCGGAAGGGTTGTTGACCGTCATCCAATCTTTCAAATGCACTGTAACCGTATAGAGTGGAGGGGCAAGCTCTTTATCGCTGGTTTTAGGAGGCATATCAAGATTATGACACTTGGCACACTTTTCTTGTGTCAACTTCTCTCCATTTAGATCCACATGATGCTTTTGTGTTCCGCAACCGCTTAAAAGTAAAATAGCAACAACGCCGATATATCGCAACATACATAATCCTATATTAATTTTTTCATAATTATATGTTATCTATATTAATCTAGGGTTACTGCCGCTACTTTTGATAGATCACCTCCGAGTCATTGATCGTTCGCAACACCTCAATATCTCGCAGTCTCTTTTTATCAGTTTTGAGTGGATTGTGTGAGAGAATAACAAAGTCCGCTTGCTTCCCAACCTCGATCGTTCCTTTTTCATTCTCTTCAAAGTGCTGATACGCCGCATTGATCGTGACCGCTTTGAGCGCTTCATAGACCGTCATCGCCTGATCTTCACCATAGACAGTCCCTTTGATCGAGGTACGGTTGACAGCAAAAGAGATCATATCGAGAATATTCGTCGGTGTCACCGGCGAGTCGTGATGGATCGTATAGGGGATCTCCCTGTCAATAATGCTTCGCATCGGGTTCATGTGTGCTGTACGTTTGGGTCCTAAAAAGCGTGTTGCATGGCGATCACCCCAGTAGTAAAGGTGACTTGGGAACATCGTTAACGTCATACCAAGCTTCTTTACCTCATCGAGCTGATCTTCTCTAATCGTCTGTGCATGAACAATGGTCGTACGGTGATCGCCTTGAGGCTTGGCTTTCTCCATGGATTTAAGCAGCATATCGATCGCCCCGTCACCGTTACAGTGCACCATCAGATGCCACCCTTTTTTCAACGCATCGGTAACAATCGCGTCAAGCTCATTTTGCTTGTAGCTTGGACGGCTGACAAAGCCTTTTGATGTGATCTTTGCATCAGGATGATGCGCATGGACGGCACGGTTCCTCTCTCCCAAAAGTAGCGGCGCTTTAAACTCCGCGTTACACGCAGATCCTTCTGGCTCCAGCTCTTTGGGTACGACAAAATAGGGCTTGGAGAGGTAGGCGGTATAGCCTTGGATGGAACCATCCATAATCACCTTTAACCCACCCATACGAAAGTGATCTTTGTAGTGTTTTGTACGGTTGTAGTCTGCCAAAAGCACTGCGTTGTCAGGATTGGGGTAGGCGATCACATCAAGTTTGAGTCTCCCCTCTTTTGCCATTGCTTGCAGTAGCTTGACAAAATCAGGCAGCGCCCCTCCACACTCCTGTGCGGTGGTCATCCCCTTTGCGGCATACTGTGTCATCAGCGTTTTCTCAATGGCACCCATCGCCACTTCGGGTGCGACAGGAGTGATCTTCATCATCACCTGTGTAAAGGCCGGTCCCTCTTCCATCACACCGGTCAAGTGCCCTTTCTCATCACGGTAGAACTTGCCTCCTTTGGGGTCTTTGACACTCTCGTCAATACCTGCTATCTTCAGTGCCAAAGAGTTGGCAACCCCAAAGTGGCTGGAGCTGTGCATAATGTAAATAGGGTGTTCGGTAGAGATCGCATCAAGATCTGCCTTGGTCGGGTGACGCTGCTCTTTCATCCCCGTATCGTCATAGTTCATTCCTATAACCCACTCTCCGGGTTTGAGATGATGATCGCTGATATACGTTTTAAGTGTCTGCTGTAGTTTTGCAATAGAATCCACAGTACCGATAGGCGGTGCGTTCAAGTCGGCATAGGCAACCAGAAGGGTGGTCAGAAGCAAGTGTCCATGCGGATCAAAAAAGGCGGGCAGCATCGTACTGCCGTTAAGATCGACCATTCTAGCATGAGGGAAACGCTTTAGGGCATCTGACTCTTTCCCAACAAAGAGGATCTTTCCATCCTCTTCGACGACCGACTCTACATAGTGAGGTTTCTTACCTTGCATCGTTACAATATCCCCACCGCTATAGAGCAGAGGCTTCGCTACAAGCAGACTACAACCTGCTACCATCCATGCCAACGTTCGCTTCATCACTTCTTCTCTGTGATCTTAGGGTCATTAAAGAAGTGCAGTAAGAGGTTACTTCCCGCTTTCACGGCTAAAGGAATGGCGGCAGGATCGACCACATAGTTTCCATTGTGATTACTAAATGGCAATGCCTTCCCCTCTTTTTGCGCTTTGGCAAAAACCTTCGGGTCTGCCGTACCGATGAACATATGCAGATACTTTGCTTTAGTCTTGTTGAATACCAGGTGGTGGAAGTCCTCCGAACCCATCGAACGCGGTGCCTCGGCCAAAACACCCTTTTCACCGAACACATCCACCAGTGCAGGACGTGCCTTTTCCACCAGTTGAGGATCATTGATTACCGGATATGCCCACCCTTTACGCTTCATAGTCGGGTACTTCTTCTTCGGCATCCCGTATGCATAGGCAATGGAGTCGTTAATGCGCTTGATCGCTTCAACCATCAGATCTCTGTCTTTTTCATCGTACCAGCGCAAGTTGAGCTTCAACTCCGCCGTAGCCGGAATGACATTGTTGTCACTTCCTGCCTGTACCGAACCTACCGTAAGCACTGCCGCATGCTGCGCATCGACCGCACGGCTGACAATGAACTGATACTGCACGATCGCCGATGCCGCCATGAGTACCGGGTCTTTGGTCAGGTGTGGTGTCGAACCATGCCCTCCCACACCGTAGAATGTCACATCGAGCTGATCGGTTCCTGCCATACGCTCTCCTTTGGCTAGCACCGCCGTTCCTGTCGGAATGGGTGCGGTATGCATGCTCAGCAGTACATCGGGCTTTGGTACACCTTTGTCATACATGCCGTCATCGACCATGGCACGCGCCCCTTCAATAAGCTCTTCGGCAGGCTGGAATACCAGTACCAGTGTTCCATGCCACTTATCCTTCATCTCCTTCATCGTCTTGGCGATCCCCAACAGCCATGCCGTATGCGCATCGTGTCCGCATGCATGCATCACCGGTGTGAGTGAACCGTCTTCTCGCTTGACGCTCTTTGTGCTGGCATAAGGAAGCCCCGTTACCTCCTTGACCGCATTGGCATCCATATCGGCACGGAACATCAGAACTGGTCCCTTGCCATTCTTCAAAATACCGACCACTCCGGTCTTGGCAATGCCTGTAATGGTCTTATACCCCAGTGCTTTCAACTCTTTTTCTACGATCTTGGAGGTTTCACTCTCCATAAACCCCAGTTCGGGGTTTTTGTGTATCGTTTTAAATATTTCCGTAATATGCGCCTCATTTGCTTTGACACTCTTTTCGATCGTATCGGGTACTTTCGCATAAAGTGCAGCAACCGTACTAAGTAAAATAATCGTCTTTTTCATACTTCTTCCTTCTTTTTTCTATAAAATATAGTAATCGATTATAGCATAAGAAGATCACACAAAGATTGAATAATCTTACTGTTTTTTTTGAAGTTTCAGTACATGTAGAATATTTGTCAATACTTCAGGAGTGATCTCCTCTCCATAGAGAGAAGGCACCATAAAGCGTTCTATCTTATCAACTATGAAAAGTGCGGGAAATTCGGTGGTATAGTAAAGTTCGATAGGATAACTTACTCTACTGCCATAGGTAATAAGTACCGTGATCATCTTATCTCGGATGGCTTGAAGATAGGGCTGGTTGGCAAAAACCTCTTTAAGCACGGCTTGTGTTCGCGGATCGTCTGCTTTTACAAGCAGTACCAGCAATGGTTTCTCTTGTGCAAGTGCTTCACGGTACGCATGGTCATAGTTGCCACGCCAAGAGAGATTTTGTGCAAGAAGCGAAGTAAACAGCAGGAGAGAAAGAAGAAAAAGTTTCATCATATATCCTCTCTTACCTTTCTCTCATCGTACAAAGACTACTTCGTACGGTAGAGGAAGATCCCAGACGGGTGCTTGACCTGGTAGATGTCACGCTGCAAAAACCAATCTTGCGTATTGATGACACTCACCTGATTGGCATCATTAACCGATACATAAAGATCAGGATATTCGTCCGACCATCTCACATGCAGTACTTTCCCCGGGAAGTCAAAGGTTTTGATCACCTTTAGACTCTTCGTATCGACGATCTGGATCGTAGGAAAATCTTTCCCCGAAAAAGTTACGGCAATATACTTTTTATCCGGACTTAACGACGTAAATACAGGAAGTCCCTGCATATCGATATTCTTGATGAACTTGAAATCCTTATCATAGACCATCACCTTGTTATCACCCACTGACGGAATGAATACCTTGTCATCACTGATCGACCAGAAACCAAAGTGCGGTACCTTCAACACCGGTTTGTTCCCCTCTGCTGTCACATCGATCTGCTTGTAGGTCATGGAATCCAGATCGATCACACCAAACCCTTTGGTCAGGAAGAACCCGACAATGTAGGTATTGTCCTTGATCATCGCATCAAACGGCATCTGTCCAACCTTGAACTCTTTATATATCTTGAATTTCGGCAACCCTTTACCGGCATTCTCATCTTTGAGCACTGTCACCTTATCATTGTCCATCTGCGCAAAAACAATCATATCTTTATAGATCTTGATCCCTACGTTCTTCGAACCTGTGACGATCTTATCGATGGGTTTAAGATCACGGGTCAAAATGTCGACCGATTTGTCATCATAGTTGGCAACGGCAACATAGTTCTTCCCAATCACAAACCCGATAGCGGATTTGGATGTCTTATACTCCGCTTCCACCTTCTCCGTTTTCGGATCAAACTTCACTACATACCCGTCACGGCTGATCAGATACCCGTCATCTCCGTCGAACTTGATGATCCCATGGTTCATGTTGTGCATATGCTCCATATGCCTTCTGGTCAACCCGTCTTCAATGATCGCTACGGACTCACTCTCTCGCTCTACAACAAAATACTTCTCTTTCGCACTTACCGAGGTAGTCAAAAATACTCCGGCTAACACTACAGCAGACAATACTATCTTCATCTATCCATCCTTTTTAAATCATTGCAACTATTGTACATTAACTTCCATAATAACGGTGTTGAGTTGGGTCAACTCCTTTAAAACTTTTTCCAAAAACTGCGGCTAAAGAGCAAAAAAACCGTATAGAACTCCAAACGTCCCACAATCATTGCAAAAGAGAGAATGATCTTGTCAACATCACTGAAAAAAGCATAGTTCTGTGCCGGTCCGGTCAGTGCGAACCCAGGACCTATATTTCCTACTATAGCCAGTGCAGTCGAGACCGATGTCATAGCGTCAAATCCCCATCCGAACAGGTAGAGGGTAACAAGCATATTGGTCATAACAAAAAGGAAAATAAACCCGGTAGTCGAAGAGATGATATGGAACGAGACCTTTTGACGGTCAATGAACACATCCGCCACCGCACGGGGATGCAGTATTCGGGTAAATTGAAGCATAATATTCTTAAAAAGTACGATATAGCGTATCACCTTCACGCCACCGGCAGTCGAACCAGCATTCCCCCCCAACAAGCATCGCCAAAAAGATCACTGTGATCGCAATGTGCCCCACTGTGCATAATCGAGTGTGGCAAACCCAGTTGTTGTCAGCACCGAAGCGATGGTAAAAAACGAATATGTCAATGCATGGGTGTAGCTGTCTGCATCAACAAGTATATCGGTCATACTTAAACCTAACGAGAGTACGAAGAAAATCAGTAGATACCATATCACCTCTTCACGTTTATACCCCTCCACACTTCCCGTACTCAGAAATTTCAAGTGTGCAAGGAAATTGATCCCAGATATAACCATAAAGAAGGTCATGATCCAGATGATCCACGGCGAATCAAAGTAGCCCATGGATGCATTTTTGGTCGAGAAGCCTCCCGTAGAGATGGTAGAGAAGGCCTGGTTAAGGGCATCGAACCAGCCCATCCCCGCTACTTTAAGAGCGATCATATCTGCTATGGTAAAGAGTACATAGACACCCCACAGCCTTAATGCAATATCCTTCACTTTCGGTGTGATCTTCTCCATCTTGATTCCCGTTGACTCTGCTTTAAAGAGCGCCATGGAGCCGCTTGGATTAATGAGAGAGAAGAGCCCCACACCAAGTACGATGATCCCCATACCACCAAGCCAATGCATGAGACTGCGCAAGTATAGAATAACATGCGGCAGTGATTCGATATCACCGTAGATCGTCGCTCCCGTAGTCGTAAACCCGCTGACAGACTCAAAAAAGGCATCCGACCCGTTCACTCCGGTAAGTAACACCAGCGGTACGGCACCCCCGATCCCCAGCAGTATCCAAACCAGATTGACAGAGAGTATCCCCTCTTTAATGCTCAACTTCATACGGTACTGTCGAAGCAGCAAAAAGAGTAATCCGTTCACCCCAAGAAGAAAGAGTACAAACCATGAGAATAGCCTGACATCTTCACCATAGTACCACCCCACACAGAGTGCACTGAAAAAAAAGATTCCCAATGCAATACCGATCACGGAAAGAAACTTCAACACATTTTTTACTGTGCGTAGATCCATGCTTCCATCTCATCTTTGGCATCAGCCGTACCAAACATCACAATAATGTCATTCTCTGCAATCTGATGGATTTCCAACATTTTGTAAATTCTCTCTTCTCGGATCAGCAGCACATCTGAAGACGGTACTTTTATCAACGTAAGCTGCTTCCCGATCAGCGGTGAGTCACGGTAGACTTTACGCATAAAAAGTACTGCCCATCCACCACAGAAAATCCGTTGCGTAACAATGGCACTGGAGGATATTTTCTCCAAAATAGCATAGTGTGCCCCTGCTTTGCTTCCACGAACAACCACTACACCCATTTTATGCATAAGATCATAATAGGATTTGTCATTATTGATCGCAATCACTTTGGGAATACCGTACTCTTTGGCTTCAACACACTTGACTATGTTCTTCTCATCATTCTGCCCTGCGGCAATGACCATATCAGCATACTTGATTCCCTCCTCTTCAAAGAGTCTATGGTCATCATAAGCAGCATGAATGATACGCACCCGTCCCTCCAGAAAAGCGGAGGCATCTTTACACAATCGTCTCTCCTTTTCGATCATCTTGATCTCAAGGTCTTTTTCAATCAAAACTTTGGCAATCTTCTGCGCCTGCATATTGGCACCGAATATCACCACTTTTTTAATCGATGCAGGCATTGCATTCTCTATCTTCTGTGCGATCGCTTCAATTGCCGAAACATCACCAAAAAAATAGACAAGACTATGCTGCCGTATCTCTTCTGTATCCGAAGGGATAAAAAAGACCTTCTCCCTCTCAATACCGGCTACATTCACCATATCACTGCACAGATCTCTGACACTGAGTGACATACCCTTATTGACTTTAACGGAGATCAACTTTAATCGGGTCTGATGAAACACTTTGACATTGTTTGCTTTAGGAAAGGCAAGCAGTGCTTTGACCTTGTTTGCCATAGTAATATCAGGAAAAATTGCATAGTCTATATGCAGTTTTTCCATTACATGGCTCTTTAAGAATCCGTCATTTTTTAAGCGGACGATCTTTCACTTAACCTCAACGACATCCTCTACGATCAAGGTAGAGAGGAGACTTGCTTCATCCGAATCGGTCATGGCTATAAAGAGATCGACCTTCTCATAGAGAAGTGACCTATAGGTTTTGGGATCTTCCACATCCCCTTTAATGGTCAAGATATCGATCTCATCCTCAAGACGGTCCAGTTTCTCCTGATCTTTATCGATCACCACCACACTGTGACGGAAGGAGAGCGATCATGCAAGGGAGTATCCTACCGTTCCCGCGCCTGCAATCATAATATCTATCGGGTATGCTCCTTATACCAAAAGCATACTCCTCTAAAACTTTAATTCCTCTTTCTTGATCAGTTGCGGTTGGGTTAGGTTCTCATCTTTAAGGTCGATCACACGGGAGCAGTCGCTCTTTGCCAACTGTACATAAAAAGCAACCACAACCTTATCACCTTTTTGAAGAGCGGGCGTATCGTAGTGCAGTACCTTTGTCTCTTTTGCGTTAAGGTTATGTACATGACCTTCCGTTGCATGTGCAGGAATGATAACCTTTTGTCCGTTTTGCTTGAAACTATAAGCAAAATATCCTTGAGCATCTTCACTTGGCATATTTTTGTAGTTCTGCCAAATCGTTTTACCACTTCTTATCACTTCAATTTTAAGGAACTTTGCCCGTGCAGGCTGAATGATCAATGGATGTTCCATCTTATTGGTCAGTGTAACATCGATACCTTTTTGCGATGCGGAGATATTGATATCCACCCCCGTTTTTCTAAATGCTTCATCGTGGATACCCAAAAATCGATGGCTAGCATGTTGCCCACGTGCACGCTTGTCCATCTTCTCGACACCACCTTCGACTTCAGGCATATGACACTTGATACAACCTTTACTGTCCTGATCCTCACCCATCGCACGGAAGATCGTTACGTTATTGTCATTCAGTTTGTGCGAGTGGCACCCCATACAAACCTTTTGACCGTAAATAGGGTTATTGACAGAAGAGTGTTTATCGCTATCATCCGGGTTATTCAACCTTCCGTAAAGAGTCGGCTTGTAGTTTGCCGCCTGTCTTGCTTTGGTATTGATGTTGAAACGGTGTGCTTTTTTGACATACGCGATCGTATGGCAAAAATAACAAGAGACTGCATCCGTATGGGTTTTATTACTCTTATCAGGTCTGGCATCTCCGCTAATAAGTGCTTTGAGATTATCAGCCATTGGCATATGACATCTGGCACAATCGTAAGTCTTGGTACTTACTTTATCGGCGATCTTACAGTGAAGCGTATCGTTAAAATAGCCTTTGGCATGCATAGAGGATTGAAACTCCTCATAGATCTTCTCATGACATTCGTTACAAGAGTGGTTATCAAGATATTTTTGTGCAAAAAGAGAGGTATAAAAAAGGAGAGTTAAGATTAAAAGATATTTCATTATGTTTCTTCTTCAAGTGGAATCATTACACAGAAAGTCTATCGAAGATCAAGTTAAATTAAAAACCTTCTGTCTACTGATTCAAAATATGCAGAGGAGAAAAAACTCCTCTACATTATAAAATTGTAAAGCTATTACGCACCAGGTACGTGTTGTCTATGTTCTACAGAGTATGTAAATGTAGGTGTTGTCAAGTTTTCAATGTACTTGATGAACTTACCTGTTTTAGAATCATAGATACCGATTCTTCCTGTAGTCCATTCAGAGATCATTGTCCACTTACCATGGTTCGCAGGCTCAGCATGAAGCAATCTTGGTTGTACCGGATTTTTTACCGCTTTACCAACGTGATCAGGCATTGGCATGATCATCTCTTTACCGAATTTTTTCTCATTCATCGGTACTTTTTCATGTTGTGTTGCATCCCACTCTTGCAATACTTTGCCAGTGTGTGCATCGATCAATTGACCTTTTGTTTTACCGACTTTAATGATTCTGTCAGTCTCAAGTGTCTCTTTATTGATCAAATGAACTTCATTGTACTTATCAGGCTTACCAAGTACACAGTCAGACCAGATGTATGGTGTATGCTCAGATGTTCCGACAAAGAGTCCACCACCGGCAGTTTCGATCTTTTTAACCACTTTCCAGCCCGGAGACTCCCAGATAACAACAGAACCAAAGTTCATAGAGTTTGTTGCATTCAGCTGTTTACCCATTTTTTTGTTGAACCAAGATGATCCTTGACCTGGGTGTGGCTTCGATTTTTTACCTGTATAGACTTTTGCTGCCAAAGATTTTGTCTTGAAGTCAACAATACCCATAAGGTCAGATCCCTGAGATGCGATCTGGAAGTATCTACCATAGTCTTCACCCTCGTTCTCATTCAAGAAACAGTCATGCAGGATCTTACCGATATTTGGAATATCACCAACGATCGGGAATCCTTCTTTAGAATAATCGATAATATAAGTGTGTCCGCCATCTTTCAATGCTACCGCAAAGTATGGACCGTATGGTGTATCTGCAATACCTGCAACACGTGATGGTCCGATCTGTCCGTCAGGATCGATTACACGGCTTGTATCATACGCTTTAAGAGGTTTCAATGTATGTGCATCACATAGTACCGCACCACCTGGGTTATAGTTACCAGCGATCACATATTTACCATCAGGAGACACTGCAAGTCCTCTTGACTCTTGTCCAACCTGTACAGATGCTACTGCCGGCTGTCCCGGAGCACCGATATCGAACATTGTCAATCTACCTGAACGAGAGATAGAGTACGCATATCTTGGGTTCGCTTTATTAGTTACCGTTACGTGAACTGCAAATCCTGCTTTGTGACGTGAGAGTACTTTACCGTTCGTAGAGTCGATGAAGTCAACCAGTGACGCATCTCTTTCCGTTGCAAACGTAATATCTTTTACATTCTTGACTTCCGCACCTTTATACTTGAGGTTACCATCTTTATCAACAGGATATTTTTTAGCCAATGCATTAACATCCGCTAACTTTGTCCATGTTTTTTGTACCTCATCAAGGCTGAGTGTTAACTCAACAGTATTCTTCCAGTCCATCAACCAGTCAACCATACCCGCTGCATCGTCTTTGGAGAATTTAGAGCTCCATGCCGGCATTGCAGTATTCTCTCTACCGTTCATGATCACTTCTACAAGCATCTCTCTGTTCTTCTTCTTGAGTGCAGCCGGTCTAAGGTCAGATCCAACACCACCTTGGTGGATAGGTCCGTGACACCCTTGACACTCTTTTTCGTACATTTTTGCAAAATCCATGTTCGATGTACCAGCCAACGCCATTGACGCTGCAAAACTTGTAACTGCTGCCAGTCCTAAAAGTCTGTTTAGTTTCATTCTTCGCTCCTTTTTAAAGGTTTTTACCACTCCTTGGGAGTAGTGAAAATCCAGAGTCCATGGTCTACCCAACCACAGACACCTTCAAAAGAGACTCTTTCATAAGTCCCTTTTGTACCAACTCATAACAAACGGTCATAAAGTGTAACATCTATTTACTTAAGTAAAATAGATAATATTCATAAAATTTTATGATCGTTACTTTTTGTTAAGTTTTTTCTTCTCATCGAAGTAGATCCAGATCATCGGAAGGATGATAATGGTGTGAAGAAACAGCGTCAAGGTCAATGGACCTTGGTTTAACCAACCGAAGAAACTCGGTACGACATCTGTAAACGGTTCAAACATCTTATGCTCCTTTTATTAAGTGGGGCAGAGTCTGCCCCTTTCATCATGTTAGGCAGTCTGTGCCGCTTTTGCTACTTTACCGATGGTCAAGAGATCCCATACGAGATAGACAAATCCTGCAAGTGTCACAACACCCATGATCGCTCTCCATACCATCGCTTGTACGAACCATGGTAGCTCTTGTGCAGTAAAGAATGCATTCCATCCTGCACCAAGCTCAGCTCTTTCGACCAATACTTGCTCATATCCGGCAATGGTCAATGCTACGGTCATACCTACCACACCGAATGTGATAAGGAAGATCGCCATTTTAGACTTGAATGTTGACGGCAATCTTTTTGCACCGTATGCATACTGTATACCCATGTACATCATGCCGATCAGGATCGTTGCATATGCACCGAAGAATGCCAAGTGTCCGTGTGCCGCAGTAAACTGTGACCCGTGTGTATAGATATTTACTTGTGGCAATGTGTGGAAGAATCCCCAGATACCAGCTCCAAGGAAGTTCCCGAATGCATTGGTCACGATCCATGCCATTGCAGGAGCGTTTGTAATTACACTACCGGTCTCACCTTTACCTTTAGCGATCCCTTGCTCTTTCCCCCAGTCATAGAGGACGTGAACGAACATCGCTACAAGAGGTACAGGCTCAAGCGCAGAGAACAATGCACCGATCTCCCACCAGTACTCAGGTGTACCGATCCAGAAGTAGTGGTGACCAAGACCGAGAATACCTGATCCAAAAAGCATCAATACTTCGATCCACAGCCACATCTCAACGATCTCACGTTTTGCACCGATAATCTTGATCAGTGCGTATGCCGCCAATGTTCCGACAAATACTTCCCATGTCGCTTCAACCCAAAGGTGAATAACCCACCACCACCAGAATTGATCCATGGAGATGTTATCTGTAAAGAACATACCTGCCAGATAAAGACCTGCAAGTGCCAGCAAGTTTGCGACCATTACTGTCATTATCCCTGTCTTTTGCCCTTTCATATAGGTTGCAAAGACATTCCAGTAGAAAACAAGTATTACGACTACAATACCGATATCCGCCCATCTTGGCGCTTCGATATACTCTCTACCTTCGTTAATGAACCAGATCGTCGCCTCTGATCCCGAACCGACTTGGATGAAGATATAGACAAGCACCACAACCGTAATTGCTGCGGTCAATACCCAGAACGCCAATTTACCAAGACCAAGGCCTACACCTTCATGCCCTGTCTCATCAGAGAGCATAAAGTAAACCGAACCGATCATTGCATAAAGCATCCAAACAACAAGTGCATTGATATGCACCATTCTCGCTACGGAGAAGTCAAATAGTTCAAACAGGAACCCCGGAGCTAAAAACTGGATCGCAGCGATAAGCCCCATGAGCAGTTGTGCTCCAAAGAGTACAATCGCCACTCTAAAATACATCATTCCCAACTCTTTACCTTTGTTACCGGCAAAGCTATTTGTCTTAATACTAGTGAGCATTGGTTCCTCCTGTCTTGAATTGTTCAACCGTTTTGGAGAAGTTTCTTGGGAAACCGTTCGTATCGATACTACTCATATGTTTGAGGAAAGCTACCAATCCTTTTGCCTCTTCAGCAGTGATTCCTAGATCAGGCATCATACGTGCATGTGTCGGATACTGTGAAGGATGCTGCAAGAACTCTGCCATCGCCTCTTCTACTGTATTCTTACCTGTCATTGCTTGTAGAGGTCCGCCTTTTTGCCATGCCGGATCAAGCCATGCTTTTGTAAGATCCGGAGCATAGTACGCACCGTTACCCAAAAGTGTATGACAGTTCATACAGTTCTTTGCCTGAGAAGTCAGTTTTCCAAGATGCAGTAGTTCCGCTGCCTCTTTTTCACTCCACTCTTTTCCGAAGAAGAGCTGCTTTTCACCGATAACAGGTACTTCATGCCCTCTTTTTGCATCCATTTTGTAATCAATATGGTAATTGATGACCGTTGGTGCCGGAACTCTCTTTTTCACACCGTTTTTCAGATCTGCATCCGTTCCCATACTGATCTGCCCTAGTGTATCGAATGTAAGCCAGATCAATAAAATCGTTGCAAATCCGGTTACCCATGCCGCTGAACGTCGCCAGAACGGTATACTGGTCCAAACCGAAACATTTTCGTTAGCCATGTGTCCTCCTTTTTTAGATAGAACGCTTTGTGAACAGACCCTATCATAGGGTCTGCATATCCGTTGATACTACTTGTGTTCCTCTACGCTCTCTTCGCCCTCTTCATACCGTGCATCCCCCGCACTGATCAAATAGTAGTAGAGATGCGGAATGAAGAGATACGCCAACATCGTGACCATCAATACCTTTACGGTAAAGTGGTTACTCTGTATCAACTGTGCGAAGTCGTAAAGGAAATATGTTTGTAATGCCCAAAACAGATATCCCACAGGTACCCACTTTTTAGAGAAATAACCCATTTTCGAGAGGGTTATGATCGCAGCATAACCGACTCCGAAAACAAGCACGAGGGTAGACTCGATGAAGATAGGTAGGAATTGATCCAACGCTATCTCCGGTCTTACGATCAACTGTTCCATTTCATGGCTCCCTGTATCATATCTATTTACTAAAAGGATCAAAGCCTTAGAGCATGGAGTATTATGACAGCTTCAATTTGTAATGGGATTGACATATATCAAGAAAATAAATAAAAATCATCAATGAAGTTTATTTTCATAAGGAAAGATTATATTTCGCGTAGCAAAAAACGCTTTGCTACGCGAAGTATGCTAATCTGCGACGATGCATCGTGCAGTGAAGAAAGGACGGCTGTAGTGAGGAGAGACGAAGTTGTCACCTTCAAGCCGCCAATTTTTGGACTTTTGGATCGTTACGGTCTGCGCTACCTTTCGGAGCATTCTGCTCTCACATAAGATAGGCATATCTTTCTCGAACGCCGCTTTCACCTCTGCCATACGGTTGATCGTGATCATAAAGTGCGCTCCGATCATGATACCCAACACCAGACTGACGCTGATAAGGCCTTTTTTCAATGCCCCTTTCGACATAAAAGGTCTGGTAGTCACAAAAACCGTTACAAGCAGAATGATTCCTGCCAAGATCAAGTAGGCACCCTCTAAATAGAAAAAGTTTCTCATACTCTGTTGTCCTTAGGCGATATAGATAGACAAATAGTATCATAGTTTATACACCGTACGATTGATGTTCATCAAGCGATTTTTAACCAAAAGGCTCTATACTGTTAAAAAAATACAGATAACCGGATGTCGCATGAACACTTTTAGAAAATATCTTCCGTTTGCACTCTTTGCCGGATTTCTGCTCTTTGGGCTCAATGCCTTTATGCAGAGTCGACCCGCACCCAAAAATACACGTATCTATACAGAGGTACAGCACTTCAGTCCTTACTTTCTCGATAAACGCTTCGGCGGTCTTGAGATACGCAGTAAAACAGACCCGGACTTTAAAGAGAAACCCAATAACATGACCCTCTTTCAAGAATTTGAACGCCTAGAGCGCGAATGGGGGAAACAGCACTTGAAACTGCAAAAGAACACCTTGCTTATCCTCGATGATAACGGTACCGTCCAAAAAGAGGTACCGCTTCAAAACAAGGCTGAGCTCGACTTCATACACCGCTACTACAGGATAGGATCATGACCGATATCGTCATTACACTGGTATTCTCTATCGTAATGCTTGTTTTCATGGCATTTCCCGCAATGAAGATCAGCCAATGGCTTCGCCCGAAACTGGCACTGAGCGAACGGGGACATAACGCCCTTCAGATCATCCTCACGATTGTGCTCTCCTTGCTTGTAGGGCTCTTCCTCCGCTTCGCATAACCATCCATTAACAAGCTTTTCGCTAAAATATTTCATTAATTTTATGCCCCTATGGGGCGGATATGGAGCAAAATACGATGAATAAAGCAAAATATATCTGGATGGACGGCGAGCTGGTTCCTTGGGATGATGCGAAAGTACACGTGCTTACCCACACCCTGCACTACGGAAACGGTGCTATCGAAGGGACCAAAGCCTATAAGACCGTTGACGGAAGATGTGCAATCTTTAAACTCAACGAGCATACCCAAAGACTGCTCAACTCTTCAAAGATGACACTAATGGATGTCCCTTTTACCCTTGAAGAGCTCAATGAGGCACAGATCAAACTACTTCAAGAGAACGAACTCTATGAGGGTGCCTACATCAGACCGCTTGTCTACCTTGGATACGGGGTCATGGGGCTCTACCACAAAGATGCACCCGTACAGGTCTCCATCTCCGCATGGGAATGGGGTGCATACCTTGGAGAAGAGGGGCTTAAAAAAGGGATCCGTCTTAAGATCTCCTCTATGACAAGAACACCCAACACTTCCGGTATGGGAAAAGCCAAAGCCGTTGCCAACTACCTCAACAGCCAAATGGCAAAGTTCGAAGCGGTAGAAGCGGGCTATGACGAGGCACTGCTTCGTGATGACCAAGGATATATCGCCGAGGCTTCAGGTGCATGTTTCTTCATGGTACGCGACGGAAAGCTTATCTCACCTCCGAACGACAACTCGCTTGAGTCCATCACACAGGCAACGGTCATCGATCTTGCCAAAGAGATGGGTATCGAGGTAGAGAGAAGACGCATTACCAGAGAGGAGATCTATATTGCGGACGAGTGTTTCCTGACAGGAACAGCCGCAGAGGTGACACCTGTGCGTGAGGTGGATGCACGCGTTATCGGATGCGGATCAAGAGGGCCTATCACGGAGAAACTCCAAACAGCCTACTTCGATGCCGTTGCAGGAAAGAACCCTGACTATATCAAACACCTCACCTATATCAACTAGCCCAAGCATATCCGGCTTCGGCCGGTTCTCAATCATACGTATTAAAGATCATACCCCCTATACGCTATAACGTATAGGAGATACAAAGGAGTATCATGCCAGCCGACATGAATGACTATTTTAAAAAGAAAAGACCACAACAGCAAAAGAGTGACGACAACAACAACCAGCGTCCTAACAATTCACAACCCGGAGGGAGCAACCCAATGAACAGCATGGGGGGCAAAAGCGCCTCATGGATCTTCGTAGCGATCGCTATTGTCATGGGGATATTCGTGCTCAAGCCTTTTACTATCATCAACTCAGGTGAAGTAGGGATCAAGATCAACACCGGTAAATTTGAAGAGAAACCGCTTCAACCGGGACTTCACTTCTTCATTCCGGTATTACAAAAGATCGTACCGGTCAATACTCGTGTCCGTATGATCACCTACTCCAATGAGAACAAGCAGATTCTTAGTGACGGATACAGCCGTTACGAGGGTGGGCTCAGACGCAACCCAGCCATCCGCGTCATGGACTCCAGAGGGCTTGATGTCGACATCGACCTTGCCGTACAGTACCACTTAAGACCTGAAAGCGCACCAACGACCATTGCCAACTGGGGTACGGCATGGGAAGATAAGATCATCAACACTAAAGTACGTGAGATCGTCCGTGATGTTATTGGGAAATACGCCGCGGAAAATCTCCCTCAAAAACGCCCGGAGATCGCAAAAGAGATCCAGAGCAAAGTGCGTATGAAGGTTGAAGCAATCCCAGGCAAACCGGTCGTTCTTGACTCGGTCGAACTACGTAATATCGTACTTCCTGCCAAGATCAAAGCCAAAATTGAAGAGCTTCAGGCGGAAAAACAGAACGTCATGATCGCAGAACAGCAAAAAGACAGAGCCAAAAGAGAAGCGGAGCGTAAAGCGGAGATCGCACGTGGTGAGGCGGAGAAGAAACGTATCGAAGCCCAAGGACATGCCGATAAGATACGCATCGAGGCAGGGGCACAGGCAAAAGCGAACAAGATCATTGCCGAGTCATTGACAAGCGATCTTCTACAGCTTGAACAGATCAAAGCACAGCGCCAGTTCAACGAAGCGCTCAAGGTCAACAAAGATGCACAGATCTTCCTAACCCCAGGCGGTGCCGTCCCTAACATCTGGGTCGATGCCAAAGCAAAAGCACAAAAAGCCGTTTCGGCACAACAATAACATTGTCAGTGAGAAGTGAGGAGTGAGGAGTGAGGAGTTGATAAAAGCTTTTCATTATGAAAAGCTTTTATTCTTCTCAACGCTCAACGCTCAACGCTCAACGCTGATAATTTCGGAGAAATTATCATGACCATAGACTGGAATAAAAACCCCCTCATCCCTGCCATTGCACAGGACTATCAGACCAATGATGTACTAATGCTTGCCTATATGAACGAAGAGGCATACAACCTTACCCTCTCTACCGGCTACGCTCACTACTTCAGCCGCTCCAAACAACGTATCTGGAAAAAAGGCGAGAGCTCGGGACATACCCAAGAGGTAAAGGATGTGCTGCTTGACTGTGATGCTGATACGGTGGTATTGAAAATAAAACAAAACGGCGTGGCGTGTCATACGGGACGTAAAAGCTGTTTCTTTACCTCGGTCATACAAGATAAGGTCATTTTAAACAAAGAGGTCGATACCGATGCCATTTACGGTGTGGTCGATACACTCTACCATACGATCCTTGAACGCAAAAATGCCCCTGCCGAACAAAAGTCATGGACAAAAAAACTTTTAGACGATAAAGAGCTCATGCTCTCCAAGATCCGTGAAGAGGCGGATGAAGTCTGTGTCGCCATTGATGAAGAGAGTGATGAACAGGTCATCTATGAATCGGCCGACCTTCTCTACCATACCCTTGTAGGGCTAGGCTACAGAGAGATCTCCCCGGATAGAGTCAAACAAGAGTTGGCAAGACGATTTGGTATAAGTGGTATCGAAGAGAAAGAGAGTAGAAAAAAATAGATAGATGTAGGTCGGGTTCTTCCGAACCCGACAACTTCCGAGAAAGAGATAGAATGCGCTAAACCGCACACCCTGGACTCTCAGCATTCCCTCCGGCAAAATAGTTTCCGTCAAAACTGACTAAAGAGTAATTCCTGTCTTCTCCCAGTGATGCTTTAAGCCCCTCTATAGAAAGGAAACCGAGTGAATCCGCACCCATACTTTCAGCGATCTGTTCAGGTGTCATTTTGGTCGATATCAACTCCTCTTTCGTCGGTGTATCGATCCCGTAACGACATGGGAATTTGATCTCAGGTGCAGCAATACGCATATGCACCTCTGCCGCACCCGCTTCTTTGAGCATACGTACGATCTGCTTGGAAGTCGTACCACGTACCAAAGAGTCATCAATGATCGCAACACGCTTCCCTTCGATCAAGTGCTTGATAGGAGAGAGCTTGAGTTTTACCTTCAGGTCACGGATCTCCTGTGTCGGCTCAATAAAAGTACGTCCCACATAGTGGTTACGTACAATTCCCATCTCAAACGGTACACCAAGTCCGTCTGCATAACCGCGTGCGGCAGCAACACCACTATCGGGTACAGGCAGAACAAGATCGATATCAGCCGGAGTCTCCTCCGCCAATCTGCGCCCCATCTTCAATCGCATCTCATAGACATTCTTCCCATCGATGATGGAATCGGGTCTTGCAAAGTAGATATACTCGAAAGCACATGGATGATAGTCCGGCTCGAAGACCTGCTCGGAGAGTGGTTCTTTCCCCTCTTCAAAGATCAACATCTCACCAGGATTGACATCACGGATAAACTCTGCACCGACAAGGTCGAACGCACACGTTTCACTTGCAACGATCCAACCGCCATCTTTGAGTTTGCCAAGACTTAACGGACGGATTCCGAAACGGTCACGGATAACGAACATCTTCTTGCGACTCTGTATCGCCAGACAGTATGCCCCTTCGATCTTACTCAACATATCTTTGATACGGTCGACCAAAGAATCTTTTTGTGACTTTGCGATCAAGTGTACGATATTTTCCGTATCCATTCCTGTTTGGAAGATCGCACCACGGTCGATCAGCTCGTTACGTACTTCATTTTTATTAACCAGATTTCCGTTATGCACCACAGATATCTCACCCAGTTTGTAACGGGCAAATACCGGCTGTGCATCGAGTACGGAGTCATCTCCTGCGGTAGAGTAACGGTTGTGTCCAATGGCGCAGGTTCCACTTAGGATCTTGAACTTCTCCTCATCGAAAACCTCCGTTACAAGACCACGATCCTTAACAAGATGGATCTTCTCATTGTCTGCGGTGGAGATACCTGTAGACTCCTGCCCTCTGTGTTGCATGGCAAAGAGTGAGTAGTAGGCAACCTTCGAAGCATTTTGGGCACCATATACACCGACGATCGCACACATTATACCACCTCCTTGAGGTGGAATCGAGGATTGAAAATTGAGGATTGGAAATGATTCATTATTATATTCCTAGACAATCATTGATAGTATAGAAGCCTGCCGGCTGATCGACAAGCCATTTCGCTGCACGGATCGCCCCTTTGGAAAAGGTCTCACGGCTGGTAGCGGTATGATTAAGCTCCAAGAATTCACCATCGTTATAGAAACCGACCGTATGGCGACCGACAATGTCGCCACCACGAAGCGCCATCACTGCGATCTCATCTTTACTCCTCGCTCCTACCTGTCCGTCACGACCGCTTACACGTACTTCGTTCAAGTCAAGTCCACGTCCTTTGGCAGCGAACTCGGCAAGTGTCAATGCCGTACCGCTTGGTGCATCGACTTTATGTCTATGGTGCTGTTCTACGATCTCAATATCGAAGTCTTTCAGTGTTGCGGAGACCTGTTCTACCAGTTGCTTGAGCAGTGCGATCCCTGCCGACATATTCGAAGAGTAGAGTACCGGCATCTCTTTTGCTGCTTCTGTTAGAAGGTTTTGCTGATGCTCGGTAAACCCTGTGGTCGCAACAACCAAGGGCGTAGGATTTTTCAGTGCCGCTTCACAAAGCGCCTCTGTCGCTACAGGTGCGGAGAAATCGATGATCACATCACACGCTTCAAGCAGTGCATCCATACTGTTGGTGATCAGCACATCATCCGGCACATCTGTTTTAAGCTCATCAAATACATGCAGTCCTGCCAGAGTCAATGCATCATCTTCCAAAATATTCTTAATGAGGTGTTCCCCCATTCTTCCCGTACTTCCTACAATACCTACTTTTGCCATCTTACGCTTGCTCCTGAATATATGAAATTACCTGTAGTGCTGCTGTTGCACCGTCACCTGCTGCACAAACCACCTGTTTAGGTGCTTCAATACGCATATCTCCTGCGGCATACAGCCCTTCGACCGATGTACGCATACGCAGATCGACCACCACCTGTCCCCAGTCGTTCATCTTGCAGATAAAACTGCCGTCTTCTTGTTTGAGAACCCTGTTATTTACATCATGCCCGACAAATACAAAGATACCCGGAGTTTCAAGTATCTGTGTCTCTTCACTCTTAAGGTTCTTGACACGTACGGCATTTACACCCATCGCATCACCCAGAACCTCATCGACCACAGAGTCCAATACAAGGTGAATATTCTCTTTCTGCTTGACACGCTCCACTGTCGAAGGTGCCGCTCTAAAAGTATCACGTCTATGTACCACATAAACGTCCGAAGCGATATTGGAGAGGTAAAGTGCCTCTTCAAGTGCCGTGTCACCACCGCCTAATACGGTTACAGGCTTACCTTTGTAGAAGAAACCGTCACAAGTCGCACAGGTACTCACCCCACGACCAAAAAACTCCTCTTCACCTTTGAAACCCGCACGTTTTGGCGTACTTCCCGTACAGACGATAGCAGTTTTTGCCTCTACAGTATCACCACCTTCAAGCGTAATGGTAAAGTGCTCTCCGGTCTTACTCACGCGCTCGACCTTCTTCATCTCATGTTTAAGACCAAAGTGGAAACACTGCTCCTGCCATGTGTTCATAAAATCCATTCCGGTCTTTTCATGGTCGAAAAAGCCGGGATAGTTCTCGATCTCACTACTTTGTGTGATCTGCCCACCGGGCATTCCCACTTCAAAGAGTACGACATTTTTCAATCCGCCGCGTGTAGCATAGAGCCCTGCGGTCAATCCCGCAGGTCCACCACCGATAATTGCACAATCTAACATCGTTATATCCTTAAAATTGTTAAACAAAGACTTAGGCTAATTATACACTTTAAATACTTGGTTAATAATTTTAAGAGGGGTATTCAGGAAAGGTTTACAAGGAGAAAGTCTCCTTGTAAAAAATAAACTTATACAAGCGCGTTAAGTTTTTCTGCAAATGCGTCTTTGGATGCAGCACCGACCATTTGGTCAACCACTTCTCCGTCTTTAAAGAAAAGGATCGCTGGGATCGATCTAATTCCATATTTAACAGCAAGCTCTTGTTGCTCATCTGTGTTCACTTTTGCGATCGTTGCTTTTCCGTCGAAGTCTTCCGCAAGCTCTTCGATAACCGGTGCGATCATTCTACAAGGTCCACACCATGGAGCCCAGAAGTCTACCATTGTTACACCTTCTGCTACTGTTGCATCAAAGTTCTCACTTGTTAATTCTACATATTTTGCCATGTTCATATCCTTTAGATTTAGTTTTATCTGAAGATTATAGCTAAATTTCATTAATGCGCAAAAGAGGCACACTGCCTGTTACACCATAGTAGGGTAAATTGCCACTAATCGCAACCTATGTAATAGGCAGAGGAACCTCTTCATACGCTGCAGAGCGTGTCCCCGATATTGCCCGGTTCGACACACCTTTGACCGTATAGACAAAAGAGATCTTCGGTTGGTCGGTCAGATTCTTATTGGCACGGTGCAACAGTTTACAATGAAACAGTACGACATCCCCTTTTTTAAGAGGGTGTGAGGTCTTTGTCTCAATAAGTGCATGATTTTGCGGCGTATCTTCTCGAAAATACTCTTTCTCATCAAACTGATCAGAAGAAAATGCCATCTTATGGCTTCCTGGAATAAACTCCAGAACCCCATTGTCACTATACTCTTCATCCAGTGCCAACCAGACGGAGACAAGATTGTCGTTCTCAAAATTCCAATAGCGAAAATCCTGATGCCAACGTGTTTCAGTGGAGGTGTGAGGCATCTTTGTCATAATAGAGTTATGGTGTGCGATCGTAATGGTCGGTGCCTCACCTAGAACCTGTTTTAGTATGGGACGTATCGCTTCATTCTCCATCCATTGACGAAAAACAATATCACGATGATAAACTTGACGCAACCTGCGCACGGTCACTTGCCCCTCTACCAAATGGGACTTCCCGTCCGAAATGAGCTTCCGTTCCTCTTTGGTCTTACCGACATACTCCATCTCTGTCTCTATCGGGGGAACCTTATGTTTCAAATGTGCTTGTGCAATATCTTTTATCGTATCACAGAGCGCTTTATCGGCAAACCCTTCAAGCCGTAAGAAACCATCTGCATTAAACTGTTCCAGCTGTGCCTGTGTCAACATCATAAGCATGCCTTTGCAAGGAGATTAAAAGGCATTATAGCACAAGATGAACCAAATCCCTACTACTTCTTTTTATTGTAGCATGCTTCAGAATAAAAGAGCCCGAATTTCTTATTGCGCCCCTCTTTATAGCGTTGAGTTGAATACTTCGTTGCAATAGGGTTACACTCATCGATCCACTCATCCAACGCATATACCTTCACCTTCTTAAATCCCATTTTACGGAAGATATCCGCTTCTAAAGATGCTCTATGCCCCGTATTGCAAACAACGATCAAGTTATCATAGATAAGCTTGTCATCATCATCGAGCACAAAGTTGGCGATCGCCATTTCCGGTGTCTGCCTACCCACACGTACACTCCCTTTAATATGTGCACCTGCCCACTCTTCGGCCGTACGGACATCGACGACTAATGCTTTTTTTGTCTTTATCGCCTCTTTAACCTCATCCGTACTTGCACGCATACCGTTTTTAATATTCTCTTGAAGCAATCTATCTGCCATCTCATGGTACGAAATAAACTCTCCTGCTTGTAGCACATTGACGATAAATAGCAGCCCAACTATAATGTAACGTAATTTCATATTTAATCCTTGATTATTTTTGGCGGATTATAGAGCAATCAATATTATTTGTAAAATATATAAAACTTGATATAATCATTGAAAAATACAATAAGAGAAATTATGACATTGAAAGAACTGGATCTATTCTATGCACTTACAGAGAATCCTCACGTCTCACAACTGGCTAAAGAACGCAATATCAGCCAATCAGCAGTCTCCCTGGCGATCCGATCTTTGGAGAAAAAACTCTCCGAACCGCTCTTCGATCGCATTGGAAAAAAACTGATACTCAATGAGAGAGGACGATTTTTCAAAGAGCGAACCTATGAACACTTTCTGGTACTGAAGGAGGCACAACACTGCTTTACCGATCATAAACTTGCAGGAAGACTTTACATCGCTTCAAGCAAGAGTATCGGTGAGTTTATTATGCCTCAGATCCTCTATGACTTTCACTCAGAACATACGGATGTCACCCTCAGCCACAACATACGAAACTCCGCAGACATCCTTAAAGCTCTAATGGAAGGTACGATTGATATCGGCTTCGTCGAAACAGTCTGTAAAGAAGCGGATCTCATCAAACACACACTCGGAACCGATCAGCTTATCGTTGTCTCAAGTGATCCAGATCTTGCAAACAAGACTTACTATATTGACCAGCTTTTTACCAGAAAGTGGCTTCTAAGAGAAGAGGGGTCAGGAACACGAGAGGTTTTCTTGAACCGTTTAGGCACTTTGGCAAAATCACTGCCTGTTTTTATGCATTTTCATGAGTTTGAAGAAGTAAAGACATTGCTACGCAACAATAAAGAGGCCATCACCTGCATTTCACGGTATGCTGTACAGAAGGCATTGAAGAACAAAGAGCTTTATGAGGTCACACTACACAACATGACATTTGAACGAAACTTCTACATGGTCTACCACAAAAACAAATACCAAAGCAAACTCTTTGACACTTTTACAGATTTTGCTAAAAAGGCCTTTGCTAAAGCGTCACATTCTCAATAAACTCCACCTCTTCCCCACGAATGATCAATGCATCAATAGAGAACGCCAGCGCTATCTGTTTACTTTTCATATAGTAATGGGCGGAGTTTACCACTTTCTTCAACTTAGCAGATGTTACATTATAGACCGGATCAAAATCCGCTTTCCCTGACTTCACTTCTATAAAATGCAGGACATCATCCTTTTGAGCAACAATATCGATTTCCCCTAGCTTTCGGGCAAAGTAGTTCCTCTCTACAATGACAAACCCCTCCTGCTCCAAAAAAGCCGTTGCCAGATCTTCACTTGCATTACCAAAGAGTTTGGGAAGTTCACGCATCTTCTTCTCCCCGCAAAAACCCCATCACTTTTGCATCAGTCTCTTTAGTTTCGGCTATGAGTTCATCAAGAATTTTGTAGATAGTGTGAAACTCCTTGCTGTTCTTTCGCTCCAGTTCAATAAGTTGCTTCGCCAACGCATTGTAGTGCAACGAAAATTCTCTGAGCTTCGTAAAGGTACGCATAATCTCGATGCTTACCTGTACCGCCACTTTACTTTTGAGTACGGCAGAGAGCATATAGACACCGTTTTCGGTAAAGGCATAGGGAAGATATTTTCTGTGTTTACCGCGCCCTGTTTTTTCTAAGGTCACAAATTGTGACCTTAAAGAATCATACTCACCTTCTGTAAGTTGAAACCTAAAATCATCAGGAAATCGTTCAATATTACGCTTCACTGCCTGGTTAAAAACCTTCGTCTCTACCTGATACAGCGCAGCCAAATCTTCATCCAGCATAATCTGCTTACCCCGCAATGTATATATTTTATGGTGTATCGGTTCTGTCAGTTCAAACATCAATCCTCCTCTGTAATGCCACAAATTGTGACCTCAAGTTTCATAAGAGAAGTATGGCAAAAAAAGAAAAAAAGGAGAAAAAATATGTCAGATTGTCATATTCTCAATCCTTTTTTACTGACTTTTCCATAATAAATATCTCAAGGGTTATACCAAACTTTTTGTAAGTTTCTATCCACTCACGCCAGCTCACCCACGTTCTACCTTTTATAAAAATACGAATATCCTCCAATACTTCAAATACCATACAACTTTGTAAATCTTCTTTCTCTCTGTATCCGACTTCTTGCATCAACCTTCTGCTGACCTGTACGAACCGATAGGTTTCGATCTGCTTTTCATACTCTTTTTGGATCTCTTGAAAAAGTACGGTCTGCATGGGAATTGCCAATGCAATCTTTTTATCCAGCAGCTTTCGATAATTATACCTATTTGTTACCCTGTAGACACTCATATCACATAAACCAGAATATCTTCTGTTCTTATCAGAAAAATCAATCTGCAACTCTTCCCATCTTCTTGGAATGATCACCTCTTTTTGCGGAGTAACGATCACCTCTTTCAAATCATGATAGAGAGGATGTTCAAAAAAATCTTTTGGTACCTTGGTACTATATGCTCTTGGTTGGTTATTTTTATGGCGTTGTTGTTCTTTGGTCTTCTCTTTTTGTTCCAAAGCTTCCAAAAACGCTTCTATCTTCCCTTTAAAAAGTGCCAACGCCTCTTTTTCCTGAACCAACTCATCCACATACTCCCCAAAGACCTCATCTCTAACCTCATTGTTGATGTCAATGCCGTCACGGTACATACAGAATACCTTTTTTCTTTCTCCTGCGAATACTGCACATCAACGCTGCTGCACGGTTATATCCTATACCAAGCTTTCTTTGAAGGTAAGCAATAGAGTAGTTTCTTTGCACAAGCACCACCTTTTTTGCCTCTCTTAAAAGCTTTTTCTCATCTCGTTTCATTTTCTTCGGTTGACTTTAGCCAGTCAGGCATTAACGTATAGTGTTCCAAATGTTCATCTATATAGGGAGCAATATCCGAATCTTTCATTTGGCAAAAGAGCTCTTCCCATAAAAGCACCTTTGCTCTACTCTCTTTTAACACACGCCAATCACTTATCGTCTCATGCCCATAAGAGAGAAGGTAATAGAGCTCGCACTCCCACTTCCCAGAGTCACTTAAACTCTTTTGTAATCTCTCATAGAGTGTCATATTTTGTTTTACAGAAGAGGAGAGAGCCTTAATCTCAATCATCACCACTTTTTTATTCTCTTGATCAATATGTACAATATCTGGGCTTAGATTATCAAAGTCTTTGTGCCATTTATCAATATGAAATAGCCTATTATTTAGTTTTCCTTCCACAATGGTATTGTGACTATTCCATCTTTTAAAAGAGAGTCTCTCTACTTCAGATAACCAAGTATCACTTTTTTTTGATTCATACGAAGAGTGATAAACACCTAAGCTTTTATTATTTTTTCCCATCCAAATGGTAGAAAGTTGCATGATTGCATTCCAACGACTTTCTGAGTGAGAAAATCCATTCTTTGCTCTAAAGAGATAGGTGGCATTTTGTTTTGTTGTATTAAAATAGACAGGTACAACAGCTGTAAGTTTACAACTATTGGCATACTCCAGTAACTTCATCATAATAGAACTTTTATTGTAAATAAAAAAAATAGCCCCATCACTCTCACGTATAAGCTTTTTATTGGAGTTATCCAAACTTTGAGGATGTTGCCCTACCTCGTTAACTTCATACCCTAAAGACTTGACATACGCAATAAGCAATCCATTATGAATTTTTCCTACCGTAAACTGATAGTTAGCAGGATCAAAACCATTCACAATACGATAGATATCCTCCTTATAGCTTTCAAAAGTATCCTTCTCATTGAGCTTTTTACTCGATAAGAGTACCAGATTGGTCTTTCTCTTATCATTCATAGCTCTGCAACTTTTTGTTGAAGAAGCTCTTTATGCTCTTTGATATAAAACTCAAGTGCTTCATTGATTGCGTGACTCATATCATGCTCATCTAAAATACCTACCATTTGAAAAAGTTTCATCTTTTTGACTACCTCATCATTAAGTGCCACCATTGAACCCCCCTCTGATGCACTCACCTCTTCATACATAAACTCTACTGCTTTAAGTACTCTCTCTCCTCTTGTACGTCCCTCTACTCCATGACTACTGGCATACTCTAATATTTTAGTGTAGAGACTCTCTTTCATATCCAATCTTTTTTTACTCTCTTCTTGACTCATTTTTTACCTCCACTCTTTTGAATACACTCTGCATCTAGACATCTTTGAATTGCAGCTATCACAAACTCCCCTTGGGTTGCAGATTTACTTTTAAGTTGGTTCTCTTGAGCATATTCCAAGAGTGCTGTATAGAGTTCCATTGGAATATCGACCTGTTTTGTACGCTTCATTACATCTCCTCAAAGATAATTTCTTAAGTCATTTCACTTAAGTAGATTAATTATGGCACAAAATAGATTAAATTGGAATAAAATGGAAACAGAAGGATTTTTTGTTAAATTTAGAGAATCCATTATCTTTCGGATTCTCTACTCTCTTTAGCTACATGCCACCTCATCCCCCACAGGGATCACATCAACCTTCACAGACTTGAAACGTGCCGTCATAATAAGCTCATCACACTCATCACCAAAGAGTGCATTAATGCGGCTCTTGGCATGGTGGAAGGTACAAAAAAGCGTTTTCGACTTTACCTTTTCGGTATATTTCACCGTGAGCGCTTCACTCTCACCATATTCACTTTTCAGTATCACACGATCACCAAACTTCCCTTCATCCTCGATTGGTGCGAGTAGAACATCCTCGTCATACTTCGTATCGAGCTTACTGCTTCTCTTTGTCTGTGCCGCATTGTTGTAGTGTGCGAGTGTACGACCGGTTGTCAGGTAGTACCCCTCCAGAGAGTCATTGTAGAACTTCTTCTCCAATATCTCCTGCACCATCCCTCTTGGTTCATACTGCTTATAGACATAACGCCCCAACCCATCTTCGGTACGGAAGTCAAGCAGGTGAAGCACCGGCGTATCTTCATGGTAGATCGGCCACTGCATCCCGCGTTTTCTGTGTCGCTCAAGTCTGTAGTAGTCTGCACCGCTAAAGCGTCTTGGTGCGACCACCCGTACCTCATTCCATACATCTTCGGACGTTTTAAAATGGAAATTCTCGCCATCCCCAAGCTTCTGTGCCATCTGGGTCAATACTTCCCAATCATCCGGAAGATTAGACTGTACCAAGGGCTGAGAGAGGTGCAGTCTTCGCATTGCATTGACATAGACACCGGTCTTCTCGTAGGCACTTTTTACCCCAATGACGACATCGGCATGCTGTGCAATATCATTCATAAAGAGCTCTTGTACCATCAGGAACTCAAGCTGATCGATCGCCTTTTCAATCTTGTTGATATTAGGATGGATATGGGTAATATCCTCTCCCATATTGAGCACTGCCTTAATACGCCCTTCAAGTATTGCATCCACAAGCTGAGGGGTCATCAACCCTACCTCTTTAGGCTCTTGATAATCAGGTACATAGTATGGCAGACACCCCATATCACATGCACCCTGTACATTGTTCTGTCCTCGAAGCGGCATCAACCCCGCACCACTCTTTCCAACATTACCAGTCATCAATGCCAGGTGTGTGATCGCCATTACCGCGTAGGAGCCGTCCAGGTGCTCTGTAATCCCAAGCCCCCAGAAGATCATCGACTTTTTCAGTGCATACTCACGAGCGATATTGGGAATCATCTTGGCAAGATACTCATACCCCTCAACATCTTTGAAGAATTCAGGATTGGCATACGGGTCATTCAATATCTTCTCTTTGAACGTATCAAAGTCTTTGGTACGGTTCTGAATAAAGCTCTCATCATACAACTCTTCATCGATGATCACATACGCCATCATGTTCAAAATAAGCAGATTCGCTTCATACGGGATCACACAGTTATACTTTGCAAGACGTGCCAGTTTTGTTTCACGTACATCGATGACAGCAAGATTATTGTGTTTCTTTGCCATATCGACCATACGGTTGGCGATGATCGGGTGTGCCTCCATGGTGTTGGAGCCGATAACCACAATGAACTCCGTTTCATAAATATCATTGTACGGATTGGTCGCAGCACCCTCACCGATGGTCGCACGCATCCCTTTGAGGCTTGGAGAGTGGCAGACACGGGCACAGTTGTCTACATGCGGAGACTCCATCGTCTCACGGCAGAACTTCTGGAATGCATAGGCACTCTCGCACGATGTTCTTGCCCCACCGATGGCACAGAACGCATCTCGTCCGTATGTTTTCTTGATCTCATCAAGTTTCATCGCAGCGATCAAGGTTGCCGTATCAAGATCACAGGTCATATAGTCACTGTTAAACTCTGTCAGCTTATCGGCTACAGCTTTGACAATGTGTGGGTTTTTCTCCAAAAAGCCCTTTTTGATACGCGGTTCCCTGATACGGTCTTTGGCATCAACAAAATCATACCCGTACTTTCCCTTGATACAGAGCTTTCCTTCAGAGACCACCCCGTCTTTCTGGGCATAGACCTTAACGATCTTATTATTTTCCACCACACCGGTAATATCACACCCTACACCACAGTAGGTACATACGCTCTCTATCTCTTGCCGCCCGTTTTCATTGATCTTTTTTGTCATCTGTATGCCCTTTTTGAAACAAATATTTCCCACATCGGTATAATTAGGAGTAAATCTATCCTATTTATGCTTAAACTCATACGCTTTTATGTGTCACTTGTTATGATCTGCCAAATTATAACAAAAAAGGATCTAATATGTTTACAATCAATATAACAAAAGAGTGCGGATGTTTCAAAAAAAGCGCCTATGAGAACAATATGACTTTTGAGAGTAAAGACGACGCACTACTACAAGCAAAACTGATGGAGAATCATATGAATCAGAAATTCTATCAAAAACATACATTTTGGGTAGAAGAGGATGGTAATACATTCCGTATCAACGTAGCGGAAAGAGTAAGAGAGTCTCACTCGGGTGGATGCTGCGGTAGTGGACACTGCTCGTAACGGGTGAGGAGTGAGGAGTGAGGAACGATAACCTCTTCTCTCTTCCTTAAACCACCCTCAGCACTTAATCTATTTAAAGTTCCCAAATACCAGTGGTGCTTTCAACTCATCCATCTTTCTGACCAGTGTGATCACTGCCTGAAGATCATCGATCTTTTTCCCACTGACACGTATCTCATCGCCTTGTATCGCCGGCGTTACTTTTAATTTCGCATCTTTGATCGCTTTAACGATCTTTTTTGCTTCATCTTTCTCGATACTATCGACAATACGGTAGATCACTTTCACGTTCCCACCGCTGATTCCTTCGGTCTTTACCTCTTCTAATGACTTTGGAGAAAGCCCTCTCTTGATCATTTTAGAGATAACGATATCTTTCAATGCATCGATCTTACTGTCACTGGAACTTGAAAGGTTCAATACCTTAGCCTTCTCATTCAAGTCAATATCAACCATGATACCCTTAAAGTCAAAGCGGCTTCCAACCTCTTTTTTTGCCTGTTCAATGGCATTTTTCATCTCCATCATATCAAGCTTCGCACTAATATCAAAGTAATGATCCTTTGCCATTATCGACCTCCTTACTTTTCGATACGCATCATTGCGATGCTACCGTGTACAACATCGAGTGTTTCAAGTGCCTTGATCGCATCTTGCATTTTGCTCTCTTGTGTTTTATGTGTTGTAAAGAGCAGTTTTGCAATATGTGCATCACTTGTTGGTTTTTGAAGCATTGATTCGATCGAAATACCGAATTCACCCAATTTGGATGTGATCGCAGCAAGTACACCACTCTTATCATCTACTTCCAGTCGCAGGTAGTACTGTGTCACGATCTGCTCTTTTGGAAGTAGCTTCAATCCCGACTCCAGACCTTTTTTGTACCCAAGCATCGGTCCCTGGTTTCCACGGACAATATCTACAATATCAGCAATAACAGCCGAAGCAGTCGCATCACCACCTGCACCCGGACCATAGTACATCGTCTCGCCTACACGGTCACCCACCACAGTTACCGCATTCATTACCCCATCAACTTTGGCGATCATACTCTCCTGTGGGATCATCGTCGCATGGACACGAAGTTCCACACCCTCACCTACATTTTTGGCAATACCAAGTAGTTTGATCTCATATCCGAACTCTTTAGCAAACGCGACATCGGTCTGTGTAATATTCTCAATTCCCTCGATCAAAATATCTTCAGGCTTCGCATCGATCCCATAAGCGATAGATGCCAAGATAAGCAATTTATGTGAAGCATCGAACCCACCCACATCAAAAGTCGGATCGGCTTCCGCATATCCAAGCTCCTGTGCCTCTTTGAGTATCGCTTCATACTGTGCACCTTCATTGATCATCTTAGTCAGCATATAGTTACACGTACCGTTCATAATACCCTGAATGGTGTTAATATGGTTTGCCGCTAAACCTGTTCTCAACGCACCGATAATAGGGATACCTCCAGCCGTACTCGCTTCATACATCAATGGAATATCCCCTGCGATCTCCTGTAGCTCATAACGATGATAGGCAAGCAGTGCTTTGTTCGCAGTCACGACTGCCTTACCGTTCTCAAGTGCTTTCTTAACCAAGGAATACGGCTCTTCCACACCCCCCATCAACTCAACAACAATATCAATTTCAGGATCATTTATGATCTCTTCAGCATTGTCTGTTAAATAGATATCGACATCTCTTTCTTTTGTTAGATCACGTACGACACCCGATTTGACAACAATCTTCTTTCCTGCTCTCGCTTCGATCACATCGGCATTATCCACTAGGATCTTTGCAACACTTTCACCTACCGTACCGACACCAAGAATTCCTATCTTAACCATGTTGTTTTTCCTCTTCAAGGGTTTTTAAAAAACGTTTAATATTACGTGCTGCCTGGCGAATACGCTTCTCATTCTCGATCAATGCGATACGGACATAACGATCACCATACTTACCAAAACCGATCCCTGGACTAACTGCAACACTAGCTTCTTGAAGCAGGCGCTTGGAGAATTCCATCGATCCCATGTTCATATCAAGTGCGACTTGTGGTAGTTTTGCCCAGATGAACATACTCGCGTTAGGCTTTTTTAACTCCCATCCGGCATTGGTAAAGGCTTCGATCATCACATCTCTACGTTTACGATAGCGAGGGATGATCTCCTCGTCAGGTACATAGTCATGCTCATCCAAAGCTACCGTTGCCGCTACCTGTATCGGAGTGAACATCCCATAATCCAACCAGGACTTGATCGCCTGTAGTGCACCAATAAGCTTCTTGTTCCCGACAATGAACCCTACACGCCATCCAGCCATATTGTATGACTTAGAAAGTGTATAGGACTCGACCGCCACATCCTTGGCTCCTTCTACCTGCATGATAGAAGGTGTTTTGTAGCCGTCAAACGTAATGTCAGCATAAGCGATATCAGAAATAATATAAAAACGCTTCTCTTTTGCCAATGCGACCAAACGTTCATAGAACTGCGGAGTCACTGTTGCTGTACTTGGGTTGTGCGGAAAGTTCACCACAAGGAATTTTGGTTTCGGGATCGAATTATCAAGCGCATCCTCCACATCCTCCAAGAACTTATCTTCGTTCACTTCAAATGTATCTTCATCAAATGTCACTTCCATCTTCTCGACATTCGCACCGGCAAGAATGAATGCTTGAGAGTGGATCGGATATGTTGGGTCTGGTACGATCGCAACATCACCGGGATTCGTGATTGCCTGAACAAGGTGAACATACCCCTCTTTACTTCCCATGGTCGCGACCACTTCCGTATCAGGATCAAGATCCGTACCATACTTACGCTTATACCAATTACTCATTGCCAAACGTAATTTATAGATCCCCTTACTTGCACTATACCCATGTGTTTTAGGCTTACGTGCCGTTTCACATAGTTTATCAATGATCGGTTTAGGCGTCGATGCATCCGGATTCCCCATTGAAAAGTCAATAATATCTGCACCCTCACGACGCATCTTCATCTTGATATCATTGATCTCTGCAAAAATATATTTAGGTAAACGATTTATCTTTTCAAACTGGATTTCATTAAACATTACATCCCTTTTCAGTGTTCTTGTGTTTCATTCTTCTCATGACTCAGAGTGATCGTTTTTACAACCACACTATCTTGCGGAGTCTCCTCGGCGATTGCATGCTCAATACTTAATGCCGGATCATTATCTACCTCTTCTTGGATACTCTCTGCCATCTTGTCCTCATTAAAAGGTAAAAGTCCCTGAAGCTGCGTTCTATCAAACTGTGTCGTAAAATACCATGATGCCACACCTAAAAGAAGTATCACCGTAAAGATAAAGAGCTTTGATCTCCCCTGTCTCTTTTCAACGACCGGTGTTGCATCCAATACGACCCCATTATCATCAACATGTGACTGATAATAGGCTGATGCCTCTTCTCTCAAAGAAGAGAGGTCCGCTCCATACTCACGTTCAATGATCGAGATGAAGCCCATTGTCTTCACTTTTTTCAAAATATCGAACTCTCCTGCAAATAGTGCCTCTAGATTCTCTTCCGATATATTGGTCTTTTTTGAGATATCTTTTACTGTATAGTGTTCTTGTAGTTCATTCAACTGCATATCCCATCCTATGTATTAAAATCGCAGCCGCTGCGCTTACGTTCAAAGAATCAAACTCATGCTTCATCTCGATCGATATCAATCGATCCAGTTTTGCACGGGCTTTTTTAGAGATCCCACGCCCCTCACTTCCCATTACTAGAAGTCGTTTTTGAGCAAAATTCATCTCCTGAATAGGTGCACCTTCCATTGCCGCACCATACGATGTGAAACCTATCTGTTTTAACTCATTTAGTACATCGAGGATATTTGGTTCTATCACAAACGGCATATCCAACATTGCCCCTGAGCTTGTACGTGTTATCGCTGCAAGGTTCAACTGCTTCACCCCTGATGCGATCACTGCATCCACACCAAGAGCATAAGCACTTCTTACGATCGCACCGATATTTCCGACATCCGTCAACCCATCAAGTACTATAATGAAATCACTATGCTTTACATCCGAAAGCAATAAAGGCTCTATCTCCGAGATCTCTAGGAGTATCCCTTGATGATTCCCCCCTTTACTCATAGACTGAGCCCATTTCTCTTCCAAAAACTTTATTTTATCGTGGAACTTGTGAAATAGCGCTTGAGGCAAAATCCCTTTTTTCGCGATATAGACCGTCTTAACTCGCTCTGCATGTCTTGTCATTGCATACAGGCATACCTGTTTTCCATAAATAATCATAAGGGATTTTATCTAATTTTTACTTGGAATTAGAGTGTTCAGTAATTTCCAGACAATAAACTCTACTGATTTACAAGCTCCTGATACCACTCTTTGACCGTTCTTTCACTCATTCGAGAAAGAAGCTTTGCTTTAACCTTAGGAGGAATATCTGCATGATATATTTCCGAGAATGTAAGTACTGGTGTATCATCATACACACCATGCACAACAGCAACCCACTCCCCTCGTATTGTCTCTTTTGAGAGCTGTTCGTACAAAGTACGGACACTTCCACGATAATAATGCTGATAGCGTTTACTGATCTCTTTTGCTAAAAACAACTCACGGTCAGGATCAATGGTCATCATCTCTTCCAAAAGCTTCTCTAAACGATGCGGAGCTTCGTAAAGAACTGTATTGTACGCACTGGACATCAACTCTTCCAGTGCACTGGAACGCTCCTTACCTTTATGAGGCAAGAATGCATAAAAGAGGAATTTCCCCTCTTCAAAACCAGATGCTGCATAGGCTGTAGTAACCGCTGATGGACCAGGCAGTACATCATAGTCAATACTATGTTCTTGACAATAAGCAACAAGCAATTGACCAGGGTCAGAAATAACAGGCATTCCTGCATCACTTACATATACTACTTCCTTATCTGTCAAGATACTTCCATACTCTTCAAGTCGTGCTTTACCGTTATGTTCATTAAAGGAAATAAACTCTGCGTCAGGATAACACATACCAAAACGCTCTTCTAAAAGCTTTAGTAAATGTTTTGTATTACGGGTATCTTCACAAAAAAAGAGTTCTGCTTGTTCAAAAAGCTTTAGTGCACGAATTGTAATATCTTGGGGATTACCGATAGGTGTAGGAATAAAAGTAAGCATTGGTGCCTAATGAGTTAAAATGTTATCTGAAGCCGAAGCTTCAGAAAAGGTGGTTTAGCTAAGTTTATATTTGTTTTTAAACTTCTCTACTCTACCGGCAGCATCGACGATCTTCTCAGAACCTGTAAAGAACGGGTGACACTCATTACAAATATCGATTGACATTTCCGGCTTGTTAGATTTTACTTCAAACTCGTTTCCACAAGCACACTTTACTTTACATTCCATATAGTCAGGGTGAATACCTTTTCTCATCTTGAGACCTTTTAAATAGTTATTTTTAAACGCAAACAGTTGCGTAAGTGACCTCAAGGGTCAATAATTGATGACAGGCAACTAACCTGTTCTAGCCTTCGGCTCTTCCATACCTTGCGGTAGGGTCGTTGCAACAGTCTTAGCTGAGACAACTTTTAGGGCAGTATTATACCCAGAAAATTTTAAAATAATTTGAACCCATTAAGAACTAAAACTTAATGCCCATCCATATACGTCGGATAGATAAACTTCTCCTCTATCTCTACTCTTTTGGTCAATACCTTACCAACGGTACCAAGATCCGAAAGAAACACATCCTTATTACGCTTATAGTTCTCCCAATCTGAATATTTTTTACTAAAGAACTTAACCTCTTTTAAAATATCCCCCATATTTTCTTGTAAGGCTTTTAAATGTTCTAAATGCTAAGCATCATGGTATGAAGTATTTTTCGAAGAATTTGCTAAGGAATTAGCGGCGTAATTGAGGTGAAATTGCACTTGTGATTTGAATGGGCGTGATAAAAAGCTGGTAATACATTGAAGAGCATAAAATTAACAGTGAAGTGATAAGAAGTATTGGGATCAATTGTAAGAGTG
>Ga0256837_1000085_pt1 | contig 82032 bp, 77 predicted proteins | sample 4562384metaG_FD_185976 | JGI IMG/M metagenome (GOLD analysis project Ga0256837, IMG submission 185976) | Hydrothermal vent microbial communities from Guaymas Basin, Mexico - 4561-384 | ecosystem: Environmental > Aquatic > Marine > Hydrothermal vents | place: Mexico: Guaymas Basin | collected...
AAATGGTGGAGAACTGATTAAAGTAAATCCACAATACACTTCTCAAACTTGTAATAGATGTGGTCATATATCAAAAGAGAATAGACAATCACAAAGTAAGTTTGTATGTACTTCTTGTGGGCATACTACTAATGCAGATATAAATGCTTCATTAAACATACTTGACCGTGAGATTCATGGCAATAATGCTTCTCTTCAAATAGCTAGTTAAGCTATGGAATAAGAATCCACCTCCTTTAGGGGTGGAGTATCAAGAAGAATGCCTTTAACACCTATAAATCATAGTTTTTTAACTAAATATGTTATAATTCAAACCATATAAAAAATAGGTAAATATATGTCTGATACTAATAATGAAACTCTTCGTATTATCTCAAATGAAACTAAAGATTCAATAGATCAACTGCATATAGTTACTCCTAGTATCTATGCATCTATTTTTAAAGAATTTGCTTCTAATCATAATACAGAGATAGATAATGAACAAAACCTCTCAACGGACCTGCTTCAAATAGAAAGTTTAACATTAACAAACCTACAAGTTGAGGTAAGTAAAAATGTTGAAAGTTTAAGTTCAAGTACCGTCAAAGCTATTGGTGCGATTCAAGATAAAGATGAACTAAAACTTGCTGAAGTTTTAGAAGAAACTAAAAAATTAAAAGCTGAAATTGAGCAACTTAAAATTTCTCTTTATAAAGATGAACTTACAAATGTAAATAATAGAAAATGGCTTCATGATAACTATGTAGACCATGATACAAGAAAATTTCAAGAAGCTGGTGTTTTAGCAATAATTGATTTAAACTATTTTAAAATAGTTAATGATGTCCATGGTCATATACTTGGAGATAAAGTCTTAATATTTATCGCAGATCAGCTCAAAAAAAGTGAATATGATACTATCAGATATGGTGGTGATGAGTTTCTAATAGTCTTTCCTGCTGATGTAAGTGAAAGTGATGCCTTTATGGTATTAAATGATATTCGAGAAAGTGTTTTATCTAAAAAAATAAAAGGTCGAACAGGGTCATTTACTATGAGTTTTTCTTTTGGGATAGAACAATATAACAAGGGAGATGAACTTTCTTCTATTATAGAAAGAGCAGATACAAAAATGTATAAAGATAAAATAAAAATTAAAGAGAGAGTTTCATCTATCTAAAAAATCGTAACTAATCAGCTTATACTAAATCCCTAAATTTAGCAAACACATAACGTAAACTATCGCTATTAATGGCAGTGATGTAAGTGGTATTAGTTCGGAGTATCTTACTGTTCGTTTGATAATCGCCCATAGGCTGTACTTTTATTTGCATTTTTTCTCTTTTTTTGTTAGATTGTATTAAAATATAGATAAGGATAGAAGTATTATGCAATTTTTTAAAGAGTTAGAAAATATTTTAGAGATTAAAAACCCAAAAGATAAAATAGCACTATTTAACAGTTTTTATAAACAATATAAAAAAGATGAAATGAGCTTTGAAAAAGATTTCACACCAAAAGAGTTTACAGAACCCTCTTATGATGAAGTATGTAAAATAATCCCCCCTCAAAATGTTCCAAAGCGTAAAAACTTAACAACCGTAGATGGACAGATAAATTTGCTTCATGCTATTGCTCATATAGAGTATTCAGCTATTGATTTGGCACTTGATGCTAGTTATCGTTTTATTGGTCTTCCTAAAAAATATTATGATGATTGGTTAGAGGTGGCAGATGATGAGATAAGACATTTTTTGATGTTGGAAGAGCTTTTAAATGAGTTGGGTGCAGAGTATGGAGATGTTGAGGTGCATAATGCACTCTTTGAAGCTTCACAAAGAACACAAACTTTAGTAGAGCGTATGGCAGTTGTTCCACGCTATTTAGAAGCAAATGGTTTAGATGCTACTCCTATGATTTTAATAAAACTTAAAAAATTACCTCATAACAAGATGATACAAAAGATAATAGAGGCTCTTGAAATTATTTTAGATGAAGAGATAGACCACGTAAAAAAGGGTGATGTTTGGTTTAACTATGCTTGTGAAAAAGATACTCTTTCTTCAGATATATATTTTGAGATTATAGACAGATACTATCCACAAGGATTTTTACGTCCCAAAAATTTAAATATAGATGCAAGAAAAGATGCAGGTTTTAGTTGTAGTGAGTTAAATTTTATGGCAAAAAAAGATATTTGTTAAATATTTACTAGCCTTAGATATAATTAAAAAACTTAAAGAATTTTAAAGGTTTCCAATATAATGAGTAAATATTCACAAATAACACAATACTTAGAACACTTCTTAGATAATGAAGTTCGTAAAACAGGTATTAAAAAAGTTGTTATCGGTTTGAGTGGTGGGCTTGATTCTGCTGTTGTGGCAGTATTGGCTCAAAGAGTTTATGGAGATGATCTGCTTTGTGTAAAGATGCCATCTCAATACTCTTCTCAAAATTCACTTGATGATGCAGATGCTTTGTGTAGAGATTTTTCTATGAGAAGTGAAACTGTTTCTATTGCTCCAATGTTACAAGCGTATGAAAAGATGAACCCAAACCTTGATAATCTTAGAAAAGGAAACTTTTCATCTCGTATGAGAATGTCTACACTTTTTGATATTTCAGCAAGGGAAAATGCTCTTGTTTTAGGTACAAGTAACAAAAGTGAGTTGATGTTAGGATATGGAACTTTAAATGGAGATTTGGCGAGTGCTGTAAACCCTATTGGTGACCTCTATAAAAGTGAAGTTTTTGAGTTTGCAAAGTATCTCAATGTAACACCAAGTATCATAGAAAAGCCACCATCTGCTGATTTATGGGATGGTCAGAGTGATGAAGATGATTTAGGTTATACTTATGCTAAATTAGATGAAGCTATGAAACTTTATGTAGAAGAACGCCTCTCTCGCGATGAGATAGTAGAAAGAGGGATAGATGCAAAGATGTTAGATATGATTATAAGTAGAATATTTAGAAATCATTTTAAAAGAAAGATGCCTATTATCGCAAAACTAACATCAAGAACAGTAAATCATGACTTTAATTATCCTAGAGATATAAGATTATAAAATAAAAATAACAAGGGTAAAATAATGAAAATTCCATTTAGTAAATTTGTAAGTGAATATAAAGCTCACTCAAATGTAAGTGATGTTTTAGATGGTGAAGATATAGACCAAGTTTCAAAACTTGAAAATGAATTTTGTGAGTATATCGGTGCAAAATATACACTAGCAACATCTCATGGTACATCAGCACTTCATTTAGCTATGTTAGCTTTAGAGTTAAAGCGTGGAGATAAAGTTGTATGTTCTGTAAATGCTCATCCAAGTATCCCTGAAGTTGTACGTCATTTTGATGCTGAACCTATTTTTATAGATATTAAAGATGATAGTTATAATATTAATCTTGACCTTTTAGAGGCATATTTAGAAGATAACCGTTCTAAAAAGTTAAAAGCAGTAATAGTAACTCATATTGCTGGTGTAAGTGTTGATTTAACGAGATTATATGCTATCGCAAAGATATATGATGTAAAAATAGTTGAAGATGCAAGTAATGCACTAGGTGCTACATATAATGGTACAAAAATAGGTGCAACAGGTGCAGATATAACGTGTTTTAATTTTTCTCCACATATGAAAAAAAATATCTGTAATGGCGGAATGTTAGTAACAGATAATGAAGAGATTATTACACGTGCAAAACTTTTATCAAATCATGCTATCACAAGGGAAGAAAATAACTTAGAGTATATTTATGATGTTGTAGATATTGGAAATGATTACTCTATGAGTGAGTTAAATGCTGGATACATTAGAGCGCAACTAAGTGAGCAAGATAAAAATATAGAAAAACAGCGTAAAATTGCTCAGATTTATAATAAAGTTTTAGGCAATGTAAATCATATAACTATTCCTGCAGAGATTAGTACAGAGCATCCATATTCTCTTTATATTGTAAGAATAGATAAAAATCGTGATTCTTTTGCTGTTGAATTAGATAAAGTTGGTATTCAAACGGCTCTTCATTATATACCATTACATCTGTTACAATATTATAAATCAAAATATGCTCTTAAAGTAAATGATTTTCCAGTAGCATTACAATCATATCAGCAAATATTATCTTTACCAATATATGCAAGTATGAGTGATAAAGAGATTAAATTTGTATGTGATAAAATTAAAAAGATAGCATTATCAAGAGTATAGTTTTTTGGGTTGAAGAGTATTTCTACAACCCAAATATCCTTCAAAAAATAGTCTCTTTCTCTCTTCTTCCCCTCTCTTGGCTCTATTGTTATTTAATGTATCTACGTTATAAAACTACAACAGTAGAAGATTTTGGAATAAAAATAGTTGGTGTTGGAAATCTAAATGTAGGTGGAAGTGGTAAAACCCCACTTGTAACAGCACTTGCTTTAAGATATGACAATGTAGCTATTATTTTACGTGGATATGGACGTTCATCACAAGGGCTTTATGTTGTAAAAGATGGAGATAAAATTTTATGTGATGTAGCTATAAGTGGTGATGAAGCTATGATATATGCTCATAAAGTTCCAAAAGCTATTGTTATAGTGAGTGAAGATAGAAAAATAGCGATACAAAAAGCTAAAGAGATGGGAGCTAAACTGATTTTTTTAGATGATGCTTACTCTAAACATTTTATTAAGAAGTTGGATATTGTTATAGAGGTAGAGAGTAAAAATAACCGTTGTTTACCTGCTGGAGCTTTTAGAGAAAAACTATGGGATTCAAAAGATGCAGTGGTTTTAAAAGATGGAGAAGATTTAAAAAGGGTAGTTGAGCTTAAAGACAAATGTGATAAAATGTCTTTAGTAACTGCAATAGCAAGACCAAATAGATTAGATAACTATTTGCCAGATGTTGTAAGTAAAAACTATTTTGAAGATCATCACTCCTTTATTAAGTCAGAGTTAGAAGATATTTTAAAAAAAGATAGCTCAGATTCACTTTTAGTAACTTATAAAGATTTTGTAAAAGTCGAGTCATTTGAAATTCCTCTATCTTTATTGGATATGTATATGGAAGTAGATGAAAAAGTATTTGAAATAATAGGAAAATATATTGCAAAAAAAAATTGAAACAGTTAAAACACTCCTTGATGCTTTACCATTTATAAAAGAGTTTCGTAATGAAATTGTAGTTATAAAATATGGTGGTTCAGCGCAAACATCTCCTCAACTTAAAGAGAAATTTGCCGAAGATATTTTACTTATGTATCTTGTTGGTATTCGCCCAGTTATAGTTCATGGTGGTGGAAAAAAAATTACAGATATGTTAGATGCTCTTAATATAGATACAAAATTTATAGAGGGACAACGTGTGACAACTAAAGAGGTTATGCGTATAGCAGAGATGATTTTAAGTGGAGAGATAAATAAAGAGATAGTTTCTCTTTTAAACTCTCACGGTGCAAAAGCTATCGGTATCAGTGGAAAAGATGCTCATTTTATCTCAGCAAAAGCAAAAGATTTTGCTAAGTGGGGTTTAACAGGAAATATTACAGATGTAAAATCAGAGGTAGTTGAGAAACTTTTAAATGATGATTTTATTCCCGTAATCGCGCCAATAGCAACAGGTGAAGAGATGGGTCATCCTGGATTTAATATTAATGCAGACCTTTGTGCATCGTATGTTGCAAAAGCGATAGGTGCAAATAAAATAGTATTTTTAACAGATACAGCAGGTGTTTTAAATAACGATAAAAAACTTTTTACACATCTTACAAAAGATGAAGTAGAGGCTCTTAAATCTGATGGAACTATCAATGGTGGAATGGTTCCAAAAGTAGATGCTTGTTTAGAAGCTCTTGAGGGTGGGGTGCAAAAAGCACATATCATAGATGGTCGTATAGAACACTCTATGCTATTAGAACTTTTTACATCGGATGGTGTAGGTACAGAGATAGTTAGCTAGGTAAGTTTTTTGAAATTATTTATAAGTTTTTTAATTCTTTTTTTTGTAATAAGTTCTCTCTTTGCAAATGATTTTAGAAGTGTTCGTAAAGTATCGCTTAAAAAAGATGAATTTGTACAAATATGGATAAAATATGCAAATAAAAAGAAACTTTTTAAACTAAGATGGACACTCTATGTCAATAAAGGTTTAGTGATACATAAATCGTATGCAAAAATAGTTTCACAACATATTTTATACTTAAATCATACAAATCAAAGTATAAGAGAAGAGTTAAAACCAAGAGGTGCAGATTTTTATAATGTACCCTATCTTTTACTAAAATTTAAAGAGTTTAATCTTGAAAAAAATGAAGCTGATTTTGAGATTTATCTATCAGATGAAAGAATGCAGATAAATATGAAATATATGAAAAAGTAGTTTAAAGTTAAATAAAAAAGAGAGAAGATGCAAAGAGTAGAAAAAGAGATAGCAAGATTAATTAAAGAGATAGATTACGATGAGGTAACTAGACTTTTTGAGATGTTAAGTGGTGGTAAACGCCTTCGTGCAAAGTTGATTTTAAAAATAGCACCTAATGCACCTGATGCACCACTTTTAGGAGCAGTTGTAGAACTTATTCACGCTGCAAGTCTGCTCCACGATGATGTGATAGATGATGCAGATACACGTCGTGGAGTTCCCTCTGTAAATGCGACCGATGGAAGTAAAACGGCAGTTATGCTTGGAGATATTTTATATTCTAAGGCGTTTACAGAACTTGTTAGTTTTGATAAAGATGTTGCACGTGCTATTGCGTCTTCTGTTACAGCACTCTCAAAAGGAGAGATGCAAGATGTAGAGATGGCTAAAGAGTTTAATAGTGATGAGGAAAAATATCTTAATATGCTTTATCTTAAAACAGCTACTCTTATAGAAGCATCGGCTATCGCTTCGGCTCACTTAGCAAAAAAAGATGTTGAAAAACACGCTACTTATGGTAGAAATTTAGGTCTCTCTTTTCAAATTATAGATGATATTTTAGATATTACAGTAGATGAAAAAACTCTAGGTAAACCTGCTATGAATGATTTTGTGGAGGGTAAATGTACTCTTCCTTATATATATCTTTATAAACTTTTAGATGATAGTGACAAAGAAAAACTTATCTCACTTCACGCCAAAACTATCACTCAAGAGGAAACTCAATGGATACAGCAAAAGATGCAAGAGCATAACACCGTTGCAAAATCTTTTGAATTAGCTCAAAAACTTTCTCTTGAAGCGATGAATGCAGTTAAAGATGATAAAGAACTTGTTTCTATTTTAGAAATGATGATAAAAAGAAGTTACTAATATGCATTACTTAAATATAAGCTTTTCACATAATAATTCTACACTTGAGATAAGAGAGAAACTTTCCTACTCTAATGATGATGCTCTTCACCAATGTTTAAAAAAATTAAATAGTTGCGATGCTATCAATGAGTCTATGCTTATCTCTACTTGTAATAGAATGGAAGTGCTTTGTAGTTGTATTGATACGGTTGAAGCTACAAAACATATATTTGCGATGCTTCATAGCCGTTCACAAATAAGTATAGAGGAGTTAGAGGGTCGTGCTGATATTTTTGATGATAGTAGTGCTATTCATCATCTTTTTACGGTTGCATCCTCTCTTGATTCTATGGTTATTGGAGAAACACAGATAGCAGGTCAGCTTAAAGATGCGTTTAGATTTGCTTATGACAATAAGTATTGTAGTAAAAAGATAGCAAGAGCTATCAAAGATGCTTTTAAATGTGCAGCAAGTGTTAGAAATGCAACCGATATATCTTCTAAACCTGTTTCAATGGCAAGTGTAGCTGTCTCAAAACTTAAATCTTTAGTAACAGATATAAAATCTAAAAAGGCGCTTATAATCGGTGTTGGAGAGATGTCCGAGATTACTGCTAAACATCTTGTAAGTGCTGGAGTTGATGTTTATATAATGAACAGAACTATCCATAAAGCAGAAGAACTAGCAAAAGAGTGTGGTGCAAAATCTATCTCTTTAAGTGAACTTCCAAACGCTATTAATGAGTTTGAGATACTTTTTACTGCAACCTCTTCAAATACTCCCATCATAACAGATGCCATAATAAAATCTTGTGATTTTGATAGATATTGGTTTGATTTAGCGATGCCCAGAGATATTAATTATCATAAAGGCAATAGAATAAATCTTTATGTGATAGATGATTTAAAAATTATTATAGATGAGAACAAGGGTTTAAGAGAGAAAGCTGGAAAACAAGCACACGGTATTATCGGTCGAAATGTGGTTTCTTTCTTTGAATCTTTAGATGCACTAGATATAGAACCGATGATAAAAGAGATATATCTTAAAGCTCAACTCTCAGCAAAAACAGAAAGTCAAAGAGCTGTAACAAATGGATATATTCCAAAAGAGTATCAAGCACAAGCGCAAAAGATGTGTGAACAAACTTTAAAAAGATTTTTACACGACTTAACAAAACAGATGAGAGAAACAGCAGAGCCAAATATATTGACTCAATTTAATAAAATTAAAGGACAATAGTTGAGAAGAACAAGAGCATTTATACCAACATCAAAAGAGGTACCAGCAGATGCTGTGTTAGCAAGTCATATCTACCTTTCACGAGCAGGATTTATATCACAAGTGGCAAGTGGACTTTATAACTATATGCCTTTAGCTAAACGTGTTATTAAAAAAATTGAAAATATTATCAATGAAGAGATGACTAAAGTTGGGGCGCAAGAGGTTGAACTTAGTTTTGTGACACCAACAGAGCTTTGGGAAGAGAGTGGGCGTATAGAGAAGTTCGGAAAAGAGCTTTTACGTTTTAGAGATAGAAAGGACAATCAATTTGTTCTAGGTCCAACTCACGAAGAGATGATGGTAAATATGGTTCGTAATCGTATTACAAGTTATAAACAACTTCCCGTAAATCTTTACCAAATAAAAACAAAATTCCGTGATGAAGCAAGACCCCGTTTTGGTTTGATGCGTGGACGTGAGTTTATTATGAAAGATGGGTATAGTTTTCACGCATCTACTGAGGATTTAGATAGAGAGTTTAATGCTATTGAAGAGGCTTATAAAAAGATACTTACTCGTTTAGGTTTAGATTTTAGAGTGGTTGAAGCTGATAGTGGAACTATTGGTGGAAGTGGGTCTAAAGAGCTTATGGTAATTGCAGGAAGTGGTGAAGATACTATCGCTATTTGTGATAAATGTGAATATGGTGCAAATATTGAAGCAGCAACAAGAGGGGAACGTTACGAGTTTCCTGATAGTTTAGATTTGAAGTTTGATAAAGTAGAAACACCAAATATTAAATCAATTAATGATTTAGAAGAGTTTTTTAAAGTTGATGCTTATTACACTATAAAATGTGTGGCTAAGAGAATGGTATATGAAGAGGATAGTGAAATAGTTCTTTTCTTTTTACGTGGAAATGACAATCTTCAAGAGGTAAAAGCTATCAATTCAGCTGGTGCTTTAGATATGGAAGATGTAAGTGAAGAGGAACTTAAATCTTTAGGTTTAGTAGCTGGTTTTATAGGTCCATTAGACCAAGACAAAGCAAAACACGTAATAGATATTGACCTTCGTGATGCAACACGTATGATATGTGGAGCAAATGAGTTAGACAATCACTATGTAAATGTAGATATGTCAGTTTTAGGTATGGGTTATTTTGCAGATATAGCAGAGGTAAATGAGGGCGATATTTGTCCAGTATGTGAGGGTTGTCCTAGTTGTAAAGGTACACTCTCTTTTACAAAAGGTATAGAAGTAGGGCATATCTTTAAATTAGGGACTACTTATTCAGAGGCTTTAGAGGCTAAATATCTTGATGAAAATGGGAAAGCACAACCTTTTATTATGGGAACGTATGGAATGGGTGTCAGTCGTTTAGTAGCATCTATAATAGAACAACACCACGATGATAATGGTTGTGTATGGACAAAAGAAACAGCTCCTTATATGGTAAATGTAATGGTATCAAATATCAAAGATGAAGCTCAAATGGCATTAGGAGAGGAGTTATATAGTAAACTTCAAGATGCTAATGTTGAGGTTATGTTTGATGATAGAAAAGATAGATTTGGTTTTAAGATGAAAGATGCTGAACTTATCGGTTTTCCATATACTGTTATAATCGGTAAAGAGTTAGCCAATGGTAATGTTCAGATTTTTGAGAGAAAAACTAAAGAGAAAATAGCTGTTAGTTCAGATGAGATATATTCTAAGATAATGGAACTAATATAAGATGATCTATTTTATTGTATATCTGTTTTTAGAGGTTTTAATCTCTGTTAATATATCTGCTTCAATAGGTGGTTTATTGACATTTTTTGAGATTATTATAAGTGCTATGATAGGTATCTCAATACTAATGAATTTTGGAAAAACTTTTATGGCAACTCTTCAAGCAGTATCATATAGTTGCATAGACCTTGAACAGTTCCAACGTTTAAATCTATTTACACTTTTTGGAGCAATTTTCTTAATTATACCTGGATTTTTTACCGATTTTATAGGGATAATGCTTCAGTTTAGTGTTTTTACAAGCTTATTAGTAAGCCGTTATAATGTAAGTTCAGATAGTTGTAGTTCTAACTATATTAATATAAATAATCAAAATAAAAAGGATAATGATGTTATCGATGTTGAAATTATCAGCGACAGCCCTTCTATTAAGTAGTACACTGTTTGCTGGACAAAGTGAAAAAGTAGAAGAGTTTTTAGAGGAAAAGTTTAGTTCTAATCCAAATATTATCTCTTTAGATATTGATATTGTTGATAGTGTTAAGGTAAAAGATTTAAAGGGTTGGGATGCTGTTATAGTAAATGTAAGTGCAACTATTAAAGAGAAACCTAAAAATCGTACAATTAAACAAAAGATGATTTGGTTTACAAATGGTCAAGTTATTACAAAAGAGTTAAGTGATTTGAGTACAGGATTGGATTTGTCAAGTATGATAACACCTGAATTTAAACCAGAGTATTATAAAGAGTCTAATCGTATCTATGGAAATAAAAATGCTAAACATAAAATAGCGATATTTTCAGATCCATTATGTCCATTTTGTAAAAGTTTTGTACCTGAAGCTATTAGATATATGAAAAAATATCCACTTGATTTTGCTATATATTATTATCACTTTCCATTAGCACGTATTCACCCTGCTGCGATTGCACTAACACAAACTGCCGTTGCTGCTGAATTACAAGGTCATAAAAATGTGACTCTTCAAATGTATAAAGTTAAAATAGGTGCTAGAGAAAGAGATATATCTAAAATTTTAAAAGCATTTAATGATGAGTTAGGGACAAATATTAAAGAGTCTGATTTAACATCTCTTAAAGTAAAAGAGCATCTTCAATCAGATATGGATATAGCAACCGATTTAATGGTAAAAGGTACACCAACAATGTTCTTTGATGGAAAGATAGATGAAACAAAAAAGAAATATAAAAAGGTTCGATAATTATGAAAAAAGTAACTATCGCAACACGAGTTTCAGACTTAGCACTTTGGCAAGCATACCACGTAAAAGCAAGAATAGAAAAATCGTATCCTGATGTTGAAGTAGTATTAAATAAAATAGTAAGTAATGGCGATAAAATTTTAGATAAACCATTAGCTCTTATTGGTGGAAAAGGTCATTTTACTAAAGAGCTTGAAGATGCTATGTTAGCTGGAGAAGCTGATATTGCTGTGCATAGTTTAAAAGATGTTCCTACTTATATTCCCGATGGTTTGGAGCTAGTTGCATTTACAACAAGACAAGACCAAAGTGATGTTTTCTTATCTCATAAATATAAAACACTTGAAGAGTTACCACAAGGTGCAGTAGTGGGAACAACAAGTTTAAGACGTCGTATGCAACTTTTAGTACAACGCCCAGATTTAAAAGTAAAAGATTTAAGAGGTAATGTAAACACAAGACTTAGAAAGCTATCAGAGGGTCAATATGATGCTATCATTTTAGCTTTTATAGGTCTTGATAGATTAGATTTACTTAAAGATATTCCCCATACTCAAAAACTTTCACTTGATATGATGATACCTCCAATGGGTCAAGCAGCATTAGGAATAGAGATAGTAAGTAATGATGATAGAATTCGTGAAATTGCTAAGAGTTTAAATGATGAAAATACTTTTATCTGTACTCAAATAGAGCGTGATTTTATCTCTAAAATAGGGGCAGGGTGTTCTGCTCCTGTTGCTTGTAATGCAGTTATTAAAGATGATAAAGTTATTTTTAGAGTGATGATAGGGTTTCCTGATGGGACAAATATTACTCAAGAAAAAGTTATTATTGATGTTAATAAGTCTCAAAACTTAGGAGCTGAACTTGCTCAAAAGATGGTAGATAATGGAGCATTAGAACTTCTTAAAGATGCTGAAAAAATCGCTTTTAAAGATGAAATGCCACAAAGGTTATAAACTATGTTAGATGGTACTCAAAGAAAAAATATTAAACATGGACAGAGTGTTGCTATTGTTTTAAAACAGGATCAGTCAAGTGGACATTTGACTGATGGAATAGTAAGAGATATTTTAACAAATTCACAAAACCATCATCACGGTATTAAAGTACGTTTGATGAGTGGCGAAGTTGGACGAGTTAAAGAGATATATTAATTAATAATGGAACTTTTTTTTATAGGGCTTGGAACAGTTTTAATTATTATTTTAGCAATTTTGATATTTTTTTTATTTCAAAGGAAAAAATCAAAAGTGTTGAAAAAAGATAGACAAAGCCCTATACCCTCTTTACAATTTTTAGAACAGATTATTGATAATCAAAATACAAACACTCAAGAGTTAAAAAATACAGTAGATTTAATTATTAAATATTATGCAGAGATTGATGATATTGATAACTATATGGATACTATTTTTAATCTAAGTAAACATCCAAATACAGATACACAGATAATTGTAAATTTTACAACTAAACTAGAACAGATAAATCCTAGATATAAATCAGATATAAATAGTGCTATGTCTAAGGGTTTAAATTCAAGATGAGAGAATAATATGCAAACAACAATAGACCTTTTACAAAGAAATGATGAACTAAGAGTTATAGAAGATGAATTAGACATCTATCTTGAGATACCACATTTAGCCTATGCAGAGGTAAAGAAAAAAGATGGTGGTAAAGCTATTTTATTTACAAATGTAGTAGATAAAAAAAGTGGTACTAAATTTGAAGAGCCAGTTTTAATGAATCTTTTTGGCTCATTTAAACGTACAGAACTTCTTTTTGGAAGAACTATTGAGGGTGTAGCAGATGAGATAACAAAACTTCTTCATATCAAACCACCTGCAGGATTGATGAATAAAATCTCTTTAGCTACTGAACTTTTTGCATTGAAAAATATTTTTCCTAAAAAGTTAAAAGGTGAGGGTGCTTGTCAAGAGATTAAATATTTGAATGATGATATTGATTTAACTAAGCTACCTGTACTTACGACTTGGGAACAAGATGGTGGACCTTTTATCACTATGGGTCAAGTTTATACTCAAAGCCTTGATGGCGAGATGGTAAATCTTGGAATGTATAGACTTCAGATTTATGATAAAAACCATGTTGGAATGCATTGGCAGATACATAAAGATAGTTCTCACTTCTTTGACCAATACCAAAAAGCTGGAAAAAAGATGCCAGTCTCTATCGCAATAGGTGGAGACCCTCTTTATACTTGGTGTGCAACTGCTCCTCTTCCTTATGGTGTGAATGAACTGTTAATGTATGGTCTTATCACCAAAACACCTGCTAAACTTGTAAAATCTTTAACAACTCCTCTGTACATTCCACAAGATGTTGATTATGTTATTGAGGGTTGGGTTGATACTACTGAACTTAAAATAGAGGGTCCATTTGGTGACCATACGGGATATTATACACTTGAAGAAGAGTATCCTGTTATGAAAGTAAGTGCTATCACTATGAAAAAAGAGAGAACTTTCTTAGCAACAGTTGTTGGAAAACCACCATTAGAAGATAAATATATGGGTTGGGCAACGGGAAAAATTTTCTTTCCTCTTTTAAAAACAACTGTACCAGATTTAATAGATTATCATATGCCTGAAAATGCTGGTTTTCATAATCTTATCTTAGCAAAAATGCAACCACTTTATAAAGGTCATGCAAAACAGTTTATGCACGCTTTTTGGGGTGTTGGACAGATGAGTTTTGTAAAACATTCGATATTTGTTGATGATACTGCACCAAAGTTAGAGAGTTATGAGGCATTAAGTGAGTATATTTTAAATAGATTTAGTCCAAAATCTCTCTTTATTACAGAGGGTATTTTAGATGCTCTTGACCATTCATCTCCTGAAACTCTTGTCGGTGGAAAGCTAGGAATAGATGCAACAGTTGAAAATAGTGTAGATGCTCCTCAACTTTTAAGTGATGCAGCGTTATTAGTTAAAGTAAAAGAGTTAGTAAGTGATGCAAGAGATTTAAAACAGTATATGACACAAACGAGAAACCCTATAACTGTTATTACGATAGATAAAAAGAAAAATGCTAGAGAGTATTTTGATATTTTAAAATCTTTAGAGAGTTATCTTCGTATAGTTGTGTTTGTAGATGAAAAGAAAAATGATATTTTAAATCCATATATGCTTCTTTGGAGAGTTTCTAATAATATAGATTCTATGAGAGATATATATATTTCAAATTTGATGGTTGGTGTAGATGGAACAAATAAAATTGAGATAGATGGTTTTACTCGTGAATGGCCAGATGATGTAGATTGTACTCAAAGTGTAGTTGAATCATTAATAGAAAAAGGTATTTGGGATTTAGACCCTAAATTATTAACTAAGTATCAACTTTAAAGAGAATAGTTATTAATAATAAGGAACATATAATATTGACTAATGTATTATTAGTTAAATTAATTTTAAGGTAAGAATTTATGAAGAAATCTATATTATTTTTTTTGATGCTAACTATATTAACATTGTTATCATCAGAGGCAGCAGTTTATAAAGGGCAGCGATATTTTAAAAAACAATGTGTTGCTTGTCATAGTAACGGTCAAACATTTGTTGTGCAAAAAGATACTGAAACTTGGGAAAATCTTATGAAAGATGATGGAATTCCACTTGCTAAATTACATACAGAGAGTAAAGATCCTAAAGCAGCAGATTCAAAAAAATATTTTGAAGGAAAAAAGTATAAAAAATCGGTTAAACATTTAAGAGATTTTTTTATAGAATACTCATCTGATAGTGGAAATATACCTGCTTGTTAATTTAATATGATAGATAGAGTTTCTTACTCTATCTATCTTTTTTTTATTACTCTTTTCTTCACTTTGTAAAATCATTATATTTAGATAAAATATCAAACTTTAATAACAACTATTTTCAAGGAAATAATTATGGAAAAAATGTGGTCAGGTCGCTTTTCAGCGAGTGCTTCTACTCTTTTAGATCAATTTAATGCGTCTATTATGTATGATAGAAAACTATATCGTGAAGATATTGAGGGTTCATTAGCTCATGCTGCTATGTTAGCAAAGCAGGGTATTTTAAATACTGAAGAGTTAGTTCAAATTACTAATGGTTTAAATCAAGTGATGAAAGAGATAGAGTCAGGCGAATTTGAGTGGAATATTTCAGATGAAGATTTGCATATGGGTATTGAGAAACGTCTTACTGCTATTATCGGTGATGCTGGGAAGAAACTTCATACGGGAAGAAGCAGAAATGACCAAGTAGCGGTTGATTTTAGACGCTATGTTCTTCGTAAAAATGGTGATATAGTAGAAGCTCTTAAACTATTAATGGCTGAGGTTGTTGTAGTTGCTGAGAAGCATACAGAAACACTTATTCCAGGTATGACTCATCTACAACATGCGCAACCTATTAATTTTGCATTTCATTTAGGTGCTTACCTTTCTATGTTCAAACGCGATATTGAAAGATTTGAGAGTTCTACTCAACGTAATAATGTATCTCCGTTAGGGTGTGCAGCATTGGCAGGAACACCTCACAATGTAGATAGAGATATGACAGCAGAACTTTTAGGTTTTAATAGTGTAAGTGTAAACTGTTTAGATACTGTAAGTGATAGAGATTTTGCTTTAGAGATTTTATTTAATATTTCAACTATGATGATGCATATTTCTCGTTTAAGTGAAGAGTTAGTTATGTGGTCTTCGTATGAGTTTGGATTTGTTGAGTTAAGTGATGAGTATTCAACTGGTAGTTCTATTATGCCACAAAAGAAAAATCCTGATGTTCCAGAGCTTCTTCGTGGAAAAACAGGACGTGTATATGGTTCATTAATGGGTCTTCTAACTGTTATGAAAGGTTTACCTTTAGCGTATAACAAAGATACTCAAGAGGATAAAGAGGGTGTATTTGATGCAGTAGAAACAGCTGAAATATCTCTTGAAATCTTAAAAGAAGCACTTAAAACTATGGAAGTAAAAGATTACAATATGGAAGATGCTTGTGCAGTTGGGCATCTGAGTGCTACTGATTTAGCTGATTATTTAGTTGAAAAATGTAATATTCCATTTAGAGAAGCACACTTTATTACTGGTCGGGCAGTTGCTAAGGGTGAAGAGATAAAAGTTGATTTAAGTAAGATGGATTTTAAATATCTCAAAGAGATAGATGACCGTATAGATGAAGATGTTATGGAATATCTAGGGTTAAGACACTCTATGAATGCTAGAACTTCTGCTGGTGGGACTTCTACTGAGAGAACGAAAGAGCAGTTGGCTTATTTTAGAGATTATTTGAAATAAAAAAGTTTTTATCTTTACAAAAGTGTATAATATTGTAAAGATAAAAGGACTCCTTATGAAAAGAGCAGTAAATTTACGGTTAGAAGAAAGTGTTATTGTTACACTTAATCAACTAACAGAAGAACTCCACACAACAAAAACAGAAGTTATAGAAAAAGCTATAAGTTTTTTTTCAAAACAAAATAATCTTCAACACCATCAACTATTACAGTTTGCAGGTAAATTAAAAAGTAAAGATATTAATTGTATTTTACAAAGTATTAAAGAAGATAACAATATCAAACACTTTCAAAGAATACAAGATTTAAAACTTGAACCGAAGTTGTAAAAAGGGCAATCTAAAAATGCCCTTGCGTATCTGCATCACTAAAATGTTCCCATTTTAATTTCGCTCCACCTAAAATATGAAAATGAAGATGATTAACCTCTTGACCACCATTTTCACCAATATTTGTAATAACTCTATAACCACTTTTTTCTATTTTTACCTCTTTAGCAACATTTTGCATAAATGTTGTCATCTTAGACATAATCTCTGGAGTTACATCATTGAAACTATCAAAGTGAACTTTTGGAATGGCTAAAATATGAGCAGGTGCTTTGGGGTTAATATCGTGAAAAGCGATAAAATCATCATCTTCTAATATAATATTTGATGGAATCTCTTTTTTAACTATTTTACAAAATAAACACATTTTTACATCCTTTATTGTTAGTAATGTTTGATTATATCATATAAAAATTTAATAAATGAAGCTATATATAAATTCTTTTTTACTATAATCTACATATAAATTTTCACGATAATGGAGACTCTATTTGAAAGCGTGGTATGATGCAATAAAAGAAGCAGAGAGTGTTGAAAAACTAGAAGAAATTCGTATATCTGTATTCGGTAAAAAGGGAGTTTTAGCAGCAGAGTTTGCTAAAATGAAAAGAGCTTCTAAAGAGGAAAAATCTCAGATAGCAAAAGAGTTAAATACTCATAAAAGTTCTTTGATGAGCGAGTTTACAGCAAAAAAAATAACTTTACAAACATTAGAGTTACAAAAAGCTATGAAAGCTGAGGCGATAGATGTTTCACTTTATAGTGCTAAAAGTCAAGCTGGAGCTTTACATCCTGTAATGGAAACGATGGATAAAATTGTAGAGTATTTTAGCTCTATGAATTTTGCTGTTAAAACAGGAAATATGGTTGAGGATGATTTTAATAACTTTGAAGCATTAAATCTTCCAAAATATCATCCTGCACGTGATATGCAAGATACATTTTATTTTAAAGATGAGATGTTGTTAAGAACTCATACATCACCTGTTCAGATACGAACAATGATGAACACAAAACCACCTATTAGAATGATAGCACCAGGAGCAGTTTTTAGACGTGATTATGATTTGACACATACTCCTATGTTTCATCAGATAGAGGGTTTACTTGTTGATGAGATAGGAAAAGTATCGTTTGCAAACTTAAAGTATATTTTAGAAGATTTTTTAAGATATATGTTTGGCGATATTGAAGTTCGTTTTAGACCCTCTTTCTTTCCATTTACGGAACCATCAGCAGAGGTTGATATATCTTGTGTTTTTTGTAAAGGTGAGGGTTGTAGAGTTTGTTCTCATACAGGTTGGTTAGAAGTTCTTGGATGTGGAATTGTAGATGAAAATGTATTTAAAGCTGTGAAATATAAAAATGTTAGCGGTTATGCTTTTGGATTAGGTGTTGAACGTTTTGCAATGCTTATTCATCAAATAGGAGATCTTCGTTCTTTATTTGAAGGAGATATTAAGCTACTGGAGCAGTTTCAATGATAGTTACAAGAAGTTGGTTAAACGAATGGATAGATTTAGAGAGCATTTCAACAGATGAATTAGCAAAAACATTTAACTCTATCGGTTTAGAGGTTGATAGAGTTAAAAAATATGATATTCCTAAAAATATTGTTTTTGGTCATGTATTGGAGTGTGAAAAACATCCTGATGCAGATAAACTTAATGTTTGTAAAGTTGATATTGGTACAAGTATAGTACAGATTGTTTGTGGTGCATCAAATGTAAGAGTTGGTCTTGATGTTGTTGTAGCAACTCTTGGTGCAATAATGCCAAATGGTATGAAAATTAAACCTGTAAAACTTCGTGGTATTGATTCTGCTGGTATGATATGTTCGGCTACTGAAATAGGTCTTGAAGATTGTCAAGATGGTATTTTAGAGCTAGATAATAGTATTGGTAGTTTTAAATTAGGTCAAGAGGTTAGTAGTAATTCTATCTTATCTGATGAATTAATAGAGATAGAACTTACTGCAAATAGAGGGGATTGTCTTAGTATTCGTGGTGTTTGTAGAGATTTAAGTGCTGCTTTTAATAAACCTATTCGTAACTACAAATCTAATGAAAATGATGGTCGCTTAGGTATTGGACGTATTTTAAACTTTTCTCATGATAAAAACTTAGATGTAAAGCTTCGTTATAGAGCGATAGATTTAAAAGAGTTAAAAGTTCCTTTTATTGTACAACTAAGATTAGCTCAAATAGATGAAAAACGAGATACGAACATAGAATCTATTTTACTTTATACAACTCATACAAGTGGTGTGATTTTACAAGCATATAATTATGATTTTTTCCGTGAAAAAGATGAAGTAACTGCAAAAATAAAACTTGATAGAGATGAAAATGGATATGCAAGTATTATTGGGAAAAGTAAGGCTTCTACTATTGGTGTTAGTCAAAATAAGGACTCAAAAGCTACTGATACAGATGGGGTAGTCTTTATAGAAGCTAGTTATATTCCACCAGATATTATCTCTAAAAAGATGCATACAAAGAAAATAGAATCAGGTTCAATTTTTTACAATACATCAAGAGGTAGTGAACCAGAGATAGATGTTGGATTATCACTTTGTTTAAGTATGATAAAAGAAAATTCTTTATCCGCAGTTTATTCTGGAAATATTGAAATAAATGAAGTATATAAAGAAACAATAGTAAGTATCTCAAAACAAGAGATAGATAATATAATTGGTGCAAAAATAGATAAAATAGTAATTAGTAAAATTTTAACTAATTTAGATTTTAATATCTCTAAATCATCTACAGATAATTTTGTTGTAGCTATTCCTCAATTTCGTCATGATATTGTAAATAAACAAGATATTGTAGAGGAGATTGTTCGTTTAGTTGGAATAGATAATATACCCTCAAAACCTTTTATTTTAATAGAAGAGAATAAACTTCAAGATGATTACTTTGAGTATAAGAAAAAAACTATTTTTAGACATCGTGCAGTTCAAAGTGGATTTTTTGAGAGCTTACATTTTGTTTTTGATGAAAAGAAAATACTTAACTCTTATGGTTTTGAAACAACTAAAAAAGAGTTAGAGTTATTAAATCCGATAGTAAGTACACTTGATACATTAAGACCAACTCTTTTAACAGGTTTATTAAAAGCAACCTCTTTAAATATAAAAAATGGCTACTCCTCTGTAAAACTTTTTGAGATAGGTTCAATTTTTTCTTCAACAAGAGAAGAATCTTTAAAAATGTCATTTCTTTTTAGTGGAGATAAAGAATCAGAGTCTTTAAGTAATTCAGGAAAACCAAATAAGATAGATTTTGCATATTTTACACAAAAGGTATCTGATATTATTGGCGATTTTGAACTTAAAACTTATGAAACAAAACATAGTTTATCAAATCCATATCAGACTGCTCAAATTCTTATAGCTGGTGAAGTAGTTGGAGAGTTATTTCGTGTTCATCCTACTGTTGAAAAAGCTTATGATTTAGAAGATACTTATTTATGTGAAATAGATTTTGATAAGATACCGTATACTCTTAAAACAGCAAAAAAATCATCTAAATATCAAGCTTCATTTAGAGATTTAAGTGTGATTATTCCAAAAGAGATGAACTATGAAGATGTAAAAACTGTTATTGAAAAATGTGATATTAAAGAGCTTGTAAGATTTTATCCTGTTGATAGATATAGTGATGAAACATTAGGTAATACTATAAGTTTATCTCTTCGTTTTGTACTTCAATCAGAGGAAAAAACATTAGAAGAGGACGATATTACATCATCTATTAATACAATTTTAGAACATTTAGAAACTGAATTAAAGATAGGTTTACGATGAGTAAAGTAACGGTACATTCAGCACAAAGTTTTAAGTTAAACATATCTGAAATAGCACCAGACAAATCTATATCTCATCGTAGTGCAATGTTTGCAATGTTAGCAGAGGGTACAAGTGAAATAAGTAATTTTTTAAGAGCTGAAGATACTTTAAACTCTTTAGAGATTGTTAAAAATCTTGGTGCGACTATTGAAGATGATGGAACAGTGATTAAAATCAGTTCCAAAGGTATTCAAGAGAGTAGTGAAATACTTGATTGTGGAAACTCTGGAACTGGTATGAGACTTTTTTGTGGTCTGCTTAGTTCGGCGAATGGTCATTTTGTATTAACAGGAGATGAATATCTCCGTCGTCGTCCTATGAAAAGAGTTACAATGCCACTTCGTAATATAGGAGCAAGTTTAGATGGTCGTAATAATGGTGATTTAGCTCCTATTAGTATCAGAGGAGCATCACTCAAAGCATTTAATTATGAAAGTACAATAGCATCGGCACAAGTGAAAAGTGCAATGATTTTAGCTGGACTAAGAGCAGATGGAATATGTACATACAGTGAACCTGAACTTTCACGTGACCATACTGAAAGAATGTTAAAAGGTATGGGTGCTGGAATAACTATTGATGGATTAACTACAACTATTGAACCTATGAAAGGGCTTTTATCTCCACTTAAAATAAGAGTCCCCGCAGATCCATCAAGTGCTTTTTTCTTTGCTGTTGCAACTGCTATTACACCTAACTCAGAGATAGTTTTAGAGGGTATCACTTTAAATCCAACGAGAATAGAAGCATTTAAAGCATTAGAGAGAATGGGTACAAAAATCAGTTATGAAGTAACAGATAATAGATATGAACCTATAGGAAATATTACAGTTAAATATGCTCCCCTTAGAGGGATAGTTATTGAAAATAATATCTCTTGGTTGATAGATGAACTACCTGCTTTATCGATAGCTTTTGCTTGTGCAGAGGGTGAAAGTGTTGTTAAAAATGCACAAGAGTTAAGAGTGAAAGAATCAGATAGAATCTCTACAGTTGTAAATGGATTAAAAGCTTGTTCTATAGAAGTTCAAGAGTATGAAGATGGTTATAAAGTGATGGGTGGAGAGTTAAAAAAAGCATCTATTGATAGTGATGGTGATCATAGAATTGCTATGAGTTTTATTATTGCTGGATTAAAATGTGGAATGGAAGTTACAGATTTAGAGTGTATCAATACTTCATTTCCTAATTTTTTTGAACTACTTCAAAAAATAACTAAAGTGGATTTAGTTTAATATGATTATTGAATTAGCTGAAAAATATGGTTTTTGTTTTGGTGTAAAACGAGCTATAAAAATAGCAGAAGAAAATAAAAATGCTTCCACTTATGGTCCATTAATCCATAATTCAAAAGAGATATTACGACTTGAAGAAGATTTTCAAGTTGGTTTAACAGATGACCATACAACTTTTAAATCAGATGAAAAAGCGATTGTAAGAACTCACGGTATAGTAAAAGAGGAGTTAGCAGAACTTTATAATTCTGGTGTTGATGTTGTTGATGCTACCTGTCCTTTTGTAACTAAACCTCAAGAGATTGCACAAGAGATGAGTGAAGCTGGTTATGATGTTATTATTTTTGGAGATGAAGCTCATCCAGAGATAAAAGGTGTTAAATCGTATGCTACTCATGGTGCAGTTGTTGTTACTGATAGTAAAGATTTAGAGAACCTAAAATTTCGTGAAAAAATAGCATTAATAGCACAAACAACACGAAGAGTAGAGGATTATCTTGAGATAGCTAATTATCTTATTCCTCGACATAAAGAGGTTAGAGTTTTTAATACTATTTGTAATGCAACTTTTGAAAATCAAGAAGCGGTAAAAAAAATAGCAAAAAAAGCTGATATAATTATTATTATTGGTGGTAAAAATTCATCTAATACAAAACAGTTATTTAGTATAGCCAAAGATAACTGTTTAGAGAGCTATCATATAGAAGATGAGAATGATTTGGATGCCCTTTGGTTTAAAGATAAAAGCTTTTGTGGTATTAGTGCTGGTGCTTCAACTCCAGACTGGATTATTCAAAATGTTATAAATTCGATAGAAAAGACAGTAAATTAATAATTCTTTTAATATTTAATATAAAAAAAATTATTTCTTTGTTATAATAATTACAATTTTTATGTACAGAGGATAGGTAATGGCGTTCGATAACGAATCATTTGAAGAAGAAGAAAATTTTGCAGAGATGTTTGCAGCGAGTGAAAAGAAACAAGAGACAAGCCGTATAGTAGAGGGTGAAATTGTTGAAATTCAAGCTGATGAAAATAGAGCATTAGTTGGTGTTGGTGATAAGCTAGAAGGTATTATTAACCTTGATGAAATTAGTGAAAATGGTGAGCTAAAGTTTAATACTGGTGATAAAATCAAAGTAATGATTATGGGATATTATAATGAACGTCCTAAGATTTCATACAAAAAAGTTTTAGAGCAAGAGAAAACTATTGAGTTTATTGATGCGAATAAAGATGACTTTGAAGAAGTAGTTATCGAAGGTATTATTACTAAGAAGAACCGTGGTGGTTATGTAGTAGAAGCTGATGCAGTTTCTTTCTTTATGCCTCGTTCATTAGCTGCTTTCAAAGATACTGATGATGTTGTTGGTCGTAAGATTAAAGCTCAAGTAGTTAAAATTGATGCAGCTGAAAATTCAATCATTGTTTCTCGTCGTAAACTTTTTAATGAAGAGAGAAAGAGAAAGAAAGAGATTATTGATCAGTTAATGGCTGAAGATACTATTGTTGAAGGTACAATCAAAAAAATCACTAGTTACGGTATGTTCGTAGATGTTGGTGGTGTTGATGGTTTAGTTCATTACAATGAAATCTCTTATAAAGGTCCAGTTAATCCATCAAAACTTTATAAGGAAGGTGATGTTGTAACTGTTAAAGCTATCTCTTATGATAAAGATAAACGACATCTATCTCTTTCTATTAAAGCTGTTCAACCAGACCCTTGGGCTGAAGTTGAATCAGAATTAGATGAAGGTGATACAATTACTGTAACTGTTTCAAATATTGAAGCTTATGGTGTATTTGTTGATTTAGGAAATGATATTGAAGGTTTCTTACATATTTCTGAGATTGCTTGGGATAAAAATGTTAAAAATCCAAATGATTATTTAACTGTTGGTGAAGAGATTGATGTTGAAGTTATTGAAATTAACTCAAAAACTCATAAACTTCGTGTTTCACTTAAAAAACTTTTACCAAAACCATTTGATGAGTTCTTAAAGAACTATAATGAAGGTGATGTTGTAACTGGTACTATTACTTCTTTAACTGATTTTGGTGCATTTGTCCGTATTGCAGGTGTAGAAGGTCTTTTACATAATCAAGATATCTCTTGGGATAAAAATACTAAATGTAAAGAAGTTTTAAAATCTGGTGAAGAGATTGAAGTTAAAATAGCTAAAATCAATGCAGAAGATCAGAAAATTTCTTTAAATAGAAAAACTCTTTTAGAGTCTCCTATCGATAAATTTGCTACAACACATAAAGTTAATTCTGTTGTAACTGGTACTATTCGTGATATTAAAGACTTCGGTGTATTTGTATCTTTAGAGGATGGTGTTGACGCATTAATTCGTGATGAAGATTTAACTCCACTTGTAAAAGAAGAGTTAGAAGCTGGTCAAGAGATTGAAGCTGCTATCGCTGTTATAGATACTCGTAGAGACCGTATTCGTTTATCAGTAAAAAAATTAGATTATATTAAGAATCAAGCTATTCTTGAAGAAATTAATGATAATGAAGCACACTCTTTAGGTGACTTAATTAAAGATAAATTTCAGTAGTAAATAGAATATGAAGGCAATTATAAAATGGTTAATACCTATTATTACAATAGGTGTTGCTATTTTTGTTGTCTTTTTTTTTATTTCTATTAACTCTTCTCCAGATTTTATTAAATCAAATCATACATCATCATCAGATGAAATTATTACAAAAAAACCTAAAGAACTTTGGTTAAATAATTTTTCTAAAGGAAACACAAGTGGGTATGTTTATCCAGTAAGTGAAGTCTATTTAGAAGTAGATTTAGATGAAAAAATAAATAACACTACAACTTATGAGTTGTCAGCTTCTCTTTTAGATCAGTATCAACTTTTTTGTTTGAAAGAGGAACTCAAAAGATATAAATTAAGATACAATCTTAAAAATTCCAATAATAAAGTAGAGTTATTTATTTATTCACAGAATAGAAAAAAATTAAAATCTTTAGTAAAAGCTCTAAAAGATTATCAAATTTTTGCAAAAATTAAAAGACAATAAGGACAAAAAATGAAAAAACATACAGTAGTAGTTTGTGATCATATTCACGAAGCTGGTTTAGAGATGCTTCGTAATGATGAAGATATTAACTTTATTATGGCAGCGGATGAACCAAAAGATAAATTAATTAAAGAAATTATTCCTCAAGCAGATGTTGCAATTACAAGAAGTTCAACAGATGTAGATGATTTTTTCTTAGAAAATGTAAAAAATTTAAAAGCAGTAGTTCGTGCAGGTGTTGGTGTTGATAATGTAGATATTCCAGGTTGTTCAAAAGAGGGTATTATCGTTATGAATGTACCAACTGCAAATACTATTGCTGCGGTAGAGTTAACTATGACACATATTCTTTCTTGTATGAGAATGTTTCCATATTCTCACGACCATCTTAAAAATCAACGTATTTGGAAGCGTGAAAAATGGTATGGTCACGAGATGAAAGGAAAAAAACTAGGTGTTATCGGTTTTGGTAATATCGGTTCTCGTGTAGCAAAACGTGCTGCTGCTTTTGAGATGGATATTGTAGCTTTTGACCCATATATTAAACCATCTAAAGTTACTGATTTAGATATGACTTATACTAAGAATTTTGAAGATATTTTAGCTTGTGATATTATTACTATTCACACTCCTAAAAATAAAGAGACTATCGGGATGATTGATGAGGCTGAATTTGCTAAAATGAAAGATGGTGTGGTTGTTATTAACTGTGCAAGAGGTGGTCTTTATGATGAAGATGCTCTTTATAATAATCTTAAATCTGGAAAAATCCGTTTTGCAGGTATAGATGTTTTTAACAAAGAACCAGCAACAGACCACCCACTTTTAGAGTTAGATAATATCGTTGTATCTCCTCACTTAGGGGCAAATACTTATGAATCTCAATATAATATAGGAACTCAAGCTGCTGCAAATGCTATTGAAGCTGCAAAAGGGATAGCGTATCCACATGCTATGAATTTACCTATTGATGAGAGTAAAATACCATCATTTGTAAAACCATTTTTAGAGATGGGTCAAAAGATAGGTTTCTTAGTTTCTCAAATTAATAAATCTCAGATAATAGCTATTAAAGTAAGTGGTCAGGGGGATATTGCAGAGTATGTTGATTCTCTTTCTACATTTGTAGCTGTTGGTGCAATGAGTGAAAATAGTGGCGATACTATCAACTATGTAAATGCTGAATTTGTTGCTAAAGAGAAGGGTATTGAGATAGAATCTGAATCATTAGTAGATTCAGCAGTATTTAAAAATTTAATAACTATTAAACTTACAACATCTGAGGGAACTACAACTATCTCTGCTACTATTTTTGATGATGGTGTAAAACGTATCGTTGCTATTGATGGTTTTGATATTGAAGTGCCATTAAAAGGCGATATGATTTTGTTTAAAAATAGTGATGTTCGAGGTGTTATTGGTAGTATAGGTTCTACTTTGGCAAATAATAACGTTAATATTGCAGATTTTTCATTAGCAAGAAATGAGAAAGCAGAAGCATTAGCTGTTATTTTAGTTGATAATCATATTGATGATGTAACATTAAATGAACTAGCTTCACTTGATGCTTGTTTAAGTGTTAATTACGCAAAACTATAATTATTATTTTTAGGAACCGCGAATTTATTCGTGGCTCCATTTATTAAGTTATTTAGTTCTCTTTCTATAAAACTCTTTCTTATATTCATCAAATCTATCTTCTACAATAGCAACTCTAACTTCTCTCATAAGATTTAAGTAATAGTGTAGGTTATGCAGTGTTGCTAATCTAAAATAACTTATCTCACGAGCGCGAAAGAGATGATTAAGATATGAACGAGAGTATCTTTGACAAGTAAGACATTGACACTCTGGGTCTATTGGTGCTTCATCTTCTTTAAACTTTGCACCTTTAATATTTATACGACCAAATGATGTAAAAAGTGTTCCATTTCTAGCGTTACGTGTTGGCATAACACAATCAAACATATCTATACCACGCTCTATATTTTCTATTAAATCCTCAGGTGTTCCAACACCCATTAAGTAACGTGGTTTATTCTCTGGCATATATTGAACTGTATGCTCAACTGTATCGTACATCTCATTATTGAGTTCGCCAACAGAAAGACCACCTATCGCAAAACCATCATAATCCATAGCACAAAGTTCAGTTGCACTTTTTGTACGAAAAGCCTTATCTGTACCACCTTGAATAATAGCAAAAATATTTTGTTCTGTACATATTCCTTTTTTTTGTTGAGAACGAAAATAATCGATAGACTCTTGCGCCCAAGATGTTGTTCTTTCAATAGACAGTTTAATACGCTCTTGAGTAGCAGGAAGAGCCACTAAATCATCTAATATCATCATAATATCAGAGCCTAAATTTGTCTGAATATCTATAACACCCTTAGGAGTAAAAAAGTGTTTACTTCCATCAATATGAGAACGAAATTCGATACCATTTTCCATAGGTTTAGATATATCTGAGAGAGAAAAAGCTTGAAATCCACCACTATCTGTTAAAAAACTTTTAGGATAAGTTGTAAATTTATGAAGTTTTCCCATCTTAGCGATAACTTTATCCCCGGGACGGAGATAGGTATGATATGTATTTGCTAAAATAATATCAGCACCAAGAACATTTAAAACATCATCCATATCAAGTGATTTAACACTTCCTAATGTACCAACTGGCATAAATACAGGTGTTTGTATTGTTGAGTGTGCTGTTACTATTGTACCAGCACGTGCTTTTTTTGATTGAGCTTCTAAAGTAAATTTCATAGTTAAATTTACCTCCTTAAAATGTATAATATTTTTATGATTATATCATTTTTCGTTGAGCTAAGATTCTGTTCTAATTTTTTTAATCTCCACAAAATATGTATTGCCTAAATAGATAATATAAAAAATAGTAGCAATTAAAACAGTAAAAGGGATTAAAGAAAGAAGATACAGACCCAAAGTTTTTAATCTTAATTGGTTTTTTTGAAAATATTTAATCTGTTTGGCTTCCTCTTTTGTGCAAAGTGTTGATGCTACTTCAAAAGTCATCATTTTATGAAAGAAATAATAAAGAGGAAGATTGAAAGCTATGATATTTACAATAGGTATAAAATAGAGTGGAAAAAGTAAGAAAAATAGCATAATCATTACAAATGTATATTTCATCGTTAAAAATAGAGATGCTATGAAATTAGAGTAACCAATTATCTCAATATCTGGATAATGACGTCGTTGTAACTCTTTGAGAACATAAGGAGTTAAAAAACCAACAACTATTACAGCGATAAAAATAGAGAGATGCAAAGTTAAAAATCCACCTATTGCATAGACTGAAAATGAAGCTAACCAAGATATAACACTATATTGCATTAGAAAATCTATAATAGAAGAACCTTCTAGTTGTGCTGAGATACTTTCTGTATGGGGAACACCATTTTCTATCGTTGTTTGTGTTGATTCTATATTTAGACTTCCAAGTTGTTCAAGATTTACTCCTGCAACAAGAAAAAAGAGAGTATAAAATATAATAAGACTAATTATTAAAGGAAGTAGAGAGTATTGCAACATTTTAGGGGTAAAAAGGTCTTTAATACTTAGTTTTAAAAGGTTTTTGTTTTGCATTGTAATCTCCAAAGTTTATAGAATATTTTTAGATATATTTTTTGAACATAGATAAGCACTTGCCCAAGCAAAAGCAAAATTATATCCACCACGGCGACCAAGAACATCTAATACTTCACCTGTAAAGTAAAGGTTTTTTTGTTTGAGAGATTCCATTGTTTGAGAATTTATTTGAGTTGTATCAATACCCCCACCACTTACCTCAGCATGACGAAAACCATGCGTATCTGTAACTTCAAATCGCCCATTTAATAAACTATTTGCTATTTTTTTAGTTAATTTAGTATGAATATCATTATGTGAGAGTGTATGAGCTATCTCTAAAAAGTCTAAAAGATTTTTAGCTATTTTTATAGGAATTAGACCTGTTAAAATATCTAAAATTGTAAATTTAGGTATATTTTTAGCAATATTTCCGATATGAGTAGAGAGTTGTTGCATAGTAAATTTTGGAAGAAGGTTTAAAGATATATCTACCGCTTCATAATTAAGAAGTGCTACACTAGCCATCTGTGAAATATCGAGTATAGCGAAACCTGACACACCATAGTTTGTAAAGAGTATATCCCCTTTTATAGTAGAGACTTTTTTATGATTTATCAAGAGTGTAACCTCTCCATCTATTTTTGCACCAGACATTTTTTGTGCAAATTTGGAGTTAAGATGAAGTTGAACTAATGATGGGTATGTTTGAACTATATCGTGTCCAAATGCTTGAGCAAAATCATAACCATCTCTATTTCCTCCAAGATGAGAAGCTGCTTCACTTCCAGTAGCTACTACAACGGAGTGATAATCTTGCAGTAAAGTTTTAATATCTTCTATTTGTGTATCAAGAAAAAATGTAACACCTACACTTTTAGCATACTCTTCAAAGATATTTACAACAGATTTTGCTTCATTACTAAGTGGATATACTCGTCCATCATCTTTTATATCTAATAATAAACCTAAAGAGTTGGTAAATTTTTCAAACTCTTTAAATCCAAACTCTTTTAATATATCTTTCACAAAACTAGGATTATCTGTAAAATAGTCGTTAGAGGATAGATTACTATTGTTAATATTACAGCGTCCATTTCCTGAAACTAATATCTTTTTTGCAGGTTTTGAATTTTGTTCATAAATATCTACTTTTACACCAGCTTTTGCGCAAAAAATAGCAGTCACTAAACCTGATGCACCAGCCCCTATAATAGCCACTTGTTTTATATTGTTTTTTTTCATTTAGACTCTTTTCATTTAAGTAAGGGAATTTTATCTAATTATGATAAAATATATGAAATTTTTCAAAAGTGAATATTATGAGAACACAAAATACATACTACACAACACAGAATGATTTTAGTGAATTTATACAGGAACACTTATTTAAAGAGGAAAAAAATATCTTAGTTCAGGTGTTTAGTTCACTTTTAGATAATGATTTTTTAAATAAGCTCTTAAAAGAGATTTTAGAAATCCTACCTCAAGCTAAAATAATAGGCTCTACAACAGATGGTGAGATATTAGAAAATATTGTAACAACAGATAAGGTTGTTATTAGTGTTTCATCCTTTGAGAGAGCTACTTTAAAAGTTGCAATGAAAGAGAATAAAGATAGTTTTTCTTGTGGTAAAGAGTTAGCTAAAGATTTAATAGAAGACAATACAAAAGCGATTTTACTTTTTTCAGATGGTTTACATACTAATGGAGAGGTATTTTTAAATGGTGTTAAATCTATAACAGAAGATATTCCATTAGCAGGTGGTATGGCTGGTGATGCAGGAAAGTTTAAAACTACATATATTATGAGTAACTCAGGAGTAATATCTCAAGGGGCTGTTGGTGTATCTATAAATACCGATAAGATTAATATTAAAACATCATATAGTTTTGATTGGCAAGAGATAGGAAAAGAGCTGACTATCACAAAAGCTGAAAATAATAGAGTATATGAGATAGATGGAAAAACTGCTGTTGAAATTTATGGAAAATATTTAGGGGAGGAGATAGCTACATCTCTTCCAGCTGTTGGAGTAGAATTTCCTCTTATTATTAGTCGAGATGGTGAAAAAATAGCACGTGCTGTTGTAGGAAAAGAGAATGATGGTTCTTTATTATTTGCTGGTAATTTAGCTGTTGGCGATAAAGTACACTTTGGTTATGGTAATAGTAAAATGATTCTTCAAGAGTCGATAAAAAAGAAAAAAAAGTATGAAACTATTCCTGTTCAATCAATTTTTATCTATTCCTGTATGGCAAGGCGTAGATTTTTAGACGATGCTATCTGTGCAGAATTAACTCCTTTAGCTCATATAGCTTCAACGAGTGGTTTTTTTACTTATGGGGAATTTTTTAAAGCTAAAAAATGTGAACTTTTAAATCAGACTATGACTATTATTGCCTTGAGTGAATCCGATGAAAAAAAAGAGCATAATTTTTTAGATGCAACAAATAAAGAGGAAATTCAAGATACAACAGTGACTCAAAAGGCATTGTCTCATTTAATTGAAGAAACATCAAGAGAGCTTAAAGAAACAAATGATAATTTAGAAAAGCTTGTTCGAGAAAAAACATCAGCACTGCAAGATAAAATTGCAGAACTAGAATATGCTTCAAAAGTAAAATCAGAGTTTTTAGCAGGAATGAGTCATGAGATACGAACACCTTTAAATGCTATTTTAGGTTTTGTAGATATTTTAAAAGCTGGTGAAAAAGATAAAGAGCGTCAAAAAAGATTTAGTATTATTAAAAATTCGGGAGCATCACTTCTAACTATTATTAATGATATTTTAGATTTTAGTAAAATAGAGAGTGGAAAAATGATTTTAGAGAAACGTAAATTTGCTACAAAAAAACCATTTAAAGAGGTTTCTAATCTATTTTTTGAAAAAGCAAAAGAGAATGGAATCAATCTTAAAATACATTTTGATGTAGAATTACCAAGATTTTTTATAGGTGATATAGTTAGAATTAAACAAGTTGCTGCAAATTTTTTGAGTAATTCAATTAAGTTTACACCTAAAGGTGGAGAAATTTTTATTTCTGCTTGTTTTGATACGATAAAAAATGAATTGAAATTTAGTGTAAAAGATACAGGAGTAGGGATAGATGAGAAAAATTTAAAGAAAATTTTTGAATCATTTACTCAAGAAGATAGTACAACAACACGTAAGTTTGGCGGTACAGGATTGGGACTTTCTATCTCTAAAGCACTTATTAGTTCTATGAATGGTCATATTACTGTTGAGAGTGTTTTAGATGAGGGTAGTACCTTTAGTTTTTTTCTTCCAGTTTTAGAAGCTGGAAATTTGGACCATATAGAAGATATATCTTTAGGAAAAATAGATGTAAATAAACCTCTTGATGGTAAAGTTTTATTAGTTGAAGATAATAAAACAAATCAGATGTTAATGAATATAATTTTGAGTGATATTGAACTAGATGTTGATTTGGCTGAAAATGGTTTAGAAGCGGTAGAGATGTTTAAAAAACAGAAGTATGATATTATTTTAATGGATGAAAATATGCCTAAAATGAGTGGTGTTGAAGCAACTCATGCTATTCTTGATATAGAAGAGGAGCAAGATTTAGAGCATACACCTATTATTGCATTAACAGCCAACGCATTAGCAACAGATAGAGCTAGATTTTTAAATGCTGGTATGGATGAGTTTGTTTCTAAACCGATAGACCATGAAGTATTTATTAGAATACTTCACTCTTTTTTAATTAAATAGTAACTTTTAAAGAGTTACTATTTTAGCTCCAAAGCCACCTAAGTGCTGAGGAGCGTCTTCAAATTTATTGACTCTTGGATGCGCTATTAAAAAGTTTTTAACAGCATAAGAGAGTTTTCCTGTTCCTATTCCATGATAGATTATTACTTCGTCCCAACCATTTAAAAGAGCATCACTTAAAAATTTATCTAAGACCTCACAAGCTTCATCTGCTCTCATTCCATGTAAATCACATTTAAGACCTGAACGTTTTTCAACATTTACATTTACTATTGTTTTAGGTTTTATCTTCATTATTTGAGTATGTTTAAGGTGTTTAGTTTTCACACGAACACGCATACCATCTACTTCGATAGTAGCATCATTTTTACCCTTCATAGAGATTATAATACCTTTTTGAGAGTGATATTTTACAGCATCACCGACATTAAAAATAACATCTCGTTTTATATCCTCTTTTTTATCTTGAGGAAGGATTTTATTTGCTTTATTCATAGCACGATGAATAGATTGGCTATCACCAGCTTTAGCCGCTGATTTTGCTTCACTGATAGCTACATCATAACTTCTTTTAAGTGCATACCGTTGCTCTTCTAACTCTTTAAAAAGTGTTTCACGTTGCTCTTTTATCCCTAACTCTTGAAGTCGAAGTTTTTCTAATTTTTCATCTACTTTTTTATGTTTTTGTTTAAGTTCACGTTCAAGTTGAGAACCTCTTTCTATGAGTAAACTTAGTTTCTCAGAGTTATCTCCATAAACATTTTTAGCTTCATTAACAATATTATTTGAGATACCATATCTACTTGCAGTTTCAAAAGCATAACTTTTACCAATAATCCCTTGCATAAATTCATAAGTAGGTTTACGTTGCTCTTCATCATAGATAGCTGCCATAAGCTCAACATCATCTCTATCAGCCATAAGTGCAGCAAGGCGTTTATGGTGCGTAGTAACTACAACTTTTTGACCTCGTTTTATTAAATCATCAAGTATCACTTTAAAAAGAGCTGCTGCTTCATCACTATCTGTTCCAAGTTCTATCTCATCAACACCAACAAGAGCAGATTTATATTCAAATATACGAGAAAATTCCTGCATACGCCCAGCAAAGGTAGATATATCATTTTTAACATTTTGAGGGTCATCTATGATGGAAAGAACAGTTTTAAAAGAACCTATATGAGATTTTTGTTCATTAAGTTTCATAGGAATAATATATTTAGCCATAAATGCAGAGGCTAAAATAGATTTTAATAGCATCGTTTTACCACCAGCATTTACACCAGTAATCATTAAAATATTTTTAGAAAAATCTACACTAACAGGTTTTGCATTATGCAGGGCAGGGTGAACAAAATCATTTAGAACTATTTTAGAATCTTTTTTAGATTTCACTATTTGATAGTTTTTACTAGAAGCAAATTGCACACGAGCTTGGTAGTTGTCAAATTTTGTAAACTCTTTATCTATGAAAGCTATAAAAGGTTGAAGTTCAGCTAATTTTGCAGAAAACTCTTTGTTATATTGATAAAATATAGTTTCTCTCTCTTGTTCAATATATCTAATTTGTTCCTTAGATTTCATAATACTATCAGGCGAAACATAGAAAAAACCACCTGTACTACGTCCAACAACAGCACCTTTAAGAACATGGTTAAATCCACCACGAACTAATAAACACTCTTCATTATTTAATAAATGAACTTGCGTATCTACTAAATAACCTGCTAGTTTTGAACTTGACATCATACGTTTGAGTGCTGAACTCATATTATTTTTATGCTCTTTTATTCTTGCACTTAACCCAAATAATAGCTCATCAAGATTTTCTTCAAATTTACCATCATTAGTAAAATATTTTTCAACTTCTGTAAATTTTTCAGGGACAATAAATTTACTCATCCATTCACCAATAATACCATCTAATTGACGGTTATTAAAGTAACGAAAATATCGTACAACTTTAACTATCTCAAAAATTTGTTCAAAGTTTAAGACACCTCTTTTTTTAAGATGACCTATGATGTTATAAAAATCTGCAATTTTTGGAGGAGATTTAAACTCTATCTTATCAAGTGCTTTTATATAACGAAAGTGAAGCTCTTGATCACCTTCAATATAAAGAGAACTTTCACGTGAGAAGAAACTTCTAAACTGTGAGATATGGTCATTTAGGTCCAATTGGTCTATGAGTATTTTGAGTTGTGATTGTTTATCTGTTTTCATATTGGAATTATAGCATATATAAACTATATCATTATATTAAATTTTCCACAAAACTAAAATTTAGTTTTGTGGAAACTACTAATATAATATAGTCTTTATCAAACTTTATTAATTATTAAAGTAAAAAAAATTAGTATTTTATTTTAGCTAAATAGAGTCCATTAGAAGGGGCAGGTCTTACTTTATGATTTTTTTCACAAGAGAGTTTTTCTTCTATCTTTTGAGTATCTAATTTTAAAATAGCCCCAACCATCAATCTTATTTGACTTCTTAAAAAACCATTTGCTTCAAAGTTAAGAACAATAAGACCATTATGTTTATAAGCAAAAGCTTTATAGATAATCCGAACAGTAGAGTTTATATCACTTCCTTTTTTCATAAAGTTTTGAAAATTATGTTCACCAATAAAAAGTTTTATCTTCTCATCTATAATTTTAAACTCAATATTTTTATCAAAAGTTATAAAATCTTCCTCAAAAGGGTTTGAATCTGATTGTTTGACTACATATCTATAAACTCTTCTCTTTGCTCCATATCTAGCATGAAAATCATCTGCTACGTGTTTTATATCTTTAACTCTTATCGTTTGTGGAAGCATACCGTTTAGAACTCTTTTGAGCTTTATAAGGTCAGACCAAAAATGGGGCAGATCAAAATGACATACTTGACCTGTTGAGTGAACACCTTTATCTGTACGTCCAGATGCTATAACTCTAAACTTTATGCCAAGCTGTTGTAATACTTTTTCAAATTGTCCAAAGATAGTGTTATTTGTATCTTTTTGTATCTGTGAACCTAAAAATGATGTTCCATTGTAGATTAATGTTGTTGCACATCGCATATTAAAACCTTGACACAATATATTTTCGATAGAGTAGATAGGTTATGACAAGCCACGAAATAGCTACAATAGGGATAGTGTTGTAGATAAATATTTTTTGTAGTCCTAACGTAAGACCATAAAAGATAATAATCCCTGCAAAAAGATAAAGATATATCATCGCTTTTTGATGACGTACATGAACTATACCTATACTAGCGATTAAAAAGAGGGATAAGATAGGAAAAAGACTTAGAAGAGTATTTGTAATAAGCATCGCTCTTTTTTTCTTTTTCTTTTCATTAGAGAACCAATACTCAAGGGGATTTCTATATCTAGTTAGATGGGTTGTCATAGTATCATTGATAAACATAACTTTAAAATTTATTTGAGAGAAAGTTTCTTTTGAATAACTATAGCCCTCTCCATCACTTAGTTTTAAACGAAGAATTCCACTATCGTTAATAACTTTAGCATTTTTAGCACCTATTAAAATCTCCTCTTTTTGATTCTTATTAAATAAAAATACATTTCCATAACTTCCATTCTTATTCTTTTTTCCAAGATACAAAAGCCAATCTCCAAATTTATGTCCAAACTCTGAAGCAGAAAGGTTAAATTTTGCTTCACTTTTTTTATAGGATATAAAGTTTTTAGAGAGAACTTTTGTATGAGGAAAAAGAATTAAATAGTTAAATAGGAGTAGAGTCGTTAAAAGTATTGCTGGTTTAAAAAGTGTTCTTATAATAAATTTTGGATGAATACCTAAGGCAAAAAGCACCACTATTTCATTGTCATTTGAGAGTTTAAAAAGAGAAAGTGTTGCTGATATAAAAAATGTTATAGGCAATATATAAAATAAAATTTCAGGTAAGACAAAAAGATATAATTTCCCCATCTCTACGATACTTAGTTGAATAACAGCGGTATAGGTCGCAAGTTTTATTAAAAATATAACTGATGCGATAGCAAAAAGTGCTGAAAATATTGATAAAAATAGTAAAGAGAGGTTATTAATTATATATTTTTCAAGTCTATTCATATTTTAATAATTTGCCTCAATATATCTCATAATAGGGGAGTCAAATAAAAATACGATAAAAGTAGCCATCGCTAAAAAGGGTACAAAAGGAACTTTTTTATCTTCCTCCGAGCCATTTTGCACTGCTAACATTACAGGTAAAGCTAAGAGAGCTGATACAAAAATAGCAACTAAAGTAAGTTCGATACCAAGTAAAGCACCCATAGTTGCAGCGACCATAATATCACCTTCACCCATAGCTTCTATAAATGGATAGGTATGATAATTTTTATTCCAAGATGTTCTTGTTTTTTTTGATTGTCTCATAGCTGAAGAGGTAAGATAGTAGGAGAGAGAAAATCTTAAAAGTGTAAAACCACCTGCAAATAAAAGAGCATTATGAAGATTTGTAAATACTCCACCGATATTCCAAGCACCTCCAATAGCAAAAAAGATAGCTAAAAGATTTAAAGAATCTGGAACCATTCTATATTTGAAATCTATCATAGAAAGAGCTAAAAGTGTTAAAAAACTAAATCCTATCATCAAGGTAGGAAAGTTTATTCCATATTTACTAGCAAGTGCTAAGAAAATTAATCCTGAAAGAAGTTCTATAATAGGATATTGTGCCGAAATAGGAGCTTTACAAAATGAACATTTTCCTCTAAGAAATAACCATGAAAAAAGAGGTATATTGTGCCAAGGTTTTAGATTTGTTCCACAAGATGTACAGTGAGATGCTCCAAAAACGATACTTTCCTCTTTAGGTATTCTTAAAATTACAACATTTAAAAATGAACCTAAAAGAGTACCAAAAATAAAAGCGATAGTAAGAGTTATCATTTTAGACCTCCAAAACGTCGTTCTACTTTTGTAAATTTTTTAATAATTTTTTCTAGTTTATTTGGCGTAAAATCGGGCCAAAGAGTATCACAAAAATAGAGTTCAGCATAAGCAGATTGCCAAAGTAAAAAGTTTGACAATCTATGGTCTCCCCCTGTTCTTATGAGTAAATCAACATCATATTTACAATCAAGTGCATTACTCATCATAGTATGGCTTATATCTCCCTCTATTTTTTTAAGAGAGTTTATCGCTCGTAGCATCTCATCTTGTGAACCATAGTTAAGGGCTAGTGACTGAATAAGACCATCACAATGAGCCGTTTTTTCCTCAACCTCTTTTATAGTTTTTCGAAGAGCTTTAGAAAAAATACGAATATCACCTATTGGTTCAAAACGAACATTATTTTCTAAATAGATAGGAAGTTCATTTTTAAGGTATCTCTCTAAAAGTTTCATCAAAAATTCAACCTCTAAACGAGGACGCTTCCAGTTTTCAGTTGAAAAAGCATAGAGTGTTAAACGCTCTATCTCATTATGATTTGAGCAGTATGTTGTTATGTTTTTTACAACATTAGCTCCAGCTTCATGACCTTTTACTCGTTTTTGACCTTGAAGTTCAGCCCAACGACCATTGCCGTCCATTATGATTGCTATATGTTTTGCTTGATTCATTTTTATAAACTCTTTGCAAAATCTAAAATGCTAAAAGAGAGAGAAAGCTTATCATTTTTTGGAATAGATTTAATATCTTTTTTTGTAATAAATTCGATGGCATTTGTATCTGTTCCAAAACTTGAAGAGTCTTTTAAAATATTTAAACATACTGCATCTACATTTTTACTCTCTAGCATATTTGTAGCATTTGAGATAGCATCCGTAGCATTCATTTCAGCTTTGAAACCGATAGTTGTTATATCTGTTTTATCAACACTATTTAAAATATCTACATTCTTTTTAAGTTTTAGTTCCCAATTATCCCCAAGCATCTCTTTTTTAAGTTTACCATCTTGCACAAATTCTGGAATATAATCACTTACAGCAGCAGCCATAAATAGATAAGGTTTTTTCTGAATAAGACGGATATTGTCATTTTGAGCTAATGATGGACGTGAAAGTTTGCCTTTTTTTGCTATACGGATAGAATCACTGAGATACTCTAACATCTCATCAGAACTTTCTACCTTTATAGTGTGCATATCTTTTGGTAAAAGAGTATCAAATCTTGTTGCGATAAGATTTACATCTGCTCCTTTACAATAAAGAGCAAGAGCTAAACTTGAAGCCATTTTACCACTAGAAAAGTTAGAGATATATCGTACTTCATCTATCTTTTCAATAGTTCCACCACCTGTAACCATAACCATTCTATCTGCCCAAAATTCATCTTTTAAAAGAACTCTAGCAGAGGCAAAGAAAATATCTATGGGTTCAGCCATCGCTCCATTACCTGTTGTTTTACAAGCTAACTCTTTTATTTGAGGGTCTACTATCTCATAGTTTGAGATAGCTAACATTTTGAGATTAGCTTTTGTAATAGGATTTTCAAGCATATTTGTATTTGCAGAGGGTGCTAATATTTTTTTATCTGGAAATGCTAAAGCAGATTGGAGTAAAAGATTATCAGCTATTGCATTAGCTAATTTAGCTATTGTATTAGCCGTTACAGGAGCGATTATAAATATATCAGCCCACATAGTAGCTTTTATATGATTATTATCATTTGCCCATGATTCAGTTGTATCATCTAAAACTTGATTTGATGTAACTGTTTCAAATGTTAAAGGAGTTATAAACTTTTTGGCACTTTCACTCATAACAACTTTTACTTCAGCACCCGCCTTTATAAAAAGACGAGTCAGTTCAAGTGATTTATAAATAGCGATAGAGCCAGTTACACCAAGAAGAATTTTTTTATTTTTGAGTAGATCAGATGGAATATTCATTATAAAACTCTTTAGCCTATTTTTTGAATAGTTGGAGGATATGTTCTAAACGCATTTTGAAAGCTATTTGCCCGAACATCTCTCATTTTTCCACTTGCTAAAGGTGCTAAGAAGTAAGCTTTTTCTACACATTCCTCTGCATCATAATTATTATCGTGCATAAAATAGATATCTTTTCCAAGTTTTTTTGTTTGTTTAGCTATATTTTCTGCATAGGTTATCATCTCTTTATGGTGTCTATCAAACTTATGACCACTTGCAAAAAATACAAATTTACCATTAAAACTTAGATTGAGATAATCATGATAGTTAAGTTCTTTATCATAGCGTGTAAATTGACCTGAACGGTATTTATCTAAATCTGAATCAAACTCTTCAAGTATCGGTGTTGGCTCGATGTTCGCTTTGTTAAGATTGAAATAGTATTTAATCTCTAAAAGTTTTCCTCTATAACCATCTCTAATAGATTTTGAAAAGAGATTCATCATATTGTTAAACTCTAGTTCATGAAATTTATCATCCATCTCAAAACCTTGTTCACTTAACAAAGAATCAGTATTGTAACCGATAGGTGCAATAGTAGGGTTATATAAAAAGATAGTTCCTATTACTGTTTTACGCTTTTTTTTAAGCATAGCTTCAAAGTCAGAAAGAGAGATTTTTATATCTTCTCTATTCTCATCTTTTTCATTGATATAAACATAGTGTTTTGTTATGTAATCGTGGTCGAAATTTGTTGAAAATTTTCCAAATGTTTGCATTAGATTATCCTATAATTTGTGGGAATTATACTATAATTTTATAAGATTGTTAAGTTTTCTTCTATTTTTTAAAACTGTAAAACAACAGCTGCACCAAGAGCTATCTGATAAACAATTTGTGAAATGTCTTTAACAACTTGAAGATACTTAGTATCAACTTTCCCAAGAACTAATATAGAATCACCTCTTTGTACCTTATAGTCATCACCAAAAAATGCAGAAGCATCATAAGTTTTTACCTGTCCATTTTTTTGAATAATTAAAATCTTTTCATCATTAGCTTTAAAAGTATATCCACCACAAGAGTCTATATAATCATCAAAACTCATACCAACAATAAATGTCTGAGCAGACGGAAGCATCACTTCCCCTTGAATAACTATCATATCACTTTTTTGAGGTATATAGATGTTATCTCCATCTTCTAAAAATATATTTGAGATATTACTCTCTTTATTGATAATCACTTGACCTTTAGGTTCAACTTTTTTAGCACGCTCTATAAAGTTTAAAACTAAAGAAGCCTCTTGCTTACGTATAGTTGCTTCCTCTACTGTAAAAGAACCAGCAGTTAATGTTTTTGACTCTAAATCATTAAGTTGTGCTAGTAAAAGATTTTTTTGCTGTTTAGCTATACTTTTTCTATAAAGTTGAAATGAAGAAGCATCAGACATACTATTAAGTTTTATCTGTTCAAAGACCTCTTGAAGAGATGTTCCTTTTTTTACTATTAAATTATGAATATTTGAGTGTTCTCCACTTATTTTTATCTTAATATTATTTGTAGTAAAATCGGGAATAAAATTAACACTCTCTCCACTATAAATACGTTTATTCAGATTTTCTTTAATAGAAAAAATCTCTATATTTTGTTCATTCTCTTGATTATATTTTGTAACTGTAAAATTTGTTAATGTTGGATTTGCTAAAGTCACATCTAAAAGTTCTTTTAATGTTACCGAGTTTGTAAGCATCTCAAAACGATAAGGACGTTTAACATCACCACTTATCTCTATATAATTTTCAACACTTTCTATAACGACAACATCCCCCATATGAAACTGAAAAAGAGTTAAGGAACCATTGAGCAAAAACTGATATAAATCAACTGCATAAATCTCTTTATTTTGACGAAGGACTTTTATTTTTCTATAACTTCCACTCTTAGCATTTATCCCTTTCGCTTTATCTATAAATTGAATAATAGAATCAGAGGATAAACCATCATAAAGCCCAGGTTTATTTACAGCACCTGTTACAAATACACTTACTGGCTGATAAGACTCTAAATCAGCATACACAAAAACACTTTTTTTAAATACTTTTTTAACAGCTTTTTCAACACTTTGACTTAACTTATCATTTCTAACACCCAGAATATTTACAATACCAACTTTTGGTATAAAGATATTTCCTTGAGAATCAACAGTTGTTTTTGTATTAAACTCAAAAGCTCCCCACATTTTAAGATTTACTGTGTCACCAATACTGATTAAGTAGTGAGGGTTATATCTATGTTGAGTGTTTTTAGAAAAACTACCATTAAATAGGTTATAGCCAAAAACTTTTATACTCTCATTAACAATAAATGAGCTTGTATCTTTAATAGATGTATCAGTAAGATTTGAAAACTCTACACCAAATAGTGTTGCACTTAGTATTAAACTTGTAAGTATCTTTTTTTTCACTCTCTATTCCTTATGGTCTTTAATTATAGCTAATAGCATTGAAAATATTCCATATATTAAAAATATTACTACTATTAAAGTTATAAATGTTTTTGGTTTATTTGGATAAGTATAACCATCTGGTAAATTTGCTTTACTTACTATGCTTAATGTTTTTGCTTCTTTAAGAGCATCAAGTTTTGTTTTTTCAAGTTGGATAAGAACATTTTTATATATCTCTGTATCAAACTCTAACTGCATCTTTAGTTTTTCATATTCAAATAAAATTTTATTTAAACTTCCTTTTTCATTACCTGTTAAACTTTTTTTAAAGTTAGCCAAAGAACTTACAATCTCTTTTATTTCTGCTTTTAATGCAAGAAGTTCATAGTTATTTTTATTCAGATAACTACTTTTAGTTTTATATATTATACGTTTTTGGGTTAAGGTAGCTTCAAGGGTTGCTATAAGGGTACTAGATGATGAAGCATTTATAGTAGGATCAAGTAAAAGATTTTCATTTTGATATTTTTCTAAAATCATCGAAGAATTATTAACTTTAAGTAGCTTTTTATCATGTTCAGACTCAAGAAAAGCTAACTGTTTTTTTGCTTTTTTACGATTAAACTCATTGAGTGCATATTCAACATATTTTATCATAGCATTTAAAATATTTTGTGCTGTTTGAGGATCTGTATGTATATAGGAGATATGAAGAATTCCAGATACTTCATCATAGTTTATTAAAATACGTTTTTTATAAAACTTTAAACTTTGTTCTATCGTAGCATCCCATGATAAACGTTCAATAAAATCAATTTTATCACTTTTATAATGTTGGATAAGATTAAACTTTTTATCTAGCTCTAAAAATATATCTAAAGATAAAAGATACTCTTGAACTACCATAGAGTCTTGCAACTGAGAGCTAGAACCCATACCAAGCATACTCAAGCCTAAGTTAGAAGAGGATGGTGCTGGTGCTGAAAGGTCACGAACGATAAGAGCTGTCTTTGATTCATAGAGTTCTGCTTTTAAAAAGAGAGTATATGTAAAGGCTATCATAAAAAAAGAGATAAAGAATAGTCTAGTTTTAAAGATAGAATATTTTTTATTTAGTTTATTAAAAACAATTCTATCATTTTTAAGTTTTTCATAGTTACCATCTTTGTCTATTTTTTTAAACCAATAAAGTTGTATTATCTTTTTAAGCATCTATACTCTCTTTTATTTTTGTTTATTTATATCGTCATATATATTTATAGCATCATTTATATCATCATAATAGGTCATTTGACCATTGTTTACAACAATACCAGCATCACAAATCTCTTTTAAAATAGGCATAGAGTGACTTACAAGTAAAACATTACAGTTTTCTATCTTTTTTCGCAGTGCTGCTTTAGATTTTACTTGAAAGTTTTTATCTCCAACAGAAAGTGTTTCATCTATTATAAGATAATCAAAGTCAAAAAAGAGACTCAATCCAAAACTAAGGCGTGATTTCATACCACTAGAGTATATTTTAATAGGCATATCAAAATAATCTCCAAGCTCTGAAAAATCTTGTACAGACTTGATAGCGTCCTCTATCTCTAAATCACTTTTTCCATATATACGACAAACAAATTTAACATTTTGTCGTCCAGTCATAGAACCCTGAAAACCACCTGCAAGACCCATAGGCCAAGAGAAAGTTTTATCTGAAGATATAGTACCAGAGTTTGGAAAATCTATTCCACCTAACATTCTAAGAAGAGTAGATTTTCCTGCACCATTACGTCCTAAAATCCCTACATTAACATCTGTTGGTATTGTCTGAGTAACATTTTTAAGGACATACTTTTTGCCTTTAGATGTTTTATAAAATTTTGTTACATTGTGAAGTTCTATCATCTTGAAGATACTATCTTTTTTTCAGCTTTTCTATAAAAATACAATGCTAAAAATAGAGGTATAAATGTCCAATAAAACATATATTCGTAATCTACATACTTTGTATCTAAAACACTAAAATAATTACCATGAATCATCTCTATAAAATGTACAAGAGGATTATATAAAACAATCTCTCTTAAAGCAGAAGGTAAAGAATCAACAGTATACATCAATGCTGATACAAAAAGTAAAGGGGTCATAATAATATTTACGATTTTTGTAAATGTTTCATAAAAAGTTCCAATAATTGCAGTAAATAGTCCTATCGAAAAACCAAAAAGAGAAAGCCAAGCGACAGCAAGTATTACCATATTGAAATTTTCAATAGTTATATCAAAATCAAAATAAAGACCAATCGCTAAAAAGACTACTGTTGCCATACTAGTTACAAGTATTTCTATTAAAAAACGGGTAATGATAGTATCAATAGGTTTGACTTGTACATAATTAAAAAGAGCAGCGTTTGAACTAAAAGCTCCAATAGATTTAGAAACTATATTTTTCCATAGAAAAAAAGCTAAAAAACCACTAGCTAAAAAAACAGGAAAATCAACTCCGGGCATAGATTTTTCAGATATAGCAGATTTTAGACCAGCAAAGACTAAAACCATAAGCATAGCATCAAAAATAGCCCAAAAGTAACCAAGTTTTTTTGTTCCAAAACGTGTTTGTATTTCTCTTAGGAATAGGGCTAAAATTACTGATTTGAAGATTGTTAGGGATGTTCTTTTTGTCATAAAGGTTATTTTAGCATAAATCAACTATAATTCAACTATAAAATTTAAGGATTACCCGATGAATTCAATAGAAATAGCAAAAAATGTTTTTAAAGTAGAAGCTCAGGCAGTTAATAATTTATCTAATCTATTAACAGAGGATTTTTCAAAATCTATTGAAAAAATCTTAGAAGCTAAAGGACGTCTAGTTATTTCTGGAATGGGGAAATCAGGGCATATTGGAGTTAAAATATCTGCAACTTTAGCAAGCACAGGAACACCAAGTTTCTTTATGCATCCAGCTGAGGCTATTCATGGTGATTTGGGTATGCTAACTAAAAACGATATTTTATTAGCTATTTCAAACTCAGGAGAGAGTGAAGAGATTATAAAAATTATTCCTCTTGTAAAAAGGATGGGAATAACTCTTATAGGTATGGCAGGAAAAAAAGATTCTACTTTAGCAAGAGAAGCTGATTATTTTTTAAATATTGCTATTGAGAAAGAGGCATGTCCTCTTCAACTTGCTCCTATGTCATCGACAACAGCAACACTTGCAATGGGTGATGCAATAGCAGCAGCACTTATGGAAGCAAGAAACTTTCAACCTGAAGATTTTGCAATGTATCATCCTGGTGGAAGTTTAGGTAAAAAACTTTTAACAAAAGTAAAAGATATTATGAGTTTCAAAAGTCTTCCTATTGTAAAATCTGATAGCTTGTTTAGTGAAATTATTCATACTATGACTATTGGTAAGCTTGGTCTTTGTATCGTTGTTGATAATGAAAAAGTAAATGGTGTTATTACAGATGGTGATTTACGAAGAGCTTTAGAGATGACAGATAAACCAAGGTTTGAGATTGTAGCAAAAGATATGATGACAAACTCTCCTAAAATAGTTTCAGAAAATAGTATGGCTATTGATGCTGAAGAATTTATGTTAGAAAATAAGATAAATGAACTTATTGTTGTGGAAAACAACAAATTAGTTGGTGTTGTTCAACTTTTTGATGTGGGAAATATTTCTTAATAAAAATTTTACTAAAAAATAAAGAAAGGTATAAAATGATAAATAATGATGAATTGTATAAGAAATTGCAACAAGGTAAATTTTTACTATCTGGTCCTTGTGCGATAGAGAGTGAAGAATTAGTTATGCAAGTAGCCCAAGAGGTTAAAAAAATAAGTGAAGAATTAAATTTTACTTATGTTTTCAAAGCATCTTTTGATAAAGCAAATAGAACTTCGTTAAGTAGTTTTAGAGGACCTGGATTAGAAGAGGGTCTTAAAATACTTGAAAAAGTAAAAAAAGAGTTTGAATTACCAATAGTTACGGATATACATGAACCTTATCAAGCTAAACCTGTTTCTGAGATAGCTGATATAATTCAAATTCCTGCTTTTCTTTGTCGTCAAACAGATTTACTTGTAGCTGCTGCAAAAACAGATAAAATAGTAAATATTAAAAAAGCACAATTTCTTGATGGAAAAGATATGTTTTATCCTGCTCAAAAAGTAAAAGAAGCTGGGAATAGTAAAATAATGCTAACAGAAAGAGGAACACTTTTAGGTCTTGGAAGACTTGTAGTCGATTTTACTCAGATAGTAGATATGAAAGAGTTAGGTTATCCTGTAATAATGGATGTTACACATTCTACTCAAAGACCAGGTGGTGGAGCTACTTCCGGAGGAAATCCTCACTATGCTCCGTATATTGCAAAAGCTGCAGCTGCTGTTGGTGTAGATGGTTATTTTATGGAGGTTCATCCTGACCCTAGTTGTGCTTTGAGTGATGGGAGTAATATGATTAGGTTGGATGGTTTTAGAGAACTTCTTGAAGATATAATCTAATGCAATTAAAATTAAGTATAATCATTCCTTTTCGTGCATCTGAAGACAGATCATATATTATGGAAAGATTAAACCAATTTGAAATAGAAAAAAATAATTCTATTGAATATATTTTAGTTGATTCAGGTAGTCCCTTTTCATTACAGCAAAAGATAAAACAAATATGTAATCAAAAGTCTATAAGATATTTATATCAAAATACTAAAAATGATATATTTGCAATAGGAAGTGCTAGGGATTATGGAGTTGAACATGCTAATGGAGAATTTGTAACATTTTTAGATATAGATTTAATTTCAGTTGATGGTTTCATCAATAAGCTACTATTGCAATGTGAAATTGAAATTGAAAATCAAAAAAAATCATTTTTTACTGTACCTTGTTTTTATTTAACACCAGAAGGTTCAGAACTCTTTTTAAAAACAGATATAAAAACTAGAGATGATATTTTTTATCAATTTTATTTAGATGGAGATAAAAATTATATTCAAAATTTAGCACCCTCTTCTTCTGTGATGGTATTAAGAAAAAATCATTATCTTTCAGTGGGTGGACATAGTCCTGCTTTTAAGGGTCATGGCTATGAAGATTTTGAATTAATTCATAGATTATTAAAATTATCTGGTCATATTCCAAGAAGTAGAGAATATTATACAGATTCTAAAACATGGGATTCAAATCTTTATAAAGGTTTTAGGGCTACATTTTCTATGTTAGGTCAAAAAGCATTTGCTAATAAATTATATGTGTATCATATATGGCATCCTCGACCACCAACAAATGGATATGAAAATAAAAGGTTTATTAATCATACAAATGCTTTAAATATGTTTAAAAAATTTGATACTGATGCTATCCATCCAACAGCACTAGTAGATAAAACTGCAAAAGTAGAAAATATTTTATACTTCGGAGTGCCTTTTTCAAATGCACCAGAATGTATAAGAGATGCTATGCCTCATCTTGGAAATATTATCTATACAAAAGAATATTACTATCAAGATGATAATGATAATTTTAGTAAAGAAAAATTTGAGAATTTCTTAAAATATCAAAATATAGATAAAGTGATTTTTCCAAATCCTTACGGAAATAAAATAAGATTAGCTATTTATAATTATGTAAAAGAAAATAATATCAACTATTATTGTTTTGAGAGAGGTGCATTACCTGATAGTTGGTTTTTTGATTCTAACGGATTTAACTATGACTCTAGTTCCTATTATGAAAAAAATTGGTCTCAAAAACTAACTGAAAAAGAAGAAATTTTTACTAATGATTATATAGAAAGTTTGTTTACAAAAGGTGATTCATTAGAAGTTCAATCTTCACAAGTTGGAAAAGATGTTTTATCTGAAAAGTTAAAAATCGGAAATAATAAAGTATTATTTGTACCATTTCAGAGACCATCAGATACTGTGATTAAATATTTTGCTTCAAAGTTGAAAGATAATATCTTGCCAAGGTTAAAAAAACTTGTATGGACTGCAAAAATTAAAAAACTAAATATTAATGATTTTCAATTTCAAAAAAAATATCTAAATATAAAATCGACAATGTCTAACTTTCAAGAGATAATTGATAATGTTGCAAAAGAGTTACGAACTTATGGATGGCAAGTTCTTGTAAAACAACATCCATCTGAAACATATAAACTAGATATGAATTATGTAACTGTTGTTCCTGACAATACTAATATGTATGATTTAATTGATTTAGCAGATAGTGTAGCATTAATTAATTCTGGTATGGGCTTATATGCGATGATGGCATTAAAACCGTGTTTTATCTTTGGTGAGGCTTTTTATAACTATGAGGGCTTAAATATTAAAATAAATACTCATTCCTCAGATGAAATTGTACAATTAATTTTAAGTACAACAACTATAGACAAAAAGAAAATGTTTCAATTTATACATTATCTTATAACTAATATGTATTCTTTTGGTGAAGCGAAAACAGTCACTAGAGTTGAAAAAGATGGTTCAAAAAGAACAATTACTAAAAGTATTGATTTTTATCAATTTGTAATAGATAAAAAAATAATATTTGATTATGAAAAAGATAAAAAATTTATTATACCATTTGGTTCACCATTATTTAATCGTTTTAAATTGGATATGGCTAATCATCGTCAAAAAAAGCCTATTGTACAAAAAAAGCCTATTGTACAAAACAATATTAGTTCATTTAATAGAAAAATCAATAAATTTAAAAGAAATAAAAAACTTTTTTTTGAAGATTCTCAAAACTCTTTAATTAGGTTAATTGGTAAAATATTTTTTATAAAATAAAATGACAAACTATACAACATCAAAAGAATTAATCAGAAATACAAGTAATTTCACAAATATAAAGTATTATAATTTTATTGATAGCTTATTTCAGCGAAAAGGAATATTCCACGGCTGGGGAAGAAAAAAATCAGGTTTAAAAGCAGTTTCATTAGCTAAAAAACTTGATACCTCTTTTGTCCTTTTAGAAGATGGTTTCATCCGCTCCCTAGCCTTAGGGGTAGATGGCTCCCCATTATTCAGCCTAGTAAAAGACCCAATAGGAATATACTACGATGCAACAACTCCCTCAAAATTAGAAAATATATTAAATACATACAACTTTAAATTAGATAAAAAACTGATGCAAGATGCAAAAAAAGCTATAAACTTAATAGTAAAAAATAATATTTCAAAATATAATAATGCTAAAGATTTAAAAGACAACTATTTTCCAAATCGTGAAGAGAGAGTTTTAGTTATTGCTCAAACAGCAGGAGATGCTTCTTTAAAATATGGAATGTTAGATAATTTTACAACAGATGATATGATAGAGAGTGCTATAACTGAAAATCCTAATGCTAAGGTTTATCTTAAAGTGCATCCCGATGTTTTAAGTGGGAAGAAAAAATCAGATATAGATATAAACTTAGCAAAACAAAAATGTATAATTATTGAAGAAGATGTTAATCCTCTCTCTCTTTTAAGACATTTTACTAAAGTATATACAAAAACATCACAGATGGGTTTTGAGGCTCTTTTAGTTGGTTGTGAATGTATCTGTTTTGGAATGCCTTTTTATGCTGGTTGGGGGATAACAACTGATAAATCTATCTGTAAGAGAAGAGAAAGAACTTTAAAGTTAGAAGAGGTATTTGCAGGAGCTTATATACTTTACACAACTTATTATAACCCTTATACAGATAAAACGAGTGATATTTTCGATACAATAGAAACTATAATTAAAATGAAATAATAGATAGATGGAGAAAAAACATGAAAACAGTAGTAATAATCCCAGCAAGATTAGGCTCTTCACGCCTACCACGAAAAGTTATACTTGATATATGTGGAAAATCGATGATACAACATGTGTTTGAAGCTTCTAAAAAAGCTCAAAATATAGCAGATGTTTATATAGCAACAGACTCAGATGAAGTTCGTTTTATTTGTGAAAAGTTTACTCAAAATATCCTTATGACAGATGAAAAACATGAGTCTGGGACAGATAGATTAGCACAAGCAGTTCAAAATATAGAGTGTGATAATATCATTAATGTTCAAGGTGATGAGCCATTAATAGACCCTCAACTTATAACAGATTTAGCAAAAATTTTAGAAGATGATGATACGGATATGGCAAGTGCTATGCATAAGATACAAACAACGGAGGAGTTAAAATCTCCAAATGCAGTAAAAGTAACAGTAGATAAAAACTCAAATGCTCTTTACTTTTCACGTTCTATTATTCCTCATCATAGAGATGAATGGGATACACTTTTAAATCATCATACAACTATTCCATCTTCTCTAAGCTTTTATAAACATATAGGTATTTATGGATATAAAAAAGAGTTTTTACAAAATTACTCTACAATGGAACAAACATATTTAGAGAAATTAGAAAAACTTGAACAGTTGAGAGTTTTAGAAAATGGATATAAGATAAAGATGATAGAAACAGAATATGAACCAGTTGGTGTAGATATTTTAGCAGATTTAGAAAAAGTAAAAAAGATTATGAAATGTCACTAGAACAAAAAGCAAAAAAGATAAAAGCGATAGTATTTGATGTAGATGGTGTTTTAACTGATGGTGGTATTATCTATGATAATGCTGGTATGGAGATTAAACGTTTTAATGTAAAAGATGGTCAGATTATCTCTCATCTTAAAAATAATGGTTTTATAGTAGGTGCTATTACAGGACGTAACTCACAAGTTGTTAAAAATAGATGTGAAGAGTTAAAATTAGATTTTCATTTTCATGGTTCTCACGATAAGCTTGTTCAATATGATAGAATTAAAGAAACGTATAATTTAACTGATGAACAGATAGCTTATATAGGAGATGATATTATAGATTTAACTATTCTTACTAAATGTGGACTCAGTGCGACACCAAATGATGCTCGTATTTATATGAAAAAATATGTAGATTATATAACTCCATCAAAGGGTGGAGATGGAGCATTACGAGATTTGGCTGATTTTATTTTAGATGAGCAGGGTTTACTTGATGCTATAATTGAAAAACAGATTAATAAAATTTAAAGTATAATACAAAAAAAATAAAAGGATATATATTGTCAACATATATTTTAGGACATACAAGTCCTGATAGTGATTCGATTATCGGTGCTATCTCTCTTTCATATCTAAAAAATGAGTTAGGAGAAGATTGTATCCCTGTATCTCAAGGTGAAATCTCTGCTGAAACACAATTTATTTTAAATAAATTTAACGGTACTGCACCTGAACTTAAAACATCAGTAGCTGGTGAGAATATCTATTTGGTAGATTTTTCAGATAAAGCACAAGCACCAAAAGATATAGAAGAAGCAACTATTTTAGGTATTGTAGACCATCATAAACTTGGTGATTTAACTACTGATACACCTTTAGAGTGTTGGATTCGTCCTATCGGTTGTACTAATACAATTATTAAAGAGATGTTTGATTATCATAATGTTATTATTCCTAAAGATTTAGCAGGTATGATGATGTGTGCTATTTTAAGTGATACAGTGATTTTCAAATCGCCTACGTGTACAAAAATAGATACAAAAATAGTAAAAGAGTTAGCTATTATCGCTGGTATCAGTGAATATAAAGCTCTGGCAATGGAGATGTTTATAGCAAAATCAGCTGTAAATGGTGCATCTGCTCGTAATCTTAATACAAGAGATTATAAAGAGTTCAATATGAACGGTATTAAAGTTGGAGTAAATCAGTTAGAGATGGTAGATATATCTGCTCTTGATGATAGAAAAAATGAACTTTTAGAAGATATGCAAAAGATGAAAGATGAAAATGGTTTACATACTGTTTTAGTTCTTTTAACAGATATTATGAAAGAGGGTTCTCAACTTTTATGTGTAAGTGATGATGCTAGTAAAATAGAAACAGCGTTTGATACAAAATTAGAAAACAATCAAGTATGGTTAGAGGGTGTACTTAGTCGTAAAAAGCAAGTAATACCTTTTGTTCAACCACAATTTAAATAAGGAATATTTATGAGTAAATTTGAAGCACTATTTGAAGATGAAGACGATATCTTTGCAGGAACACCACAATCAAGATATTGGGATATCTCAGGACAGTTAAGTGAAGATTTAGTAAAAGATGAGTTTGATAATATAGTTCAAAGATTAGCAGTTATGGAAGCATTACTTTCAGAAATACATGACTATGAAACTTTAGATAGAACTATTAAGTCTTATTCTTTAGCAAATATGGAAAAGACAGAAGAGCTTAAAAAAAGTGTATATATGGAATTAGCTGGACAGCTGATTTATAGAGTGGCTGAGTAGTAAAAACTACTCAGTATAAAGATAACGCTTAATCTTCTTAGTAGGAGTCTTTATAAAAGCCTCCTTCTCCTCTACAAACTTTACCATACGATTAAATGATGAAATTTGAGAATTAATCTCTTGACGCATTGTTTCTAAAATATTTGCTATCTCATCATCAGAAATATTTTCATCTAAAAGCTCTCTATTTAATTTAATTTTAGCAATAAGCTTAGTATCTTGTTCAATCATAAGAGCATCTTCTACTAAACTGTTTTGATTTATGATAGCTTCTATCTGTTCAGGATAGATATTTTCTCCACCAGAGCCGATAATAACATTTTTACTTCTACCACTTATAAAAAGATAACCATCTTCATCAATATGACCTAAATCCCCTGTTAAAAACCAACCATCTCTCATAACTTCAGCAGTTTTTTCTTTATCCTTATAATAACCCATCATAATACTAGGAGATTTCGCTAAAATTTCACCATCTTCTATCTTCAACTCCACTCCAGCCATAGCGATACCAGTTGATTGAGGTTTAATAGTACCACCAAGAATTGATCCAGCTAAAAGAGGTGCAGTTTCTGTTAAGCCATAGCCTATAATAAATGGAAATTTAGCTTCTATTAAAAACTGTTCTACAAATTTTGAAATTCCAGCACCACCAATTCCAAAAAATCGTAATCTTCCACCAAATGTTTCTAAAAGTTTTTTACCTGCCATTTTATTGAGTATTTTTCTAAAGAAAGAGATTTGGTATAAGTGACTTAAAATAAAAGATGATGTAAAGTTTGGTAATATTTTATTTTTATATATTTTTTCAATAATAAGAGGAACTGTTACCATCATAGTAGGTCTTACAATTTTAAAAGCTTTGAGTAAGACACTTGGTGTTGGAACTTTGTCTATATAGTAGATACTACTACCATGAAGTATAGGTATTGTTAAACCAACTGTACACTCAAAAGTGTGAGCTAATGGTAAAACAGATAAAAATATATCATTAGGTTTTATAGAAACTTGAACATAAGCACTCATAGCATTTGCTACAAGATTTTTATGAGATAGCATTACCCCTTTAGAACTTCCTGTTGTTCCTGAAGTATATATAAGAGATGCTAAATCATTTTCATCAGGTTTTGTCATTTTAGAACTTAAATTATCTATATTTACTGGTTCTGATATTAGCTCTAAACTATTAAGATTTAATATAGTAGCTATTTTATGAGTTTTATAGCTATTTATTATTTTAGAAAATTTATCTGATACGATAACTGCTTTTACCTCTGAATGTTCTATAATTCGATGAATATCTTCAGGATGAAAATCTGGAAGCACAGGAACAACAACTGCTCCAAAATATGTAATAGCAAAATAAGCTATACCCCAATGAGGCATATTTTCACCAAGGAGTAAAACTTTATCTCCTTTTGTTATACCATTTATTCGTAATATTTTAATAGTATCTTGAACTTTAGTATTAAACTCATTATATGTAAAAGCTTCTTCACCAACTTTTCCAGATGCTTTATTTTCAGCATAAAGACCAACTGAACGTTTTAATAAACTTGGAAGAGTCAATTTTTCTAAATTTTCATAAGGGTATTTCATATTGAACCTCTTTTTATTATAAGAATTAAGTATATTTAAAAATATTATACTCTTAAATATTAAACTGTATGGAATCTGTTATTATTTTTTAAGTATTATATCCCCTAAAATAAATTCTTTTGGACTAACTATGAAAATAATTTTACTACTATCTGTTTTATTTTTAAGTTTATATTCTTCTAATGATATAAATGCAACAAAAAATACTCTACAAATACAGTTAGAAAAAGAAAGAATACGTAAAGAGCAGAATAAACAAGAGGTTATTAAACAAAATAAAATCAAACAAGATAATATACGAAAAAGTAAAATTTTAAAATATATATCAAAATTAAATATTATCGAACAAGAGATTTTACAAGAGCAAGTTTGGATGAAAAGTTATTCTTCTTATATAACATCTTTAGAGGTAAGAGATAGTCTCAAAAAAATTCGTCAAAGAATATCTTTTTTAAAGCAAAAAGGAAGCTATTTAACAGATAAAGATAATTTACCATCATTAATAGCCAAAGAAAGAATACTTGCAACTCAAGTAAATCGCTTAAAAGAAAAGAATAGTGCTTTATTTTCAAAACTTCTTACTCCTCCTTCCATAGATAAAATACCAGAAATTATAAATCCTTTTGAAATATTCACAGGTATCTCATTTATTAAAACTGTTAAATCTTATTTAGCTGATTATATGCAACGTAAAGAAAAAATAACAGAACTTATTAAATTAATCCGACAAGAAAACAGTATCTATATAAATATTTTGCCATTAGATATAGAAAAAAAGTATTTAAAAGAGGCTCAAAAAAAAGCAAAACAGTTAGAACTTTTTGAGATAGCATTAGATACTATTAGTGTTACTGCTGAAGTTTATCAGAAGCGTTTGGAAGTAATAGAAGTAAATATTAAAAAAGATATTAAAAAACAGATATATAGACTTGTTGATATTGGTATTATAATTTTGCTTGTATTTTTAAGTTTTTCTCTTCTTAAACTTGTTATTAAAAGATATATTAGTGATAGTGATAGATTTTATATGGCAAATAAAATTATTAATTTTACAAATATTACTATTATTATTATAATTTTATTTTTTAACTATATCGAAAATGTAAGTTATTTAGTAACTATTTTAGGTTTTGCTTCTGCTGGTATCGCTATCGCTATGAAAGATTGGTTTATGAGTATCTTAGGATGGCTTGTTATCGTTTTTGGTGGAAGTGTCCATGTTGGAGATAGAATTCGTGTAGATATGGATGGTATGAAATATGTTGGTGATGTTATGGATATTTCACTCTTACGTATGACTCTTCTTGAAGATATAACATATACAACATATAGAACAAATAGACGTGCTGGACGTATTATTTTTATACCAAATAACTATGTATTTACAAAGATGATAGCAAACTACTCTCACGCTGCACTTAAAACTGTTTGGGATGGTATAGATATAACTATTACATTTGATTCAAATCATAAAAAAGCGATGCATATCTGTAAACAGATTACAAAAAAATATTCAAAGGGTTATACCGATATAACTAGAAAGCAGTTAAATAAACTACGAAGTCATTATAGTTTAAAAAATACAAATGTTGAACCAAGAATACTCTCTTTCATCGAGCCTTATGGTTTAGTAATAAGTTCTTGGTATCTAACAAATGCCTATGGAACATTAACATTAAGAAGCTCTATATCTATGGAAATTATTGATGCTTTTAATGCTGAAGATGATATTGAGATAGCATATCCAACACAAAGTATCAATATTAATAAACCATCGAAGTCAATCGATATTAACAATCCTTAAAATACCCTCTTTATCTTTTTCGAGTTTAAAGATTTTTTTAGTCATATATTGAGTTGTATTTATTTTTATCTCTCTTTCTGGATGGGTTAGTTTATATGTTATATGATTAAAACCTTTTAAAGGATTATTAACTATTATTTTAGTATCCATAATAGTTAATGCTTCTTTAGAAAGACGTTTTTCTAAAGTAATAGACTTTGTTTTTTCTTCCTCTATCGTATCTTTTAGTTTTTTATAACGAGTATTCATTATTTTACATTTTTTAAATTTTGTAATAAGAGTTGAAGCTATTTCAATACCTTTTTTTTGATTATTTAAAATAAGCATTTTTATTTTTTTACATGGCTCTAAGTTTTTTTTCATTTGAAGTGTAGAATCTTTAAAAATCTTTTTAAGGTCACTAATTTCAGCTGTTAATTTTTTTAAATACTTTTCATCATCAACTCTATTATCACCAAAACCACTATCAAAAAGTTCATTAATAATAAAATGGTTCTCTTCTCCCTTAACACTCTCTATCTGTATATACTCTGAAGCTTCCATAACAACATGAGAACCAAGAACCTCTATCTCAATAGTTCTTGCTCTCACTTTTCCACTTAAAGAGTTGTGAATAATTACTTTATCTGCAATTATCTCTCCACCTTCTAATCTTTGTACTTCAATGTCACGACCTATTATTTTACCCTTATGTACACCAATTTTGGCATTAACACATTTAATACTAGAATCTTTATGAGATTGACCAGAGATAGAAACCTCACGTGCTTCTATACTTGTATTGCTTCCTATACTTCCAGTAATATTAATCTTTTGTACTTTTACATGCATTCCATTTTCAATAGCATCTTCTAAAGGATCCTCTTTTTCTACATTTATAGATATTTCAGAATCAAGATCAGTATCTATGGTACCTGTTGTTTTAAATGATATTTCATCTACTGTTAAACTATTTGAAACTTCATATTTATCTCCATTTTTTACAAGATATCCACTTTTTGTAGAAAGATATTTAATATTTTCAAAACTATCTTCTATCTCTATACTATTTTCAATTGTAAACATAGGTTTAGCATCTAAATTTACAGTTTCCACTTCAATGATTTTTCCTAAACAAGTTCTCCCATTTTGACCCTGCTTAGGTTTGGAAAATTCAAAAAGTTGTTCACCTTCTGTACAACTTAATAAAAATCCTCTATCTGAATAATCAACTTTATGATGCTCATCACTTTGAACATTATTATTTTCCTCTAATATCATAGTTACATTTGCTTTAATAGATTTAACTTCACATAAACCTTTAGAGATTAAAAATTTTTTATCTTCTGGGAAAGTAATTTTTTTTACTTTTTGAATAATATCAACATACTGTTTTAATGTTTTTGTATAATCAACATCAAAAAGATAAAGCATAATATGTGCCTTTAATTTTTGTTCTTCAATATAAGCTATAAAATCGTGATAAAGTTCATCATAATAGTGTAGTTTTGCACCTTTTTTAATAATAAAATAAGCATAAGTTCCATCATGTGTAAACTCTATATCAGAAAGCATATCTTTAAATGGATAATTATCTTCTTTGAATAGTACATCTATCTCATACTGCTGTTCAAATAGAATATTTGAATCTCTTAAATAAAGCTCTTTTTTATATTCTTCTATCATTGATGGGGACATTTCCATACCTTCAACATCTTCATTCTCTTTCATAAAGGTGTGAATAGCATTAATTTTTATATAGAAATTAGAAATAGAGGTATTCTTTTGAGTTGCAATACGTAAAATTTCTCTTGTAACATTATTTGTTGTAGTTGAGATAAGTTCTATCATAATATTTTTCTTTTTAATTAGAATTTTTTTGATTATATCAAAAATAAAACTTAATTAAGATTAAATTTTTATCTTAATATTACTATATTTTGAGTATTATATGAGCTATATAAAAAGAGCTAATTATAGATAAATAGTAGGTAATAAAAGATGAAAAAAAAAGTATATTTTAAAACATTCGGTTGTAGAACAAACCTTTATGACTCTCAAGTTATGATGAGTTCTCTTAAAGATTATGAGATAACAGAGATAGAAAGTGAAGCGGATAAAATAGTTATAAACTCTTGTACAGTGACTAATGGAGCAGATTCTCATGTACGTTCTTATATCTCTCAAGTAGAAAAAAATTCAGATGCTCAAATATTTTTAACGGGTTGTGGAGCGCATACTAAAGGGGAAAAACTTTTAAAGGAAAAACGTGTTCATGGGGTATTTGGACAGAGTGAGAAACAAAAAATTGATTTTATGCTTTCTCAAAAACAGCCTTTTTATGATAAAGGTGATTTAGATTTTGTTGATGATATGGTTGTTGATGATTTTATAGGGAAGAGTAGAGCTTTTATTAAAATTCAAGAGGGGTGTAATTTTCGTTGTTCTTATTGCATAATTCCATTTGTACGTGGAGATGCTAGAAGTATGACTGAAAGTCGTATTTTAGAACAGATTTCAAGACTTGCACTGAATGGTTTTGGGGAGTTTGTTTTAACGGGTACAAATGTTGGAAGTTACGGTGTAGATACAAAAACATCTTTAGCAAAGTTGATGAAAAAAATATCTCAAATTCGTGGAGTAAGACGTATTCGCCTTGGAAGTATTGAGCCTATTCAGATAACAGATGAGTTTAAAGAAATTTTAACAGAACCATGGCTGGAACGTCATCTTCATATTGCCCTACAACACACCTCTCCAACGATGCTTAAACTTATGAATAGACGTAATGTTTATAAACAAGATAGAAAACTTTTTGAACTTCTATCTGAAAAAGGTTTTACAATAGGAACAGATTTTATAACAGGTCATCCAGGAGAGAGTGAAGAGATATGGCAAGAGGCTATGGTAAATGCTAGAGAGCTACCTATAACACATATTCATTCTTTTACATACTCTAAACGAGATGGAACACCTTCAGCTACTTTAAAACCAGAGGTTAATGGGAAAGTTGCTAAAGAGAGACTTCATCAATTAAACACTCTTATAGCATCAAAAAATTTAGAGTTTAGACAGAACAATCATCATCCATTAGATATTCTTATAGAAAACTATAAAAATGGTTTTTATCATGGACTGGACCAACATTTTAATAAAATAGTAGTTCAATCAGATGAAGATTTAATTGGTAATTGGATAAATATAGACAAATATGAAGTGCAAATGGAGAATAATTTTGCTATCCTCTAAAACAAATAGAATAGCTATTTATATATCAGCTTTTTCTATAATAGCCTTAGTTTTATTTGCAATATTAAGAGAGAATGCAACTGCTATCTCTTTAAAAGAAACAACACAGATACTTAAAAATAAAAGTGTTAAAGATGTTACTTTTTCAAAAAAATTCGTTTACCTTAAAACAAGAAAAGGTAATTTTTATAAAATAGCAAAATCACAAGTTACTCCAAAAATGTTTGAAGATTATAGAATAAAAGTTTCTAATAAATCGGAGATACTTTTATATATATTATTTGGTGTGTTATTTTTAGGAGTAGGTTCTCTTATCTTTAGATTATCTCAAAAAAATAGAGAAAATAACTCTTATGAAAAGAAAACCATTCAAACAACAAAAGCAAAAAATACTTCAGATGATAATAGTAATACTCCTGTAGAATCTATAAAAAGTGATGTCTCTTTTGATGATATAGGTGGTATATCAGATGTTAAGATAGAGCTAGAAGAGATTATAGACTTTATGAAAAATCCTAAACGCTATAAAAAGTTTGGTGCAAGAATGCCAAGAGGTGTGCTTTTAGTAGGTCCTCCTGGTGTTGGTAAAACTATGATAGCCAAAGCTGTTGCACATGAAGCAGGTGTTCCTTTTTATTATCAAAGTGGCGCTTCTTTTGTTCAAATCTATGTAGGAATGGGTGCAAAACGAGTTCATGACCTTTTTACATCAGCAAAAAATAATGCTCCCTCTATTATTTTTATAGATGAGATAGATGCTGTTGGTAAAAAGCGTGATGGTCAGCGTAATGATGAGCGTGAAGCAACCTTAAACCAACTTTTAACAGAGATGGATGGATTTGAAGGTTCGAGTAATGTTATCGTTATAGCTGCTACAAATAAGATAGATGTTCTTGATTCTGCACTCTTACGTGCTGGTCGATTTGATAGACGTATCTTTGTTGAACTTCCAACAAAAGAGGAACGTGAAGCTATTTTAGAAAAATACTTACAAACAGTGCCAAGTGAACTTGATATTAAAAAAATAGCAAATATGACAGTTGGATTTAATGGTGCATCTTTAGCTGCGCTTGTAAATGAAGCAGCACTTTTATCTTTACGACAAAATGATGAAAATGTAACTATTGAGCATTTTCATATTGTAAAAGATAAAGTAATGTTTGGTAAGAAAAAGCTACATATATTGAGTGATAAACAAAAATATTATCATATTATCTATCAATCTGCCAAAGTTGTAAGTGCTACCTATTTTGATTTACCATTTGAAAAACTGATGCTAACAAGTGAAAAGCTTACACCAGATACAAATGAACCACTAATAAAAAATGAGATAGAGTCAAGAATAAAGATAGCTCTTGCAGGTATTGTAGCATGTAATCTTAAATTTAAAGAGCATACAAGTAGTGCTAAAAATGATTTAGATGAAGCCAAAGAACTTATATCCAAAATGCTTAATGAATATGGTATGGGTAAATCCTTAATCTCTTATGAAAAAGAGGAGGAGCATCTAATGAATAAACTTTATGATGCTACAAAAGAACTGATAGAATCTTTAGAGAATGTAATGGAAAAAGTACAAAGAATTTTATATGAAAAAGAGAGTATTACTAAGGTTGATGTGAAGAAGTTGATTGCTGAACAAGAGACACAAGGTATCTAAATTATGATTTACATAATATTTTTTATCTTTACCCTAACAGTTTTAGCACTAGCATTTTACCAGTTTCAATACTTTATGGTTTTTTCTCCAACGTATTATCGTGAAGAGGAGGAACTTAGTGATGAGTTTGAGCAGTTTGTTATAGAAGCAGATGATGGAACACATTTAGAAGGTGTTGTCTATGAACCGATAGCTCTTTACAGAAAACTGCCAGATATAGAAACCACTATTTTATTTTTTGCAGGTCGCTCACAGGATAGTGTAGGACTTATTCAAAAACTCTCCAAATCCTTTTCTCATGCAAGAATTATTACATTTAATTACCGTTCCTATGGAAAAAGTGAGGGAGTATTAACAGAGCAAAATATTTTAGATGATGGTCTTAAAATAGCTAAAATAGTTCAAAAGAATTATGGAGATTTTTATCTTTTAGGTTTCTCTTTAGGTTCTGCTGTTGCTTCACATATTGCTAGTAAACATGATGTTTTAGGTCTTTTTTTAGTGGGTGCTTTTGATTCTATTACTCTTTTAGCTAAAAAGAAATATGGTGTTTGTTTATCGTGGCTTTTGAGATATAAATTTAATAACATAGAAGTAGTCAAACGTATTGATGCTGATACGTGTATGTTTGTAAGTAAAAGTGATGATATCACTTATATCCAAAATGCACGAAATTTAAAAAACCATGTTAAAAATTTAGTGCATTATGTAGAACTTGAAGATATTAAGCATCAAGAGTTGTTGTGGAATGATGAGGTTATTGATGAGATAAATAGAATTATACAGAAAAATTTAGATAAACAAGAGTAAAAAATGATAATTTATATACATGGTTTTGGTGGAAGTGGAGAGGGGGCTAAGGATAAGGTTTTTAGAGAATATTTTAAAATTATTGAGGAGTTTTTTATAGCTCCTTTACTCTCTTATGTTCCAGAGTTAGCTAATAATCTTTTTAAGAGTACAAAACTTATAGAGAGTTCTGCAGATGCTATTGAAAATGCTTGGGATATTTGTAAAGTTCCAACTTTGAAATGGCTTGAGAAGAATGGTTCGAATAGAAATTTAAAAAACTAAAGGAAAAAAATGAATTTAAACGATGTAATAGAAAAGATAAAAGAGCAGTATTCAAATCACGAAGATTTTGAAGAGATAATAACAGACCTAGAGGGTAACGATTACCTTGATCATTGGGCTAAAAAGTTTTGTGATAATGATTTTGATAACAATAAAGAGTTAGCAAAAGAATTATTCACTGTTTATGCTGATAGTTGTAAAGATAGTAGTAGTTTTGTATCTTTAGCAGATAATATTCTTGATGAAGATTACTTAAATGATAGAGAGTGGGCTAAAGAGCTGTTTGAAAAAGCTCATTTAGTTGTAGAAGATAGTAGGGATTTGGTAAATCTTGCTTCCTCTTTAGCTTCTAAATATAAAGATTTAGAGTGGGCTAGAACTATTTTTAATGAAGCGATAGAAAAAGCACAAACAAGTGATGAGTATCAATATATCGCTTCAACTCTTATAGATGAAGATGGTCTTGGAGATAAAGAGTTAGCAATAACTATTATGAAAAAAGCTATTGAGTTTGATGATATTACATATTCTGATGCCAAAGGTATAGGATATACTCTTTTTAACACATTTGATGATAAAGATTGGGCTAAAGAGCTATATCAAAGAGCTATTGACCTTTGTGATGATGATGCTGAGAGAAAAGAGGTTATCAAAGATATTAAGGACGATTTAGAAGATGAAGATTGGGCTAATGAACTTATAGAGGAGTTTGATATTACTATGGCTTCACAAGCGACTATTATCGCTCCTGAGTGTACTTTTTATACAGAAACAAAAAAACTTGAAGATGTTGATACAAAAGAAAAACTTAAAGATTTTCTTAAAGAGTTTCAAGAGAATGCAGACCAAGAGTCTGAATGTTGTACAACAGCTGATTCTATCGATTCATTTGAAACAGAAGATGGTGAATATGTTGATTATGAAGTAGAAAAATCTGGTCGCCTAGTGGAAGAGGTGGAAGAGGATGAAGTTGTTTTTGTATATACATATAAATATAATGATTCATCGTATGAAGTGACATTAAATGATGATAGTTCTGTATATTTAGAAACAAAAAAGTTTGGTGATGTAGAGCTTATTATGTCATACACTCAAGATGGTGAAGAGTTAGAGTATGAGATGCAAACAGCACACGATAGTGATGGAACATTTGTAGGCTTTAGTTCAAATAAAAATGGTGAGATGCATACGATAGATATTGTTGAACTGTATGAAGAGTGTAATGAAGATGAAGAGTTAAGAGATGAAACATTAGCAGAGCGTATTTTTGAACTTTTAGAAGAGGAAAATGAGCTTGAAAAAACTGATTTTACAGATGATGACAAAGATATAGATGTAGATGATTTAGATTTTGATAACTTTGATGATACTCGTGCTGTTTTAAAAATAAATCCAAGACATATATTTAGTAGAATTGAAGATAATTTTGAAGATTTAGAAAATTGGGAAGATGAAAATGGGCATTTTATTCCAGAGATTGTAGAGTTTGCAAAAGAGCTTACAGAAGAGTTAATTGATGATATTCGTGCTAAGTTAGAGGGCTTTGTAGAAGAACGTGTACTTCTTGGGTCTTATTCTAGTGAAGAGCTATTTGAGTTTGAAGATGGTATATCAAAGGTTAATTTTGATGGTTTAGATGTTTATTTTGTAATGACTAAAGAGATTCCTCAAGATATATTAAATGCTCTATTTTTAGATATTACTGAGTATGGTTTTAGTGCTGATTTTGTAGGTGAAGATGGAGATGTAATTACTCAAGGTTATGATGAGGGCGAGTATGATACTGGTTACTTTGCTTCTAATGGTGCAGATGAATATATCAATGCTTCATACACTTTAAAAAACTTTAATAAAGCATCAGAAATATTACTTGATTAACATAAAAAGAGAGATACAGCGAGCTATTTATGGTGTTACAGATGAGCTAGGAAAAATTTTTGATGCAGATAAAGAGTATTATTTAGAGCATTCATCAAGTAATTTCAAAGTAAGACCTGGATATGGATATGATAAATTTTATTTAGATTGGGTGGAGGGCTCTTATGATATGAGCCTTCAATCCTTAATTCATTTTATTTTATTTGAAAAGAGATATTTAAAACATATTTTATCTTCCAAAACATATAAAAGCTATGCTACATATATGAAAACAGTTCCAGAGGGTCTTTATGATTTTGGTCGTAATGAAAAGGAACAACAGATAATAGATGATATAGAGTGGGTAACGGTCTGTTTTGTTGCTAGTTGTTTTGAAGAGGCTGGATTAGATAATAAAGCTTTTATAGATGCTGGATATATAAATGAATCATCTCTTCCTAATATATCAAAGAGAAATATCTTTTACGATAGAGTGATAAATAGGTCATTCTTTTATAATTTAGATTCTTATTTAAAAGAGAATAATAAACTTAGTGATGATGAATTAAATAAAATTGTAAAACTGAGTGAAAGTATAGAGGATATATCTAATCTCATTTTTCTTATGAAAATAATATATCCTATTTCAAAAAATATTAGTAAAAAAATAATTGAAATAGCTATCTTCAAAGCATTTAAAAATAGTGAGTTCACTATAATAGCTAAAGTTGTAAATAGTAGTGAATATTTTAATGATAGTGAATGGAATAATAGAATTTTAGCACTTAAAAAATAGAGAAAAAGGTCAAAAATGGAAGAAAATCAGTTAATTGGAATAGGCGCATTTATAGGTGTTGCTTTAGTAGGGTATATATTATTTTCTTTATTTATAAAGTTTTTAATTGCTTTTGGTATGGCTCTTCCAGATAGTAGAAAAAAATTTGGTATAAGAGCTACAACTTTTGGACGATTTATGCAGGTATTAACAGTTGTAGTTATTTTTATTGTTTTTATGTTGTTGGGGAATAAGGGATAAATTATATTATTCCAAAAAACCTACAAAAAACAAAATCTACTTGATGATAAAAAAACGATACAAACTCGTATCTCTAGCATCAACAATCTCGACTACAAAAAATACAACTCTCTTGTCAAAACAGAAATAACTGAAGATAAAGAGAGTTATCACTATAAACAAAAATATATCCATAAAGTTAAAAAAAAGAGTTTTGAAAAAGAGGATTTTTTTGATTTAGTGGATACTCTTGAATATTTGTCTAAGATAGGTTTTGTTCACGGAGACCTTAATCGACGAAATATTATCTATACAAAAGATGGTTTTAAAATTATAGATTTTGAACCATCTCTACAACAAATTAAAAACTCTCAACCAAAGTATATGATTACAATTCCCTATATTTCAAAACTTGATTTAGAGGATAAAGAGATTACTATAAGAACCGATAAAATAGCTTTCTTTTATTTTGTATTGAGAGTGCAGGGGTGTTTATCATCTTTGAATGTTGTGAAGCTATCTAAAACTTTTGAACATAGCTTTTTTCTAAAAATGAATGAAAAACAGTTTGTACAACTAAATTATAGAGAGATTTTAACAAAAGTATGGTTATTATATAAAAAAGGAAAAAAATGAACACTCAAGAACTAGATAAAAAATATGTATTACCAACGTATGCAAGAGTAGATATAGAGTTTGTAAGTGCTGATAATGCAAGACTTACAGATGCCAATGGAAAGAATTATATAGATTTTACATCAGGTATTGGTGTTGTAAGTGTTGGTCATGCTAATAAGCAAGTAAATGATGCTATAACGAAACAGATTTCAAATATTACACATATATCAAATCTTTATAATATTGCACCACAAGCAAAAGCTGCTCAAAAAGTAGTAGAGGCAAGTGGATATGATATGCAATGTTTTTTTGGAAATAGTGGTGCTGAAGCAAATGAGGGTGCTATAAAAATTGCAAGAAAATATGGTGAGATAAATGGCGAAGTTAAACGTTATAAAATTATTACACTTGCTCACTCTTTTCATGGTCGTACTATTACAACTGTAAAAGCGACAGGTCAAGAGTCTATGCATAACTATTTTGGTCCTTTTCCTGATGGTTTTGTTTATGCCGACACGATGAGCGATATAGAAGGTTTACTTGATGATCACACTTGTGCTGTAATGATAGAGCTAGTTCAAGGTGAGGGTGGTGTTCAGCCACAAGATAAAGAGCAGGTAAAAAAATTAGAGGCTTTATTAAAATCTAAAGATATTCTTCTTATAGTAGATGAGGTTCAAACAGGTGGATTTAGAACAGGAGAGTTTACCGCTTCTCAACTTTATAATATAAAACCAGATATTATCACTTTAGCAAAAGGTGTTGGTGGTGGTGTTCCCGTAGGTATAGTTATGACAAGTTTAAAAGATGTTTTAACAGCTGGTGATCACGGTTCAACATTTGGTGGAAACTATCTAAGTTCGACTGCTGTTTGTGAAGTAGTTGATATTTTAAGTGAGCAAAAAAGTAGTGGAAAATTAGATGAAACTATTAAATATTTCAATCAAAAACTAGAGGAACTTTATAGTGCAAATAGAGATATTTTTACTCAAAAAGTTGGACTTGGTTTGATGTGTGGATTGCGTGTAATAGATGCAGATACACTTACAAATATAGTAAATAATGCAAGAGATAATGGCGTTATGCTTTTAAAAGCAGGGCGTAATACTTTAAGATTTTTACCTCCATTAACTATTACGAAAGAAGAGATAGATGAAGGTTTTGAAGCTCTTTCTAGTTCTTTAGTTAAATAAATACACTACAATAATACCTCTTTATTTCATTATAATATTTTTAATAGAACTACGAGTTTATTCATAGTTCTATTAACTCTAATAAAGGAAAAAATCACAATGATTAAAATAACTAAAACTTTTATAACTGTACTAATTCTTTTTTTTAGTTCCTATCTCTTTGCCAAAAATACAGATTTAGAAAATTATATATCAAGTGTAAAGAAGAAACAGTTTGAATATGATTATCAAAAAAATAAAGTAGATAGTTCTTTTCTTGGAAGTTCATGGATAGCACCTATTAATCTTAATTATTCATATTCTAAAAGTAATCCAACAGACCGTGTTCAAAAAAATCAAACTGCTGCAATAAGAATAAATCAGCCTATCTTTCAAAGTGGTGGTATTTTTTATGGAATAAAATATGCGAATGCTTTAAAAAAATATACTGATTATTCAGTAGATATTGCACAGCGCAAGATGGTTAAAGATGTAATCTCTCTTTTAATGCAGATAAAACAATTTGATTTAAGAATTCAACGTCAAGAGTTACAGATAGAAAACTCTAAAATAAATCTTGAACAAAAAAAAGAGCAGTATCTTAATGGACAACTTGATTCTGGTTTTTTAGATACAGCTATTATAGAAAGAAACTTTAAAATTCAAAGTTTATATGATATGCAAACAACTAAAGAGCGTTTAGTTTCAAGTTTTAGTACATTGAGTGAGCTTTCATATAGTGATTTAAAAATACCATATTTAGAACTATTAAGTCAAGAGGAGTTTTTAAAACATAATCTTACAGTAAAAATGGTCAATGCCAAAATAGATACAGATAGCTATAATAAAGATATGAGAATAGCAAAATATCTTCCGAGAGTAAGCTTAATCGCTGGATATAATTGGAATAAAACAGAAGCTAAAACAGAAGATGAAAAAGATTATTATGATTATGGTGTACAACTCAATATACCTTTAAATATAAATACTTTTAGAGATATAGAATCTGCTAAAATAGTACATCTTAAATCTAAAGTTTTAAAAGAGGATAAAATTATCCAACTTAACTCTATTTTTGAACAGGTAATGCAAAATATCTCAAATTTAGAAAAAAAACAAAATCTGAGTATAGAAAATATAGAACTTTATTCGAAACTTTTAAAAGATACAAAGAAGCTTTTTAAAGCAGGTTATAAAACAGAATATGATGTTTCTACTTTAGAAAATTCTCTAAATATTTCTGAATTAGATTCAAAGATATATGAGATAGATAAACAACTAGAGTTATTGACTTTGTATGAGATATATGTGAATGATGGAGAAAAAAATGAAATTCAGTAAATATATGACCGATTGGTTATACGGCGAAAATGGGTATTATGCTACATATAAAAATATCGGTAAAAGTGGAGATTTTTATACAGCAGTAAGTACAAGTAAGTTTTTTGGTGGGACTATTGCCAAACATATTATCTCTTTAGTAGATGATGGTTTTTTAGAAACAGATGCAACTATTTGTGAGATAGGGGCGCATCATGGGTACTTTTTAGCTGATGTTATTGAGTTTATTTATACCCTAAGACCTAAGTTACTTTCTACTTTTAATTTTGTAATTATCGAAAGGTTTGATGATTTACAAGAACAACAAACGAAATATTTTGAAGAATCTTTTGGTGATGTTGTAAAACTTACACATTATAAATCTTTAATAGAATTACAATGTAAAAATGCCTTTTTTATAGCCAATGAGATATTTGATGCTTTTCCTTGTGAACTTTATTTTAAAGATAAAACAGCTCGGATAAAGGAGCATAATGTTGAGTTTGATGTAGATAACGAATGGGTAAAAAGTAAAGCAGATAAATATTTTAAAGATAGAGGAGAGATAGCTATCGGTTATGAAGAGTTTGCTAAAGAGATGGCTAACTCTTGTGATAAGTTTGAATTTATGACTTTTGATTATGGAGAGATGTCAGCACGTCCAGATTTTTCTTTACGAATATATGCAAAACATAAGGTTATCCCTTTCTTTGATGAAGATATTAAAAGAGATGAGCTTTTTGCAAAAAGTGATATTACCTATGATGTAACTTTTGCTCATGTAAAAGATGCTTATGAAGAGGCTGGTGTAGAGTTTGTAGAACTAAAACCTCAGATGGTAGGTTTAATAGATATGGGAATTTTGGAACTTTTAGAGATGCTTCAAAAGAATGTCGAGGATAAACTCTATAAACAAGAGTTAGAAAAAGTAAAGATGCTAATACTTCCCGAGTTTTTAGGAGAGCGTTTTAAAATGATGAGGTTGAGAAAAGTATGATATATTTAACAGTACATTTAGTACATATATTTTCGGTATTTATTTATGGTGGTTTTTTAATAACAGATAATCTTTTTTTAGTAAAAATGAAAAAAGATTTAAGTGTAGAGGAGCATAGTAAAGTTCGAGAATATTTTATGAAATATGTAAGAAAAGTAGTTCCAAAAGCTCTTATAGTAGCTGTTATTAGTGGAATATATCTATTAGTGGTTAATTTTGGAGCTATTAGTGAAGATGGTCTATCTAATTTTCAAATAGTTTTATCTATCAAAGCATTTTTAGGTGGTTGGCTTGGTTTAAGAGGAGTTTTACAAGTATTTTTTAAGATACAACCTTTAGTTTTTAAGAGTCATCTATTTCCTTTTACTCTTGTTCTTATTATTATTGTTTTATCTCAGTTGATGTCCGTGGTTTAGAGAAATTGAATAAAATCATTAAAATTAAAAAAAAATAGTAAAGGAAAAAAAGATGTGTATGACAATAAAAGATAAATATATAGACCCATTTACAGATTTTGGTTTTAAACTGATATTTGGAACAGAGGAAAATAAATTATTACTAATAAGTTTTTTAAATGATTTACTTGATATAAAAGATAAAATAGTTGATATTACTTATAGAAATTTAGAAAAGTTAGGATTAAATATAGTAGATAGAAAAGCAATATTTGATATTTATTGTGTAGATGAAAAACAGAATAATTTTATAGTAGAACTCCAAAGAAGCCCTCAGAAATATTTTAAAGATAGAAGTCTGTTTTATACAACTTTTCCAATTCAAGATATGTCAAAAAGAGGAGATTGGAACTATGAACTTAAAAAAGTATATTTTGTAGGAATATTAGATTTTTCATTTGATGATTTACGATTGACAGAAAATAAGAAAAAGATAAGTACAACAAAAGAGGATAAAACATATCTTACAAAAGTACAACTATGTGATATGGATACAAAAGAGCTATTTTATGACAAAATGACTTATTATTATATTGAGATGCCAAAGTTTAAGAAAGAGGAAAAAGAACTCGCAAATCATCTTGAAAAATGGCTTTTTTATCTTAAAAATTTAGAAAGATTAGAGGAGATACCAAAAATATTTGAAAAGGATAAAGTTCTTAAAAATGCGTTTGATGTAGCTGAGTTTTTGAAATTAGATAAAGATAAAAAGTTTGAATATCAACAAGATTTAAAAGCAAGATTGGATTATAAAAATAGTATAGATTATGCTAGGGAGTTGGCGGAAAAAGAGGGGATGGAAAAAGGGTTAGAGCAAGGAATGGAAAAAGGCTTAGAAAAAGGGTTAGAGCAGGGGTTAGAACAAGGACGATTAGAGATAGCAAAAAACCTTTTAGATATTTTAGATAATGAAACGATAGCTTTAAAAACAGGTTTAACTGTTAATGAAATAGAAGTTTTACGATAATAATTAGGAACCACGGATTTATCATAGAAGAAGCTCTTAAAAGTAGGCATTAGGCTAGACCAATATAAAAAATATCAAACTTTTTTTGGAACCTTGAATTTATTCGTGGCTTGTGCTTTAACTATGCTAAAGTCACGAATAAATATAATAAAAAGGAAAACAATGAAACAGATACTAAAAAGATTAGAACTCATAAAAACAGCTATCGCCATAGAAGATGAAGAGATAATAGAACTTCAAGTTATGAAGCTGGAAAAGTTAGAGATAGATGCAGAGGTTAGAGATATTTTAACAGAGATAGAAACTGTTGATTATGCTAATGTTGTTGTTTTAATAGAGCAGTATATCACTAAATATAGTGGTGTTGTGGTTTATGAAGATAAAGAGTTGGAAGCTTTACGTTTTGAACTGAAACTTCTTGAGGGAAAACTTCAAGAGAAGATAGAGCTTAAAAATGAGTATCAAAATGATATTTTAGAGTTTAATACTCGTTATAGTTTGGAACTTGGCGATACTGTTCGTAGAGTGTTGGATTTGAGAAAACAGATTTTAGCGAAAGCTTTGAAAGTTAAAAATGATGCTTTTAAGAAACTTAAAGAGGAGTTAGAGGAACTTGATGAGTTTGATGATGATTATGATAGAGTTTATCAAGAGTATAAAAAGGCAAGAGATGATTTAAAAGATGACCCTATTTTTGAGAAGTATAAAGATTCTAAAACAGATTATGAAGAGTTTAATGAGGAGTATGAAGATATAAAAGAGAAAGAAAAAAGTAGTTTCAAACTTGATGAAGATGAGAAAAAAGAGCTAAAAAAAGCCTTTAGAAAAGCTTCAAAACTATGCCACCCCGATATAGTAACAGACGAACTCAAAGAACAAGCCGAAGAGCTTATGAAAGAGTTGAATGATGCAAACAGTACAAAAAATCTCAAACGAGTAAGAGAGATACTCTTTAGCCTAGAAAATGGAACAGGTTTTGATGTTGGGAGTGATAAGATAGAAGATAAAGAACAGCTTCGTACAAAGATAGCAGAGTTTAGAGAGAGTTTAACCGATATTGAACAAGCGTTAGAGGATATTAAAGAGAATGATATTTATACTCTTTTAGATGAGATTGATGATGTAGATGAATATATGCGAGATATGAAAGTACAGTTAGATAGTGAGATAGAGCGATTGAATGGGGAGTTGGGATAAAAGATGACTCAAAAATATATCTTAAATTTTTTATCAACTCATAAGCAAGAGTTAAAAACTAAATTTGCAGTAACTAAAATAGGTCTTTTTGGAAGTTATGCTACAAATAAAGCAGATAAGGAGAGTGATATAGATATTGCTATTGAAGTAACAAGAAAAGATTTTTTTCTTAGAGATGATTTAAAAGAGTATTTAGAAAAGCAATTTAAAATATCTGTTGATATTGGTTATATAGATAGTTTTAGAGCTTTTTATAGAAAGAGAATAGATGAGGAGATTATTTATGTCTAAGCAGAAGAAACAAAGAGATATTGAACTTTTTATAGTGGATGTTTTAGTCGCTATTCAAAAGATAAAAGAGTATATTAAACCATTTGATAATCCTAATGATTTTCAATATAGCAGTCTTCATTGGGATGCTTCAATACGACAGCTTGAAATTATTGGAGAAGCATTAAATCGACTTCTTGAAAATGAAAACTTCAATTCCTTATCTCCAAAATATTTTAGAAAAATAGTAAACTTTAGAAATGCAATAGTTCACGGATATTTTGGTATAGATTTAGAGGAAGTTTGGAATATTATTACTCAGAAATTAGATATATTGGAGATAGATTTACTTCAAATTGTTGAAAAAAATATAGATTTAACGGAAGCTATATCTTTTAGTATTGAAGAGTATCAGAGTTTAAATAATGTTAAGATTGTTAAATATTTGATGAAAATTTAGTTATGAAATTAGTTTATTTAAGAATAAGGGTTTAAAATATAATATGCCAACAAAATTAACACTAGAAGTATTTCTTGATAGAGTAAAAAAGATACATAGTATAGGGCAATATGATTATTCAAAAGTAAAATATATAAATAATACAACAAAAGTTAATATATTTTGTAATATCCATAAAAAAATGTTTTCTCAATCTCCGAAATCACATCTCAAAGGTGCTGGATGTAACTTATGTGCTATTGATAGAGGAATAGAATTTAAAACACATAGTGATGATAAATTTGTTAATCAAGCTCAAAAAGTTCATGGAAATTTAAAATATGATTATTCTAAAACTATTTATCTTAATTCAAAAAAGAAAGTTGAAATTATATGTAATATTCATGGTTCTTTTTTTGTTACTCCAAATGACCATCTTTCTAAAAAAGTTGGATGTTCATCTTGTGGAACAGAAAGAACAACTATGGCAGTGCAAGAAAGATATAAAAATGTAGGAAAAGAACATTTAGAGACAGCTAAAAAAGTACATAATAATATTTATGATTATTCAAAGGTTATTTATACTGGATGTGATGATAAAGTAATTATTGGATGTAAGAAACATGGTGATTTTAAAATGCTTTTGGATAGTCATGCTACTCAAAAACAAGGGTGTCCTAAATGTGCCAATGAAAAAAATGGAGAAAGTCGTAGTTTAAAGCTTAATGATTTTATAGAATGTTCTATTAAAAATCATAAAAATTTATACTCTTATGAAAGTGTTATTTTAAAGAATGGTTCATCAAAAGTAAAAATATTTTGTAAAAAATGTGATATATATTTTATTCAAGAAGCTAAAGTTCATATGGCTGGTGCAGGATGTACAACTTGCTACCACGAAAGAAGTGCTATAGCTAGAGCTTTAACAACTGAAGAGTTTATTTATAAATCTCAGCAAGTTCACGGTATTCATAAATATGACTATAGTATGACAAAATATATTAATAGTCGTATGAAAGTTAAAATAAAATGTAATGATTGTAATTATATATTTAAAACAATTCCAAGTGACCATATGGGTAAAGCATCAGGATGTCCAAAATGTGCTAATTTAATATCAAAACCTGAAAAAGAGATTGTTGAATTTATTCAATCTTTAGATATTGAAGTTGAAGAAGGTACAAGAGATATTATTAAAAACCCTAATAATGGAAGAAAATGGGAGCTTGATATATTTCTTCCAGAGCATAATATAGCAATAGAATTTAATGGTGTTTATTTTCACTCAACAGCTCGAAAAAGTAATATAAATTTTCATAAAGAAAAAACTGATGTCTGTTTAGAAAAAGGAATATTTTTACTGCATATATTTGAAGATGATTTCAATGCTAAAAAAGATTTTATTTTTAGTAGAATTAAACATCTTCTTGGTAAATCAAAAACTATTTTATCAGAAAATACAAAACTAAAAATTATCAATATAACATTAGCTAGTCAATTCTTAAATAAAAATCATCTTCATGGAGCAACTAAAGCTACCTTTTACTATGGATTATTTTATGAAAATAGACTTATAAGTGTTGCAGGATTTCTAAAAGGAAGAAAACACACAAAAAATAATAATATGTATGAACTTGTAAGATATGCTAGTAATGAAATAGTAATAGGCTCTTTAAATAAAATGCTTAAAGAGTTTAAAAGGAATTTTTCAGAAATATTATATACTTTTTGTGATAACTCTTTTGATAATATTCAAGATTATCTAAATATAGGTTTTATTCAAACTGAGGAAATAGCTCCTGATTATAAATATTTAATTAATTCAAAAAGAGAATCTAAGTTTAAGTGGAAGAAAAAAGATATAAAATCTAAACTTCCTAGATTTTATAAAGAGAATAAAACAGTAGAAGAAATGATGATTGAAGCAAAAAAGTATAAGATTTATGATTGTGGAAAAACTCGATTAGAATTTTATAATAATCAAAAACCTTCCAAGAACTAGGATTACTGTGAACCTCAAAATAAAAAGCTTATGCCCAAGTAAATAAGACACTTATAAAACTTTATTGGGAAATTATAAAATATATACTTACCTAAAAGGAACCCCTCTGAACCCATACACCTTAGAATACCCAACCTTAATACTTCTACTAATTCCCCTCATCTACTGCCTATACAGATGTAAAGAGTATATGAAACCTAAATATTTTGTGCATCTGCATTTTATGAAAGTAAAAAAGAGTTTTTTTAAACTAGAATGGTTGCTTAAAATTTTGATTTTTATACTTTTTATCTTAGCACTAAGTTCCCCTATTATCGTAGATAAAATCAATCCAAATAATCGAGATGGAAAAGATATAGTTTTAGCTATTGATGCGAGTGGGTCTATGAACTCTTCGGGATTTGATTATAATGAAGATTTGAGTGATTCTAAAAGGCTTAGTCGTTTTGAGATTACAAAACTTATAGCCAAAGATTTTATAAAAAATAGATTTGAAGATAATGTAGGTATCGTCATATATGGAGATTTTGCTTTTATAGCTTCGCCTATTACCTATGAAAAAGAGATTATCGTAGATATGTTAGAGTATCTAAATCAAGGAATGGCAGGACAAAACACTGCAATAGGAGAGGCGATAGCGATGAGTGTACGAGCTTTTAAACACTCCATAGCTAAAACAAAAATAGTGATACTTCTAAGTGATGGAGAGCATAATAGTGGAAAAATATCTCCTAAAGAGGCGGTAAAAATAGCACAATCTCAAAATGTAAAGATTTATACTATTGCTATCGGAAATCAAGGAGAGGCTGATGAGGTTCTTTTACAAAAGATAGCAGAAGATACAAAGGGAGAATTTTTTAGTGCTACAAATGCTAAGGAGTTGGTAAAAGTATATGAAAAGATAGACGATTTAGAGTCATCAAAGATAAAAAGTAAAGAGTATGTTGTTAAAGAGTATTTTTATCAAGTTCTTCTTCTTTTTGGACTTTTCTTTTTGTTAATCTTACTTTTTATGGAGCTTAGAAAATGAGTTTTTTAGACCCACAATATTTTTGGATTTTACTTTTTTTAGTTCCTCTTTTTTATAAAGATATAAGAGCATTTAGACTCGTTACTTATGGCTATATCTTGACCTATATTTTAATAGTTATAGCTTTGTCAAGACCAATCCTCCCCTCAAAACCTATCCAAAATGATGAGATACTCAGTGATATAGTAGTTGCTATTGACCTTTCTTTTTCTATGAAAGCACAAGATATTGAACCAAATAGATTATCCTTTGCTAAAAAGAAGTTTGAAGAACTTGTAGATAAACGGGCTAAAAGTAGATTTGGAGTGATAGGGTTTACTACAAATGCTATAATCCTCTCTCCACTTACACAAGACAGTGAACTCCTCAAACATCTTGCAAATGCACTTGATGATAAGTTTATAATGACAAAAGGAAGTAGTATAATGCCTGTTTTAAAATTAGCTCGAAAGATGTCGGCTTCTAAAACTCCTAGTGTGGTTATTTTGAGTGATGGAGCAGATAAAGAGAGTTATGAAGAGGAGCTAAAATTTGCTAAAGAGAACTCTTTAGTTGTCAATATCTTTATGACAGCCACAAAGTTTGGAGCAACTTTAACACTTCCAAATGGAGAACTTTTAAAAGATGATGCTGGAGATATTATAGTAACAGCTATGAATGAAAATATAGTACTTTTAGCTAATGCAACAGGTGGTGTATATACACAAGATTTTGATACTCTTTTAGATGCTCTTGATACTCAAAGAAATAGAGATTTTAAAACAAAAACTACAACTGTAAATAACTTTGAACTCTTCTATATATTTGTTTTTTTAGCGGTAATAGTTTTTTTAGTAAGTGTAACAAATCTTAAACGTTATTTTTTAGCTTATCTACTTTTAATAGGAATAAACCTTGATGCTTCTATGATGAATTTTTTTGAAGATGAAAATAGAGTAGGGTTTAAAAAGGCAAATAGTTATTATAAAGAGGGAGAGTATGAACAAGCTTTAGTACAGTATGAACATTTAAAATCGGATTCGATAGAGTTTAAATCTCTTATCTATTTTAATCTTGCAAATACACTTGTACGTTTAAAAAAGTTTGAAAAAGCAAGAGAAAATTATCTTAAATCTTTAACACTTGTTTACTCCAAAGAAGCAGATGAAAATATGCGATATATAAAAGATGTAGCAGAGCAAAAACAGATGAGTACGGGAAAACAAAAGAGTGATAAAAAATCATCTATTGCCAAACAAGAGCAATCAAAACCAAAACGTAAAGATGGAGGAAGTTCAAATATGAAAGTAAGTGCAAATGCTGGAGCAGGAGATGCAAAAAACTCTCAAGAGAGCAGGTCAGATGCGATATTAAATCTTTCTCAAGGAAAAGCAAAATTAAGTTCTAAACAGTATGAACTTATAAATGCAAGGAGTGTAAATGAAGATAAACCATATTAATATAGGGATATTTCTAGTTTTATTAAGCTCAACTCTTTTATCTTCAACATGTAGATGGGAAGCATCACTCAATAAACAAAATGTCTATACAGAAGAAGCGATATATCTTAAATATAGTTGTCAGTTTAAAGATAGAGCAGAGTTGTACTCGATAGGTTTTAATCCCGTAACGGACAATGAAAACTATACTATTAAACTTTTAAGTGAGAGTGAGAGAGTTATAGAGAGCAAACGTATTAATAGTTATGAGTTTATCGCTTTTATTCATAAGGCAGGGGAACATATCTTTTCATTTGAAACAATTATGAAAAAAACAAATAAAGAGTCTATTGAAAATACTGTTATCGGTCGTGATAATGAAGAGTATGAAGAGTTTACCACTGTCTATATGAAACAAAAAAAACTATATGTTGATGTTAAAGATAGTGATAATAAACTTGTAGGGGAGTTAAATCTTGAGGTAAAAAAAGATAGTTCTAAGATTAAGGCTTATACACCCTATCATATAGAGATTGTCTTAGAGGGAATTCTTGATTTTAATGCACTTAATCCTATTATTTTTGATATAGAGGGAGTCAAAGTTTTTTCACAAAAGCCTATACAAAAGATAAAGCTTACAAAAGATGGATATAAAGGTAGATGGAGTCAAAAATTTGCTTTTTCTAGTGAACACAATTTTACTATTCCTAGTTTTTCTATAAACTATTTTAATCTAAAAGAGAAGCATACAAAAGAGCTTATTTTTAATAAGATAGCTGTTGAGGTAACTAAAGGTTTTAAAAAAGAGGAACTTTTAGATGGAGATGAGAAAGAGAATAAAGTTGTTGATTATAGTTTTATATATTATATCTTGACTTTTATATTTGGTTTTTTAGTGGCAAAAATTGATTTTAAACCCTATGTTACAAAACTAAAACCTCATAAGAATTTAAACTCATTTGAGATAAAAGTAGCTAATGCAAAAACAGTTAAAGAATTAGTTTTTTTACTTGCTTTAGAAGATGAACAAAAATATTCAGAGTTGATTTTGAAGATAGAGAAGGGGGAGGTTAGAAGTTTGAGGGAAGTGAAGAAAAAGTTAAAAAGAAAGGTTGGAAAAAGATGAGTGTAGCAAATGGAGAATTATTAGATGATAAATTTATCAATTAAAATAAAACTTATAATAATAATATTTATTGCAATATTATTAACGACTATATTACTTACAATACAATCCGTAGAAACAATCAAAGATTTATCAAATCAAAATATCATTCAATATAAAAAACAAGTAATAGAAGCAAAAAAGGAATCGCTTAAAAACTATGTTGATATAGCAAAAGGTATTTTACAAATTTATAGAGATAAAGTCACACCTACTACTACAAAAAAAGAGCTAGAGATTATAAAAAAAGATGCAATAGATGCTATAAATCATATAAGATATGGAGATAATGGATATATATTTATCATTAGTTATGATGGTTATTCTATAGCTTTAGCACTTAGACCTGATCTAGTAGGAACTAATGTTATGAATATAAGAGGTGGTGGTGGAAAGTGGACTACAAAAGACTTTATTAGACTTGCAAAACAAGATGGTGGGCATTATTATACTTACAAATGGAAAACAACAAAAGATAGCCCATATCAAAATAAAATCGCATACTCTTATGGTATTCAAGACTGGGTTTGGGTTGTAGGAACTGGTGAATATATGGCAAAAGAGGAGCAATTAGTAAAAGATAAAGAACTTTTGTTAAAACAAAATACCGATAAATTAATTACAAATATTATTATTAAAGCTCTCATTTTAAGTTTTATTATTGGAATTATATTTATAATACTTGTACATAAGATGATTAATAAACCTTTAAATACATTAAGTATTGGTTTAAATAACTTTTTTATGTTTCTACAAAATAAGAAAAAAACAATAGAACCTATAGAAGTTAATTCAAATGATGAGTTTGGACAAATGATAAAAATAATCAATGATAATATAAATGTAAGTTCAAAACTACATAGTAAAATTAAGGATTTAAATCAAACACTTGAAATAAAAGTTCAAGAAAAAACACAAGAGATAGAAAGACAAAAAGAGACTTTTGAAGTTATTTATAATGGTAGTAAAGATGCTATTGCAATTTTAGATATGGAGTCTAATTTCTTACAAGTAAATCCTGCATATATAGAGATGACTGGTTTTACTCAAAATGAATTATTATCAGATTCATGTTTAAATCTAACCGTATCTAAAGATATTCAACCATCAAAAGATGCTATGAAAGAAGTTGTAAAAGTTGGGTTTATTAAAAATTTTGAAAAAGATTGTATTATAAAAAATGGAAAATATATTACTATAAATATGTCAATGTCAATTTTGCATAATCCTGAAAGAATTTTAATAAGCGTTAGAGATGTAACAGAACTAAAAGATCAAGAAGAGGAATTAAAATCTATACTTGATACTGTTATGGAAACGGTTATTATTTTAGAAGATAAAAAAGTTGTATCTGTAAATCAAAAAACTTTAGATGTATTTGGATATAAAACACAACAAGAAATTATAGGAAATACACCACTATCTTTTATCTCAGATGATACCAAGCATATTGTATTGGAAAACTTAAAACTAAATAATGCTAACCCATATCAAGCAAAAGGTCTAAAAAAAGATGGTACAACTTTTCCTGCTCTTATACAAGGTAAAAATATTATTTTAAGAAATAAGACTATTAGAGTTTCAACATTACTTGACATTAGTGAATTAAAAAATACAGAAAAAGCATTAGAAATTGAAAGAACCAAAGCCCAACAAGCTAATAAAAGTAAATCTCAATTTCTAGCAAATATGTCTCACGAAATAAGAACACCTATGAATGGTATTATAGGTATGTTGCATCTTGCTTCGCAAACAAATCTAAATGATAAACAAAAGAATTATTTACAAAAAATAGATAATAGTGCAAAATCACTTTTAGAGATCATAAATGATATTTTAGATTTTTCTAAAATTGAAGCTGGAAAATTAGATATAAATAAAATAGATTTTAATTTTAAAGAACTACTTCAAAATCTATCAAATATAGTTAAATCTCAAGCAAAGGAAAAGGGTCTTGATTTTGAAATAAACTATGATAAAAATATAGATTATCTTTATGGAGATAGTTTACGAATATCACAAATTTTAATCAATCTTATAAATAATGCTATTAAATTTACACAAAAAGGATATGTAAAAATAGATATATCTAAAAAAGAAAATGATAACTTTATATTTGAGATAGAAGATACAGGTATTGGTATAAGCAAAGAGCAACAATCAAAATTATTCCAATCATTTTCACAAGCAGATGCAAGTACCACTAGAAAATATGGAGGAACAGGACTTGGACTTTCTATATCCAAACAATTAGTTGAGTTAATGGGTGGTAAGATTTGGGTTGAGAGTGAATTAGATATTGGTAGTAAATTTATATTTGAGATAAAATTACCAAAAGGTGATGAAAACAATATAAAAATAAAAAAACAGATAGATATATCTAAAATTGCAACTTTAAAAGGTAGTCATATCCTTCTTGTTGAAGATAATGCTATAAATCAAGAGATTATCTTAGGATTATTAGAGCATAGTGGTATCAGAGTTTGTGTAGCATCAAATGGGAAAGAAGCTATTGATATGTATGAAAAAAATTATTATGAACTAGTGTTGATGGATTTGCAGATGCCAATAATGGATGGATTTGAGGCAACAAAATTTATTAGAAATATAGATACAGATATACCAATCATTGCAATTAGTGCAAATGTAATGCAAGAGGATAGAGAAAAAACAAAAAAAGCAGGTATGAATGAACATCTTAATAAACCGATAGATGTAGAAAAACTTTATGCAACACTCCTTAAATATATATCTAAAAAAGTAGAGATTAAAGATGTTGTAGAGTTAGATAAAGATAATATAACAATACCTAGTTTTATGAATATAGATACAAAAAAAGGTCTTTCCTATATGGCTGGAAATAAAAATTTATATTTTAAGATACTTCAAGATTTTTATACAAATTATAATACTATCAAACTTAATGATTTAGAGGATAGTGAATTGCAAAGAGTGGTTCATACTATCAAAGGATTAAGTGGAAATATAGGTGCTGAAGCTTTAAGTGTTATTTCTTGTGAGTTAGAAGATACATTAGATAAAAATTTATTTGATATGTTTTATATTGAGTTAAATAAGGTATTATCTGAATTAGCACTATTAAATTTACAAATAGAAGATAAAACAATAACTCTTTTAGAGATAACACAAATAAAACGCGATACACTGTTTAATAATTTATATGAATTTGCAGTTAAAAGAAGAGCTAAAGGGTGTCGAAATATAGTTCAAGAGTTAGAGGCATATAGGCTTAAAGAGCAAGATAAAAAAATCGTCGAAGATATAAAAAGCTTTATTGATACTAGAAACTATCAGTCAATAATAGAACTTTTACAAAAGGATGTTTAATATGGAAGAAAAAACAATTTTAGTTGTAGATGATACAATCTCAAATCTTGATATATTAGGAGAGTTACTAAAAGATTATGATGTTATAGATGCAACAAATGGTCAAGAAGCTTTAGAGATAATAGAACGTGAACCTGTAAACTTGATACTTTTAGACATAATGATGCCTAATATGGACGGATTTGAAGTTTGTAAAATATTACAATCAAATAATGAAACAAAAGATATTCCAATTATATTTTTAACAGCTAAAACAGATGAAGATAGTATAGAAGAAGCTTACGATATTGGTGGAAGTGATTATGTTACAAAACCTTTTAAACCAAGAGAGTTATTAGCAAGAGTTAAACGAGAGTTAAAACTTCAAGACCTGCAAGAGAAACTAAAGTTATTGGCATCTACTGACCCTATGACAAAACTTTATAACAGAAGATATTTTACTGAAGTAGCTTTACATACAGTAGAATTATCAAAAAGAACAAAACAAGATTTATCTATCATTATGCTTGATATTGATAAGTTTAAAAATGTAAATGATACTTATGGGCATCAAGTTGGAGATGAGGTAATTATATCTCTTGCAAATGAGCTTTTAAAACTACAAAGAAAAAGTGATATTATATGTAGATTTGGTGGAGAAGAGTTTGTGATACTTCTTCCAAATATAGATAGTAATGGTGCTTTCGTAGTAGCAGAAAAAATTCGACAGCAGATAGAATCTTTGAGTATTGAAATTGAAAACAGTGTATCGATAAAATATACTGTTAGTATCGGTGTATCTCAAATTAATCTTGAAACTGAAAATAATATAGAATCTTCATTAAAAAGAGCCGATGATGCACTTTATGAGGCTAAGGAAAATGGTCGGAATAAGGTTTGTTGGTGTTAATAAAAGATTAGCTATTACACCAACTCAAAACTATGAAGCATCTATCTTAACGATAGGTGAACCTCAATTTGAAATACCCTATTGAGAATTATTCTTATTTTTATATTTTACAAAAAATTAGATATAATTATTTTAAATTAAATTTATTGGAGCATTAGATGACAACAAATCATTTAAACTATGAGTCTAGTATCAGCAATATTATTTCAGCAATGTACATTAAAAATGATGTTCCGTTTATGGATGCTATGAGTTTACAACTTGCTAAAACTTTAAAAGCAGACCATGTTTTTATTGGTAAACTACAAAAAGATAAATTTTCAGTTAAAACACTTTCTCACTGTATGGATAATAATATTGTAGATGGGTTTGAATATAGATTAAAAAAC
>Ga0256837_1000086_pt1 | contig 81251 bp, 77 predicted proteins | sample 4562384metaG_FD_185976 | JGI IMG/M metagenome (GOLD analysis project Ga0256837, IMG submission 185976) | Hydrothermal vent microbial communities from Guaymas Basin, Mexico - 4561-384 | ecosystem: Environmental > Aquatic > Marine > Hydrothermal vents | place: Mexico: Guaymas Basin | collected...
ATAATTCAAACACTTACAAGTGTAGCAAGTAGTATGTTATAGCTCCCTTTCTCACTCGGATATGCTATAATCCAATTCTTTAATCCCCTTTACTAGGGGTTTGAAAGAGGGAATTTTTAAGAAAAAAAATGATTATTTTTACTCTGTTTTTATGAAAAAATCTTCTTTTTTTACTCAAAAAAGTAATAATTGTTTTTTTTCTAGTTTCTCTCCCTCTTTTTTTGTACCTACTAATATCTCCATTTTAGAGTATTGTAAATCTGTTATAGAAACCATCCTTATATTTCCTTTAGAGGGGATATGCTCTTTAACTCTTTTTTTATGTGTTTCTATACTCTCTTCACCTTTACAAATACGAGTATAAATGGAATACTGCATCATAATAAACCCCTCTTTAAGTAAAAATCTTCTAAAATCAGTATATGCTTTTTTATCTTTTTTTGTTTTTGTTGGCATATCAAAAAATACAAATATCCACATATATCTACTCTCCTTAGTTTTCATAATGAGGGAAGTTTTAGCATTGAAGCATCATTCGTTTTGATAGCTTTTACAAAACTGTAAGCCATAATGTCACAAATATTTAAAACAGTTACATCCTCTTTATCTAGTTTCATAGTTAAAACCAAAACTTTTAATAGTTTCGATTTTGTATAGGTATCTAACTCTATACCTAAACTTTTTTCTATCTCCATCTTTTTAACTACCATATCAACCATAGGTCTTAAAGGTTCTATCATATCATCAGCAAGATTGTAAGCATTTAACTCAGAGTTATGAAACACTCCAAAAGTTGGTAACAATCCATAAGATACTAAAGACCTAGCAACAGCACCCCTAACTATACTGTACCCATAGTTTAAAGCTTCATTTCTTATCTCAAAAGATTTTTGTTCACGTGTAAAATTATCAAATAATATATGCCAATATCGTCTTGCAGATAGTGCTTCTAAGTTTTCACTATCTCCCGATTTGACTTTATCTGTTAAAAGTTCCACTTGAATATTATCTTTTTCAAAATATTTTAAAAGGAGTGATTGATTTTTTATCTTTTGTGTGATTATCTTTTGCCAAACTCTTTTTTTTAGTGGCTCTTTCATATCTTTTTGTATATGAGCTATCTGAGAAAGTCGTGAGTGCTGATGAAAAGGGATAAAACAACCATTTGGAGTATGATAGTTATCACAACTAAATAGTGCTATGTTTTTCTCAGCTATCATACTTAAAAGTGCAGTTGTTATTACAGCTTGTGCAGTTTCTATAACTATGACTGTTATATCTTCTAAAGGTACTTGTATAGTTGCCTCTTCATGAGGACTATATACAAGTTGTAAGTTCTTCAGACTAAGCCGACAAGGCTTAGTTACTAAGATAGTTCTCCATGCACTCATATTAGTTTTTCTTTTTTCTTTTGAGTCTATTTTCTTTTATACTCCCTTGTCGTTTTTCACTTTTAACCTCAACATAACTTCCAAGTGCATCTACTTGATATTTTTTTATAAAAACCAAATTTTGTACACCAAATCCATTTTCTTTTGAACCATCATCTGATTTGAAAATTATTTGTGCCGTTCCACTATGTGTACTGTCATAATATCCCAAAATCTGAACAGCCTCTTTTTTAGCAGTTTTTTTAGTTTTAACCTCTATCAAGTCACTCTTATAAAAAGAGAACTTAAATTCATATTCATCATCCATCTCTATCCATGGTTTATTTCCTTGGACTATCGCTTTGTTTGGTAAAGTATCTTTTATAAAATCACTTACATAGATAGGTACAAGATAGTATTTTTTACTCTTTTTATTTTGAAATAGGTCAACTCTTGGCATACTCTCATTTAATGCTATACCATGTTTAAGTGTTACATTATTTACAACACTTCCACCTTTTAAAAACTCTACTTTTCCATTTTCTTTTTTTACACCCAATGTTTTATGACTATAAACAGTTGCTTTATGAGCAGAGCCACTAACCTTTCGTCTAGGCATATGAGAAACAAATATCTCACTAACACTCTTTCTAACTTTCTCTCCAAAATGTTCTAAAGGTGTTTCAAATCTAAGTGCTTTTGATTTTTCCTCTTTTGTTTTATATATATACCCCTCTCTTTTAGCTGAAACACTTGAAAGCTTTTGCACCATAGACTGAGTTGAAAAAGCCAGTATAAGTGCATCTTCTGCATGATGAAGGTGGTTGTCTCTGTTTTTATCTCCTACACCCCACTTATAACGAAGTTGAGAAGTTAGCATACCATTCATCGTAAATATATGTCTTTTATTTTTAAACTCTTTAAATGCAATATGAGCTTCTATATAGTTTTTTATAAACTTCGCTATATAAGAGGTGTCATTTTTATTTCTATCTTTAAATGCTATCTCACTACTCTCATCGAAGTTATTTTTGAGAAGTCTACTTTTTTTAGCTTGTTTAAGATTTTTATGACCCTCTATTCTTTGTTTAAACTCAGAAAATTGTTCTTCACCCATATACTCAAATGGTATTTTATTTCCCTTTTCTTGATTCTCTTTTGTTAGACACAACACCTTGTTGTTTAAGCTATCATCTAAAGAACGACTATATGGGATGATGTGGTCTATCTCTGTGGCATAGGGGTCTTTTAAAAGAGTAGGATTTATATACTCACCACTATATATGCTCTTTTCATCTTGCTCTTTCCAAAGTCTAAATTTTAAAAGCTCTTTTGCATTTGGTTCATACCCTAAAATCTCTTGAGCATGAACTCTTGCTTCCTCTTTTGCATCTCTAAATTTTCCTTGCTCTTTCTCTATCTTTTTTCTATCATCATGAGATTTTTTTATATCTCTTGTAAACTCTATATGAACACTATCCAATGCACCATATTTTCTAGCAATAGCATTATAAACAAGTCGCATTTGGGCTATTGCTCTTTTTACTACTGGATTTGTCATCTCTATATTTTCTTGTTTACTTAAAGGAGGTAAGAACAAAGATTTTTTACCTTGAAATATCGCTTTAAAGTTATAACCAGCTTTCTCACAAGCTTTATCATAATCATCACCCTCCTCTAAAAAAGGTATAATTTTTCGTAATGCTTTGTTACTTAAATGCCCAAACTGTGAGAAAGAAATAGATACAAGGGCATCACAAACCTCCCTATCTTCTACAATTTTAGTAAGTTGCTCTTTTGATTTTTTATCATCTTTTTCAGTTGTAAGTATAGTTGCTATGGCATCTAAAATCTCTATATTGTTTTCTATGCTTTTCCAATAGTTAGAATCTATCTTTTCAATGCTATCTTTTATTTTTTGAAAAGCTGAAAAATCTAAAAATTTTACTTTTTCAGGTTCTTTTATCTCTCCAGTTTTATGGTCATGATAAACTAAACCTTTTATCTGCATCTCTTTGTACTGTGGAAATAGTTTTTTAAAAGATTTATATGTAAAGTTTTTTGTCATTTTTGCTTTTTCAACTATAATTTTCACCTGTTCAAATATAAGTGGCATCTCATAACCATTTTCATCTATAACTCTTAAATTTTTTAGTTTTTGTAATGCTCGAAAATACTCAAAACTATATGAGCTTTTAGAAGCTCTTTTCTCTTCAATCTCAAAAGGACAATTTGCAACCATATCTACAACTGATTTTAAAGAGCGTTGTTCAAAAGCTATTTTTTTGTACTCTTTTAAGAATTTATCAGTCGTAAAACTATTTTGAAACTCTTGTTGAACTTTAAAGATTAAATCTATCTCATCTTTAAGCATATCTCTTGATACAGAGTTCTCATAGTTAAGTTTGCCCTCTTTATCTTTACCATTTCTTTTTTTCTCTTTTGAAGAGATAAACTCACCAATAGTTTTATAAATATGATTTTTTAACACCTCTTTATTTTTTTCTATCCCACTTAAAACAGCTTTTCCCTCATTATCTGTAACTTCTTCACTTTTACGATTTGAAGAGTAGCCCCTGTGTTTTGCAAGGTGAATTAAAATACGAGAAAGTTCTTTATTTGTAAGTAGTCGATAGAGAGCATCATGTCTTAGCTCCCATATATCTATCTGTTTTTTGTTTCCGATAAAAAGATGGTCTAGTTCCTCTTGTGTGATGATTTTATTTTGAAGTAAAACTCTTTTAATAGCTCTTATTTTTTGTGCTTTTCTTTTTGTAGTTCGTCTAGCACTACGGGCTTCACGACGAGGAAGAGCAAGAGATTTACCATCTTTTGGATGTTCAGCAATAGTAAATATTCTTACACCACTATCAATAATTTTACTATTATGAGAATTATCATTATCAACATTAACTAAAGCCCATCCAATAGAAGTTATCCCTAAATCCAAACCTAAAACTATTTTTGACATTTTATCTCCTTTTAATAGAAATAATTATATCATAACACTATTAGTTTATCCGAGTGAGAAACGAATGGGCTATAATAAACAGGTTTAATGGTTCCTGTGCAAGGCTGTCTTTATTGACTTAACTGAACATTGTTCATCCTTTATAAAAACCATTTTTTTATTTTATTACCTCTTTAATATCTTTCATCACTTAATTTTATATCCAATCCTCTACTTAATCCAATCTAAACATCATTTTAGTTAGAATACAAACAATTTTAATCAATAATTATTGGAGACTTAATGGACGCAGCCAAGTATATCTGGATGAATGGAAAATTTGTAAATTGGGATGATGCGAAGATACACGTACTCTCTCATACACTTCACTATGGAAATGGTGTAATCGAAGGAACTAAAGCTTATAAAACAGAAAAAGGTTATGCTATTTTTCGTTTAAATGAGCATACATCAAGACTTAAAGAATCAGCTAAAATGACTCTTATTGACATCCCTTACACAGTTGAAGAGATGAATAAAGCACAGATAGAACTTGTAAAAAAGAATGAGTTTACTGGTGACAACGTATATATAAGACCTTTCGCATTTTTAGGATATGGTGTTATGGGTGTGTATCATAAAGATGCTCCTGTTGAGACTGTTTTAAGTGCATGGGAATGGGGTGCTTACCTTGGAGAAGATGGTCTTAAAAATGGTATTAGACTTAAAATAGCATCTATGACTAGACCAGCTAACACTTCAAATATGGGTAAAGCAAAAGCTACTGCTAACTACCTAAACTCTCAAATGGCAAAATTTGAAGCTATCGATTGTGGCTATGATGAAGCACTTTTACTTGATGACCAAGGGTATGTAGCAGAAGCAAGTGGAGCATGTTTTTTCATGGTAAAAAATGGAGAACTTATCACTCCACCAAATGATAACTCTTTAGCATCTATTACTCAAAAAATGGTTATAGAGATGGCTGAAGATTTTGGTATAAAAGTAGTTCGTCGTCGTATCACTCGTGAAGAGGTTTATGTTGCAGATGAAGCATTTTTAACAGGGACTGCTGCTGAGATAACTCCTATTGCAAATGTTGATGCTAGAGTTATAGGTTCTGGTTCACGTGGAGAGATGACAGAAAAAATCCAAACTACATATTTTGATATTGTATTTGGTCGTAATAAAAAATATGAACATTATTTAACATATGTAGAGGAGAGTAACTAATGGCATCAGATATGAATGACTATTTCAACAAAAAAAAGAGTGAAAACAATGGTGGATATAAAAAATCTGCTAACAATTCAGGTGGCGGAGATGGTGGCGGACCAAAAGGTCCTCAAATTCCAAATGTAGAGTTCAATATGAATGGAAAATCTGGAATTATCTACTTTCTAATAGCAGTAGTACTTATGTTAGTTCTTGCAAAACCTTTTACTATTATCGAAGAGGGTCAGCGTGGTATTTTAAGTACAAATGGTAAATACCAAAATCAAGCACTTTTACCAGGTCTTCATTTTATATTACCTGTTATTCAAAAAGTTTATTTAGTGGATACTAAAGTTCGTATATATAACTATGCTTCTCGTATAGAGGTAAACTCAAACAATTCTGGTATCGGTTCTAAACCAGCGATTACAGTTCTTGATAAGCGTGGTCTTCCTGTTTCTATTGAACTTACAGTTCAGTATAGACTTAACTCTCAATTTGCTGCACAAACTATCTCTAATTGGGGATTCTCTTGGGAAGATAAAATTATCAATCCTGTTGTTCGTGATGTTGTTCGTAATGTTGTTGGTAAGTATGATGCAGAATCACTTCCTCAAAACAGAAATACTATCGCTAGTGAGATAGAGATGGGTGTAAGAGATAGTGTAAAAAGTTTAAAAAACTCTCCAGCAATTTTACAATCGGTACAACTTCGTGAAATACTTTTACCAAAGAAAGTAAAAGAGCAGATAGAAGCTGTTCAAATTGCAAAACAAGCTGTTCAAAAAGCGGAACAAGATGTTCAACGTGTTAAACAAGAAGCATTAAAACGTGCAGCTCTTGCACAAGGTGTTGCGCAACAAGCTAGAATTGAAGCACAAGGTAAGGCAGATGCTGTAACTATTGAAGCAGATGCTCAAGCAAAAGCAAACCTTTTAATCGCTCAATCATTAACAACAAAACTTTTAGCATTAGAGCAGATTAAAACTCAAGGTAAATTTAATGAGGCACTTAAAGTAAATAAAGATGCTAAAATTTTCCTAACACCTGGTGGTTCAACTCCAAATATTTGGGTTGATACAAAAGATGTAAGACAAAGAACTACGGCTAACTAAGAATGCAAAATATTTTAAATAGAGTTGATTGGGAGAAGAGTGAACTTCTTCCTGTCATCGTTCAAGATGTTGCAAACAATGAAGTTTTAATGATGGCATATATGGATAGAAAAGCGTTAGAGCTTTCTCTTTCTACTAAAATAGCTCACTATTTTTCTCGTTCAAAACAACGTATATGGAAAAAAGGTGAAAGTAGTGGTCATACACAAACTATTCACTCTTTCAATATTGACTGCGATAACGATACTCTTCTTATCAAAGTAACACAAGAGGGTGTAGCATGTCATACAGGTCGTCGTTCTTGCTTTTTTACAGAGTTAGAGAGTGGTGAGGCTGAAACAGAGGTAGAAGTAAATTCTGAAGCTATGTATGGTGTGATAGATACACTTTATCATACTATTCAAGAACGTAAAAATGCTGACCCAACTTCATCATGGACAGCAAAGCTTTTTGCAAAAGGTGACAATACTATTTTGAAAAAAGTTGTAGAGGAGTCTGGTGAGTTCTGTTTTGCATATAAAGATAATGATGATAAAGAGATGGTCTATGAAGCAGCTGATTTAACATATCATATGTTAGTAGCACTTGCTGTAAAAAACATCTCTCCAGATAGAATTAAACAGGAGTTAGCTCGTAGATTTGATATGAGTGGAATTGCTGAGAAAAACTCAAGAAAAGATTAGATGAAAGAGAAGATAGCTACCTTTATAGAAGGGTTGATACAGTACGATTATTTTCTTTTTGGTGCTATCTTCACTCTTTTTATCATTTTTATAGTTTTAGCTCTTCTATTGCGTAAAAAAATTGGATTAGCTATATTTTTAGTTTTTCTCTCTTTTACTATTTTACTAGCAGGCTCAACTGTTGGTTATTCACAGATGCACAAATATCTTTTTAAAAACTCCATACAACTTATCTCTGAAAAAAAATTACTTTTTGGTGAAGCTATTGTTATTAAAGGTAGCATAACAAATCAATCTGAGATAGATTTTCAAAGTTGTAAAATAGATATAGCTATCTCTAAAATGAGTAAAAATATAGTCAAAAATTATATTTATCAATTTAAACCTATTCAAGAGAGTAGTTTCATAGAAAAAAATATTACAATAGGTAATATAAGAAAATTCAAAATTATAGTAGAACCTTTTAGCTACTCTAAAAAATACTCTATTAAATTGGGAGCAGAATGTAAATGACACTGTTTAACTACCTACACTATTTAGCACTTACTCTCATTTTCTTATTATTTGTTGTTGGTATCGTAAAATCTTTACAACAAAAAAAGAGAAAGCTTCTTTTAGGAATGGTTTTTTCTGTAACTATCATCTCCATATTTTTTGCAATATTTTCTGTCATTATTATAGATAAATACACAAAAAAAGTTGAGTTATACCAAGTAAAAAATAAAAGATTATTAGGTATTGAAAAAATTATTTATACAGGAATTGTTAAAAATGAGGGTGATTTTACTATTGGAAAAGTTGTTTTTGAAGTGAAACTTGTAAACAAGGGGCATGCAACTGGAAAAGTGAAAGGTGGTGATTTTTATAAGCCAAATGGACTTTTTGATTTTATACCAAATGCAAAAGAACAAAAAGCCAAACCTCAAACAATTACAAAAAAATTTATAATAGCAAGAAACCTTAAACCTGGAACATCTAAATCGTTTAGAGTTTATTTTAGCTTTCCTCCCTACTTTAGAAGTGTCGCAGATTTTACAAAAGTAAGTGGTTATTAATATATAACTCCCTTACTTCTCTCTACAAATTAACTTATTCCCTAAGGCAAACAATGTTTAAAAATAACCTAGCTTATGAAGCAAGTGCAGGAAGTGGTAAAACTTTTATGCTTGTTGTACGTTATCTTAGTCTTCTTTTTAAAGGGGCGCAACCCTCTAAAATTTTAGCACTTACTTTTACAAATAAAGCAGCCTATGAGATGCAAGAGCGTATTGTCGAAACACTTGAGGAGCTTGAAAATCGTGGTGAGCTTAATGAAATAGTAAAAGTAACAGGTTTTACAAAAGAGTTTCTTTTAGAAAATCGTCAAAAACTTTTATATGAATTTTTAAACTCTAACTCTAAAATAATGACCATAGATAAATTTTTTACACAAATTCTTAGAAAATTTTCTCTCTATGCCTCTTTAATGCCAGATTTTTCTACTTTTGGTTCTCAACATGAACTTAAACTTTTATCTCGTTTTTTAAAAGAGGTTACAGTTGCAGGAAAAAGAGATACTCTTATAACCCTCTCTCTACAATCAAAAAAAAGATTAAGTGATATATTTGCTCTTCTTGATGAGTTCTATACAAAAAAACAGGAACTTTCTCATCTAAAATTTACAAAGCAACCCTTTTGGAGATTTGAAGAGGAGGCGATGAAAGAGTTAGCACTTCTTAAAGCGATAGTAGATAGATGTGATAAAGCTTCAGCTACTGTCAAAAAATCTATACTTATAGAAGATTTTGAAGATTTAATATCTAAAAGTTGGTTAAGTAGAGAGTCATTAGATTATAGAACCTTCTCAAAATGCTACACTCCAGATATGGATATTCATCTTGTAAATATTCAAAATGCTATTAAAGCATACCATAATGCAAAAGAGCAAAACTTCTTTTATGCACTCAATGAACTTGTAACAATCTATGAAAAATCTAAAAAAGCACTTTACAGTAACGATAGTGAACTCTCCTTTAATGATGTAACTGTTTTAGTTCACTATCTTTTAAAAGAGCGTGTTGATAGTGAGTTTTTATATTTTAGACTTGATGCAAATATAGAACATATTTTACTTGATGAGTTTCAAGATACAAGTATTTTACAATATGAGATTTTAAAACCACTTATAGAGGAGATAACTTCAGGAAATGGTGTTTTTGATGATGGGAGTTTCTTTTTTGTAGGCGATGTAAAACAATCTATCTACCGTTTTCGTGGAGGAGTATCGGCTCTTTTTGATAGTGTAAAAGAGGAACAACGAACAGAAGTTGAACAACTTTTGACAAATTATCGCTCTCAAAGAGAGGTGATAGAGTTTGTAAATAGAAGTTTCGATACAAAAATAAAAAACTATACTCATCAAAAAGTAAGAGCAGAAGCAGATAATGGTTATGTTGAAGTTATAGAGAGTGAAGAACCTTTAGAAGAGAGTTTAAAGCAGGTAAAAAGAGTTATAGAGCTTGGTGCTGACCTTAATGAGATAGCTATACTTTGTGCAACTAATGGAGATGGTGAAGCTATAAAGCAGGTGCTTCAAGAGCAAAAGATAGAGGTTGTAACAGAAACAACAACTAAACTGATAAATCAAAAAAGTGTTAAAGCAGTTTTGGAGTATCTGAAATATCTCTATTTTAATGAAGAGATATATAAACATAACTTTTTTGCACTTATAAACCAAAATATTCAACCTATAAATAGAGTCAATTTTAACAATAATAGCCTTTTTGATATTGTTAAAAAAGCTATCAACTATTATGGTCTTTTTCAAAACGATTTTCATCTTATCCGTTTTTTAAATGCGATAGGAAAATATAACGATATAGAATCTCTTCTTTTTGAGTATGAGCGTTTAGATATATCGGCTGCTGCATCTGACTTAAGTGGTGTTCGTGTACTAACTGTTCATAAATCTAAAGGTTTAGAGTATGAGCATGTTATAGTTATGGATAGACTTAAAAAAGCTCCTCCAGCAAGAGATGCTATAATTTATGAGTATGATAATATCAGTTTAGAAAATGTTTATCTTCGCATAAAAGGGCGTGATAGTTTAGATAACAACTATTCAGAAGCACTTATAAAAGAGAAACAACTTGTGTCCGAAGATAGTCTTAATGCTCTTTATGTTGCTTTTACACGTGCAAGAGAGAATCTTTTTATTGTAAAGAAACCAAAAGATTCTGTTTTTGATATTTTAGAGTTAGAAAAAGGTTTTTTTGGTCAGTTAATTTGTCAAACACCCAAAGATATAGTAATTAAAGCGGATTATAAACCTTTAGAATATAAACCATTTTACTATGGAACACAAAGTGAGATTTTAGCCTTAGAGGAGAGAGATGATGAAGATTTTCAATCTATAAACTTTGGTTTAGCGATGCACTATATGTTAGAGATGTTAGGAGATTTCACTCTCTCAAGTGTAGCCGATGCCAAAGATATGATGATAAATAAATATGGTTACTCTCTTGAGCTTTCTGAAATAGAAGATATAGAAAAAAGAGTTGAAAATCTTTTAAATCATCAAGAGTTTTTATCGTTAGTAGATGGGGATTATTATAAAGAAAAAGCTATCAAATACAAAGATAATCTTCGTTATATTGACCTTTTAGTTGAAAATAGGTCTGGTATTTGGAGTGTTATAGATTATAAAAGTTCTATAAGCTATTCAAAGCATCATCATAAACAAGTTCATTATTATGTAGATGCGATAAAAAAGATAACCAACAACAATAATGTTGAAGGATATATCTGTTATCTTTTAGAAGATGGAGTGAAGTTAGTTAAGCTTTAAGAGATGAAACAATAGTTGCTATTAACTCATCATTATCTATCGGTTTAGGCACAAAGCCATCCATTCCAATATCTAGTAATCTCTGTTCATCCCCTTTCATCACATTTGCTGTAACTGCGATGATAGGGACAACATTTTTATGCTCTGCTCTAATCTTTAACATCGCATCTACACCATTCATATTTGGCATATTTTCATCCATAAGAACTATATCATATTTACCATCTTCATACATCTCGACCGCTTCTAGTCCATCATTTGCTATCTCATAAGTGATATCAACATCATCAAGAAGTATAGATAAAAGTAATTGATTTGTTTTATTATCTTCAACAATCAAAATATGAGCAGAGATACTATCTTCTGTTATATCATCCTCTATAACTACCTCTTGAGGTTTATCAACACGCTCTATCTCTATCTCAAATATAAAACGACTTCCCTCACCCTCTCTACTCTCTACTCCAATTTTTCCATTCATAATTTTAGCAATAGCATGAGAGATAGCCAATCCAAGACCAACTCCTCCATACTCTTTTGTTCTACTTAAATCAGCCTGTTCAAAAGCTTGAAATATCTTTTTTTGCATCCTATCAGAGATACCAATACCATTATCTGTAACGATAACAGTTAAAACTCCTTTATGAAAAGAGATTTCTAGTGATACTCTTCCCTCTTCATAAGTAAATTTAAAAGCATTTGAAAGTAAAATAGAGATAACTTTCGAGATACGTAACCAGTCACCATTAAAATAAAAATCGTTATCTATCGTGGAGTTTACAATAAAATTTATATTTTTACTTTTTATAGTTGTTTGAAACTTATTTAAAGTTATCTCTAAATTTTGCATAAAATTAAAAATATCATGGTTAACAATAAATGTTCCACTTCCTATTTTTGAAATATCTAAAATATCGTTAATAATATTAAGAAGATGTTGAGAACTTTTTAAAATAGGTTCTATATTTTTAGCTTCAGAGGGTAGCTTCACTTTTAATATAGAACTAAAACCTATAACAGCATTGAGAGGTGTTCTGAGTTCATGACCCATATTTGTTAAAAATTGCTCTTTTACTTTTTGAAGTTTTATCGCTTCATCTCGTGATTGTATCAAATCTTTTTCTATCGACTCTCTGGCTCTGAGCATAGTATTAAGTGTTTGAGCTACCGATTTAAGTTCTTTAAATTTAAGTTTATTACTATCTATTCTCTCATGTGCATCTTTGAAATTTTTAAAAAAGTGTTGAAAGACAAGAAAAGAGTCATATATAGGTTTAATAATTATAATAAAGATAACAATAAAAAAAACTACTAATAATATATATATGTAGTATTTACTATTTGATAAACTATCTAACTCCTCCTCCATAATAGGCATCGATTTAGAGATATAACCATTCAAATTATTCTCAATTTTATGAGCACTATCTCTCATAATAAGAGTTAACCCTAGTTTTTCTGTTAAACCTATTATCTTCATCTTCTCAGTAAGTTCTAAAAATATTTTTTGATAGTTATCTAAATCCTTTAAAAACTGTTTATGAGTAGTTTTTGCTCTTAAAGTTTTAAATGATTGCTGTTGAGCAAGAAGATATTTTATATTTTTACGTAATAAAAAATCTTTCTCATCTCTTCTAAGTTGTAGTAAGTCTAGTAAGTTTTGTTGATTATCTTCTTGCTGATATTGAGACTCTAAGTTATGAGCTTCCTCTCGGAATTTACCTCGTAACCCATCATCTTCATCTACCCCAATCTCATATATATAGTGGGTGATTTTTATAAAGCTTTGAGTATAGTTTTTTAAATCCTCTTTCAAACTTTTCTCATTCAGTTGCTTTTGCATAGAGTGAGAAAGAGCGATGAATTTATTATAATATTTTAACTCTTTACGTAAAAAGAAATCTTTTTCAGCACGACGCATCTGTAAAAGTTCCACTTGAAAATTTTTCATCTTCATAAGTGTATGATGTCGAGACTCCATCTGTGCTGAAATAGTGTAGTCATTCCAAATGAGTAAAATAATCGTAAAAATAATAAAAATGAAAATAGATATTAAACGTATACTTAAGCTATTCATTATAAAATTTTATCGTCTTCTTCTATTATTTCCACCACCGCGAGGTTTATTTCTTGCTCCACGGTTACCACCCATATTTATAGGTTCTGGTTGTATTGATGGGTCTGGTTTAAACCCTTTTTCCCATACTTTTGGTATATCTTTTTTTATCAGTTTTTCTATATTTCTTAAAAATTCATCTTCATCCACACATACTAAAGAGATAGCTTCACCCTCATTTCCAGCACGACCAGTACGTCCTATACGATGTACATAATCTTCACTAACATTTGGAAGTTCATAGTTTACTACATGAGGAAGTTGGTCTATATCTATCCCTCTTGCTGCTATATCTGTTGCTACAAGAACTCTTATTTTTCCCTCTTTAAAATCTGCTAATGCTTTAGTTCTAGCATTTTGACTTTTGTTTCCATGGATAGCAGCAGAACTGATACCATCTTTATCTAGTTGCCCACTTAAACGATTTGCACCATGTTTTGTACGAGTAAATACAAGAACTTGTTTCCAATTTTCTTTATTGATAAGATGAGTAAGAAGCTCTTTTTTACGTGTTTTATCAACATGGTATACAGCTTGTTGCACTATCTCACTTGAAGTATTTCTACGAGCTACCTCAACAAGAGCAGGAGAACGTAAAAAACTTTCTGACAATTTTTTAATAGCATCAGAATATGTTGCTGAAAAAAGAAGAGTTTGACGCTCTTTTGGCAATACAGCTATCACTTTTTTAATATCATTTACAAATCCCATATCTAACATTCTATCTGCTTCATCAAGGATTAAAAAATCTACTTTAGAAAGATTGATAGTTTTTTGAGAAATATGGTCAAGTAAACGTCCTGGTGTTGCAACAACTATATCTACTCCATTACGAAGTTTTGTTATTTGAGGGTTTATCTTTACACCACCAAATATTACAGCTGATTTGTAAGGAAGATGTTTTCCATAAGTACGAACACTCTCTTCAACTTGTGTTGCTAGTTCTCTAGTAGGTGTTAATATAAGTGCTTTTACATGGTGAGCTTTTTTATCTTTAGATGGTTTTGCACGATGAAGAAGTTCGAGCATAGGAAGAGTAAAACTAGCAGTTTTTCCTGTTCCAGTTTGCGCACCAGCTAAAATATCTTTTTTCGCTAAGATGATAGGAATAGATTGCTCTTGAATAGGTGTAGGTTTATCGTAACCCTGTTCTTTGATAGCTTTAAGTAATGGTGCTGAAAGTTGAAGTGAATTGAATGACATAAAAATCCTAATATAAATATAGGGAGATAATAGCGTAATTTAGAAAGATTTTATAGGGGAGTGTACTATTCCCAACGAAAAGTTGGGAATAATAGTTTTATTTATTCAAAAATAATTTCTTTAATATCTATATTATTTTGAAGATTTGTATCTAAATCTTCAGCATTTTTTCCTTCACTATCAGCATTTATTTTTGCAGATACTTTAGCATACATATATTTATCTTCATGCCATGCTAAATCACTAAATGTACGTGTACGTTGAATATTTCCACCTGCATCTAATTCATTAAGTATATCTGACTTATTATATGCAAGAAAAAAGTCCATTGTAACTATTGAACCAAAACCATCACTTCTTTCTTCTGTATATTCAGTTGTTAAACCAGAATAAAAATCTACATCAACTTCATTTCCAAGAATATAATCACTTTTTAAAGGAAAACTTTCATCTCCATTATTATAAAGAGTATATGTAATAAGACCCTCTTTATTATCTTTATTATAAGTAATATTATCAATTACAACAGAAAGGTCATAACCATTAATTATAGAATCTGTTTCATCTATTTCTACATCAGGTTCAGAGTCTGTTTCATTCATAAACTCTTTTTGTTGTGTTAAAGTATAAGTAAATGGTTCACTCCCTGCTATTGTTGGAACTGCATTTATAGTTACAATACCTGTATTAGGGTCTATTGTTCCTGTACAGTTTGCTACAACTTCTTTTGTTGCAATTATTATCGATTCTGATTTAATAGTTCCATCTTCATTTACTTGACCATTAATCATAATATCACTACCTATACTTCCAGATAAAGAGCCATCATTGAATACTTTTACATTTACTTCTGTTCCAGCTAATGGACCTGCTTCATTAGGAAGTGTTCCTACAAAAAGGATATTTTCTATATCATACTCGATATCTTTAATATCATCTTTATTCATATTTTTTTCAATAAAACTATCTCTTGCCTCAACAGTTTCAAACATTAAACTCTCGGCACGTTGATTGTTTTTATCATCAAAGATTTTAACAGCTAGTTTTGAACCATCTATATCTTTTCCTTGAATAGCCACTTTCTCTGAAAGAGAACCATCTTCATTATATATCTCTAAACTACCATCAACAATAGCATACTTTTCTCTAGTTTCTTCACCATTTTTATTCCAAACTATTTCACCATCACCATTAAATTCAACTTTAGCAAGATATGGCGGAGTGTTAGGGTCTAAAGGTTTGATAGCTAAATAATATATTTTATCTACCAACAAATCATTACTAAATACTCCATAAGAGTTTAGAGGATTAAATGGAACTCTCTCATAAGGAAGGTAATACTCATCTGTTATAGATGTCACCTCTTTATAAAGTTCATACTCAACTTGACCACTTTCACCAATATATAAAATATCCATTTTAACTGTTTGTGTCTCTATTTGAGGACCTGAAAGAGCTAACTCTAATCTTGCACCCTCTCTAACATCTCCATTTAAATCGATAGTTTCTATCTCAACTGGAGTAGAACCATCATCTTCATAATCTCTATTTAAAAGAGTGATAGTCATGGTAGCAGCATCACTTACAACACCAGCAATCAGATTTTTAGTAAATACTTTTGTAAATACTTTTGTACCTATATCATAAGAGAAAAGGTTCTCACCAACATCTACACCATCTGTTTTTGTAATTTGAGGAAAGAAAACATTTGATGAGTCTTCAAGGTATTGATGCTCAACAAACATATTATATCCCGATTCATCTGATTCAGTTGTTGATGTCATTGAACTATCATCAGCCTCATCGTGAACTCTAAAATCTGGCATAATTGAATATCTAATCTCACTGTCATAATAAAAAGGCATATCTAAATCATTATTTGGAATTGGAAAAAGTGGGAATGTTGCTATTTGCATTCTTGTTCCATCAGACTTCACTAAAATAAGTTCAAAATCATTATCAGAGATAAATTGACCCTCTTCCGTTACAGTAGCACTCTCATCAAATCTAATCTCAGGATTATAAATCTCTATACTATCTATTTCATATTTCTGTGTTTCTACATTAAAATGTACCGTTACATTATTTTCCATGAATGTTGTTCGTTCGTAAGTTTCTTGATTTACAAAAACAGGTGCTAAAAGAAGAGTATCATTTTCATCTAAAATTGCAGTTTGATTATTAAAGTTTCTTAACATAAAAGTTACTGCAGTTTCTTGAGTCTCTGCATCTCCAAAATCAGTGATATTCCCTCTAAATTCTGTTTCAAAATTAAATGCGTTAGAAGATTTCATATCTAATTTTTGCATAGTTTTTGCAAACTCAGCATTCATACTTTTAAAGTTTCTTTCAATTTTTATATCATCATTTCCAGTAATTACTTTAATAAGTGACATAACAATCTCTGTCTCTTTTTGAGCTTCCTCTTCAAGTGTCAACTCTCCTCTCTCCTCTTCAGCTTCAGATGAAGGTTGTGCTTTTCGTTTTGGTGCTGTTTTCTTTGGAGTATCACCTTCTACTTGTTCATCTTCCATATCATTAAATGACCATATTTTAGTCTCATTAAATTGTGCAATATCTATATCGTTATCTTCACTATTAAATAACCAACCAAACATATCACTTAATGGTGTAGGTTCAAATACAATCTCCTCTTCCGAACCTTTTGCTTCCATAAAAAGGTCTATCATAGCAAGAGATGCTAAAGGTTTCATAGATGAGTTAGCTGTAATAGTTGTACCTGTTTTAAACTGTAACATAGAATCATTTGAATCAGATACAGGGATACCACTTGATAAACTTGACTCTAATTTATCTACTATAAAATCGATAGAATCTGAATTTTCACCAAGTCTTTCTAAAAATGTAGTAGAGTTTTCATCACCTTGCACTATAAAAGGTATATTTAATATATCTGCGACTAACTGCTCTTTATTTTCACCATTAAAAGAGTTGAAAATAGTATCTATCTCTTCCCATAGTAGTTGTGCAAAACTTCGTTTTAAGAAATCATCTTTAAATACATTTACAATATTTTCAACAGATACTTCAACACTATCATTCATAGCAGTAGTATATAGTTTTGTTTTTTCAAATAGATCTGTTGAGCCATCATTCCCTAAAGCTTTATCTAAAGCTTTTCCTAACTCTTGCATAGTAATAGTATGGTCTTTTGCAACTATCATTGCATCAATTACAGCAGATGGAATTACAATATTATTTTCTTGAATATTTCTATACCAATCTTCATTTCCATTAAGTTGATTTAAATCAGTTTTTGGATTTATAACTCTTATCTGAAAATCGTCTCCGATAGACTCTATTTTTGTAACACCATCTTCTAATAGTGAATAACTTAACTGATACATTTTACCAGGAAGCTCACCCTTTCTACTCTCTTGTATAGGAATAAAAACTATTAAATTACCCTGTCCATCATGAACATTAAGCCCTATTTTTACAAAACTTTCAATCACACCATATTTAATCTCAGCAATAGCAGGAGTAAGTGCAGTTCTTAAAGTATCTTTTGTAATAGTTACATTATCTAATTGCTCTCTCTTCATAGAACTTTCTAACATCGTAAATGTAGTTGATGCAGAAGAAGTTTCAAATGTTTTTACAACAGAATTTACCTTTTCTGTACGCTCTTTCAGTTGTGCTTCTGTTACTTGAGTATCTAATGTTTCTGTTGTTTCAAACATTGTTGTATCTATTGTAACTTTACCAGAAGCAATATCTTCTTTTAGATTTGCTACTGTATTATCAAGGTTTTTCTCAAAATCTGCAATAATATTTTCAATAGCAGTTACAATAGAATCAGCAGTAACACCTAATGATTCTAGTTTACCCATACTCTCTTTTACTTCAGCAATAACAACACTAAAACGCTCTTTTATTAAAGTAGCAATAGGGTCAACTACACCAACTTCAACACCTTCCGAAAGCTTTGTAGCTGAAAGTTCTACTGTTTTATTACCATCTTGGATAAGAGTTCTAATTAAGTATTGATTATCAGATGAAGAACTATTTTCATCTACAAAATCTGTATCATTGATACTAAATGCACAGTTTGTATGATTTACTTCTATCGCTTCTTTCAATAGAGGTTTTTCATATTGTGTATCATCAATAGCATATAACTGTACCATTGCACTTGTTCCACATTTAAACTTTTCTAGTGCATCTGCTCTTGCTATACTTTTTGCTATCGCTTTTTTTGCTGTATTGTCTGCTAAATTAACATTACCACTTAATACCTCTGTTTTTACAGGTATTACCTCTTCTATTTCTGTATTTGAATTTGAATTTGAATCATTCCCATCACTACAACCAGTAGCCCCAAGAACAACTATTGTTGCAAGTGACAACATTGAGTTTTTTAAAATATAATTTTTCATCTCTAATCCTTTTTTTTATTATTCCTATTGTATCTTGTGAAAGATTAAGAGTTTATAATTTTTTAATCTTTCTGTAACCAATATGTAACCTCTTTTTAATAAAATTACCTTAACAAATGAAAAAAATAAGGAATAAAAAAATGAAAAAAATCATTTTATCAGCTATTGCTTTTATGACACTTAGTACATTAAATGCAACTGCTAATGATACATCTACACCTGTATTTGCTCATGCTTCTAAGCTTAAATTTAGTGGTGTTCACTATTTAGGTTTTACTCAAAAAGATATGAGAGAAGGGTCAGCTACAAATAACTTTGAAGTTCGTCGAAACTATTTACAAGTAAAAGCATATCTTTTAGAAAATCCAAAATCATACCTACGTGTTACTTTAGATACTGAATATACAGCAAAGCATGATGACCATGCAGATGTTTATGCAAAATATGCTTATATATATTTAGCTGATGTTTTAGCAAATACTGGTGTTGAATTTGGTATGGTTCATCGTCCTTGGATAGATTACGAAGAGCATCAAGGTTGGTTGTCTCGTTCTATATCTAAAGTTTTTGCAGAAGCTAGTGAAGCTGGTCACTTAACAAACTCTTCAGATTTAGGTTTTAACTTTAAAACAAAAACTCCATATTTTACTTCAGAAGTGGGTATCTTTAATGGTGAGGGTTACCATGGTAAAAATAGTTACACAGATGATGATAAAGTTGATGACAATATAGGCGATGGTGTTTCTGCTGAGTGGAGACTTACTGCTGCTATTATGGGTAATGGTACATTAAAAAGAAAAGCTATAAAAGATACATACTTTGACGCTTCATTCTTTGGTCAATACAATATGGACAACTCTGCTAATGCAGGTGAAACTTATAAAATTTATGGTTTACATACAGTTTATAATATGCCATCTTTTTTAATATCTGCTCAATATATTATGTCTGAAAATAATAAAAAAGATGAAACAGCTTTTAATGGACAAGGATATTCTCTAAATGGAGTATACCGTTTTGGGCAAAAGAAAGAATTTTCTGTAATCGGTCGTTACGATAATTGGGAAAATGAGAATTCAACTTCTGGTATAGTTGGTGATGTTGAAAACAATATGATTTATGGTATGGCTTGGCAACAAAATAAAAATATTAAATGGTTAGCAACAGGTCAATCTTATTATATAGAAGGAGCGAATGATTCCAAAGATTATAATTCAGCTATGATTACTGCTGAAGTTCATTGGTAGAATTTTAAAGAGTTAATTTTATATTATTCCTGTTTTATACAAAACCTACTTGAGATAGGTTTTGTATTTTTTACCCAAAAATATATCCCTCTCCTCGAACTGCTTGAATATAATTTTTGACTCCATCAGGGTCAATATTTTTTTTTAATCTTTTTATAGCTACATTAACTGTCTTTACTTGTTTATTTATACTATCTTTCCATACATTTGTAAGTAAAAGCTCTCTACTTAAAAGTATATTTGGATTTTTTATAAACTCTAAAAAAAGGTCATGTTCAAGATGTGTAAGCTTTATCTCTTTATCTTCGATATAAAATGTTTTATTACTAAGTTTATATGAAATATCTTTATACTTAATAACATCTACAATTTTCTGAGTTCTACGAATAAGAGCTTTAACTCTAGCCCTTAGTTCATTAAGGTTAAAAGGTTTTGTTATATAATCATCACCACCACTCTCAAAACCATCAAGAATATCATTTGGAGAGTCTTTAGCACTCACATATATAACAGGTTGATTGTAGCCATCTGTTCTAAGTTTAGAAATATAGACACTACCTTCCATTCCAGAAAGGTTTCTATCCATAAGAATAAGTGAGATATCCTCTTCATTAAGAATATCTCTAATATTTGATGTATCAACACAAGTAATAACATCGTAACCCTCTTTTGATAGAGTGTATTCCATTAAATCTAAAATATCTTCTTCATCTTCTACTATTAGTATTGTTGTTGTATTCATGGGATTATTGTAGCAAAAATTGCACAATAATTGATTACATAATGATTACAAGGAAAAGAAGTGCTAGTTATTTATATTATTGTTTTGAATTAAAGCTATAATACAAAAAATAATAAATTTTAAAGTAAAAGTTGGAGCTCACAAAATGATAAAAGTTGGAATAATTGGTGTAGGAACAGTAGGAACAAGTGTAGCAAATATATTAAAAGATAATGCAGATGTTATCTCAGCTCGTGCTGGTGTTGATATAACTGTTAAAAGTGGTGTAGTTAAAAACTTAGCAAAAGATAGAGGTTTAGATATTGTTATTACAGATAATGTAGATGATATTTTAAACGATAATGAGATAGATATAGTTGTAGAACTTATGGGTGGAGTAGAAGAGCCTTTTGAAGTTGTGAAACGAGCTTTAAAAAGTGGAAAAGCTGTTGTAACTGCAAACAAAGCACTTTTAGCATATCATCGTTATGAGCTTCAAACTTTAGCAAAAGATATAGCATTTGAGTATGAAGCTTCTGTTGCTGGTGGTATCCCTATCATTAATGCACTTCGTGATGGTTTATCAGCTAACCATATAGAATCTATTATGGGTATTATGAATGGTACTTGTAACTATATGATGACAAAGATGACAAATGAGGGTGTGGCTTATGATGCAATCCTTAAAGAGTCTCAAGATTTAGGATATGCTGAAGCTGATCCATCTTTTGATGTTGGTGGTTATGATGCTGCACATAAACTTCTAATACTTGCTTCTATCGCTTATGGTATAGATGCAAAACCTGAAGATATTTTGATAGAGGGTATTGAAAATGTTACTCAAGATGATATAGCATTTGCTAAAGAGTTTGGGTATGCTATAAAACTTCTAGGAATTGCAAAAAAAGATGCAAATGAGGTAGAGCTTCGTGTTCATGCTTGTTTAATCAAACAAGAGGAGATGATAGCAAAAATAGATGGTGTTATGAATGGTATCTCTGTTATCGGTGATAAAGTTGGAGAAACACTTTACTATGGACCTGGTGCTGGTGGAGATGCTACTGCAAGTGCTGTTGTTGCAAATATTATCGACATTGCAAGAAGTGGAAAATCTGCTCCGATGTTAGGATTTGACAAACCAATGGAGGGTAAACTTACTCTTAAATCTACTGATAAGATAGAGTCTAAATATTATCTTCGTATTAATGTATCTGATAAAGCAGGTGTTTTAGCTCGTGTTACTAAAATATTTGAAGATAAAAATATTTCTATTGAAACTATGCTTCAACGTCCAACAAGTGAAAATTCAGCAAATCTTTTAATCTCTACTCATATCGCAGTTGAAAAAGATATTCAAGATATGATGAGTGAGTTAGAATCTCTTGATTTTGTGAACTCTACTCCTATTATGATTAGAATAGTATAAAAAATTATGAGCAGAGCCAAAGGGGATATAGCAGAACAAAAAGCTGTTATATTTCTCTCTGAAAATGGTTTTAAAATCATAGAACAAAACTTCTACTCTCGCTTTGGTGAGATAGATATTATAGCCTCCAAAAACGATACTCTTCACTTTATAGAGGTGAAGAGTGGAGTTGACTATGAGTTAGCTGTTCAAAACATTACCCCCGCAAAAATTAGAAAAATAATCAGAACAAGTGCTGTTTATATTAAAAAACATCGTTATCAAAATGATTTTCAGTATGACGGCATTATTGTTACACCTGATACTATCTCCTATATAGATAATATTACATTATAAAAACAAGGATTTATTTATGCAGTTTGCCGACCCAAAAAATGATTTAGCTTTTAAAAAGATATTTGGAGATGAAAATCATAAAGGTATACTTATCTCTTTTTTGAACTCTGTGTTAGATTTTAAAGAGAATAAAGTTATAGTTGATATTTCACTAACAAATCCCTATCAAGTACCAAAAATACCAGAACTTAAAGAGACTATTCTTGATATAAAAGCAACAAATAAAGATGGATATACTTTTATAGTTGAGATGCAAAAAAAAGATTTAGGAGATTTTACAAAACGAAGCCTTTACTATACATCTAAAGCATATATCTCACAACTTCCAAAAGGAAATAATTATACAAAGTTAAAAAAAGTTTACTTTATAGGTATATTGAACTTTAATATATTTGACAATAAAAATTATATATCAAGACATCTTATAATCAATCAAGAGACAAATAAACAAGATTTAGATGATTTTGAATTTAGTTTTATAGAACTTCCAAAGTTTACTAAAGAGTTAGATGAGTTGAAAACTATTTTAGATAAATGGATATATTTTTTACAAAATGCTCAAGATTTAACAGTTATTCCTCAATCATATAAAGAGATAGAAGAGTTCAATGAAGCTTTTAGTATAGCAACACAAACAACTTGGGATACTAAAGAGTTAGAGGTATATGAGTATATGAGTATAAAAGAGTTTGATGAGATAAATGCTCTTAGAACTGCTGAGAGAAAAGGGATGAAAAAAGGTATAGAGCAAGGCATAAAAAAAAGGAGTTGAGGAGGGTGAAAGAAGAAAACAACTTGAGATAGCAAAAAATTTACTTGATGTTTTAGATGATGAAACTATTGCTCACAAGACACATTTAGATGTTGAAAGTGTTAGATTTTTGAGAGAAGAGAATTAATCTCCCTCAAAAGGAGGGAGTTGCAAACAACTTTTAGGAGTTTACATATCTTAGGATATTGACAATTAAATTAATAATTGCTACAATTACCCCAAGAAGTTGGATGAAATTATGCTTCATCTTAAACCTCCTTTAAAGTTGGTTTTGTGGTTTGAACGGGTGTTGACGCACCCTCCCACTGCAAACTTCTTAAACTGCTGAAATCTTACCAAAAAATTCAAATAAATGATATAATTTTTCAATTATAATTTTGGAGAATTTTTATGCAAGCGAAGATATTTTTCGGTTCAACACAATCCGACACACAAAACCATACCCAAAGAAAAAGTCCCTATGATGCTAAAGTAGTTTCAACTGCCCCTATCTGTGATACAGAAGATGCAAAAAAAGCTTTAAAAATAGCACAATTAGCGACAAAAGATGCAAAAAAATCAACTTTAGCACAACGATGTAACTGGCTTTTAGATGTTGCTTCAAAACTTCGCCAACAGAAAGAGGATATAGCACAAACTATTACCGATGAAGTTGGAAAACCTATCGCTTTTGCTCGTGTAGAGGTGGAGCGTTGTATCGAAACTGTTACACTCTCAGCTGAAACTATGCGTACGATGCACGGAGAAACTATCAACACCGATGCTATGCCAAGTGGTAAAAAAACAACTGCTTTTTTTACTCGTGAACCTGCTGGTGTTGTTGTTGCTATCACTCCTTTTAACTTTCCTCTTAACCTTGTAGCACATAAACTTGCCCCAGCTCTTGTAGCAGGAAATACCGTAGTGTTAAAACCGACTCCTGAAGCCCCTTTAACAGCTTACAAGTTTGCTAAACTTTTCATAGAGAGTGAGTATGCTATAAAAGATGCTTTAAGTGTTGTGTATGGTGATGCAGAAGTAGGTTCAGCTCTTATCTCTTCAGATATTCCAAGAGTTATAAGCTTTACAGGTTCTGTTCCTGTTGGAAATATTATCACTAAATCGGCTGGAATTAAGAAAGTAAGTTTAGAATTAGGTGGAAATGCAGCAACTTATATCTCAAAAACTGCTGATTTATCTCTTTCTGCAGAGCGCTGTGTGTTAGGGGCATTTGTAAACTCTGGTCAAGTATGTATCTCTTTACAACGTATCTATGTGCATACAGATATCTATGATGAGTTTGCACAGAAGATGGCAGAAGAAACTGCAAAACTAGTTGTTGGTTCTCCCTATAATGATAAAACTTTTATGGGTCCACTCATAGATGATGATGCTGTTTCTCGTGCAACTTCTTGGGTTGAGAGTGCTATAAAAGAGGGTGCAAAAGCATTGCTACCTGTTAAGAGTGATGGTCGTATGTTTCACCCTTGTGTGATGGCAGATGTAACAGATGATATGGCTATCGTATGTGAAGAGGTATTTGCTCCGATAGTAAGTCTTGTAAAAGTAGAAAATTTTGATGATGCTTTACCTCGTATGAACAACTCTCCCTACGGTTTACAGTTTTCAGTTTTTACTAATGAACTCTCTCTTATGCAACGAGCGATTGCAGAGTTAGATGCTGGAGGAATTGTTATAAATGATATGCCAACACTTCGTTTTGATATTCAACCATATGGTGGAGTAAAATTAAGTGGTGTTGGACGTGAAGGTCCTAAATTTGCTATTGAAGAGATGACAGAGATTAAAAGCATTGTTATCTGCTAATTTATTAGAACAATTTCGTTCATTTTATGTAAGAAACTATCCTGATGATATGGAGATACTTATAGAGTATTTCTCTATCTTTGGTGGTTTAGGATGGGAGATAGATACCTCTCAACCGTTGATTGTACTTATAGAGGAACTTATTTTTAAAAAATTTGATTTGTTACATCAAAAGATGCAAGAGATGACTCTATGTCAAGAGGAAAACAGACGTCTTCTTCACTCTTTAGCGATAGGAGATAGACGTATCTTTTCTGCCTTTAATAGAGCTGGTCTTAACAATGGTAATGGTGGTGCTTCTCTAAATTATCTTCAAGAACAAGGGATTATAAATTTAGAGTATTCAAGAGAAAAACCTGCTCAAAAATCAAATCCAAATGAGAAGTTAAAAAGAGAGATAGCACGCCATAGGATTTCAGATAAAGTCCGTTTCAATCTTCCATTTATACGTTTTTGGTTTTACTTTATTACACCATATCAAAGAGAGATAGAGAAACAAGAATATAATAATTTTAAGAAAAATTTTCAAGAGAAACAAAACAGTTATACAAGTCTTCTTTTTGAAGAGCTATCTTCTATACTGCTTAACTACCATATACGAGATGCACAAATTCAAAGTTCTGGTAGTTATTGGGATGCTAACATAGAGATAGATATACTAACTATTACTGATAAAAATGAGATATTTATTGGAGAGTGTAAATGGAAAAATCATAAAATTAATAAAAAAGAGTTTCATAAACTACAAGATAAATGTGAAAAACTTGCGATAAAGCCAACACAGATGATTTTCTTTTCAAAAAGAGGTTTTTCTAAAGAGCTTCTCAATTTAAAAGATAAAAGTTTAGCTCTTTATAGTAGTGAAGATTTTAAATTATTACTCAAAAATATCTCTAAAAATGACTTTGTAGAGAATTCTAATTTTAATATTTAATCCCAATCACTTTTAAAGCTCTATTAATATTCCTAATCTGTTCATTTTTATCTCTACACCAAAGAGGAGCTAAAAGTGAATCATCATCTATACCTGCTGTTACTCGTTGTACTGAAACATCTTGAGGTTTCATCTGTATAGATTTTACTAATACTTTAAGATAATCCTCTTCACTAATAGGTATAAATTTACCACTTATAAAATCATTTCCTAAAGCTGTTCGTTTTACAACATAAAGAGGATGGTATTTTACAGAGTCTATTCCCCATTCATAGGCTTGTTTAGATGTTTCTAACATCATAGCTTCATCTTCATCTGGAAGACCAAATATTAGATGTCCACATACATGTAAACCAGCCTCTTTAGATTTTATAATCCACTCTTTAACATTATCGCTACTATGACCACGATTTATCTTATCAAGAGTTGTATCATATACAGATTGGATACCGAACTCTATCCATATCTCTTTTGTTTTATTTAACTCTGCTAGATACTCTAATGTTTCATCTGTGATACTATCTGAACGTGTGCCTATACTTAGACCCACTACATTTTCAAAAGAGAGTGCTTTATCATAAAGAGCTTTGAGTGTTTCAAAAGGTGCATAAGTATTTGTAAAAGATTGAAAATAGACTAAAAACTTTTCAGCTCCATATTTTTCTTTTTGTATTTTTGAGAGTTCATTAAATTGATTTTCTAATTGTAGAAGTTGTTTCTCTAAAAAAGGGTTCTCTTTAGAGTCTAAATTGAGATGAAAACCTTTTAGATTTTTTATCTCGTTTGTACTTGCACTAAACGAATCGTTTTCACAAAAAGTACAGCCACCTTTTGCGACTGTACCATCTATATTTGGACAAGTAAAACCTGAGATATTTATCCCAACTTTATACACTTTACATCCAAACTTATCTTTTAAATAGTTCCCATAAGTATAAATCTGTTTCAAAATAAACCTAAATTACGTACTTACCTGTAAAACAAGCAGTACAATATTTATCTTCACCATTAGCATTAACACTTTTTAAAAGTGATGCCTCATCAAGGTACGCTAAAGAGTCAGCTTCGATATAATCACAAATTTCTTGATTTGTCATATTTGCAGCGATAAGGTTCTCTTTACTTGGAGTATCTACACCATAAAAACAGGGGTCAGTTGTCGGAGGAGAAGAAACTCTCATATGAACCTCTTTTGCACCAGCCTCTTTTAACATTCTTATAATACGTCTTGAAGTTGTCCCACGAACGATAGAATCATCAACAACAATAACTTTTTTACCTTTAATAATATCTGTCATAGGAGAAAGTTTCATTTTTACTTTCAGATCACGCATCTTTTGAGTAGGTTCTATAAAAGTACGACCAATATAATGATTTCTCATAATACCCATCTCATAAGGGATACCACTCTCTTGTGCATAACCGATAGCAGAAGGAACACCACCATCTGGAACAGGAATAACCATATCTGCTTCAACAGGATCTATTTTAGATAACTCTTTACCCATATTTTTTCTTGCTTCATATACAGATTGACCAAATACTGATGAATCTGGACGTGCAAAATATACATATTCAAATATACAATGTTTGGGAGTTGCTTCAAAAACTTTAATACTTTTAGGAGCTTTATCTTTTTCAAATATAAGAAGTTCCCCTGGTTCAACATCACGAATAAACTCTGCACCTACTAAATCAAAAGCACAAGTCTCACTTGCAACAATATAACCACCATTTGGTAAACGACCTAAACTAAGAGGACGAAAACCATGACGGTCACGCATAGCAAACATCTTAGTTCTACTTAAAAAAACTAAAGAAAAAGCACCTTCTATTCTTTGAACAGCATCTATAATTCTATCAAGAAGTTTATCTTTTGAACTTTTAGCGATAAGATGAATAAGATTTTCTGTATCCATAAAAGTTTGAAAAATAGCACCTTTTTCGATTAACTTATTACGAACCTCTTCAGCATTTGTAAGGTTACCATTATGAACAATAGCCATCTCACCTAAATCATATCTAGCAAATACGGGTTGAGCATCTAAGATAGAATCATCACCAGCCGTTGAGTAACGTGTATGACCTATCGCACTTTCACCCTGAAGAGTTGCAAGTTTATTCTCATCAAAAACTTTCATAACAAGACCACGGTCTTTAATAGTGTGAAGTTTCGTTCCATCAGAAGAGCTTATACCAGCTGCTTCTTGACCACGATGTTGGAGAGAGTGAAGAGAAAAGTAAGCTAATTCTGAAGCTTCTTTATGACCAAATATACCGACAACTGCACATTTTTCATTCATGTTTTCGAGCAAGATAGTATCCTTATGCTTAATACAGCAGATTATTTTCGAAATTATACTCAAAACTATCTAATAGCAAAATTTAAGAACAAAAACTTTATTTATGATAATATTATGGTACTATAATTGCTTTTATTAAGTTTATAAAAATCTATATAAAACGAGGTGTATATGAAAATAGTATTACGAAATAATTTAATTCTTATTACAACAGATTTTCAAACACTCAATAGTGTTTGGATGAAAAATTTTTTAAATCACCATGCTCGTGGTATGCTCTTTTTACCAAAAGCTGTTTTAGTTTTTAGAAATGAGACTTTAGATGAGATACGTACAGAGTTTTTACAGCAACTAAGTGTTCATCATGCTTCTCAAAATAATTTCTCACATGATTTTTTTCTACGTTCTATGTTACGATATGGAAAACAACCTATAAAGATAGAGTTAGATAGAATATATGAACCTGAAGTTATTAAAGTAAATCTTTATGCCTATAATAAAAATATTGTTTTAATCACTCTCGATGAACCAAATTTATGGGTGTTAAATTATATGCGTTCACAACTTGAACTCTATATAGAAAGAGGTACAGATATATCTCTTGTCATTGATGTTTCAGATTATAAAGCAAAAAGTCGATTGGAAAGAACTCTCAATAAAAGACATATTTTACATTATCAAATTCAATATAGATATGATAATCATTTTATGAGTAAACTCTATTCAGATTTTGCAAATTTTAGTTTTGGGAACTTAGTAAAAGAAGAAAAAGATGATGAAAATATTCATTTTTATACTATTTTAGAGTGTCCAGTGGGTGCTTCTCAAGATGCACTTAAAAAAAGTTATAAAAAACTTACGAAAGTATATCATCCTGATAAAGTATTTCACGAAGACCCAAATATGCTAGAACACTATACACAAAAATTTCAACTACTTCAAGAGGCTTATACAGCTTTGAAAATAGTAAGTTAAAGCTTAAATCGATTTACATAAGTGTTTGATATACGAGAATTTTTAAATGCTTTTTTTAATTTATGGTATCTAGCAATAACATCTTTTTTATTATTATAACATCCACAACGAATACTGAGTTTATCTTTTATCTCTATATTTATACAGCTACTAGGAAACTCTTGCATAAGAAGTTTCCCCATATTTTCTTGTGTATTTTTTGCTCTAAATATCTCAACAGAATAACAAGTTTTTGTAGATACTTTTTTTCTTTTTTTCTCTCTTTGCTTCTGTTTGGAGTTACGATTTAATGTACTTTTATCAAATTTATATTTGTAGGTTGTTGTTAAAGAAAGATTTTTAAAATCATCTTCTAAAATATAACTTTCAACTCTTGCCTCTTTTCTCGTTTTATAGCAACCACATCGAACCGCTAAAGATTTTCCTATTGTCATCTCTTGGCAATTATTTGGAAAGTTCATTGTTGTCAATATATCTCGTGTTTCTTGAGTATTTTTCTTTTTAAAAATCTGTACAGAGTGACAGCTCTCTTTGGAGTTTTGTTTTTTATTTTTAACTCTTTTTTGTTTTGTTTTAAATCTTTTTGCATAAGTGGTAGTGATAGAAGCATCAGTAAAAATATCTTCTAATTTATATAACTCATCTTCTGCACTATCCATTTTACTAAAACAACCACATCGAACGGCAATAGAATGTTTTAAGTGCATCACTTTACATGAAGATGGAAAACTCTTTTTTGCTAAAGTTTTACTATTTTCACTATTTTTTTTCACACTAAGTAACTGTACTGTATAACAAGTTTTTTCATTTTTAGCTAATAGAGTTATCCCTAATAGTAATAATATCCATATAATTTTCATCTCTCTTTTTTACTCCTCTTCATTTTCATCTTTTACAAATAGATAAGCAGTTCCAGCATCTTCTTCTGTTGTATCTTCTTTAAATGCTCCAACTGCAATATTATCTTTATCTATCGATACAGCATAACCAAAATAATCATTTTTTTCTCCATCATAAGCTTCAATTTTATCTACTTGCTCTACATCATTTTTACTATCTGATTTTCGTTTAAAAATATATACTGCTCCACTATCTTCGGCAACAGTATCACTTTTATAAGAACCAACGGAGATAAAATCTCCACTAATATCGATACTATATCCGAACCAATCTTCCTCTTTAGCATCATCAGCATTAAGTTTTGCTATCTGTGAAACATCATCATCGTTATCTGATTTTCTTTTAAAGAGATAGGCACTACCACTATTATTTATATCGTTATTATCTTCATTATATGCACCAACAACAATATAATCATCATCAATAGCAACAGACTTTCCAAAATAATCATAACTTTCAACATCATCAGCAGTAAATTTTGCTATCTGTTTTGTATCATTTTCAGTATCAGTTTTTCGTTTAAATAGATAAGCTATACCTGTATTGATACTATTTGTAGAGCTACTATTATTTGTACCAGCTCTTTTTATAGAATAATAGGAGTTACCTCCTCCTGAGTTATCATTATTACCCCCACCATTATCATCACCACTATTTCCATTGTCATCACCATTTCCACTATTGTCATTATCACTATTATCATTTGTATCGTCGTCACTCTCATCGTCATCATTTTCTTCATCATCGCTATTATCAGTAGTGTCATCATCATTGTTTTCTTCATATTTATATGCACCAATAACTAAATAATTTTTACTAATATCAACAGAATAACCAAAATAATCACCTTTGGTAGCTTCATCTGCATTAAGTTTTGCTATCTGTGTAAAGTCATTATTATTATCAGTTTCTCTTCTAAAGAGATAGGCAGTTCCAGCATCTTCACCTTTAGTATCTTCTCCAAAAGCACCAACAACTATATAGTTTCCATCTATTGCAACAGAGTAGCCAAAATAATCATCTTTTTCCGCATCTTCTGCTTGAATTTTTGCTATTTGACGAACATCATCTCTATCATCAGATTTTCTTTTAAAAAGATAAACTGTTCCAGCATTTTCATCTGTCGTATCTTCTAAATAAGCACCAACAACTATATAGTTTCCACTAATAGAGATAGAGTGACCAAAGTTATCATCCTCTTGAGCATCATCTGCTCTAAATTTAGCTATCTGTTGTAGCACTCCATTATCATCCTTCTTGAAAAGATAAGCACACCCTGCACCTAATGCTGAACCATCATCATAAGGAACACCAACAGCTACATAATCACCACTTACAGATATAGATTGAGCAAAAGCATCATCTGCATTTGGATTTTTTGCTTGAGTTTTAGATGAGTGTAGAAAATATCTATTTTTTACTAAAATTTCCATCTCCATAGATGCTTTTTTATCATATTCATCGGTTGCTAGAACAGTCACTTTATAACTATTATCTCTCCCTCCATCTTGAGGTTTCTCATAATCTGGAACTTTATCAAAATGTAAAGAGTTTTCTTTAAAATTGAAAAGCTCATCATCTGTACCATTTAAAGAAAAACTAATTTCTGTACTACGAGGACTTTGAGCATCAAACTTACTTACAAGTGTACCAGACATCTTTTCATCATAACTAGAGATACCAGAATTATAAAAATAGACCTTATCAAGAGGTTCAATATCAAATATATAACTATTTATCTCATTATGTCGTTTTTTTGTAGCGATAGCTATATTATCTTTACTCAGTGCAACTGCTCTTCCAAAAAATTCATTTTCTTGTATAGTTCTTGCTTGAAGTTTTTCTACTTGAATAATATCGGTATCATCATTAAGCTCTCTTCTAAAAAGATAGACTGCCCCAGCATCTACTTTTTCATCTATATCTTCACTATATGCTCCAATAATCATATATGTTCCATCTATCGCAACAGATTTTCCAAAATAATCTTTTGAATGAGGCTCTTTCACTTGAATAGCTTTTAAAAGTGTTACATCATCTTCATCATCGGACTCTCTTTTAAAGAGATATGTTGTTCCTGCACCATTAGCAGTTGTATCTTCACCATAAGCACCAGCAATAATATAATCTCCACTAATATCAACGGAATATCCAAAATAATCAAAATCCCTAGAGTTATGAATAAGTATCATCGATATTTGTGAAGTATCATTTTTCTCATCAGATTTTCTTTTAAAAAGATAAACAGCTCCTGCATTATCATTTTCACTATCTTCTCCATAAGCACCAACTACTATATAATCTCCATCGATAGAGAGAGAGTGACCAAACCAATCCTCTTTACCTGCATTACTTGCACTTAGTTTTGCTATCAAAGATATATCATCTATACTATCTGATTCTCTTTTAAAGAGATAAACAGCTCCTGCATCATCCTCTGTTCCAACATTTTCATGAGATGCACCGATAGCTATATATCTTCCATTTATAGAAACAGCATTCCCAAATTGTGCAAACTCTTGAGGGGAGTCAGATTGTATTTTTGCTATCTGTGTAACATCATTTTTCTCATCAGACTTTCTTTTAAAAAGATAAACTTTCCCTGCATCCTCTTCATTTGTATCCTCTTTATATGCACCAACGACTATATAATCTCCATCGATAGCAACACTATATCCAAAGAAATCATCCTCTTGAGCATCATCTGCTTTTAATTTTGCTATCTGAGTTAATACACCTTTAGAATCTTTTTTATAAAGATAAACAGCACCAGAATTATCAGCAGTAGAATCCTCTTTCGAAGCACCAACAACTACATAGTTTCCACTTACAGCGATAGATTTTCCATAATTATCATCTCGTTGTGCATCATCAGCTTCCAGTTTAGCTATTAGAAATGGATTTTCTATATTGTTTAGAGTTATCTTAACATCTACACTTTCACTATCTCCACCACTATTTTTAGCGATAGCAGTTAATTTATAGATATGTTTCTCTTCATAATCTAAAAGTGCATCTTCAACAACTTTTAACTCTCCATCAGATGTTACTTCAAAATTTTCATGACCATAGCCACTAAGATTAATAGACGATATATCATTATCTCCATCACTCAATATTTTAATATCCCCTACTTTAACACCCCCTAAAGCATTTTCGTCTACTTTACCACTGAAGTCATCCAATTTAGCAAAAGTATCAACATCTGTAATTTTTATAGTGAGAGGTACACTTTCACTCTCTCCAGCACCATTTGTAGCTGAGACAGTAAGATGATATATTTTTTTAGTTTCATAATCTAACTCAGCTTCAGGAGCAATACTTATTTTTCCCTTATCAGAAACAGTAAAATTTTTATTACCAGAACCATCTATATCCATAGATAATATATAATGGTCACCACTATTGTCTATTAAAACATCTCCAACATTAGCACCCTCTTGAGCATCTTCAGCCACCGTTGCCTCTGATTCTAAAAGAGTTGGTACTATTTCAGCAACATTTGTTACATTTATATCTACGGTAATAGGTTCACTTTTCCCTACTGTATTTGTAGCTACGGCAGTTAAATTATAAAAGGTAGTTGTTTCAAAATCTAATGTATTGTTTTTTGCTAATGAGAGATAACCAAGTGCCGAAACTTGAAAAATATCACTTCCCACACCTGTTAAATCAATAGATAAAATATTGTTATCCCCTGTTGTTCTTATATCTATTTGACCAATCGCTGCACCATATTTTTTATCTTCAGCGATAGTTGTCATAAGATTTGAAAGAATAGGAACAGTTTTAATAGTTGTAAATTTATATTTATAATTTGAATGAAGGTGATTATTATTTATATCTAACACCCCTGTTGTGATAACTAAAGTATATTCAGCAGCCACAGGAAGATAACTATAAGGTGTTAAAACTATCTCATTTGTATAATACAAAAGTTTCAAATCAACATCAACAATATTATCGTCACTATCTAAAAGATAAACGGTTCGTTCATGAACAGTTGCATCACTAAGATTTGTATTAAATTTTATATATATAGCATCACTATTTTGTTCAACAGTTGGAATCTCTAAATATACAACAGCTGTACTCATTGTCGTATTTTTATCACTGTTATCTGCACAACCAATAAAAAGAATGAATAATGAAAGAAATAGAAGTTTGAACATAATTAAACCCCATAAATTAAGATAGTGTAATTATAGGGTTTATCTCTTTAAACAACAACCTTATATCTTAAATCTAATTATTGTTCTGCTACAATTTAAGTAAAAATGGAAAGAAAAAAATGTTTTACAATAACGAATTAAAAGCACTTAAAAAATCGGGAAGGTATAGAACAAGAGAGATAGTGAATACTACTCTCTTTGATTTTGCATCTAATGATTATTTAGGGCTTTCTCACAATAAAGAACTTCATAACAAAACAGCAAAAGTACTTTCCACTCTCCCTTTTCACTCTACTAAAGCATCACTTTTAGTTAATGGATACCATCAGATTCATAAAGATTTTGAAGAGAGTTTATGTAAAATAAATGGATTTGAAGATGGTGTAATTGTTGGAAGTGGATTTAGTGCAAATATAGCTATGATAGAAGCACTTGTTAGAGGAAATGACACTCTTTTTATAGATGAAAAATATCATGCTTCAGGTGTATTAGCTTCAAACTTAAATGGAATGAATGTTGTATTTTTTAAACATAATGATGCCCAAGAGTTAAAAACAGCTTTAAAAAATTCTAAAGCAAAACGAAATATTGTAGCGATAGAGGGTATATACTCTATGGATGGTGATTTGTGTAATAGAGAGATATTTGATATTTGTGATGAAAAAAATACTATTTTGATAGTTGATGAAGCACATAGTAGTGGTGTTGTGGGGGATAAACTTATGGGGGTATTTGATTTTTATAATATTGAGATTAAAGCAAATCATATTAAAATGGGAACATTAGGAAAAGCTTATGGAAGTTTTGGTGCTTATATCTTAGCATCTTCTCATATTATAGAGTATCTTATAAATCGTGCAAAACCTATCATCTATGCAACATCTCTTTCTCTCTATGATACACTTTTAGCACATAATTCTCTTCAATATATTATAAAAAATAGAGTATTTTTAAAAGCAGAAATTTTAAAACGCCAAAAAATTGTAAAGAAAATTTTAGGAATAAAGGTAAATGGCTTAATTGTTCCTATATATATAGGAAACAATAAAAAAGTGATAGAGATAAAAAATACTCTTTTAGAACAGGGTTATGCGATAGGTGGAATTAGACAACCAACTGTTCCAACTGCTATTTTAAGAGTTATCACCCGACTAGGGGAAAGTTGTGATGATTTAGAAAAATTGTGTTTAGAGATAAAAAGATTAAATTTCAAATATCTCTAAGGTAAACTTATAATAATTATATTAAGATATAATAATACTTCAAAATAAAGGATAAAATATAATGAAAAAAGTTTTAATATTTTTAATGTTACTAGATAGTTTACTTTTTGCTTCAACCAAGATACAAGAAAATACAGAAGTAAAAAAAAGAGTGGAAAAACAGCTTCAAAGTGATATGCAAAAAGAAGAAAAATATGCAAAAGAGCAAGTTTTTTATACTGAAGAGAGCTATGATTTTAAAAGTGCTGAGATAAATCCAGACTCTTTAGACTCTATAAAAGAGTTAGAAAATTTAGATGATTTTGATATGGATGATGTTTATGATTGATTAAAATATATAGTATAATCTTAAAAATAAGATATAGGATATTACTATCAACTCTCAAATAAAACATCAGATACTAAAAGACACATTCGGACACAATAACTTCAGAGAACTACAAGAGGAGGGAGTGGACGCTATCTTAGAAAATAGAGATTTGATGATGATACTTCCTACTGGTGGTGGAAAATCTCTTGTTTATCAACTGCCTACACTTATAAAAGAGGGGGTTAGTATAGTTATCTCTCCTCTTATCGCTCTTATGCAAGACCAAGTGGCATCTCTTAAAGCTCAAAACATAAAAGCCGATATGATAAGCTCAGCACAATCCCAAGAGGAGATAGAAGATATAGTTTACTCTCTTCGTATGGGAGAACTCAAGTTTTTATATCTCTCTCCCGAAAAGCTCAACACTGAATGGACAAGAAACCTTTTACAAGGGTTAAATATAAACTTTTTTGTAGTAGATGAAGCTCACTGTATCTCTCAATGGGGACATGAATTTCGTGATGATTATAGAGCATTAGGTAACCTCAAATCATATTTTCCAGATACGCATATATGTGCCTTTACAGCTACCTCAACAAATAATGTAACACAAGATATAGTAAGAGAGTTAAAACTCAATAATCCTCTTCTCCTTAAAGGGAAAATCTTTCGTAAAAATCTCTATATATCAGCAGAGAGACGTTTAACAAATGGTCAAGCACAACTCAAAAACTTTTTAACAAGACATAAAAATGAGAGTGGTATCATCTATGTAAGTTCAAGAAAAAAAGCTGAAGAGTTGAGTAATCATCTCAATATGAATGGATATAAATCCCTTGCATATCATGCAGGACTACCTCAACATATTCGAGAAAATAATTTTAAGATTTTTGTCAATGACAATGTAGATATTATGGTTGCAACAATAGCATTTGGTATGGGAATAGACAAATCAGATATACGTTTTGTGGTACATATGTCACTCCCTAAAACACAAGAGAACTACTATCAAGAGATAGGACGTGCTGGACGAGATGGGGAGGATAGTGAGGTATTATTACTCTTTAACTCTCAAGATATGATTATGCAAAAACAGTTTTTAAAAGATATTCCTGATGAAAACTATGCAAAGCATCTTCATGAAAAGATAGATGGTATCTATAAATATGCTACAAGTGAGATATGTTTTCATAAGCAGTTAGCTGAGTATTTTGAAGATACTCTTGATGAGTGTAAAGATAGATGTGATAACTGTCATTCAAATGATGATGTTCGTAAAGATATTACAAAAGAGGCACAGATGGTTTTAAGTGCTATCTATAAAACAGGTCAAAATTTTGGTAAAAATTATATCATAGATATTTTAAGAGGTTCAAGCGAACAAAAACTCTTAGCCAATGGAGCAGATAAACTCTCTATGTATGGAATAGGTTTAGATTTGAGTAAAAAAGAGTGGTTTGTTATAGTGGAGCGTTTAACTGAAATGAAAATTATAACTATCGGTGATTTCAGTGCTTTAAAACTTACTAATGATGCGATATCAGTTTTAAAAAGTCAAAAAACAGTTGATATAAAATCATCAAGATTACAACTTAAAGCTACAAAAGAGAAGCGAGTAAAACAGAACGATGAGTTTGAGTATGATGAGGAACTGTTTGAGGCATTACGTAGAAAACGTTATGAGTTAGCACAAGATATGGGAGTCCCTCCATATATAATATTTGGAGATAAAACACTTAAACATCTAGCATCTGAAAAACCTACGGATAAGGTTAGTATGTTAGAGGTAAATGGTGTAGGATTGAAAAAATATGACTCTTTTGGGGAGGAGTTTTTAGGGATTATAAACTCTTAATTTCAAAATATAGTAAAGAGTTAGAAATTTCTAACTCTAACTCTCTGTTGGAGGGTATCTTTAAATGTTTTTTGAGGTTCTCTCCCTAACTCTTGACAAGTTTGTAAATAATCATCTACTGCATTATGAAAATTAATCTCTAGCTCTTCAGCATTATTAGACTCAAATGTAACTAAATCATTAATCATCTCCAGCTTACCAAAAAAGCATCTATCTTCAGAAGAGTATTCTATACTTCCTATGTAACCTTTATATTCAATTGTGCTAGACATTACATATCCCTTTTATTTTAGAATTTATTTGTTTAATCAAATAAACTTTTAATATATCTGATGGATGTGGTTTATGAAGATTAATTAATATATCTTCTTTTTTGTTGTAAAATTTTACAGCTGAACCATTACCATCTATCTTAATAAATCCACAGGATAACAAAAGAGTTTCTAACTCTTTAAATGTTAAATCTTTTCTAGGTGGAATTTCTAAAAACTTTTTAATTAATTTATCTTTTTTACTCATATAGTATGATACTAAAAAATAGTTACAAAGAGTATCTTTATATACCTCTTGATGGAGTTTGCTATCTATCAGTTTCAAATTGATTAAAATAATCTCTTTTTTTCTTTCTTGTAGCTGGATGATTAGCTTTTATAAAAATAGTATCTTTAAATAAAGTTGATGTATATCTATTTGTAGTAGATATGCGTTCTAATTTTAAGATAGAATGTAAAATATTAAAAACACCTCCCAATACTACAATTTTTGGTTTTAATAATGTTAACTGTTCTATTATCAGGTTTTTATAATCATCTGTAAATTTTTGAATAACTTTTGAGTTTGATGTTGCATTACCAGATGTTTTTTTTTATATTTACAGTTTGCTCCGAACTTTATTATATTTAAAGTAATTACATAAAGTAATTGTCAAACTATTTTTATGCAATTAAAGATAATAAAGTATATATTTGATAAAATAACATAATACAAAAGGAATTTATTATGAAAGAATCTGAATTTATTAAAAATTTACAAAAATTAAAACTTGAATCAACTAATCCTGAAAAAGCTTTTTACTTACTATACATACTAATGGCATGGAAAAACTCTTCGGATGATATAAAAGGTAAATTTAGTTTTGAAAACTTTTATAACTCAAAAATTGAAGTAGAAAAGTTTTATGAGATACTTGAAGAGATACAACTAGAATTACCATTTATCAAAACTTTTTTAACTAGTGATATATCATTAGTCCAAAATCAGCTCTCATCATTAAACGATAGCGACCTTATTCAACTTTGTAATCTTATCTACCCTATTCGTTCTCTTCCTAATGTATCTATTGGATTTAAGCTTATTTATGAATATTTTAATAAAAATTCAAAAAAAAATAATGAGTTATATATAGATTCTAGTATTGCAAAACTTACAGCAAAACTTATAAGTGAAGATTCAAAAACTCTATATATTCCATTTAATAATAGTTTTGAACTATTACACTATATGGAAAGAAAAAAAGTATATGCAGAATCAAATAATAGTTCCCTTATTCCTGAACTTTTAAATATCTTGGATAATCAAAATATAGTCTATAAAAAAAGTGAACCATTAACAAATCCCTCTTTTATAAATCAAAATGCTCCTCATCTTTTAGAACAGTTTGATAGTTCTGTACTATTTTTACCTTTTGGAAGAAAAAATGAAAATAGTACAATAGATTTGGATAGTGATAGGTTCAATAGGTTTAACAATCATAAAAGTGTTGTTCTTGATGTTACATCAGCTGAACATACATTAGCACAAACGAAAAGTCAATCTATTATTTATATGCCAGTAGGATTTACATATAGAAGTGGTTCTGAAGAAAAATTCCGAGAAAATTTAATAAAAAACAACTCTCTTGAAGCTGTAATACAATTAGCACCAAATCTTAATTCAAATACATCAATAGAAACAACTTTAATAGTTATAAATAAGGAGAAGAAAAGTGATAAAGTCCTTTTTATTAACTTAAAAGATAGTAGTTTCTTAAAAAAAGATGGTCGAAAAGTTGTATTAACCAACTTTGAAAAAATTATTGATATATATACAAATAAAAAAGAGATAGAAAATATATCTGCAATAGTTACTAATGAAGAGATTCAAGAAAATAAATACTCCTTTGCTATCGATAGATATATTAAATCAAAAGAAGCTAATCTTATAAAAAAACATCTTCTTTCTTATAAAGTAAAAGAGCTTCAATCTATGGCAAATATTAGAAAGTCTCAACTTTTTGGTAATGAAGATGAGGGACGAGCTATTTATGAATTAGCACCTTCTGATTTTACAGATGCTGGTTTTACACTTTATAGTAATAAAAATAAGCTCAAACAGATTAGAACACAAGAAAGAAAACTTCAAATATATAAACTTGAAAAATATGATATTTTAGTAAGTACAAAAGGAACAATCGGTAAAGTGGCTCTTTTTGATAGAACTCCAGAGTGTAGTCATGATATGATTGTTTCTCAAGCAAATGTTATTATTCGGCTCTATGATATAAAAAAAGAGAGTAGTGAACATAAATTTAAAGCGATTGAACTCTATATGTTTTTAAAATCTAGTATAGGTCAAAATATGTTAAAAGAGCTAGTTTCAGGAACAGCCATGCCTCAAATATCAACAGATGATATGAAAAAATTGAAAATACCTATCTTATCAGAAAAAGAGAAAATAAAGATTCATAAAAATTTTATAAAAGAGATTAAAACTATGGAAAAAATAGATAAGTTAAAAATGGAAATAGTTGAGATACATCGAAGCTTTTTAGGGGATATTTAAAAAAATGGAGAGAAGATAATCTCTCCACCACTCTATTTTTTAATACTCTTTAAGCTCTTTAATATTGATTTTACGACCAACTTTTTTTGGAGCATCATATTTATCTTTAGGTTTTCCATCAAAACGGTGATTTCTTTCGCCACTTTTTCCTGAAAACTTTCCTTTTCCTTTTTCATCATATCCTAAAAATTGATTCGGCTCTTTCTTTTTCTTTGCCCATCTATCATCTGATGATGTTTTTTTGAACTCTCTCTTTTTAAAATCTTTTTTATCATCACTTTTTTCTTTAGGTTCTTGAAACTTTGCATCATAGCGTTTCTTAGCTACCTCTTTAATCTTATTTTGACTCATAGTTCTACTATTTATTTTTTCAGATACTTTTACAACTTCATATTCAAAACTATCAATCACTTCTTGTTTTATAGAACGACCAAGTAACATCTCAATAGGGTAAAGATTTTTCTGTTCACTAGCATCTACTAAAATAATTGCACTCTCTGTTGCTTTACTTACTCTTGCCATATAAACAATAGATTTAACAGGAATATCATAACTAATTAGCATCTTACAACTAATCTCTTCTTTTGATGTAACAAGTTCTTTATCTTCCATAATTTTAACAGTTTTATCTTCTATCATATCTTGAATCAGATTGATATTAGTAGAACAAACTACCAAAATATCGTTGCTACTGTTTTGAGAAATTATCTGATTTAAAAGTTCAATTTTTTTATCATTTGGACAAGGATAGACACGGTGATTATTAGGTTTTATAGTTATAGAGTTGATTGACATCAAAAATCCTGTATATTATTTATATTATTTATATCATTATATCTTTAATATCTTCAAAAAAGCAAATTAGATAGTTTTTTCATAAATATCAGTGAACATAGATAATTTTAAAATATAATGGTTATAATAATCTCAAATTTAAAATTAGGTGGAAAATATGTCTGTAGCACAATACCCTGATATATTTGATGAGTTAAAAACTCAAGTTAAAGATGCTGGTTTACTCGAACGGGTTCCAGTTCGTGGTTCAATAGAGATGGCAGGAGCAATAATATCTATGATTATTGTTTATGCGATAGTTATAAATTGGGAGAGTATGTCACCTCCAAGTTGGGCACCTTTTGCTCTTGGATTTTTTATGACAATAATATTCACACGTGCCGTATTTATATCTCATGATATTTTGCATCTTCAATATTTTAAAAATAAATCTTTCTCTTTTAAATTAAGTTATCCTTTTGCTGCCATCATCATTAGTAACTCCTCATCTTGGTGGGATTTTAAACATAATATCAACCATCATACATGGTGTAATGTTCCTGAAAAAGATGAAGATATTCTAGCTATGGATGGTGCCTTTACTGAAAAGTATAAAGGAGATAAAGCATGGTTAAGAACTACAAAATATCTTGTATTTTGGGGAGCTATGTTTTTTATGTATCCTGCATTTATTGCACAGTCTTATAATTTTGCGATTAAAAGAAAAAAATTTGGGGAACTATTTTTAATGTTACTTCATTGGCCAATAGTTTGGGGACCAGTATTTTATTTTCTACCATTTGTAGATGCTATTACTGTATTTTTAGTATTAAACTTTACACTCTCACCTTGGTTAGCTTTTGGATTTATTACAAATCATTTAGGTTGCGAAGTATTTGAAAAAGATGAAAGTGAAGATTTAACATGGATGGAACTTCAGATGAGAACATCTCGTTCATTAAAAGGTGGAAAATTTATTCACTGGTTCTATGGTGGTTTAAATACTCAAATAGAGCATCATCTTTTTCCAAAAGCACCTCGATTTAATCTTCTTAAAATTCAAGATATGACAAGAGAGTTTGCGAAACAAAACAATATGAAATATTTTGAGACTACACCGATAGAAGCTTATGTACAGATAAATGATGTACTAAAAAAGTATTAATTAAATACAATTAAATACAATAAAATACTCTTAAAATCTTTTAACTTTTGGATAAAGAGTTAATTCATCTTTAAGATTTTTAAGAGTATAAATATCAGATATTTTTATATATTTTGTAAATTTTGGAATATGTAAAGTTATCTTTTTAATTCTCTTATCTCTTTTAATAACTTTAATTAGTTTTAAAGAGCTATCATAATAAGAGATATAGGGATACCAATTATTTCTTCTTGAGCTTAAGATAACTAATTTTTTAATAGCGGATACATTTAACCAATGTGCATATAGAGAACGTTTTAACTTTAACTCTTTAGAAACTTCTAAAATAGGTACATTTAAAAAACCATCTATCATATCGATTGTATAGTTCCATTCAGTAGATGAAATCTGTTCAATATCTGCAATTTCACAGCCTACTTTATGTAACTCTTTTTGAAGAATTAAAGGGTCTGTTGCATACTCAGACTTTACACTTACACTCCACATAAATTCTAATCCATTAAAATTAGCATCCGTAGTTATATAACGATAATAACCAATATTTCGAAGTGTTTCTCTCATTAATTTTACAAAAAAGAGTGGAGGACCAAAAGTTTTAAAATGTAAATTTAGCTCTTTTGGATTATTGAAAAAGAGTTTTAATAATCCATTTTCTTTCAGTATCTGAACAACTTTAACAACATCAACTCTTTCATTCTTATAAAAATCACTTTTAGGAGAAAAAATAATATCAATAAACTTTTTATTTCTTTCATATTTATCATAAGAGAGAAATGATTGTATTTTTTTCGTTAATTTATCTTCAACAGGAGGAGCAGTAAATTCACCTAGAATATTCTCATTTGCAAAAAGATTACTAAAAAAAAGAAAAAAAAGAAAAATGGCTTTTACCACTTTTTACCTCTATTTATCTTTTTAAACTCCTCTAAAGTTACCTCTTTTAGAACACCATTTTTATAAGATAATCGTAAACTTTTTCTATTTTTGTAAAAAACATCTTTTCCATTGAGATTAAACCTAACATTACTATGACCTAAAATCATTAACCACTCTTGTTTAGGATTAAAACTAAACTCTTCACTCAATATTTTTTGATATTTTCTATTTTTAGTTATATCTATATACCCTATCCAAACTTTTGATTTTGGTATAATCGATAAAGATTTTTTTACAATTATCTTTTTAGATGTAGTCTCTTTTTTAGCAACAACTACTTTCTCTTTTTTCTCAATTATAACTTTTTTTACTACTCTTTTCTCTTTTGGTACTTCTTCTACTTTTGGCTTTTTAACAATAACCACTTTTTCAATTTTTTCAATTATAACTTTAGGGATTGGTTTTACTTTGGGAATAGTTTTAGTTTCGACTACTTTCTCTACTTTTGGCTCTTTTTTAACAAAATTTATGTTTTTTTTTACCTCTTCAATTACCTTGTTTTCAGACTGTACAACATCATTTTGAGATGTTGTATCAAGACTAAAAAAAGCAACTGTACCAAAGACAATTAGAATTAGAACTATGTAGAGAATAGATGATTTTTTTGTTTCAGAAGCGATAACAAAGACACTTGTATGTTCATGAGATTCAGATTCTTGTTCATCATAAAAGTATCGTGCATTCTCTCGAATATGAGTTAAATCTAAATCATACGCTTTCTCTATGATAGATAAAAAACCAAACATCTGAACTTTATTAATACTTTCAAAATCTTCATTTAGTATAGATTCAATATGAGATTTAATGATATGTGTATCATTATGGATTTTTTGACTTCCTAACTCTCTTAGCTCCTCTAAACTATAACTCATACTCTCATCCTGTCCATTAAAATTCCAGCAGCAACACTTACATTTAAAGAATCAAAATCGTGTTTCATCTTTATACTAACCACTTCATCAAGCTTAGAGATAACACGAGAAGTAAGTCCCTCCCCTTCACTTCCTAAAACAAGAACTCTTTTACGTTCAATATAAACATCATTTATATCTCTACCACTCATATCTGCACCATAAGAGGTAAAACCAGACATTTTCAAGTCATTTAGTACATCGTGAATATTATTTTCAATAGCAAATGGCATATTAAAAAGAGCACCTGTACTTGTTCTTAAGATTGGTGCTAAAGGAAGGCTTTTCACACCACAAGCGATAATAGCATCAACTCCTAGAGCATAAGCACTTCTTACGATTGCACCAATATTTCCAACATCAGTCAATCCTGATAAAACTAAAATAAATTTTTTCTCAAAGAAAAAGTTATATGGTTGGAGATGATAATCATCAACTTCAGCTAAAAAACCTTGATGATTTGCATTTTTACACATCTTTTGTGCAGCTTCATTTGGAATACGTTTGACCTCAAATCCCATCTTCATCAAACGCGAATACTCTTTTTTTTCTAGTTCTTTCGCTAGATAGAGTGTTTTGATTTTATTTGGGTAGTTGTCGATTAAATAATAGATTGGTTGTTTTGCATAAATTAACATAAATGTATTTTAGCTAAAAAGTAGTTAAATGTTAGCCATTTTCTTGAAGAAGTCTCTGATAACATGCTTTTGTATTTTCACCAGTAATTTTACTGATAAGCTTTGCTTGAGTTTTTTTAGGAAGAGGAAGTTCCAATATATCTTTTTGAGTAACAGCACTAGTGTTATGTGATGCACCTGCTTTTATCACAACAACCCATTCCCCTTTATAGTTTCCAGCTAACTTTTCAAATATCTCTTGAGCAGTTCCATGAAAAAAGTTCTGATATTTTTTTGTAAGTTCTTTTGCTAAAAATATCTCACGAGTTGGTTCATCTTTTGCAATTTCAAGTAAAAGTTTATCAAGTCGATGAGGAGATTCATATAAAACAGTAGTATAACCATTATGAAGAGCTTTCTGTAACCCTGCTGAACGAGAACTTCCTTTATGGTCTAAAAAACCAAAAAAGAGCATCTGAGTTTCTACAAATCCACTTGCTACAAAAGCAGTTAAAACAGCATTTGCCCCAGGTAAAATATCGTAAGCTATATTATTATCTATCGCATATCGTACAAGAATCTGTCCAGGGTCACTAACGCCTGCCATTCCTGCATCACTAACATAAACAATATTTTGTTCAAAAAAAGAGGGTTCTAGTTTCTCAACAAAAGCTTTTTCATTATGTGAATGGATAGATATAAACTCTTGAGTTTCATTTTTAGTAAAATCATAACGAGTTTGTAAAATATTCAGAAGTTTTTTTGTAACACGAGTATCTTCGCAAAGGAGTATATCAGCTTCACTAAGAGCATTCATAGCTCTTAATGAAATATCGCCAATGTTTCCAATCGGAGTTGGAACTAAAGTAAGCAAAAAGTAGTCTTGACTATTTTTTAGCGTAACGTGCTTTAAATTTCTCGATACGACCAGCAGTATCAACCATACGCTCAGAACCTGTAAAGAATGGGTGACATTCACTACAAATATCTATTTTCACTGTATCTTGAAGTGCTTTATTTTGAAATGTGTTACCACAAGAACAAGTTACTGTACAATCTACAAGGTTAGGGTGTAAATCTTTTTTCATTTTTTTGCCTTTTGATACTCGGAGTGTACGAATATCTATATATTTTTTAAATCCGTATGGGGGCAGATTTTTGGAAATAGTATTATAGCTAAAAAATGCTTATGTTTTTTCTTTTTTTAATTGTCAATATCCTAAGATATGTAAACTCCTAAAAATTGTTTGCAACTTCCTCTTTTTGAGGGAGTTTTTTTGTAATAATTCTAACTCTTATTAAAAAATTCTTCATAATCTATCTGCTTATACTTATCATAATAAAACTGTTGTAAACAATTTTGACAAACTAATAACTCTTGATTTTCAACAATACCATCATTAAACTCATAATGATATTTCCCATCTTTTCTATTAGTAACTTTATATTGAGAAAAAGTTCCTTTCTTTTTTTGGTCTTTTAGTGTTTTACAAAAAACGATATGTACTCTACTTAATGATGATGGAGCATCTCCTCTTTTTTTCATATAGTATGCTTTAGGAATATAGTATAAAACTCTTTCATCTTTATACTCAAAAGTTCCATCAGGCATAATTTTTAATTTATCGCTATTTGAATCGAGAGATATACCCTCTTTTCCTAGTCTATCTATCTCTATTTTTGTTAAACAGTTAGCAATTTTCTCTTCCAAAATTTCTATATTATAACTCTCAATTAAATCTTTTAATGTTGTACCAAAACTAATCATCTATCTCTCATATCTAATCGTAACTGTTCAAGTTTTCGTAATGCTTCTCTTGATTTTGTCATCACCCTAAACTCTACACGTCTTGAAGCATCAATATCTTCTTGACCTTTATCATCATAAATAAGTTGAGAACTTGACAATCCATTTGCTCTAAATACAGAAGTAAGCCAATTAAATTTACTGATAACTTCTGAACGGTTGATAACAAAGTTTAAAACATTTCTAGCTCTCTCTTGAGAAAGTTTAAGATTTTTTTTATAACTATCTCGTTTAGAGCTGTTCCAATGAGATGAAGTATGTCCCTCTATTCGTATCTCTTCTATATGATTTATAAATTTCTTATTTGTCAAAACTTTAATATATCGAGGAAAAAAATCTTCCAAAACATAATTAAAAACCATACTAAGGTCACTTTTTCCTTTTTTGAATAAAATATCGGGAGATTTAAAACGGATTGTATTATCTTTTAAAATCTCTACATTCCATTTTTCTAACTCCTCTTGTGAAAATTCTTCTAAAAAAGCTTCATTTAAAGAGCTTTCAACGGATGCAAACTTTTTAGAAATTTGTTCTAGTTTAGATTTATAAAGTTTATTCTCTTTTAACACTTCCTCTAAATGTTGTTTTTCTATTACAATCTTATTTTGATATACTTTATTCTCTTCTATTATTTTTTCTAAATCTTTTTTTTCAAGAATAATTTTCTCTTTATCCTTATCTTTATATGCTTCATTCTCTTTTATAATTTCTTCTAAATATTGCTTTTCAAGTACAACTTTCTCTTTATCTTTTTGCACTTGATACATAAAAGAGATAGCGATAAGCAAAAATATTAACATCAAACCAGACATCAAGTCCGATATAGCCATCCACTCTTCAGCTGATTCTTGATTATCGTTCATCTATTAAACTTTTTGCATTTTTTAAAAATGTTGTGTAATTATCTAAAAAGTTTTTTGTTAATGACTCTAAAGAGGTCTCAAAAGTTGCTAACTCTTTAGGTAGTTTTTCAGAAATCTCTATAATCACATTACTCTGATTTTCTAAAACTTGAACTATCTCTTCACTCTGCTCTTTTAAACTATTTGAAACAATGTTTTTCTCTTTAGTAAAAACTTCTGTAACCTCTTTTATACTGTTTTCTAAATTCGGAAACATAGTTTGTGCTTTATCTGATAAATCTGCATACGTTTGTAGATGTTGGTTAATTGTATCTGTTTGTGTTTCATAAGTTTTGATAATAGTTTCAAGTTTGTTATAAACGTCTACTATCTCTGTGTTTCTATCTGCAATAGTTGTTAAACTATTTTCAGTATTAGATAGAGAACTTATCGTTGTTTTTAAACCATCTTCCATTTGAGTGATAGAGTTTTTATAGTTTTCTTGCCACTCTACCATTTTGATAACTGAACTATTTAATGCTTTAAAATTTTCTCCAAACTGTTCTGTAAGGTTATTATTAAAATCTTGTATAACATTTTGAAGAGCTTTTATAATCTCTTTAGATGCACCCTCTGAAATTTTCTCAAAAGTTTTATGTAAAATATCATTCATTTTCTCAAAATTAGAAGCAAAACTTTCTATCATTATCTCATTTTGTTCTACTTGCTTATCCTGCATAGTCTGTAAAGAACTATCAATCTTACTCAAATCATCAAGTTTATCTAATTTTTCAAATCCATTATTTAAAACTTCAAGTTGTTGTGTTTGTTTCTCTAAAATCTCTTTATTACTATATTCGAGTATTTCTAATCTTTCAAGATGCAAAAGTTTTTCCAAATTATCTAAACGCTCATCTTTTTTCTGCAACTCCAAAAGTATCTCTTTTAAAACCTCTTTTGAACTACTATTATCTTTTGTAGTTGGAGCTTTTCTAAACTTTTCAAGAATTGTCAGAACAATAGAGGCACTCATACCTGCAATAGATGTTATAAATGCCGTTTGTAATCCACCTAAAAGATTTGGTAAAGAGTTTTCAATCTCTTTATAATCAAAACCATATAAACCAATAACGATACCTGTAAATGTTCCTAAAACACCAACACTCACAATAGTGCTTTTAATAGATTTTCCTCTAGGGTATAAAAAAGTAAACTCCAAAATTGTTAAAATTATAATGATAGCGATAAAAATAAATGTCAAAATCTCTGATGAAATCATAAATATAAATCCTTTTTTTTGATATTATACTTAAAATAATTGTAAGAGGGTGTTTTTTATGATAAAAATATTATTATTTGTTATTTTGTCTTTTTCTTTTAGTAATGCAAAAACTATCACAGTTTGGGGTGAAGATAGAGCTTTAACAAAGATAGATGCAAGAAAAAAAGCTTTAGAAAATGCAAAGGCAGTAGCTAGTGAACAGTTAAATACAAAAGTAGCTACATCTTATTTAGAGATACAAAAAGAGATAGATGGAAAGCATTCTACAACAATGACTGTTTCACAAAATTTTCAAACATCAAAAGCAACTTTAAAAGTTGTGAAAATTTTAGATGAAAAGATAGTAGAGGGTCCTTACACTCCAAGTTTTGGTTCTATTTACGAGGTAAAATGTAAAGTTAAATTTGAAGTGATTAAAGATAAAAAAAGAAAAGTTATCTCAAAACCTATTAAAGAAAGTAGAGTTAAAAAACAAAAAAATATCAAAAAGAAAATTATTAAAAAAGAGTTCAATTGTAATATAAAAATTAAATATAACGGTAAAAATAAATTTTATAAGAAGATAAAAAAATCTATTGTAATTATACCAATAGATAAATTTAATAAGATAAAGAGATGGAAAAAACAGTTTTCAAAAACATCAAGATTTTATAAAAACATTGCACAATATATCTATAAATTTAAAGCAAACCATATCAATAAAAATCTTAAAAAAGGGAGTTATAAAACTCTAATTCTTTTAGGAGATGAATTTCTTTTAAGTGAAAAATCTGATGGTAAGTTAAATTTTCAAGATTTAGTTATTGAAACTAAAATAATTCAAAAAAATTATGAAATTCTTGATGGTGGGTTTTAAAGCCCATTACCCCACATGTGCATCTTCTTAGCCATAACTAAATCATATTCGGGGAGAACATCTATTGTATTTGATGCACGAAACTCAAACTCCTCCAATAAAGAAAAAATATACTCAATATCCATAGTCCCTTTTTTTTGCATAATAATAATATCACCTGTATTGGCTAAAGTTCTATAAGCAATTTTAAGAACTAATCTAGGATTTTCATGCAGATGAAAAAAATCTTTAAATATTACAATATCATGGTCTCTAGGAATAGCACGAAAAGGTTGTCTAAAATTATCTATATATTGAGTTTTAACTAAAGGATAGCTTTTTGAAATATCCTTTTCTTCTTGAGAATAAAGAGCTAAACCCAACTCACCATCTACACTCTCCAAAAGTTGAGAAAGTAATTGTGTTGTCTCATCTGGGAATGTTGTTACTTGTAGATAGTGATTTCCAGGAAGTGGGTTAAAAAGCTCTAAAAACTGTTTTAAATCAGACATAATTTAATAAGCTAAATCGTGAAGTTCTTTAAAAATATATGCTTCAACAATATCATCAATATATCTTTGTGTATGTGCAACTAAAACCATCATAGAAAGCTCCATAAATGGCCATACATATTCATTGTCATCTACAACAACTATACATTCACTAAAGTTCTCAAAACCATCTTTTTCAGAGGAGTGAGAAGTTTTAATAACTCTTCCCTCTTCTATCTGAAGCTGTATCCAAACTTTTACATCTTCAAGTTTTACTAACTTTGCTTCCTCGCTATCTTCTACATCCATAGGTAAAAGTATAAACATCTATTGCCCAACTTTTGAAAGGTCAAGTGCTAGTAGTTCATTGTCCATTACTGTAATTCCATTATCTAAAATATTTGTAGCAATATGTTTTGCATCTTTAAGTGAGTGCATTTTATATGTTCCACATTGATAAATATTAAGTTCTGGAATATCTCTCTTCTTTTTGACTTTTAAAATATCTTCCATAGAAGCTTTCCAAGCTTTAGCAACTTTCTTTTCACTAGGAGCCCCAAGAACTGACATATAAAAACCTGTACGACAACCCATAGGTGAAATATCTATAATCTCTACTTTTTTAGAATTAAGATGCTCTCTCATAAAACCAGCAAAAAGATGCTCTAATGTATGAATACCCTCTGATGATAATATCGCTCTATTTGGTTTAACAAAACGCAAATCAAAAACTGTAATATCATCTCCACTTGGAGTTTTCATCCCCTTAGCACGACGAACTGCTGGAGCGGGCATAATAGTATGATCTACTGTAAAAGAGTCTAACAATGGCATAGTTGTATCCTTAAGTTTAATTAATAAAAAAATTGAATAGTTAATTTAATGTATTTTAGCATTTTATGATTTATATAGGTTGAAGTAAAAAGTTTAGTATCTGAAATTGTGAAAAGAAGTATAAAAAGTGATATAAATTGGGTGAAGAACCCAGAGTTTTGTTAAACTCTAGCTTCTTCTCTTCTGTTAAGGTAAGCCCAATTCTCATCAACACGAGTTTGCCACTCTTTGATAAGGTATTTGTACTCATCTTTAAATAGATGTTTAAAACGTCCTTGTGCTGCTAAATACTCTTCAACAGGAACAACATTTTTAGGTCTATAAGTGATGTTAAACTCTTTACCATCAATGATTTCATATAGTGGGAACACTAATGAGTCAGTTGAAAGGTCAGTTAGTTTCATAGTATCTTTAGGGTCAAATTTCCACTCAGTTGTACATGGAGAAACAGCATTGATAAATACAGCACCCTCAGTAGCAAAACCACGTTGGATTTTCTTAACCATATCTTTCCATTTGTTTGGAGCAACTTGTGCAGCATAAGGGATATTATGTGCAGCCATGATTCCTAACATATCTTTTTTGTTTTGTTTCTCACCATAAGAGATAGAACCAGCAGGTGAAGTTGTAGCACTTGAACCGATAGGTGTAGATGATGAACGCTGACCACCAGTGTTAGCATATACTTCATTATCAAGAACAACATACATCATGTCATGGTTTCTTTCCATACAACCAGAAATCCATTGGAAACCGATATCGTAAGATGAACCATCTCCACCAAAAGCAACAAACTTAGGGTTACGATCTGGTTGTTTTAAACGACCTTTCGTTTTTAAAGATTTGTACATCGCTTCAGCACCTGCAACAGCAGTTGATGAGTTTTCAAACCCGATATGAATCCAAGAAGCATCCCAAGATGTATATGGATAAACAGCAGTACAAACTTCAAGACAACCAGTAGAAGCTGCAAGAACTAAATCATCGTTAGTAGCATTTAAAACTTCACGAACAATGATAGAGTGAGCACAACCTGGACATAAAAGGTTAGCTCCCTCGAAACGGTCAGCAGATGTTGAAAACTCTTTTAAGTTTTTTATTTTTTTCATTTCACTCATAAAAACTTCCTATAAATAAGCTAGTTTCGGTCCACGAACACCGATAAACTGTTGTTGTTGAGTAAGAACTTTACTAGCATCAGCATTTGCTTGAAGCTCAGTATAAAGGTCTACTAAATGTTTCTTAGTTAAATCACGACCACCAAGACCATAGATATAACCAGAAAGTAGCATTTTGCTATCTGTGTTAAATAATGAACCAGCAATTTCGTTAAATAACATACCAGCAGCACCACCTGGAGCTGAACGATCAAGTGCAGCAACAGCTTTAATATCTTTAAGTGCTTCAGCAATTTCAGCAAATGGGAAAGGACGAACAACACGTAGTCCAACAACACCAGCCTTAATACCCTTAGCTCTCATTTCAGTTGCTACTTCACGAGCAGTTTCAACAGAAGTACCCATACAAACAACTGCTACATCAGCATCTTGCATATCATACTGTTCAACTTGATTATATTTACGACCTGAAAGTTTTTCAAAATCAGCAAATGCTTCATCAATTTTACCTGGTACGATTGTCATCATATCATTATGTTGACGAGCTTTATGCTCAAAATGCCAATCTTCTTCTGTTTGAACACCGTGAGTTACAGGATGGTCAAAGTCTAACATATCGTTCATAGGCTTGTATTCACCAACAAAACCAAATGCAACATCATCAGTTAAAGTCTTAACACCTTGAGCTGTATGAGAAGTCATAAAACCATCTTGATTTACGATAGCTGGAGTTCTAACATCATGGTCTTCAGAAACTTTAAAAGCGATAAAGTTTAAGTCATAAGCTTCTTGAGGACAAAAAGCATCAAACTGAATCCAACCACTATCACGTACCATATACATATCTGAATGATCACCATTAACATTAAGTGGTGCAGCTAAAGCACGATTTACAATGTTAAGTACTATTGGTAAACGCATACCTGAAGCTTGGTAAAGAGTCTCAGCCATAAGAGCAAGACCTTGTGAAGAAGTTGCAGTTGCAACACGTCCACCAGCAGCAGCAGCACCGATACATCCTGACATTGCAGCATGTTCAGACTCAACCATTACAAATTCACCCTCAACATAGTTGTCAGATTTGAATTTTGCATAACCTTCAACGATAGGAGTTGAAGGAGTAATAGGATAAGCTGATACAACATCAACTTGAGCTTGTCTTAAAGCTTGAGCAGCAGCAAAGTTACCATCCCAAACTTCAGTTTCTCTTAATTCCATTTTATCAAATGCCATCTATTTCTCCTCTTTTGCAGGCCATTTTGCTAACTCTGCTTCTTCATCTGCTTGTTCTGAGAACATTAAAAGTGATTTTGGATTTGTAGGACAAACCTCAACACAAATTCCACAACCTTTACAGTGATCCATATCAACACCAATCATCTTTTTATCACGAGAGATAATAGAGATATCTGGACAATATATCCAACAAAATTGACAATCTATACAAAAGTCTTTGTTAAAAACTGGTTTTTCAAGTCTCCAGTCTGCAACACTTGCTGTAAAAGAGTTGTTTGCTGAATATGCACGATCCTCTTGGTGAGTAGTAGCAATTTCAGTTGCAGCTACACCATCAAACGAACGAAGCATAGCTCCGATTTCAAATCCATCCCAACCTGTATTATTCATATTAGTTCCTTATTTCACTTCGTCGTAAGCACGTTGAATAGCAAGCATATTTGCATCTATTATCTTTTGTGGTAATTTTGCAAGAACTCTTTTCATATTTTCTTTAAAGAACTCTATATCATACATACCAGAAATTTTCATAAAAGCACCAAGCATTGGTGTATTTGGAATAGGACGACCAATAGTCTCATTTGCAATAGTGATACAATCTACTGTATATACCTCTTTCCCCTCTAACTTTGGTTGTGCTTTAATAAGCTCTTCAGTAGTTAAATGAGTAGTGATAATATACTTTGTACTCTCTTTATGATTAATAGTAACATCTGATGTATATACTAATGCAGGGTCGATTACAAATACAAAGTCTGGTTCCATATACTTTTCATGATTCATAATAACTTTATCATCAACACGATTATAAGCTGTCATTGCAGCTCCACGTTTTGCTGAACCATAAAATGCAAAAGCTTGTACATGCTTACCAGTTGTTGAAATAACATCTGCTAAACCCTTAGCACCTGTTACAGCACCTTGACCAGCACGACTATGCCATCTAATTTCTAGCATAAATTCTCCTTAAGTTTTTTCAAGAAAGTTTTTATATTTTCTCTTATTTCTAATTTCATATATTTTAGGCAACTTGCTCTTAAACTTAGCTTGTAGTTTATAGCTACCTATGGAACTATACTAGGTGTGTAATTTTTTCCTACTCTTTAAATATTTCACAGCACTTAAACTATCTTTCACAATTATATCTGTGTATGGTTCTAAAGACTCTTTCGTTCCATAGCCACTTAAAACCCCAATAGAATTCACTCCAGCATTTGTAGCACTTATTAAATCCATCTTAGTATCACCTATCATCCAAATATCATTATCATCTTTATTTAATCTAGTAAGTGCAGTTATAATTGGCTCTTTATGAGGTTTAGGATGCTCAACATCTTCACGACCAACTAAAACTTCAAAATAGTGCATCAGTTCAAAATACTCCATTAAAACTTTCGAGTATCTTCCTGTTTTTGTTGTTACAATAGCCAAAGTTGCAAATTTACTTGCTTCTATAATAGCCTCTCTAGCATTCTCTAAAAGTTCTGTTTTTTGTGTAGAGATTTTTCTATAATGCTCTTTATATGTAGCTACAAAATCCCAAACGACATCTTCATCAACACCTAAAGCCCTATACATCTCATCAAGAGGATAACCAATAAGAGATTCAATCTTCTCATCCTCTTGAGCTGGAAAGTTATGTATAGTAAAAGAGTTATGAAAACTCTCAAGTATCGCTTCTGTTGAATCTATAAGTGTTCCATCTAAATCAAAAAGTATTAACATTTTTTTACATCCTCATCAAAACTAAGTTTCCCAAAGCCTTCTAATTTACTCTTTGCACATATAAGAGCATCAACAAAATCAATATTTTTATTTTCTATAATTGTAAGTGTTTCATAAAGAATAGTTTTATTACTATTAACTACACCATTAAAAGAAAGAATTCTTTTTAAATCATCTATCACTTCATATCTAGGTAATTTATAAAATTTTGTAAGTACAAAATAGGTTTCCATTAAAACACCTTCAAGAATTTCAACTTGAAGTTTAGCCGTTTCTATATCTTTAAATATTTCTATACTTTTTACCAAATGTTCTTTGTGATCACCTACCAATAAGCGAATAATTACATTTGTATCAAGAAGATAAATCATTAAACATTTCCATATTTTTCATCAACAACACTTAACATTGTTATCTCTTTGATCTCTTGTGATGTTAATGAAGTAGACCCTATTTTATCTTTATATTTTCCAGCAAGACTATCAACAATACTTTGTTTTTGAATGGGGTAAACCATAGCAAGAACTTGCTTCTTTCTTTTATCTATTATCTGTATAGCCTCTGTTAAATTTGAAAAAACAGAACTATTTTTTTGAATTTCACCTATTCCGATACTTAACATGAATGAGCCTTTATATGTATATTGAATTTATTATATGTAAAAGATCTTTTTTTGTCAAATTAAATTTAAGCTTTATTTTTTAAGTGAAAAATAAAGAAAAGTAAGATACCATCCTTTAAACGGTAATTGGCATCCGATGACTAATATACAATGTGCATATATAAGATAAATAGCCTTTTCCTCAAACGAATAAATTCATTTTTTTATCATTCATAGCACTTTATTATTAAAAATAAAGGATATACAATGGGAAAATTTCTTCCAACAAAAGACTTTCATGTCTTACATATAACAGGCTTATCACCAGATGATTTAAAACAAGCATATAAAACTTGTGATAAAGATAAAAATGTATTTAAATTAAATAGTGCATTAAATTTTATGATTAAAAATTTTGGTCTTACTGGAAATATTTCGGATTATACTCGATGGTATAATAATAAATTAGTTCCATTTATGGAAGCTAATGGATTAGATAATTATAGGGATTTATCAAAACAGCCTGATTTAAATAATGGGATACGTTTTTTTACATATAAACAAATAGCAGATAGATTATATTGTTCAAGAAAACAAGTTCCATCTAAAATATTTACAGGACATAGATCAATGTTCTCTTATGAAGATGGCAAAGTTTTTCTTGTTGAACGAGAAAAAGAAAATAAAAAGTATAAATTAAAGAATACATTTATTAATGGGATAATATATCAAGATATAGAAGAAATCAATGTTGATTTTATACAATATGGAACTTTTAAAAATTTAATAGGAGATGCATTTATAGAGTACAACGATGATACGATTGATAATTATATTCAAGAAATATATACATCAAATATTGGTAATAGCCCAAATATGAATTTTATTGAAAATAATAATAATTCTTTAATATTTCAAGAAATTTTTCATGAAAAAAATAAATACTATAAATCAAAAGAAATTAAAACATATATTGATTATGCTAAAGATATAAAAAATACTATGCAAAGATTTACAGATGATTGGGTAAAAATAATTAAATTTGAAGATATCTATTTTCTAAAAGCTTCAAATGGTGATTATGATTTTGTTTTTAAAAATTTAAGAGATACACCATTTGACACAAAAGAATCTTTTTATTCTCCATATTTAAAACATGGAGATGTTCCTTCTGCATTTAATGAAAATTATGATTTTCAAAGATGGCTCTATTTTGGTCATAAAAATAGTAAAAATAAATTAAAAAATATAACAATAAATGAATTATGGGAAGAGAACGATAGACATTTAGCTGAAGATTTCTTTTATAAAAATGGTGGTATATCTAGTTTATATCCAGGTCAAGATAATATTTTAAAAAATTATTATAAAAATATAGGTTTATATCAATATAGTTCATCATCAAATAAAGATAACATTGATATATTTAAAAAAATTTCAGTAGATGATTTCTCAGAATTATATGTTAGCGATTTAATTACAATAGAACAATATAATGAATTTTTAAAAGACAATATGGAGTATTTAAAAAATAGAAATAATAAATTGGATTTATTTCAAAGTGTCAATAGTGAAAAAGATCAAACATTACCAGTTACTGTAACTTGGTATGATACTTTAGCATATTGTAAATGGATAGAGAAAAAATATGATATTCCTGTAAGATTATTAAAAGTAGCTGAGTATAGATTAGTACACCCTAAAAATGATGGTTTTGGTGAACAAGGTCTCTCACATAGTTTTGATACTATAAAATTTGATAACTATAACACATATCCCCCTTATATGGCAGAAAATGCATTTCAAAATCTTAAATTTTCTTATATTAAAAAGCCTATTTATGAAATATCAAAAGAAAATATCTCTTTTTGTATTGAGGAGCAATTTGGAGAGTGGTTATATCATTACAATAATAATATGGCTTCTATGATTATGCCATATCACATGGGGGATTTTAGGTTCGGAGTTGATTTAGAAATGATTAAAAAACCCTATATGTTAGCAAGTAGTTCTGGTAAATATAAAAAAATCAAAATTGGTTTTAGAATTTGCTATTCAAAAAATATTAAAAATAAAGAAGTTTAAATGTCCTCTTTACGAAATATTGATGGTAAAACTATTATAAAATTTGTAGAATCCATAGGATATAATCTTATTCGTTCAAAGGGAAATCATAAAATATTCTCTCATGAAAGAAAGAAAAATATTACAATTCCTGTATATAAAAAGAAAATTGTAAAAGTGGGGCTATTAAATGGTTTACTAAAAGATATATTAGTGGAAAAATCATTATTAGTAAATTATTTAAATACGCCAATTCTAAAAATTGCACTTGATCCTAGAATTGGCGATAGATAAGTTAGGGAAGTATCAAGATGGGTTAATTCTTTAACCCATCTATAAAATCAATTTTAGCAGTTAATTACATCAACCTTAACAGATTTAAAAGCAGCTGTCATAATAACCTCATCAAATCTATCTCCAAAAAGATTATTTATTTTTGAATCAGCATGATGAAAAGTTACAAAGAGAGTTTTAGGTTCAACTTTGTCTGTAAATTTAACAGTTAAAGGGGTACTCTCTCCAAACTCTGTTTTTAAAATAACTTTTTCCCCATTGAAATCATCGGCATCATTCTCATTTACAAGTAAAATATCTTCACTATATCTTTTATTTAAACTCTCTGAACGTTTTGTTTGTGCTGAATTATTGTAATGTGCTAATGTTCTTCCTGTACTAAGATGATAGCCTGTTAATGATTTATCTATTATCTCTTTTATCATTCCACGAAGTTTATATTGGTTATAGTGAAACTCTCCTAAACCATCATCTGTTCTAAAGTCTAACTGATGAAGTATAGGGGTATCTTCTGTATGTACTGGCCATTGGAGTCCACGCTTACGATGACGTTCAAGTCTTATATAAGAAGCACCACTAAATCTTCTATATGCGACCTCTCTTACTTCATCCCAAACCTCACTAGAATCTTTATAATTGGCAGTGCCTCCCATCTTATTATCTAATATTTGAAGTACTTCCCAATCATCAGGTAAATCTGATTTCACTAAAGGTTGAGAAAGATGTAATCTTCTCATAGCATTTATATATACACCTGTTTTTTCATAAGCAGATTTTACACCTATTACTATATCTGCTTTTTGAGCAACATCTGTCATAAAAAGTTCTTGCACTACTATAAGTTCCAACTCTTTTAATGCTTTTTCTACCTTGTTAAGATTTGGATGAATATGAGTAATATCTTCGCCTATATTTAAAACAGCTTTTATAGTTCCCTCAAGCATCCCATCAACAAGTTGAGGAGTCATAAGTCCAATCTCTTTTGGTGTTTGGTAATCTGGGTCATAGTAAGGAAGCATACCAACATCACAAGCACCTTGAACATTGTTTTGTCCACGAAGAGGCATCAAACCAGCACCAGTTTTTCCAATATTTCCAGTCATAAGTGCCAAATGAGTGATAGCCATAACAGCATAAGAACCATCTATATGTTCTGTAATCCCTAATCCCCAAAATATCATAGATTTTTTCAGAGCATATTCCCGAGCTACTTTTCTAACCATCTTAGAAAGATACTCATACCCCTCTAGTGTGTTAAAATAATCTGGATTTGCATAAGGGTCGTTTATGATTTTTTCTTTAAACTCTTTAAAACCTTTTGTTCTATCAGCTATAAAACTCTCATCATATAACTCTTCATCTATTATGACATAAGCCAACATATTTAATATAAGAAGATTTGCTTCGTGAGGCATTATTGCTTTATATTTTGCAACACGATGAAGTTTTATCTCTCTTACGTCAAATACAGCTAGATTATCATGTTCACGTGCCACATCTATAATACGATTTGCGATAATAGGATGAGCTTCTGTTGTATTTGAACCTATTACTATCATGAATTCAGTATTATATATATCGTTATAAGGGTTTGTAGCAGCACCCTCCCCTATCGTTTTTTTCATACCACTTAAAGAGGGAGAGTGACATACTCTAGCACAGTTGTCTACATGAGGAGAGTTAAGAGTATAACGAGTAAATTTTTGAAAAAGATAGGTACTTTCGCAAGATGTTCTTGCTCCACCGATAGAGCAAACACTTTTTTCACCATAATTTTTTTGAATCTCTTTTAGTTTCATCGCTGTTGCTGTTGTGGCATTATCTAAATCTGTTTCATACCAAATATCATCTAAATCAGTTAAAGAGGATGAGATAGCATCTTTAATAGTAGGATTTTTCTCTAAAAAACTTTTTTTAATACGAGGGATACGAACTCTATCATCAGCGTCTACAAAATCAAAACCATATTTACCTTTGATACAAAGCTTCCCTTGCGAAACAACACCATCAGGATGAGCAAAAATTTTGACAATTTTATTAGTTTTAGTATCTACATTAGCTGCGATATCACAACCAACACCACAATATGTACACACACTATCGATAGTTTCTATATTTTCCATTAGCAAAAATTCCTAGATTTTTAAGTGATGCGAGTTTACTATTTTAACTCTTAAATAGTTTGGAAAAAAGATTATTAATTGTAATGTAGAAAAGGATTTAAGTAGAGGATTATTGTTTTATTTTCATAAATTTTAGAAGATTAGAAATAGTTATAAATTGTAATTTTTCTAAAAATATATTTTTCAGCTGTTTTAAGGTTGTATTACCACAATCTATTGATAAAAAAACATCATCAAGCTGTAAACGTTCATTAGCAGTTAAAGCACTCATAATATATACCTCTTTCTCTTAAAAAGTGAACAAGATTATAGTGCTTAAATACTTTAATTTATATTACAAAATAGAATTCTGTTTACATTTCATTAATAATCTTTTCTTTAAAAAATAATATTATCTAATAGTCTCACAAAACAACCTTACTAGCCACAGCAATAACAGCACTTTCAGAACGTAAAACCATAGGAGTATCAAGTCTAAAAACCTCTTGAGAACTTAATAATTCTTTCTCATCTTGAGAAAATCCTCCCTCAGCACCTATAATTACTCTCTCAAATCCACTCCCATCTTTTAAGCTATTTTCACAAAAATCAAATACTTTTGTATCGGGATACTTCACTATAAACTCTTCAATATTTTGATAGGTATCGAACTCTATATATGTACTTCTCCCACACTGTTGCATAGATGCTTCTAAAATTCTCTCAAAACGTTTAAAATCTAACTTAATATTTTGGCTTCTATCACAAGAGATAAAAGAGATTTTTGCTACTCCTATTTCACTTAAACTTGGCAACACCTTTTCAATAGATTTTATATCTATTTTACACCAAGCTATATGTAACTCTTTAGCACTCTTTACCTCTACAACCTCTGAAGAGATTAGTTCTAAGCCTACACTTCTTCCATCAATAAAGATTATTTTATAGTTACAAAGCTCTTTAATATCTGCTTTATAACGGATGGAGATAGTATCATCGATACTATGACGACGAACTTTTATCAAATATTTGAAATTTTCACCTTTAAGAGTTATCTGATTCTCTTTTTTTTCATCTAATAAAAGATATATCACATCCACATCCAAAAGGAGATACTTAATACTAAAACTATCTCAATCAAAAAGATTTTAATAGCAAAAGATTTAAACACTTTGAGTGCATTCTCTTTTTTTGGGTCTAAATATTTTAATGTTTTTGCACGCTTTACCTCTAAAACAATAAAACTAACTGCAAAAATAATCATTGCTATATTTTCAATACTAAATTGAAGATGTTTTGCTGCCATCATAACAACACCTGTAAAGATAATAATCCCTATGCCAATAGAACTTATCGGAGTAAAAATTCTCATCTCTCTCTTATATTTTTTCATCTCTGTTGCTCTATAAAGCATCATAAAATTAATAAAAACCGCTAGTAAAATTCCAATAACACCATAATTATGCGTTACAATACTCATATCATACATTTCATTCATAATGGAATTTTATAATAATAACAACTTTTATACAAGAGGTAAAAAAAATGGCTGTTACAGTAGAAGAGGCTTTAGAACTTATTTATAACAATATCACTCCAAAATCATTAAAAATAATACCCATAGAGGAAGCTTTAGGCTCTATTCTTGCACAAGATATTATAGCTACACATAATCTACCTCCTTATGATAACTCTGCAATGGATGGTTATGCTGTTAAAATTGATGATAGTTCAAAATATGTAAAAGTGACCCATACTATTTTTGCAGGTGATAACTCTAGTGAAGAGTTAGAACATGGTAAAGCTATTAAAATTATGACAGGTGCTAAAATCCCTTTTGGGACTCAATGTATAGTTCCTATTGAAGATACTTCAAATTCAAAAGATGGAGTAATTTTACCTCAGAACTTAATACTCTCCAAACATATTCGCCTTTGTGGAGAAGATATTAAAAAAGATGACCTATTACTTAAAAAGGGAACAAAACTAGATGCTCATCAGATTACTATCTTAGTATCTCAAGGTATTACACATATAAAAATATATAAAAAACCTCGTGTAGCACTTTTTGCATCAGGAAATGAACTTAAAATGCACTTTGAAAATGTAAAAGAGTATCAACTCTACAATACAAATACACCCTCTCTTTTAGCACGAGTAGAAGAGTTAGGATGTGAAGTTGAGTTTATAGGAACAGCAACTGATACTCTTGAAGATATAAATATTCATATACAAAGTGCTTTAGATTGTGATTTAATTATCACTTCAGGTGGTGTTAGTGTTGGTGATGCAGATTATACAAAAGAAGCCTTTGGAGCTTTTGGTTACGATATACTTTTTGATAAAATAGAGATAAAACCTGGTAAACCTACTACTTTTGGTAAAATAGAAAAAACAGCAATTCTAAACCTTCCTGGCAATCCTCTTGCAGCATCATTAAACTTTGAACTTTTTGGTCAAACTATTATATTAGCATTAAATGGAGGCGACTCTAAATATATAAACTTTATCGAAACAAAAATAAAAGAAGATTATAATTTTAAATCTGGAAGAAGGACTTTAGTTCCAGGTTTTTTTGATGGAAGGTTTTTTACTCCAGCTGAAAAATTTGCACCAGGTATGATTTCTCCACTTGCCCAAGCAAATGGATATATTATGATTGATGAAAACTGTTCTAGCTTAGAAAAAAATAGTATTGTAAAATTTATATCTACAAAATTTAATTTTACATCTAACGATAAAGTTGACTTAATAACACTTTAAACTTTTGAGGGGTTAAGAAATCGATTTCCTCTTTTTAACTTCTCAAAAAGTTCAGTATCTTTCCAATTATTTTTAATCTCTTCAGAAAAAATAATTTCATCTATATCTATCTCCCCCATCAACTTAGAGTAAGCATCCTCTTTAAAACATTGAGCATATCCAGTTTGTGTTTCGTGTACTATAATACTTTGTAAAAATACATCTTTTTCACCATTTACAGTACGAGTAAGAGATAAAAGTTTATCGATTAAAATAAATATGACACGTGAAAATTGTTCAGCTGAGGGAGAAACAGGAAGTTCTATCCATCTATCAGAGTGTTTTTTCATATCGTTAATATAATTTTCATCATCATAACTCCATATTGCAATAGCATGGTCAAAGCTCTCCACCAATGCCTTCATATTTTGTTTCATTAAACCAAAATCATATACCATTTGACCATTATCTAAAAAGTTTGACTCAAATAAAAGTTCAACTCTATATGAGTGTCCATGCAATGAACTTCTACATTTTAAAGTGGAACAACCACGGACTATATGTGCATTTTCAAATTTAAAAAGTTTTCTAATTATCATCTCTAAACTCCCTTATTTTTATCCCATATTCTTATATGAAGTCTATCACTAAAGTTATACCCTTTCGCTTTACAAAACTCTACTAAAGGCTCACTATTTGCCTCTACTTCTACTTTTGAACCACCCAATGGCATACAATAAACTTTTGTTTTTGGAGAGTGAATAATAATATTTTCAATCTCCTCTTCTAAACCTAAATTTATAGACTCTTCATCTACTGAAAATTTAAAAAAAGCCTCTTTTGCATTTGTAGCGATAGTATATATAACATCTCCACGTACTCTTTTTGACAGCTTCTCATCTGAGTTTGAGAGTTTTACAGATAAAGCAAAAATACACTCTTTATATACAGGATATTTTTCAAAATCAACAGCTAAAGAACCATTTGTTTCAAATGTTATCTGATGCCCATTATCTGTTAATTTTTCTAAAAACTCTATAAATATCTCATCATTAGCATATATAAGAGGCTCTCCACCCGTTAAAACTATATCTACTGGATGAGGAAGTTCATATATATCTAAAAGATTTATCAGTTGTTGCGATTTTTCTATCGGTATCCAATTATGCGAAAAATGCTCTTTATTCACAGCATATACAGTATCGCATCCTAAAACTTCACTACCATCAGATGCTTTTTCTATACAACCAAACCCTTCACATCGCATATTACATCCACCAAAACGAAAAAATACTGATGGTACACCTGTATATCTACCCTCTCCTTGAATGGAGTAAAAATGTTCTACTAAATACAATACTATTTATTCGTCAATGGATAATGCAATGTTTCATATACTGAAAACAATATTCCACCAAATACTATTGCTACTATTATAATTTTTAAAATTTCCATTATAAATCCCTTAAACTTCTTATTTTTATTAATATTTTTCTATTTATATAGATAATAGCAACTGATATTAAAATAGCTAAACTAAATAAAGCTACCATATCAATCAAAGTTACTTTTGCAGTATCTTGATATAACCATACTACTAATGAAATATTTATAGCTATTAAAATACTAAATATTACTTTCAAATATCCTATACTTTCTTTTACTTCATCCAATTTTGACATCTATCCACCCGTCTCATAAAAAGCACGACTTGAACTCTCTCCATCTTCACCACCCCAACGATTTTTTTCAGGTTTTGTTCTTATAACCTCTTTTAAAACCTCTGTCGCACCTTTAATATCACCATCTTTAATGGATTTAGCGATACTCATAGCCTCATCAAAGTAAAGACAAGGGATAAGATTTCCCTCAGCAGTTAAACGGATACGATTACATTTTTTACAAAAGTCATCTTCATAAGGTTCAATAATTCCAAATCTATACCCATCATCCATAGTATAATAGTGTGAAGGGGAAGAACCATCAAAGCCATCATCACTAAATTTATAATGCTCTGCTAATTTTGCTAAAAGTTCAGGAGATTTTACACCTTTTATATCTGCTTTTGCAAATGAGTTTTCCATATACTCTATAAACCGAATACTCATATTTCGTGCTTTAGAATACTCTAAAACATCTATAATCTCATTAAAATTCATATTTTTCATAGGAACCATATTAACTTTAACTTTCAGACCAACTTTTAAAGCTTCATCAACACCCTCTAAGACATTTTGTAAAACATCCCTTCCCGCTATATCTTGTGCAATTTTAGGAATAAGTGTATCAATACTTACATTTATGCGTTTAAGACCAGCATCTTTAAGTCTTTGTGCTGTTCCTTTTAAAAGAAAAGCATTTGTTGTCATAGCTAAATCTATTGAGGGTTTATAATCATAAATCATCTTTATAAATTTATCTAAATTCTCTCGAAGAAGAGGCTCTCCACCAGTAATACGAATTTTATTTACACCTTCATCTATTGTTACTTTTATAAATTCAAAAAGCTCTTCAAATGTAAGTAAATTTTCTTTAGGAACCCATGAAAATGGTTTTTCTGGCATACAGTATTGACATCTAAAATTACAACGTTCTGTAACTGAAATACGAAGATAATCAACTACTCTATCATAGCTATCTATGAGCATTATTTTTCCTTACTTAAAAGTAAGTCATTATACATAAAAAATAAAAAATTAATCTAAAATAAAAAAAGGAGGGATAAGAAGTTGGATAGAAGAGATATTTCTTCACACATAAAGATGTGAAGAAATATTAAAATATCGACTAGAATGCGTAACGAGCTACAACACGAACGATATCGTTTGATTTATCATTTTTTGTATCCCATGCTTGATAAACATAAGCAGCTAATAAATCTACACCACCAACTTTTGCTTTATACATAAGATCAAATTCATTGTAATCAATACCGTTACCACTCATATTAATACGACCCGCTTGAGTATATGCAGTTTGAGCAACTACTGTACCCATATCACCTAAACTATAAGCACCTTTTAACATAAAAGTACTATTGTCAAGAGAGATAGCATTTTGATTTGCAACCATTTGAGTATACAGTGGAGTTTTTACACCTGTACCAGTATTTTTAACGGCAGCTTGTGCTTTACCATCTGTATTACCATTAACATGAGTATATGCACCACATACAGTTAATGCTGGCATCGGTTTAATACCTACTTTAAGACCAAATGCAGTTGTATCAGTTGTAATATCTGCTTCTGGCATAATCATACCAGCTTGAACACCTATCTTAAGACCCATTGGTAAAGATTTATCAGCAACTTTTGCATCTAACCATAAAGCATCTGCAGAATCAGCAGCAGTAATTCCAGCTAAAGCATAATATGAAGCAGTAACTGTTGTCATTGGTAATGCAGTGTTTTGAGCAGTTAACATATAAGCTGTTTTAGCAACAGTTAAATTACCTGCAGAACTTGCAACTGTTAAATCACCAACTGTACTTAAATCATGACCAGTTGAACGACCAACATAAGCACCAACTAAAGTAGTATTTGGTAAATCACTATTAACAACTAAAACAGCATCAAAAGTATTTTTAAATACATTCCAACCCTCTGTAAATGCTAAAGGAGAAAGAGATTTAGGAAGTTCTTGACGACCAATTGTAATTGATGTTTTTGCAACTGTTTTATTTACAAAAATTTGTGTTAACATTAATTGGTCACTTGTACTATTAGCAGCATCTAAACCACTTCCAGAAGCATTTGTTGCAGCTGAAACTTGTCTAGTATTTACAACAAGATTTTTCTCTAAACCAGTAGTTCCTAAATAAGAGATTTGAGAACCAAAAGTAAACCCATTTTTAAGGTCAGCTGAACTATTTAATTGAACACCAATATTAGCACTTGAAGCTTTACGATTAAAAAGATCTGCACTACCTGTTAAACCATCATTTGATGTTTGATAATAAACAACTGCTTGACCAGTTGTAGTAAAGTCTATACCTTTGTCAGCTGCTACTGCAGAAGAAGCGATTAATGATGCTGTTGCTAAAGAGATTAAAGTTTTTTTCATATTTTTTCCTATTTTGTTTTAATCAAAGCTTTTTTATAGTAGCTGTGATTTAATATTAAGTATCCATTATATATCTCTTAGATTTAATTTAACTTTAAATCTAATTTATTGGTTTACATATTGTTTACTATGTTACACTTATTGAACTATTTTTCTCTTTTATAACAACTGTTCCTGCCATTAAGTCATGTAATGCTCTATTATCTTTTCTATAAAAAGGAACTAATAAGCCAAAAAGAATAGTTGCTGAAAAAAGAAAAGATATAAATCTAAAGAATGCTTTAAAAAAAGAGATTTTTTCATAAGTTTTTGCATCTACTACTTTTATTATATAAGCTTTCTTTCCTGGAGTTTGTCCGAGTTTAGCCAAAAGAATAGAGTAGATAATTCCATAAATTGTTACACCTGCTAGTGGTGCTAACTGAGAAGCTTGAAAATCATCTTTTCCACCGAGAAATACATAAGTAATTATATAAAGAATAGGGGCATATATCATAAACATATCTGTAATAAATGCTTTAATTCTATCTGTATAACGAGCATATTCAACTCTGTTTTTAAGTTTTTCTTTATCTACACAATTTTGTTTTGATTGTTGTTTTAGTTGTCTGAATCTCATAAATCTTAATACCCGAAACGAAACTCTACTGAACTATAAAGAGCATAAAGTGTTTCAGCATCTAGCTTAACATTATTATCACTATCATCATCACCATCAGCTATACTCCATTGTTTAAAGTCCATAGAGGCTCCAATAATAAAAGAGAGAGTTGAATATTTACTTTTTATTGGAACCCATTTATAAGAGCTATCTATTTTCACTGCCCCATAAGCTAAAGATTCTTCTTCTCCCAAATTGGCAGAAGCATCAGAATTAAAAGACTTAAATGTATTATCCAATCCATAATCAAGAGTAAAATCAAAGTTTAATCCATCAACTTTACTTCCCTCATAATTTGTATAAACTAAAGTTATTCCTGTTGTAGAGTATTCTGCCATCTCAATTGCAGGTTTTCCATCTGAACTACGATTTCCAAAGCTTGTTGGCTTTGTCCATTCAGATTTATATAATCCCATTCTAAGATAAGCATCTTTTGCTGTTCTTTTCATTAAATATTTAGATGCGACGGTGTGTCTTTGCTCTTTAAAAGTTGTTTTGAAACTAATTGTTTTACCTTCATTAATAAGGTCCCCATACTCTGAATTTGTATAATAATAGATATCTTGTTCTGCTGTTGCTACACCAAAAAAAGCTGTATCTGTCATCTCAAATCTATATGTTAGTGCTGTATTTACTATTGAATTACGAATACCTAATTTTTTTACAATAGCTTCAAGTGAAAAACCCATTGTATAACCATCTACTCCACTCTCAGCAGATTTATTAGTTGCTAATAATTCCTGTTGATTTTCTGTTTCTGTAAATGATGCTAATTTAGAATAACTAAATATAGAAGTTCCACTATATCCAAGATTTACACTTACATCGTAATAACTTAATCCTTCAGTTTGATAACTAATAATATCCGTACTACTCTTTGGGTCTTCATCACTTAAACCTGGATCCCAAAAAGATGAACCAGCTTTTGCTTTAGCATCTATATATATTTTTCCATCATTCCAATGTTTAGTTCTTATACTATTATAAGAATCAGATGCTCCTTGAACAGTATCGAGTATTCCCTCTGCATAAAGATTAGTAAGCTGACTTGCAACTAATACACTTAATACTATTTTTTTATTTAATCTAATCATATTATAACCTTTTTTTATAATTCTATTTTTTTAGCAAAAAAAAAGGTCAAGAGATAAAAAATCTCTTGACCTCATAATCTAAGTTTTTAAAATTTAACTAAAATTAATTAGTGTAAATCTCTCCAAACTTGTTTTTTCCAAAGAAGTGCAAAAATAGCAAAGATAATGATATAAATCATAACTTTCATACCAACTTCTTCTCTCTCGTGACGTTTAGTATCACCAGCATCTTTCATATGTTCAATAACTTTTTCCATAGTTTCAGCTGAAACACCTGTTCTAGGCATAGCAGTTCCTGCTAAATGGTTTTGAGGATTTTCTACTAGAGTAGAGATAAAATGCTCATTACGTGAACGGATATACATACTTAAATCTGGTGGTAATTTACCCATATAAGCTTTGATAGAATCTTCATACTCAATAACTTTAATATCGTATGCTAACTCATCTTTTTTATGCTTAAATGTTGGTTTTGTACCAAGTTGTGTCCATTTTTCATAACCCATAGCATGACATCTACCACAAGCATTTTCAAATGCTAATGCAGGAGTTAACTCTTCAGCTTTAACAGCGATAGATTGCAAATATGCAACGATATCTGAAATTTCTGAAGGTTGCATCCAGTTATATGCAGGCATTGGGTGCATTTTAGTATCATTAAATTTATGAGAAACATTTGCTGCTTTTGCAGGGTCTGCAATAAAAGCTGCTAAATATTTAGCATCATAAACAACACCAGCATTACTTAAGTCTGGAGGATTAACACCATAAGTCGCTGCTGAAGTTACAGCATCCATTGGAGCTGGCATATTTGCAACATTGATAGAGTGACAAGCTGTACAGTTGCTCATAACTAACTCTTTACCATTTGCAACATTAGTTGTTGGTGTAAATTCTGCTAAATCTTTATACTCGAAATGTTCACTCTCTACATGTTTATGCATTACGTGGTGAGCATAAGGCTCAACCAAGTAATAAGTTACAAGAGTAAAGAAAACAACAACTGCTAAGATTAAAGGTTCTTTATTTTTCATCGTTTCTCCTTATACTTTTTTTTCTAATTTTGTAATAAATGGAAGTGCTAACCACTGAACGATAAATAGAACAGCTGAAACAAAACCGATATAGTTAAAGATACCTTCTGGAGGTAATTTACCCATTGCAGTTAAAACAATAAGATTTACAATCATAACCCAAAACCAGATAGCAAATGGACCACGACGGTTTGCTGGAACACTATTTGGACTTTTATCTAGGAAAGGTAAAAGTGTAAAGATAACTTGTGCAAATGCAAAAGCGATTAAACCAACATCAAATGGGAATGGACGTAAAATCTCATAAGACCATAAGAAATACCACTCAGGATAGATATGTGCAGGTGTTTTAAGACCATCAGCAGGATCAAAGTTTACAGGATCCATAGCAAAACCATAGTGATAAAATACTAAGTAGAAGAAGAATACTAAGTAGAATCCAACAACCATCATATCTTTAGACATAAAGTCATTTGCAAAACGCATAACTTTAGAACCAGCTTTATCGCCATCTAAATATTTTTTCGCTTCAACATCAAAGTCAATCTCGTCACCATCTTGGTTATTAACATGTGGAATTCTAAGAGCTGCAAAGTGAAGCCCGATAAGTCCCATAATAGCCAAAGGAATAAGAAGAACATGTAACATAAAGAAACGTGTTAAGAAAGCTTGTGCAGGAACATAATCCCCACGAATCCACTCAACAAGACCATCAGCATGTAATGAACCACCAGCAAATAAGTTAGTAATAACCATACCAGCCCAGTAAGACATTTGTCCCCATGGTAACATATATCCAGAGAATGCTTCAGCTGAGAATGCAACAAAAAGTAACATACCAGAGATCCAAATCATCTCACGACCTTTCTTATAAGAACCGTAATAGATACCTGTAAACATATGGATATAGATAATTAAGAAAACAACAGATGCCGCAACACCGTGAACATGTCTCCATAACCAACCAAAGTCAACTTCTCTCATAATTGTGTAGTTTACACTATAAAATGCTGTATCAACATTTGGTTGATAATACATAAGTAAGAAGATACCTGAAACTAAAAGCATTGCGAAAGTGATTACAAGAACCATTCCCATTGCCCATAAAAAGTTAATATTTTTCGGAATCCAATATTCCGTCATCATTACACGATTTACTGCATCAACGGCTAAACGTTGATTCAACCAATCGTGTATGCTTGTTGCTTTTTCAAAATGTGCCATATTTTTCCTTTATTAAAGTGTTACAGCGTTAGCTTTCATATCAGTAAATTCTGGTCCAGCTTCACCTAATACTAATGTAGTTCCCTTGATTGTAAACGGAGGAATATCAAAACCACGTCCAGGAGGAGATTTACGAACAAAACCTGCATAATCAAATTCACCACCATGACATGCACAAACAAAACCTTCATTATCAGCATTGTAAGCAGGAATACAACCTAAATGTGTACATAAACCGATACATACCATATAATGAGAACCATCAACAACTATATCTCTGGCTTTCATATCATCATCTTGCTTTGCAACCATATCTGCTGTTTTCTTTAAAACAAAGATAGGTTTCCCTCTCCATTTTTCAACTACAAGTTCATTCTCATTGTATATTGTCATATCAAGAGTAGTAAAACCAGCAGCTTTAACACTTGGAAGTGGATCCCAAGATTTTTTCATTGCGTACAATGAACCAACAGCACCGATACCTGCAACAGCACCAAACGCTATACCCATAAAACCTCTACGGCTATTATTTTCCATATCTGCTCACTTTAAGTGTGAATTTTTAAAAAGCCTATTATATACCAAAGATGTTTTAAACTCTTATAAATTAAATTTTTCTTTTATAATTTTAGTAATTTTGTTACTAAGATGTGCAATATTTTGATAATTTTGGTTATCTATTGTCTCTAATATGCTAGTTAATTTCTCTTTATCAAAATTATCTATGATAGGAATGTTTAAACTCTTAAATAAATCATCAAAATCATCACTATAATCTGCTCTTTTAACATAAATAGGACGACCATGAGAAGCTAAACTTTCTAAAACTGCTTGAGGTGAAGATGTTAATAAAATATCTGTTTTTTTTATCATCTCTTCATACTCTTCAAACTCATAATAATTTTTAAATTTCTCTTTTAACATATCTTCATAATCTAAAAAATAGTAAAAACCTAACTGAAGATTTATATCTAATCCATCTAAAAAATCAAGATGTTTTTCTAAATCTTTCTCATAATCATCATCACCAAAAAAGTAACTTATTTTGATAGTCTTTTCTTCATCTACAAAAAAAGTTTCATCAACAGCAACCTCATCACTTTTAATATGAATAAAAGTAGAAAAATAGTTTTTCATATCCTCAAGCATAATAGGATTAGCTTCATCTGAATCAAATATAATCCTATCTCCATGATGTGCAATCTGTGGAATATTTCTTACAACATCAACACCAACACTATTTTTTACACCATACTCTTCAGCTACTTGTGCAATACGAAAATCTGAACATAACATTGTTATCTCAGTATCTCCTAATGATTTTATTATAGATGCTCCACGACGAAATCTATCTAAACCTATTCTGTGACCTGTGTGTACATAGTAAAATGTTTTCATTATTTTTCTCTATTGTGAGTTTTTTGAGGGAGACAAGGGAAAAATCCCTTGACTATGCTAATAAAGCATAGGTGCAAAGATGCACATAAGTAGTATTGCTAGGACTAGCTTATCCATAAAATCTCCCTTAATATAGTCTAGGAGGGCAAAAAAAAAGGTTAAAGGATCATGACTTCCTTTAACCTAAAAGCTTTTTACTGCTCCATAAACTATAATAAGTGTCCTAGCAGAATTATTATATCAAAAAAGAGATAAGAGCTGACTTTTCATCCTTCATTTTTAACTCGCTGAATAACCATATCTTTAATAAATAACAAATTTTTATATATCATCTTCAACTTCTCAATATCCGTACTATCAAAATTCCGACTCACAAAATATCTATAACTATCTTTACCTAATTTCTCAACAATAACAAAATTCCAAATAGCTCCAACAATATAAGCACCTTTCATAGATGTTTCATTATTGAGTTCAATAGCGCTAATAAGCTCCGCCAAAAGTTGCGGTCGAGGAGAGGAATTTTCTTCTCCTCTTTTAAACTCTTGAATGAAAAAATAGGGTTTTTCGCTCTCAACTAAACCTTTTGTAAAAACAAAATCAGTTGTTCCATTAAAGATAAATTTCTCTGTTTTATAAGTTAATCGCTCTTCATATAGACCTGCACATCTATATTGTGGTAATAAAAAATCAACTCTATTCAAAATAGGAATTACAAAATGTGCTTTTAATGTTTCCTCTTTATAGCCATCTAAATAAGCACTATATTTTTCGATTAAACCTTCAAGAAAAGTTATCTCCTCTGAAGAGGTTTCATTATTGTAACTAAACCATTCCTCAAAAATAGTAGAGTTATTAAACTCTCTTTGAATAGAAACACACTCTTTAAGTTTTCTATCGGTCATATTACTAAAAGAGAAAGTAGGTATCTCTTCTTGAAAATTTTCAATACCTTTTAAAGCTAAATTCTCTTTTTTTAATATCTCAATCTCTTGAAGAAGTTTCTCTTCAGTTGTCATTAGCATTTTTCTTTGCATCTCTTTTATCAATCTTAATATATATATGAAGTATCTCTATCGCTGCTGGAGTGATACCACTTATATTCATAGCCGATTGAAGAGTTGGAGGATTAAATTTTTCCAGTTTTTCTACAACCTCTCTACTTAGACCACTGACTTTATTAAAATCAAAATTTTCAGGGATTAATATTTTAAGATATTTTTTCATTCTCTCTATCTCTTCACTCTGTTTATCTATATAACGAGCATATTTCCCCTCAACTAAAATCTCCTCTTTTATATACTTATCATATTTTTCTAACTCAGGAACTATTTTAAGCATCTTCTCTACATCAAAAGTTTTACGAGCTACTAACTGTTGTGCTGTTGCTATATCTTTTATAGCCATCTCATCCATCTCAGCTAGTTTGGCTATAAACTCTTTGTTTGGTGTAAATTTTGTATCTTCTAAAAGTTTTGCCCCTGCTTGTATCTGTTCATCTTTTAATTTTACTTCTTCATACACCTCATCGGAGATTAAACCTAACTGATGCCCATAAGAGGAGAGTCTAGTATCTGCTGACTCTTCACGTAAAAGAAGTCTATATTCTGCACGAGATGTAAACATTCTATATGGTTCATTTGTTCCTTTTGTAACTAAATCATCTATTAAAACACCGATATATGCTTCATCACGACGTAAAATAAGAGGCTCTTTATCTTCAAGTGAGAGAGAAGCATTTATACCAGCCATTAAACCCTGTGCTGCTGCCTCTTCATAGCCTGTTGTTCCATTTATTTGACCAGCTAAATAAAGACCTTTGATTTTTTTAGTTTCAAGTGAATGTTTCAGTTCACGAGGGTCTACAAAATCATATTCTATCGCATATCCATAACGAACAATTTTAGCATTTTCAAGACCTTTTACCGACTGAATCATCTCACGTTGTACTTCTGGTGGAAGAGAGGTACTTAAACCATTTATGTAACACTCAGTATTATCCATAGTTTGTGGTTCAATGAAGAGATGATGTTGTGCTTTATCTGCAAATTTACTTACTTTATCCTCTATACTTGGACAATAACGTGGACTTTTTCCTGCTATCTGTCCTGTAAAAAGAGGGGCTCTATAAAAATTTGATGAAATTATATGATGTGTTTGCTCATTTGTATAAGCTATAAAACATGGAAGCTGTTTTTTAGTTTCTCTAAACTTTTTTCTATCTGTTCTAAAACTAAAAGGATTAGGTATCTCATCTCCACCCTGCTCCTCCATCACTGAATAATCGATAGTAGAACTGTCTATTCTCGCACAAGTACCAGTTTTTAAACGCCCCATCTCTAAACCACAATCATCTCGTAAAGAGTCACTCAATCCAATACTTGTTTGCTCTCCAAAACGTCCACCCACTTGCTGAACTTCACCAATATGGATAATCCCTTTTAAAAATGTACCACTTGTAATAATCACTTTTTTAGCACTATACTCATTTAAAAGGTCTGTTTTCACACCCTTTATAACTCCCTCTTCAACTATCAAAGATTCTACCATCTCTTGTGCTAAGTCAAGATTTGGAGTATTAAGAACAACATTACGAGCAATTACACGGTATTTGTCCATATCTATTTGAGCGCGACTCCCTCTTACTGCTGGACCTTTTGTTTGGTTGAGTATACGAAACTGTATCCCTGCTTCATCTGTTATAAGCCCCATCTCACCACCAAGAGCATCCAGTTCACGAACAAGATGACCTTTAGCCAAACCACCTATGGCAGGGTTACAAGATGTTGCACCTACATTTTCAGCTAACATCGAAATCATTAAAGTTTTATTACCCATTCTTGCACTTGAAAGTGAAGCTTCTACACCAGCATGACCACCACCAACTACTATTACATCATAATTCATAAGTTTATCCCTAGTTATTTAGGCGAATTTTATCATTTTTAAGTATCATTTGCATAATATATAGTGAAATAATTTAAGGTTTTAACAATGAGCAAAGATTTATATAAAGACTACATACCAGAAATAATAGAATATGATGAAAAAATAGATGGTAGTGATGAACATAAAATCAGAGAAAATCACCTTGAAGTAAAAGAAAATCTATTAGATAAAATCAGAAATGCAAAAGCTAGAGCTAAAGGGAATAAAACAACTTTTAGACAAAATATACGTACAGAGAATGGAAATTAAATGTTTACAGGACTTATAAGAGAGATAGCAACCGTGCAGAGCTTTATAGGAACAACTTTAACTATAAAAGCAAAATTAAAACCAAAAATAGGTGATAGTATTGCTATAAATGGAGCTTGTTTAACTGTTACAAATCTTTTAAATGGTAGTTTTTCAGTAGAGCTTTCTCCTGAAAGTCAAAAGCTCTTAGCTATTCAAAACTATAAAAATGAGGTGCATATAGAACCTGCTATGATGATGGGTGATAGATTTGAAGGGCATATTGTTCAAGGGCATATTGATGCTATTGGGACTATTGGTGAGATTAAAAATAGTGGGAACTCTTTTGATATTTTTATAGATGTAGATAAAAAATTTATCCCTTTCATTGTGCCTAAAGGTTCTATTACAATAGATGGTATTAGTTTAACTGTCAATGATGTTTCAAACTCTACTTTTCGTTTAACTATAATCCCTCATACTATGAAAGAAACACTTTTTAAAAACTATAAAAAAGGAACAAAAGTAAATATAGAAACAGATATGTTTGCTCGTTATGTTTCCCATATTATTCATCATCAAACAAAAAATAATCTTACATGGGATGAAGTAGATTCTATCTCGGCTCAGTTTTAAGGTAACTCTATCTTAAAGACTGCCCCTTCATCACTATTTTGAACAGTAAGTTTTCCTTTACAATGCTCTTCTATAATAGTTTTACTCATGTAAAGACCTAAGCCTGTTCCGTTTTTTGCTGTTTTTGTAGAAAAATATGGGTCAAAAATCTTCCCTATAATCTCTTTTGCTACACCATCTGCATTATCACTTATCTCTAAAATATTATCATAAGTTTTTATAACTATTTTTGGATTTTCTATCTCTTTTTCTAAAAGAATATCTTCAGCATTTTTAATAATATTTAAAATAACCTGTTTTATCTCATTTGGATAGCTATTAAATACCATTTTAGACTCTAACTCTTGAATAAGCTCTATATCTTTATTTATAATTGATGTTCCAATAATTCCTAATACACTCTCAATAAGTTCATTATAGGTTACCTCTTTTTGCTCTTTATTTGGTTTAAAAAAGTCTCTAAAATCATCTATGGTTGTACTTAAATGCTGTGCATAGTCAGATATATTTGTTGTTGCTTTTATTGCAAATTCATTATCTAGTTCATCAAATTGAGCTTTTAGATTTATAGCAATACTTGCACTACTAATAGCATTGAGAGGTTGTCTCCATTGATGTGCTATCATACTTATCATCTCACCCATTTGAGCTAATCTTGTTTGCTGTAAAAGATGTTGTTCTAACATCTTCTGTTCACTTACATCTTGTGAAGTACCGATAGATAATAGTGCATTTCCATCTTTATCAAAAGTTGTTTCACACCTTTGTTCCACAAACTTAATATTATTATTTTTTGTAATTATTCTATGTGTAATAATAAAAGGTTTATTATCGGTTAGATGTTCTACAAATAAACTTTGAACATTAGCTACATCCTCATCATAAACATATTTGATAAAATCTGTCTCTGTTTTTATCTCTTCCCTCATCTTATCAACTTCAAAAATTTTATAGATATCATCATTCCAAAAAAGTTCTTTTGTTTGATTATTAAATCGCCAAAATCCTATCTTAGCAATTTTTTGAGCCTCTTTTAAATCATGTGTAGCTTTTTTAATCTCTTTTGCTAGTTTATAGTTAAATCTTTTCTCCCTTACAAGAAAAAGAATAGCAGTAAAAATTAAACTAATAAATACAAATAAAATATAGAGAAAAAATTCCCAATTAAATCTCTCTTCTACTTTTACATTATAATAACTTTTTAAAAGATTTCTTGTTATCTCTTCAGGAACTTTTTGAACAGCTTTATCTAAAATAGATTGTAAGATAGGTTCTTTATTGCTAACCCCAAAACTTCCTCCTATCTCTTGTTTCATCACTTTTGTCATAATTTTTAATTGATTACTATAATATTGTACAATTGATGAGCTAGCATTTAAAGCTATCGTTATATAGCCAAAAATATCACCTTTTAAAATAGCTTCATAAGGCTCCTCTTTTATAAAAACAAATTTTAGTTTTGGATATTTTATTTCAAGCATCTTTTTTAAGGTTCCAAAACCATACTTAAGCCCTATCACTTTGTTTTCTAATTGTGCTAAAGTTGAGAAATATGGTTCATTGATTTTTGTTGTAATCACAATTTGGTCAGATGTATATGCTAAAGAGGGTGTTAAAAAATCATAATAGTTTGGTTTTGTAATAATAATAGCAGTTGTATCACAATCTCCATTTTTAAGAAGTTCTAACTGTTCTACCCAATCATCTGCTTCTATATATTCAAACTCTATACCTATCTCTTTTGAAACAACATCTATTAAATCTTTTGAAACACCATGGTAACTATTATTTTTTTTATAAACAAATGGTTTAAATGTTTTGTCATAACATACTTTTATACTCTCTTTAGCTCTAAGATATTTCTGTTCTTTCTGAGTAAAAGTTTGAAATCGATTATCTTTTATACCTAAAAAATTTTCAAATGTTTTTGTACTATTTGGATTATATTTTTCTTTAAGATATTTAAACTGTTTTTGTAAAAATGCTTTATCTATCGAACCTATCTCATAACGATTTGGAAAAACAATATTTTCTATAATATTAGCTTCTGCTCTTAACTCATCTTTTGAGATATTATGTGAATATTTTTTATCTATAATATCTACTAATTCATCTTTATGTTTAAAAGCATATTCCCACCCTTTTATAGTTGCACGATTAAATCTTTTTACTAATAAATTATCTTTTTGATATATCTCAGATGTTGTAAATATCTCATCTTGAAGCGAGTATAAACCATATTTAGTAGGGTCTAAAACATTATATTTTACACCTAGTTTATCTAGCTTATAAAGTTGGTCTGATTTATAAGCACTCATAGCATCAACTTTTTTATTTACAAAATCTTGAATATTAAATGTATGTGCTATAATATTTATATCATTTTTATCTATTTTTTGTGATTCAAACATAAAATTTAATTCTGTAATATCTGGTGTTGTACTCATCAAAATCTTTCCACGAAGCTCTTGAGGAGTTTTTATATCTGGTTGAGTCACAATAACAAGTGCAGATTTTTTAAATATACTAGATATAAGAACTATCGATTTTTCATTCAAATAGTCCATGATTATAGTAGAACTTGCTACACCAAAAGTAGCTTTTCCATCTACTACTTCATCAAGAATATTCATACCAATAGTATACTCTTTTAGCTCAATATCAAGCCCTTCTGCTTCATAAAATCCTTTCTCTTTTGCTGCTATAAAACCTGCAAATTCGAATTGATATTTCCAATTTAGCTGTAAAGATATATGTTTTAACTCTTTTGCATCAAGAGATGATATAAAAAAAGATAAAATAATAAAATATTTTAAAAGATAGACCATTCATAAACTCCAAAAAATTATTTATTGATTATAAGAGTTATTATATCTCTTCAAGAGAATATTATAACATAATTTATAACATCTTTATTTTAAGATAAAAATCTTTTTATCTAAATATGCTCTTTTCTTTATATCTTTTGTAAAGGTTTTCTGCTCATTTAACCAAAATAAAACAGCTTTTTTATATCCATAAAAAGAAGCTAATTGAGTGATTTTCTCTCTTGAAGTTTGTTCTAAATTTTCTTTTATCAGTACTCCACAAAGAAGAGTTGATGTCACTCTTGGCATCGTTAAAATATTCTTATTTGCTTCTATAAAATTCTTATTTTTTATATTTTTACTATACTCTTGATAATAATTAGGAAGAAAACCTATCTCTTCATCTGATATAGATTTTGTTATAAAACTATAATAAGCTTGTAATTTTTTACTATTGACAACATCTGCTATATCTAAATATTCTTGGCAATTATCCTCTCTACCAACTGATATATTTAATGCACATTTTCCTAAATAAACTCTTGCTAATTGTGTTAGATTTGCACTTTGTTTAGCATGTTTTATCGCTCTTTGTAAATCATTTGTAGCCATACCATTATTATTTGCTAAAAAATCCTTAGTATATGAACTAAAAGCATTTGCACTTTTACGTTGCCAAATATTTTGAGGTGCATTAAAGGAACAAGCACTAAAAAAGAGTATAAAAAAAAGAGTCATAAATTTTATCATGGAAGCATAACCTCACTGTTATCATCATTTTGCATTATAGAATCTACTTTATCCATTATCTGATTTGATTTTTGTAAACCTACCGAAATTTGCTCTTTCAGTTGTATTAAATCATTGTCATAACTACCTACTGATTTAACTGTACCATTTAAAACCTCTAATTTTGATTTTATATCTTTCATAATTCCTTCAACTTCAGATATAGAGGATGATGTTGGATTAATAATTTTACTATTTAAAGAGAGAGTAATCTTCGTTATCTCATCTGAAATTAGTTTTATATTTTTAATAATTTTTATCGTTTCATTAAGAGAGTTTATTATAGTTTTTGTCGAGGCACTATCTCCTGTAATTGCAGTTAATAACGATTTCTGATTTGCTAGATTTACAGTAAATTTATTGAGATTTTTTAATGTTTTCATAAAATCGGAATCTTTATCTGCAAAACTTGCTGTTAAAATATCTATATTAGTAATAATGTTTGTTGCTTTTTCTACAATAGGTTCAAGTTTTTCAATCATATCATTAATATCATCACTCATTAAAATTTCAAGTGTAGAACCCTCTTTTAATACTAAACTATCGAGATTGGAATAAATTTCAATATGAGGTGAACCTATTAAAGGTTTTTTCAATATTAAAACACTACCTATCGCTATCCATTTTCTATTTTTTTCATCTACTGAGAATGTCATATAAACACTTCCATCATTTAAAAGTTTGATATCATCTAATGTACCAATATTAAAGCCTGAAAATTTTAGAGGCATACCTATATTAAAAGAGCTAGCACTATTTGTATGAAAATGATAGTTATACCGTTTATTAAAAGTACCTTTTTCTTCAAGTACAAAATATAAGAATGTGAAAATAAAAATAAAAAGAGTTAAAACAAAAACCCCTACTGAAAATCTCATCTTATTGTATTGCATATATTCCCTTTGAAAGAGTATTATAGCATTTTGAATAGTAGTTAAAAATTATAGTAAGTATATATAAAAAGAAAAAAAGAGATAGATAGAGTTATCAGTACAAAAAAATGTACTGATATAAAACGATAAAAGATATTAACGTTTTGAGAATTGGCGAGAACGACGAGCTTTTCTCTTACCTGGTTTTTTACGTTCAACAACACGTGAATCACGAGTCATCATACCCTCTGGTTTAAGGATAGCTTTAATTGCTGGGTCAAATGCAACTAATGCACGAGAAATACCATGACGAAGAGCATCAGCTTGACCACCAAAACCACCACCTAAAGTAGTAGCAACGATATCAACTGTTGTATCTTGTTTAGAAAGAACTAATGGTTGTTTAACACGAAGTTTTTTCGCTTCAAGTCCACCTAACCATG